>OWIL01000020.1_pt1 | contig 114962 bp, 102 predicted proteins | sample 1732871 | NCBI WGS metagenome assembly OWIL01 (sample SAMN05065763, study PRJEB22554) | human gut metagenome | biome: ENVO:2100002; feature: ENVO:00000062; material: ENVO:00002003 | host: Homo sapiens | place: USA
CCGTACGTACGGTGCTGTGAGAGGACGGCGGTTAATCACCGCCTCCTACTCGATTTCTGGAAGCTATTTTATCCACGTTCATTGAAACCGGACAATATTATAAATAGCATTTCATATACCAGAGTTCCGTTGCTGATTTTAACTATCGTGGCAATATTATTACTGTTTTATAGAAAACGAATAATTTTGATATGTCATGCTTCATTTAGTCCATAAATGGCATCGGTTGATAATAAGGAAATAGAGAAAGAGTATTATGTAAGATGATGCAATAAACAAAATAAGTGAAGTACATAATTGTGAACTTGGATTTTATGGTGTTGCACATACTCCATCAGAAAGGAACAAATAATGGAACTGAATTATTATCGGAGAGGAGATTACCTGTTTCCAGATCTTATTATCGATGAGGAGGAAGTATCAATCGGAAAATATGGTATGTTGCGGAGAACATTTTTAAAAGAAAATAGGAAGAACTGGTATCAGAGCATGATGCTAACAGAAAGGAAAAAGACCAGTTGGCATGGGCGGCACATCTGAACAATTTGACTGCAATGGCAGAGGGAAGTGTCCTGATAGAATTAGTGTATAATTAAGCATATAAAAATCAAAACCATACTCTCATTTTGGAATAACCGCGGGAGTATGGGAAGTATGGCTGATGTATGCAGGAAAATCTTTATGGAGTCAGGCGATAACGGGTTATTTTTTTCCAGTTTTGAGGAAATCCCATTCGCTCAAGCAATTCTAAGCTGTTTATGTGCGTAAGGTTTGCAGATACGTTATCAATTAGGCGCGACAGCTTCCTTTGGAAAACGTGAAAATCTTTATTGGGGATTAAATATCGGAAGGCAATGACAACGGCAAACAGGTCATTCTTGCCATATTGGTACTGGATTCCCACTAAAGGTATGGACATTTTCCTGTGCAGTGGGAGGTCGGAAATATTGTCTATTGTCCGGTAAGTAAAAAGCCGTTCTCCATGGGCGCAGACATTCCTGAATTTTGTAAGGACAGAAAGGAACTGCTCCATCTGCTTCTGGTTAATGGCTGTAAAATTTTTACATATTTTCGATTGTAAGGATTGGGGTATTACCTGGTACATTTTTGACAGGTTCCCAAACGTAAGGACATTGATCAGCACCCAAAGCGGTATGTTTCCATATGTAGCACGGTAATAATTGATATAGTCATAGTCGGTGGTCGATGCCGCCCGATTGAGGGTAGAAATCAGTTTTGAAACTGTGCGGTGGTTGCGCTGGCTGTTATTATAGTTATTGATGTTCAGGTAGGCATTTTGAGATTCCCCGTATTTTTCGGAAAAATAATAGGAGATCAGGGAACGGAGATGCCGCTCTATCTGTAGCAGGTACTTGAAAAATAATTCTCTTAGTTCCGAATCAAATTCGTACAAGGCAACGATTTCTTCAAATGTGGTTCCTTCCTTATATTTCTTTGTCAGTGGGATGCGGAACAGGTGTTTATATCCACCCATCAAAGGGAAATAGCCGATATGCTTTAAGGTTTCTTTTGCATATTCAGGGTCAGTGATAATAAGCTGTTTCTCATCCTTTAGCCATCTGACTTGATCCTGGAAAGAGGAAAATGTTTTTGTTGCCATATAGTTTCTCCTTAAATGTAAAAGGGGAGAGACCCGCAGGTTCTCCCCCGGTCACGGGCTTCGCAAGTTTCCGCAACACGATCACTGAGCATAATATAGCAAAAATTAGGGAAAGTGTCAACCGATTCTGAAAAATTTCAGATTAGTTTTCCCCTTTTGCTATAAAGCTCATCATCAGTATATGTAAGAAATAATAAAAAATACATAAGCGGTGGATACCCAATATCGTAATAAAAAAAATCAGGTTCAAGAGATAGTCGAAAGCAGCCTGGAAAATGAAATTGGTATTATCATGCTTGCTGAGGCGGATAATTTGGATTCACAGTACCTAATTGGTCAAATGGAAACATCTTGATCTTAAGTTATGGATACCTGAGCGTGCCATTGAAAAACAGCAGAAGCTGACCTTAATGCATCCGAAACAGGCGGAAAACCTTGGAAAATCCACATACCAAATAGCGAAGGAGCTTACCGAACATGTATTGATGACTACATGGTAAGCTCAGGGAGCGGAACCTATCCGTCGGCATACTTATGAAAGATTAGATACTATCCAATATTTAGGCGATACCGGCGTGGTGTGATTCCTTTATAACGTTTAAATGTTTTGATAAAGTAGCATACATCGCTAAAACCACATCTATAGGCTACCTCTGTCAAGGTTAAATCAGAGGTACTTAATTCGCTGCAGGCGCGCTCAATACGATAGTAGTTCAAGTAATCAATGGGGGTTCTGTGAATGATAGAATGGAAATAGCTGCAGAAATATTTGGGAGACATTCCGGCAATTCTGGACAATTCATTCAGTGTAATAGTCTGCCCGTAATTACTATCTATGTATTCCAGCACAGGTTTGAGCTGCATCATCTTTCTGGAAGATTTTGTATCATCAGCCTTATCCTGATAAAGCCCTTTTTGGTAGATAATTCCAAAAATTTCAAATAAAGTGCCCATAGTTATCAATTCGTTTCCAGGCTCACTATGCTGCATGGATATGAAAAGATGGCCGATAATTTGATGCAGGGAACGGTTGCTTTTTGTAAAATGATTCTGTACGATAATCTGATGCTTTGTAATAAGGCGGATATAAAACCGACAGGTATCTGTGTGCATGAGGAGACGCTGGATATCGAACACAATACATTCATAAATACAATTATGAGGTAAACCGCCATGAATAACCCCCTCATTAATAAAAATAATATCCCCAGCTTTAGCTTCAAATTCTTCATCATCTAACTTTAAATAGAGGATTCCCTCCAAAATCCGGATGATTTCCAACTCTTTATGACAGTGGAATGGCATGTTATAACGGGGATGGTGCTCGTCTACATGGTAATATTCGATAGGAAAATCCGGAGTCCCGTGTTGCTTTTTTTCATTATAGTCCAAATAGTGCATACTGCGCCCTCCTAAAAATGTAAAAATAACTATAAATACAGAACAGTAAAGTAAATAAATGGATAAAATGTCTAAAAAAATGAATATTGTTATATTTTTTGCCATTATATCACAGCAAATAGCTATATATCAATAGTATAATACAATTACGCAAGAGGAGCACAAAAATACAGAACTTAAATAAGTTAAAGCGAACACAATCTAAAATTAAAAAGGAGGAAAACACTATGGCAGCAAGCAGATTGATTGGGTCTTATCCGGTTATCGGCATCAGACCCACAATAGACGGAAGACAGGGATATATGAAAGTAAGGGAATCCATGGAAGAACAGACCATGAATATGGCCAAAAGCGCGGCGGCCCTGTTTAGGGAAAATCTTTTTTACAGCAATGGAGAACCGGTAAACGTAGTGATTGCGGATTCCACCATTGGACGGGCGGGGGAAAGCGCAGCCTGCGCGGATAAATTCCGCAGAGCCGGAGTGGATATTACCCTGACTGTGACCCCATGCTGGTGTTACAGTGCAGAGACCATGGACATGGATCCGCATACAATCAAGGGCGTGTGGGGATTTAACGGAACGGAGAGACCCGGTGCCGTATATCTCGCCTCTGTACTGGCTACCCATGCGCAGAAGGGGCTTCCGGCTTTTGGTATCTATGGACATGATGTCCAGGATGCTGATGATACAAGTATACCTGAGGATGTAAAAGAAAAACTTCTCCGTTTTGGACGCGCCGCAGTGGCTGCCGCTACCATGAGGGGAAAGTCATATCTCCAGATAGGTTCTATCTGCATGGGAATTGGAGGTTCCATCATAGACCCGGCATTTATTGAGGAATATCTCGGGATGCGGGTGGAATCCGTAGACGAAGTGGAACTGATCCGCCGTATGAGTGAGGAAATATACGATAAAAAAGAGTTTGAAAAGGCCCTTGCATGGACAAAGGCAAACTGTAAGGAAGGCTTTGACAAGAACCCTCCCGAAGTTCAGAAGACCCGGGAACAGAAGGATAGGGATTGGGAATTCGTAGTTAAGATGATGTGCATCATCAAGGATTTGATGAATGGGAATCCCAATCTGCCAGAGGGGCGGGAGGAAGAGCGGATCGGACACAATGCCATTGCCGCAGGCTTCCAGGGACAGAGACAGTGGACAGATTTTTATCCCAATGGTGACTTCGCTGAGTCCATGCTGAATTCCTCCTTTGACTGGAACGGCGCAAGGGAGCCATACATACTGGCTACTGAGAATGACACATTAAATGGGCTGGGTATGCTGTTCATGAAGCTGCTCACCAACAGGGCGCAGATTTTCGCGGATGTGCGTACGTACTGGAGCCCTGAGGCTGTTAAGAAGGCAGCCGGATATGATTTGGAAGGGGTCGCAAAGGAAGCAGGCGGTTTCCTGCATCTGATCAATTCCGGAGCGGCCTGTTTGGATGCCACGGGTAAAGCCCTGGATGAAGACGGTCAGCCGGTCATGAAGCCATGGTATGAGGTGACGGCGGACGATCAGAAGGCAATGTTGGAAGCAACCACATGGAATGAGGCTGATTTTGGGTATTTCAGAGGCGGCGGCTATTCTTCCAGATATGTTACAGAAGCCCAGATGCCATGTACGATGATCCGCTTAAACCTGGTAAAGGGACTGGGGCCTATGCTGCAGATTGCAGAAGGCTGGACCGTGAAACTGCCGGACGATGTAACTGACATCTTATGGAAGAGAACGGACTACACATGGCCGTGCACCTGGTTTGCGCCCAGGGTGACAGGCCGGGGAGCATTTGCCTCCGCGTATGACGTGATGAATAACTGGGGAGCTAACCACGGTGCAATCAGCTATGGACATATTGGGGCGGACCTCATTACACTCTGCTCAATCTTAAGGATTCCTGTCAGCATGCACAATGTGCCTGAGGAAAAAATATTCCGTCCTGCAGCCTGGAACGCATTTGGAATGGACAAAGAGGGACAGGATTTCCGTGCCTGTGCGGCCTATGGGCCTTTATATAAGTAAGGCGGTGTGTCTATGAGCCATAAAAATGTACTGGCAGTGGATTTCGGCGCTTCCAGTGGAAGGGTAATGCTGGGAAACTTTGATGGGAGCCGGTTATCTATACAGGAAATCCATCGTTTCCCCAATGATCCGGTTATATTAAACGGAACCATGTACTGGGATTTCCTGCGGCTGTTTTATGAAGTGAAGCAGGGACTGATGAAAGCAAAGAGGTATGGAAAGATTGACAGCATCGGCGTGGATACCTGGGGCGTGGATTTCGGCCTGATTGACAAGGAGGGAAATCTTTTAGAAAACCCGGTGCACTACCGGGATGCGCGGACCGCAGGGATGCTTGAAAAGAGTTTTGGAAAGATGGATAAGGACCGCTTTTATCAGATTACGGGCAGCCAATTTATGGAGATTAACACGGTATTCCAGCTTTTGGCTCTGCTGGAAAAGCGGCCCGGGCTTCTGGAGGGAACTTCCAGACTTCTGTTGATGCCGGACTTATTTAATTATTATCTATGTGGGGCGCGGGTCAGCGAGTACTCCATCGCGTCCACCACGCAGATGCTGGATGCCCGTACTAAGATGTGGTCGAAGGAAGTGTTGGAGAGCCTGGGTATCCCGGAACGGATTCTGAGCGGTATCGTTCCATGTGGAACGAGACTTGGTTTCATAAAAAACGGAATTTGCCAGGAGCTGGGAATTGAGCCCATGGAAGTGATTGCTGTGGCAGGACACGATACGCAGAGTGCCCTTGCGGCTGTTCCTGCCAGGGATAAGGATTTCATCTTCATCAGCTGCGGAACATGGTCGCTGTTTGGCACAGAACTGGACGAACCTGTTATCAACGGGTTGTCAGAACGGCTGAATATCACAAATGAAGGCGGGTGCCAGGGAAAGATTTCCTTCCTCAAGAATATTATCGGGTTGTGGCTGATCCAGGAAAGCAGGAGACAGTGGATTCGTGAGGGAAAGGAATACAGTTTCGGACATCTGGAGCAAATGGCGGCAGATGCAAAGCCATTTAAAGCCCTGATTGACCCGGACGCACCAGAGTTTGTTCCGGCTGGAAACATTCCTGAGAGAATCCGGAGATACTGCCGTGAAAGCGGACAGAGGGTACCGGAAAATGAGGCGGAGATTGTGAGATGTATCGACGAGAGCCTGGCGTTTAAGTACCGCATGACATTGGAAGAAATTAAGATGTGTACCGGAAGAGAGTACCCGGCTATCCATATGGTGGGTGGCGGAACACAGAGCGGACTTCTCTGCCAGATGACGGCCAATGCGTGTCATTGTCCGGTGATTGCCGGACCGGTGGAGGCTACTGTACTGGGTAACGCGGCTATGCAGCTGCTTGCAACAGGAGAACTTAGGGATCTGGATCAGGTGAGAAGTGTCGCAGGGGCTTCCGCCAAGGTAAGCATCTATGAGCCGAAAGATACAGATCAATGGGAGCAGGTATACGGACAATATAAAAAGATGCTGGAATGACCAAAGACCGGGACAACCTGGAAAATAAGGAGGTATTATGGAATTAAGCTATATGGAACTAAGGGAACAGATTTGCGATGTGTGCCATAAGATGTGGCAGCTTGGCTGGGTGGCAGCCAATGACGGCAACGTGTCCGCCAGGCTGGATGACGGAACCTTTCTTGCCACTCCCACCGGAATGAGCAAAAGTTTCATCACACCGGAAAAACTGGTTCGTATCGATGGGAAAGGCGAGGTGTTGGAAGGCCTTCCCGGATACAGGCCCTCTTCAGAGATTAAGATGCATCTCCGCTGCTATAAAGAGCGTGAGGATGTAAATTCCGTGCTTCACGCCCACCCGCCCGTGGCCACCGGATACGCGGTAGCCAATGTGCCGTTGGACGAGTACTCTATGATTGAGACGGTAATTGCTCTGGGTTCGATTCCGGTAACGCCTTACGGAACCCCCTCCACTTACGAAGTACCGGATAACATAGCGCCTTATCTGGGGGAACATGACGCAATGCTCCTTCAGAATCATGGAGCTTTGACTGTGGGGGCGGATGTGATTACCGCTTATTACCGCATGGAAACACTGGAACTCTTTGCAAAAATCAGCCTTAACGCCAGAATGCTGGGAGGTGCACAGGAAATATCCAGGGAAAATATTGACCGCCTTATCTCAATGAGGAAAGGATATGGGGTAACCGGCAGGCACCCCGGTTATAAAAAATACAGTAAACAGGAGGAAAACAGATGCTAAGAGGAATACCCCATATATTATCTCCTGAACTGTTAAAGATATTATGTGAAATGGGTCACAGCGACCGGATTGTGATTGCCGATGGGAATTTCCCGGCAGAGTCCATGGGCAGGGATGCCCATGTCATACATATGGAAGGCCACGGCGTGCCGGAGATACTGGAAGCAATCCTCTCGCTTTTTCCACTGGACACCTACGTAGAACACCCTGTCTGCCTGATGTCGGTAACGGACGGGGATACGGTTGAAACACCGATCTGGGATCAATACATGACATTGGTGGAAGCGTGTGACAGCAGGGGCAGAAGTGCCATTGGCCATATAGAGCGGTTCGCGTTCTACGAGGAGGCAAAGAAAGCTTATGCAATTATCGCCACCAGCGAGAGAGCGCTTTATGCCAATATCATGCTGCAAAAAGGGGTAGTTACCGACCAGGGCCTGTAAATGGGTTCCGCCAAAACAGTGCAATTAGTAAAGAAATGGAAGGTGATGATGTGGGAGAAGTAATTCTGACCATGAAAGACATTGATAAGTCCTTTGTCGGAGTACATGCGTTAAAAAATGCCTGTCTGGAACTTAAAAAGGGCGAGGTCCATGCACTGATGGGTGAGAATGGCGCCGGAAAATCCACCCTCATGAAGATATTGACGGGAATCTACAGCAAAGACAGCGGTACTATTGTGTATGAGGGGCGCCAGGTGGAGTTTAAAAGTCCCAGGGAAGCGCAGGACGCCGGCATTGTGATTGTGCATCAGGAATTAAACATGATGAACCACTTAACGGTGGCCCAGAATATCTTTATCGGCAAAGAAAAAATGAACGGAAAGCTGATTAATGACCGCAGGATGGTAGAAGAGGCAGAAAAGCTGTTCGGATTACTGAATATCAGGATTGACCCAAGGGAAACAATGGGTAGGCTGACGGTGGGGCGCCAGCAGATGTGTGAGATAGCCAAGGCAATCTCAACAGATGCCAAGATAATCGTATTTGATGAACCGACTGCCGCGCTGACAGATTCAGAAATCAGCGAGCTGTTCAAAATCATCCGTGACCTAAGAGCCAAGGATATCGGAATTGTATACATTTCCCACCGCATGGATGAGATTAACCAGATTACTGACAGGGTAACGGTTATGAGGGACGGGGAATATGTGGGTACGCTGACAACCAAGGATTCCACGAAAGACGACATCATCCAGATGATGGTAGGACGCACGGTGTATGAGGAGCCTAAGAGTTTCAGCAATGTAAAGCCGGATGCCCCGGTGGTGCTGAAGGTTGAACACCTGAATGTTGGGAAAACAGTAAAAGATGTAAGCTTTGAACTTCGCAAAGGAGAAATCCTGGGTTTTTCAGGACTCATGGGAGCCGGAAGGACGGAGACAGCCAGGGCTATCTTTGGTGCTGACAGGAGAGACAGCGGTGATATTTATGTGAATGGAAAACGGGTGGATATCAAGAACCCACAGGACGCGGTTGACGCCGGGATTGGATATCTGTCGGAGGACCGCAAGCGCTATGGTGTGATCATTGAGAAAACGGTAGCCGAGAATACGACAATGGCTTCCCTGAAAGCATTCTGCAAAGGCCTGTTTATTGATAAGAAAGCGGAAAAAGAAACCGCGGAACAATATGTGGAGGCATTAAAGACCAAGACACCATCCGTGGAACAGCAGGTGCGCAACCTGTCGGGAGGTAACCAACAGAAAGTGGTCATTGCAAAATGGCTTACCAGGAACTGCGACATCCTGATATTTGACGAACCCACAAGGGGAATCGATGTAGGAGCAAAAAGCGAGATTTATACATTGATGAATAATCTTGTAAAGCAGGGGAAGTCCATTATCATGATATCCTCTGAACTGACGGAAGTGCTGCGAATGAGTGACCGTATCCTGATTATGTGTGAGGGCCGTAAAACAGGAGAAATCAGCATAGAAGAAGCTACCCAGGAAAAAATCATGCATGCCGCTACACTGAGAGATTAAATGGGAGGTTAAAGACATGTCAAATAATGGGAATCAGGTAAAAAAGGAGCCGAATGGATTGTTCAAAGCTATCGGTACTCAGAAATTGGTGGCAGTCATTGCGCTGATTGTATTATTCATGTTCTTCTGGATTTTTGGGGACAATTTTGCAAAATACAGTACACTGGTCAGCATTTTTGATTCGTCCTATTATATCGGTTTTATGGCGATAGGCGTAACATTTGTAATCATCACCGGAGGAATCGACTTATCCATTGGTACGGTCTGTATCTGCTGTTCCTTGATTTCAGGAACGCTGTATACAAAACTGGGACTGCCTATGCCGCTGTGCGTTATCCTGGCCATACTGATGGGAGGCCTGTTCGGACTTGCCAATGGACTTATGGTATCTGTCATGAGGCTTCCGGCCTTTATTGCCACACTGGGAACCATGATGATTACCAGAGGCCTGGGTTCGATTGTGACAAATACGGCAACCGTGACCTTTCCGCAGGCTTTTGCGCCGGGCGGCTCATTCAGAGGCATTTTTAAATTAAAAGGGGCAGGGCTTCCGCAGGCAGGTATCCCCACGGGATTCATACTGCTGATTACACTTGCAATCCTGATGGCAATCCTTCTCAACAAGGCGCGTCCGGGACGCTATATACTGTCTCTTGGGAGTAATAAGGAGGCGACCCGGCTTTCCGGTGTAAATGTGGTAAAGTGGGAGACTTTGGCTTATGTCATAAGCGGTCTGTTTGCCGGGCTGGCAGGTGTGTCTTATGCAGCAGTATACTCCACACTCATGCCTGGAACCGGAAATGGATTTGAACTGGATGCAATCGCCGGGGTTGTAATCGGCGGAACATCCCTGGCAGGTGGCGTGGGTTCCATATCGGGGACTTTAATCGGTGTTTTTATTATGTCCGTTTTGAAGACAGGCCTTCCCTTTGTGGGAGTACAGCCACATTATCAGCTGCTGATTACCGGATTTGTGTTGATCATAGCCGTATTTGTAGATGTTTTGAATAGAAGGAAACAGGGGAAGGATTGATACGCACTAATAACCCGCAAAGCGGGATAATAAAGGGAGGTTTATTCATGAAGATAAGATTATTAAGTACAGTCATCTGCGCAGCAATAGTTTCCACGATGGTAATGGGCTGCTCCAGCGGAGCCAGCGCGCCTGCCACGACAGCCGCAGCAGCGGCCGCTCCGGAGACAGAGGTAAAAGACACAACAGCAGGGGATACGTTGGCAGCCAAGGCAGATGGGGCTGTGGACTACAGCGATGTCACGGTTGAGATTGTGGCAAAAGGCTTCCAGCATGATTTTTGGAAAGCGGTAAAGATGGGATCAGAGCAGGCTGCAGAGGATTTGGGGCTTAAGTCCACCAATTTTGTAGGGCCAGCCAGTGAGAGTGCAGTCGCTGAGCAGATTGAGCAGTTAAATAATGCGGTCAACAAGGCTCCAAGCGCCATCTGCCTGGCGGCTTTGGATACACAGGCGGCCCTTGATGCAATTTCCAATGCTCAGGCAGCAAATATTCCGATTGTAGGGTTTGATTCCGGTGTGCCGGATGCCCCTGCAGGCTCCATTGTGGCCAATGCCGCTACGGACAACTATGTAGCGGGCGGTCTGGCCGCGGAGAAATTGTATGAAATGATTAAGGATAAGGTCACAGCTCCGGCAGAAGAGGTCAGAATCGGCGTTGTCTCCCAAGATGCGACATCCCAGTCCATTGGAGAACGGACGGGCGGTTTCATAGACAAAATGCGTACCTTGGTTGGCGAAGATAAATGCATGGTAGTAGGCCATGATAAGTATAATAAGGCAGTTGACGGAGCAAAGGTGATTATCGATGTAGGCATTCCGGCAACCGTGGATGATGCGGCTTGTGTGACTGTGGCCAATACCCTGCTGAATAAAAATGATTTGATTGCCATTTATGCGTCCAACGAATTTACAGCCAAGAACCTGGTGACAGCCAATGAGAGTCTTCAGGTGCTGGGAGTAGATAAAGTAATCGGCGTTGGATTCGACTCAGGCGCCATCCAGCTTGATGCTATCAAAAGTGGTGTCTTAGCAGGTTCCATCACGCAGAATCCGGTACAGATTGGATATCAGGCGGTTACCCTGGCCGCCAAGGCAGCCAAAGGAGAACCGGTAGAGGATGTTGATACTGGTGCACTGTGGTATGACAGCGCCAATATGGATTCGGCGGAAGTAGCTCCGTGTCTCTATAAGTAATATTTTGTTAGCCAGTTGTTTAATCATAACTTGGTTAGACGGCTGGCTGCACCATTCAGCATATAGCGGTATTAAGGAGGAAAATCTTGTTTTTCGGATCTTTCGTGCAGATGGAAAAACGGTGGATCTCGTAAGAAGGCATTGACTGATTAGGTTGAACTGGTATATTGACATTATTTTGGAAATTGTTATAATATTAAAATAAAAATCAGATTCAGATTATGGGGTTTCCGTATGGAAGAACGGGCAGGTACAGGACAAAGCGGCAAGAAATCATATTAGATTGTTTGAAAAAACAGAAAGGAGGAGACGAAGTGAGCTATTTGGTAAAGCATAAAAAAATCTTTGCGTTCATGACAGCGTTTCTTGTAACCGCTGTGCTGCTTCTCTCCGGCTTTTTTATTGTCACACATACAGAACATGAGTGTACAGGTGAGGACTGTCCTGTCTGCGCGGAGCTTCAGGCATGCGCTGCCACAATCCGCTTGATAACAGAAGCGGCAGGAACAGGTGCCGTCGTCATCTTTGCATATATCATTACTCAAAAACTCTTAATATCTTACCAGACCGGACTCTATATGTGCCCGGTTTCTTTGGTCAGCTTAAAAATCCGTTTAGATAATTAAGACTTCCTTCCGGCAAGGCTGTTTTCTATCCATAATATTTTTAATTCCCTGGGTCAGCGTACTTTTTTCGTCAGGCTGCACGGTCAGGGGGACATTATGGCTGGAAATCTGCCTTGTTTTTTGTGTACGCATTTATTATGTATCACTGTGAAAAAACATATCAGGAAGGATGATCATTATGAAAAAAAATTTAAAATTTACATTCTGCGCACTGACCGTGACGGCTCTTGTTTCCGCTGTTGTGCTTTCAGGGTGCTCCGGAAATACCGCCGCCCCAGGGGCCTCTGATACAGAGCCTGTCTCAACCACCGCCGCGGTAAGCAGGGATGAAGAAAGCACAGGCGCAGCTTCATCAGAGTCAGAAGAATTCAGTGCTGAGATTGAAGCAGAGGATACGGACGGGCAGAAACTGAAGGTAATGGCCAGTTTTTATCCCATGTATGATTTTGCCGTCAAAATCGGCGGTGATAAAGCGGAGGTGACAGACATGGTCCCGGCCGGCACAGAACCCCATGACTGGGAACCGGCTGCAACCGATATCAAGAACCTGGAGGAAGCAGATCTCTTTGTCTATAGCGGCGCCGGTATGGAGCACTGGGCCGATGACGTGCTTGCCAGTCTGGAAACAAAGCGTCTGGTATCGGCGGAAGCTTCCGCCGGGCTTACCCTCAGGCCAGGACACAGCCATGATGAGGAAGAACATGAGGGAGCGGAGGAACACGCAGAGGAAGAGGAACATGACCGCGGCCAATTCGATCCCCATGTATGGCTGAGTCCGGTGAACGCGAAGAAAGAAATGGAAAACATTAAGAATGCTTATGTCAAGGCAGACCCGGACAACAAGGATTACTATGAAGATAATTATAAGACCTATGCGGTCCGGTTTGACGAACTGGATCAGGAATACAAAGATACCCTGTCTGCCCTGCCTGGTAAGAGCATTGTAGTGTCCCATGAAGCGTTCGGTTATCTCTGCGATACCTACGGGCTGACCCAGATGGGCATCGCGGGACTTTCCCCTGATACGGAACCGGACCCGGCCAGAATGGCAGAAATCATTGACTTTGTAAAAACGAACCATGTCAAAGTTATCTTCTTTGAAGAATTGGTAAGCCCGAAGGTGGCAGAGACAATCGCGGCGGAAACAGGAGCCCGGACACGGGTTTTAAATCCCTTGGAGGGTTTAAGTGACGAGGAATTAAAAAACGGCGCGGATTACTTCACCGTAATGGAAGATAACTTAAAGCAGCTTAAGGCGGCGCTTGAATAAAAACAGGAACAGGAGTACTGAGGATGGATGCCATTGCAGTGAAAGGACTGGATTTTTCCTATGGAAATACCAGGATATTAAGGAACATCAATTTTACCATCCCCGAGGGCCGGTTTGCGGTCCTGCTGGGGCCAAACGGGGCAGGAAAAAGCACCCTGTTAAAGCTCATGCTGGGGGAACTTCCGTTAAATGGACAAAGGGGCAGGATTGAACTTCTGGGACAGGAGATCCGGCAGTTCAAGGACTGGCAGAAGGTCAGCTATGTTTCCCAAAACGGCATGGCATCCTGCCAGAATTTTCCCGCTTCCGTGGAGGAGCTTGTCCAGGCGGATTTATACGCCCAGATCGGAAGATTCCGGTTTGCGGGAAGAAAGGAGAAGGAGCAGGTCCGCAGCGCGCTGAACCAGGTCGGAATGGGGGATTTTGCAAAACGGATGATTGGCCGGCTGTCCGGAGGGCAGCAGCAGCGGGTCCTGCTGGCAAGGGCGCTTGTGAACGCCCCGCGGCTTTTGCTGCTGGATGAACCCACTTCCGGTATGGACGAAGACAGCACCACCTTATTTTACCGGCTGCTGTATCAGATTAACCGGGAGCAGGGGGTGACCATTTGGATTGTCACTCATGACCGGAAGCGGCTCATGGCTTATGCGGACGATATCTGGCTTTTAGAAGATGAAAGCCTGAAACCGGTTCAGCCGGGCAGGAAGGAGAACAATTATGGAAATCTTTGAATATGCGTTTATGCGGCGGGCCTTTATTGTAGGTATTCTTCTGGCGGCCGTTATCCCGTGTATCGGGCTCGTGATTGTATGTAAGCGCCTGTCCATGATTGGGGATGCCCTGTCCCACACCTCGCTGGCCGGGGTGGCGGCCGGGCTGATCCTGGGGCTGAATCCTGTCTTGACCGCTGCGGCTGCCTGCGTGGTTGCCGCCATTGGGATTGAGGCGATACGCAGGAAGATTCCCAGGTTTTCGGAAATGTCCATCGCTGTCATTATGTCCGCCGGGATTGGCCTGGCGGGCGTTCTGTCGGGATTTGTTAAAAATGCAGCCAATTTCAACAGCTTCCTGTTTGGGAGTATTGTGGCAATCAGTAACGGGGAGTTGTATCTGGTAATCGCCGTCAGCATGGCGGTTCTGCTTATGTTTCTGCTTATGTACAAAGAACTGTTTTATGTGTCTCTGGATGAACAGAGCGCCAGGCTGGCCGGGGTGCCTGTAAAGACGGTGAACTTCCTGTTTACTGTTTTAATCGCGGTGACAGTTTCTGTCGCCGCCAGGACGGTGGGGGCTCTCATCGTCTCATCCATGATGGTGGTTCCCGTGGCCTGCGCCATGCAGTTTGGAACGAGTTACCGCCAGACGCTTACCTTTGCAGTGGCGTTTAATGTTCTGTTTATGATTACGGGCCTGTTTGCGGCATATTATTTGGGATTGAAGCCGGGCGGTACGATTGTTCTGGTGGGAGTGATATTTCTGATACTGGTGTTTGCAGGAAAGAGAATTCTGAGGCGGAAATAATCACATGAAATGGCCAAAGAGAAAAGGACAATACGGAATCAGGAGGTATTGCGGACGGGATTTATATATTGGAAAAAAGATAAGAGTAGCATCCGGATTCCACCTACTGAGGGGTCAAGGCAATCCTGGCTCTGAGCGGATATAACGGTATCCTGGGATGCCGTACCGGGCCTATGTAAAAAAGCTGACACAGGCGCTGAAAGAGGACGGCTATGAGTTCGCTTCCCATTCCTGGGGGCATCGGGATAGAGGCAGCCGGCAGAAAGGAGTGTATATGACGGACGTTTATGTGATATCCGGCTTTTTGGGAGCGGGAAAGACGACACTGATTAAAACAATGGTGCGTTCCGCGCTCAGGAACAAGAAAATTGTTGTGATTGAAAACGACTTTGGGGAGGCCGGGATTGACGCCGGACTGCTTAAGGAATGCAGCCTGGCTGTTACCAGCTTAAGCGACGGGTGTATCTGCTGCAGTCTGACCGGAGACTTTGAGAAAGCGATGGAACGCATACTAAAGGACTACGCACCGGATGCTGTATTGGTGGAGCCATCCGGCGTGGGGAGATTATCCGATATTATTAAAATCTGTTTAAAACAGGAGGACAGGGGCCTCATCCATCTGAAAAAGACAATAACCGTGGTGGATATACGGTCATTTGATAAATATAGGAAAAATTACGGGGAATTTTTTGAGGACCAGATTGCCTATGCCGATTTGATCCTGTTAAGCCGCCAGGAGGAAGATGTACATGAAATCCAACCGGTGAAGGCAAAACTTCGGAAACTGAATCCGGAGGCCAGGATCGAGGCAGACTTTTGGGAATCCATTCCCGCATCCGTATTCCGGTATGGCCCGCGAAACAGCGGCATTTTCAGACTGGAGATGGAAACAGCGGTATCCATGAAACCCGTGCGGATCCGCAGCCCCAGGGAACCGTCCGGGAAGGCTGGTTTTATCCGCCGTCATTTTGCCAGGGAGGTTTTTTCTTCTGTCACAATTGAGTGGAAAGAGCCTATTACGGAGGAACCGCTGAGAAAAAGGGTTCTGCGTGTTGTGAAACATGCAGTGGGGGAAATTCTCAGGGGAAAGGGGATTGTGACAGACGGACGCCGGGGACTGGTCTTTCACTATCTGCCGGGCAGTTTAAGCATTGAACCTGTAAATATAGTTGGAAACCAGGTCTGTTTCATAGGCACCGGCCTGGATGAACAGCAGATACGCACATTATTCAGAGAGGAAACAACATGACAACGCCGGTATGGGTCATAACTGGACTGCTGGATTCGGGAAAGACCACACTCATCAACCAGTTGATTGAACAGGAGCTGGATGAGCAGGATATCCTGGTCATCCAGTTTGAATCAGGAGAGACACCTCTGACAGAACAGGAACGCGTGAAAGAACTGGTATTCTCAAAAAACCAGCTGGAACAGATTCCCTTCGGCATTGCGGATACAATCACTCGCTATATTGACAGGCACAGCCCTGATTTAATCCTGGTTGAATGGAACGGAATGGAGCATTTCCATAGACTGGAGGAAATGCTTCTCCAGTTCACCGCAAAAGCGGTACTGAGTATTGAAAAGGTGGTCTATGCAGCGGACGGCGCCAGCTTTAAGGCCAGGATTCCAGACGCGGGAGCGGCCGCGTATTCGCAGATTGCGGGGAGCGACTGCGCTTATGTCAGGCTGAGAGGACATCGGCGGAATCGGAATGACATGGATGTACTTTATAACTGCAATCCGGATATTCGGGTCTATACCAGCCGGGATCGTTTTGCGCGCGCCTTATTCCGTTTCGGCATGAAGCCCCGGCATTGTTTCCTGATGATTCTGACCGCGGTCATGTTGTATATGATGGTTTTTCCGCTGCTGAATGAAGTGGGGGTTCCGCCCGGCCGGTATGTCAGCATATTCCTTGGGGTTTTTCTGCAGGCGGCACCTTTTTTGGCGATTGGCGTCCTGCTTTCATCTCTGATCCAGGTTTACTTAAGGACGGACTGGATTCAGAGAAAGTTCCCCGGAAAAATCCTGGCGGGACAGCTCTTTGCGGTGATTGCCGGTTTTTGCCTGCCGGTATGCGACTGTGCGTCTATCCCTGTATTTAAAAGCCTGGTCAAAAAGGGGGTGCCCATGCCGGCTGCCGTGACCTTTATGCTGGTATCTCCGGTCATTAACCCGGTAGTCATCCTCTCTACCTGGTATGCGTTTAACGGCAATTACAAAATTGTCGCGGCCAGATGCGGATTAGGAATACTGTGTGCCGTACTCTGCGGATTAACCTATCTTTTTAAACCGCCTGCGGATTATCTGATAGAACAGGCCATGCCTTTCCAGGCGGTGTGTGTGGATTACAGCCTTCCGGCAGAAACCGGTACCCGGCTGTCACGTTTTTCGCTGATGATGAGGCACGCCCAGAATGAATTTTTCTCAGTGGGGAAATTCCTGCTCACAGGAATCTTTGCATCCACACTGTTCCAGGATATGATTCCCCAGGCAGTGGCTGCGGGCGGCGCTGGGGCGCCCTGGAAAGCGCTTCTGGTGATGATGGGGCTGGCCTTTGTGCTGTCCCTCTGTTCCTCCTCCGACGCGGTGGTGGTCAGAAGCATGGCCGGGAGTCTTCCGGCGGGGGCTGCCCTTGGATTCATGGTGTTCGGCCCCATGATGGACATCAAAAATGCCGCCATGCTGCTTTCCGGCTTTAAATCCGGTTTTGTTATACGCCTTTTTGCAACCACATTTCTTGTCTGTTTTATTGTGACAGGGGTGTTTATAATAGGGGGAAGCGGAGGAATCGGGATATGACGCTGCGGGGAAAAGGAATCAACCTTCAGGTACTGACAGAATGTATCTGTTATCTGCTGTTTGGATACCTGTTGTTTCAGCTTACTTTTTCAGGCGGGTATTTAAACTATGTGACTCCAAGGATGAAGCCGTATCTTTACGGCATGTCTGCTTTAATGCTTTTATGGGCGGTGTTTACCGGAAGATACTTACTGACACCCCGGTATCGGGTAAAGCTGGCCCGTTCCTTTGTTTTTATTATTCCGATTCTGTTGCTTGCCTTCCGCCCGGCCGATCCTGGGGGAAGCAGTATGGTCAGAAGCTATGAGAACTCCGGTTTATCCATGGGTTTTGGAAATGGCGGCGGCCAGATGGCGGGAAATCCGGGGCGGAAGACAGCGGGGAGTACTGTGAGGCAGACATTGCCGGCGGCCGGAGGAGAATCCCGGGGGCCGCTCTCCGATGGAGAAGCAGGTTCAGGGCTGCCGGACGGGGAAAATACAGAAAAGGATGGATACAGCGGAACCGATGCTTATCCGGAAGATGATACTGGACAGTCCTATGGAGAAGAAAATCCATGGTATGACTTAAGAGGTCTGGACGAGGCAGAAAAAACCATTACGATTGCAGATGAAGATTACTACACATGGATGTATGAATTGAGTAATTTTTATGAAAAGTATGAAGGTTATACCGTTGTAATGAAAGGCTTTGTATTCCGTACTCCGGACATCCAAAAAAAATGCGATTTTGCCCTGGTCCGGCTGTCCATGTGGTGCTGTGCCGCGGATTTAACCCCAATTGGTTTTCTGGTGGACAGTGACAGTGAAGTGACATTCAAGGATGACGACTGGGTGACGGTAACGGGTACATTTGGAATCAGCGAGAACGGAGAGTCTCTGATTTTAAAGGCTCAGAGCATTGAAGCAGCCGGGAAGCCTGAAGAAGAATACGTTTATCCGTACTTTTAATCGGAAAAATGATGAAGGAGAATTGAAAGGGAAAAAATAAAGATTGAAAAATGAAAGCGGCCGCACTGTTTATTTAACAGACAGAATTCGGTTACTTGTAAAAAATGAAAATAGGCTTCTTGTGTGATAGAATTATATATCAATTGCAAGAGGTCTATTTTTATAATGAGAAAATCTAATACAAATTGTTATTGACATGAAACATCCTTTAATTCAGATCATCATGAAGTATTAAAAAAATGCACAGTATGAGGCACAAGCATCATAAAAATCATCCGTATATTGATTGTTAATGTATTCCAAAAATCAGGGGAACTCTGTAAAAGGGAGATTTCTTCCTGATTTTTTCGTGTATAGAGCCAGGTATAACTCAATTAATTATATTGGTGATTTTGTGGCAACTTTTAAATTTGTTATATGGGTGCTTAAAAGGAACAGTCATTTTTTGTTTAGCGATAAGGATAATCGTCTATAATCAGGGCAATATAAATATTTATAAAAACCATATAATGTAAGGAGCAGAATGTGATGAAAAGAAATGGAAGGCTAATAGAAAGAATCGTTACGCAGGAATCTGTTAATAGATATTGTGAATGGCTTTATGGGTGTGAAAAAAGTAGTGGAACCATTAAACAATACAAGTATTACTTAATACTATTTATGCAATACATGAATGGGAAGAGTGTGGAGAAAAGTGATGTAATTATGTGGAAGGGAATCCTGAGAGAGAGAATGGCTCCGGTAACGGTCAACAGTGCACTGGCAGCAGTCAATGGATTTTTGACGCATAATGCATGGCAGGATTGCCGGACAAAATTTTTGAAGGTAAGCCGCAGGGTATTTTGTCCGGAAAACAGGGAAATAGATAGAGATGAATATAAGCGTTTGGTGAAATGTGCTTACAAAAGGGGCGATGAAAGAATGGCTATGCTCCTTCAGACTATATGCGCTACGGGAATACGAGTTTCTGAAGTTCCCTATATTACTATAGAGGCGGTAAAACAGGGAAAGGCAGAGGTTGAATGCAAAGGGAGAATAAGGACCGTTTTTTTGACTCGCCGTTTGTGTTATATGTTGTTGGACTACGCAAAGAAAAGTCATATTGACAGTGGGATGATCTTTGTGACAAGAAGCGGGAAGGCACTTGACAGAAGCAATATATGGCGAAACATGAAAAAACTGTGTGAAGGAGCCGATGTATTATGGGATAAGGTATTTCCGCATAATTTTCGTCATTTGTTTGCCAGGCTCTATTATGAACAGGAAAAAAACCTGGTTAGGCTTGCGGATATATTAGGGCACAGCAATATTAATACAACAAGGATTTATACAATGGAGAGCGGACGCAACCATATGAGACAATTAGAAAAACTTGAAGTATTGTTTGACTTTTACAACAAATTTTCTCTTTTGTTGTAAAAACATTCATACAACCACAATTATTTTACTACATATTTTGAAAGAAGTCTACAGAAATTCTTAATAAATATTGTAATATCATGTTTTTCGACATAATAAAATGGCCAACTGATTCTTTCTGGGGTTGGCCTATTTGTATTGTCTGCATCTATGAATTTTAGATTCTAAAAAACTTTGTCTACTAGGTTTTCGCCTTCCTTCCACTGAATTTTGAAGTAACTTTACAACAAAAGAGAAAATTTGTTGTACAGAGGACAATGTGATAAGGGATGAGTTATGAAAAGGAGAGAAGACTTAGACTGGTTTCCATGTACAAGCAATGGAAAACGGGTGCATGACATTAGAAAGAAAGTGATGAAGCAAAACAGAGGGGAGAGGCTGCATCATCTCTCCTTTTATATCGTTGGAATCGCGATGGTGGTATTTATTATCAGTGGCTTGGGAAGAAAATGTGAAGCGGCCCAGAATGAAGAAATTGTGGAGACGATTCGCCTGGAAGACGATGTGCTTCATATGAAATCAATAGGACAAGAAACTGGATTACTTGCAGTAATAGATGAAAATGAAGTCCAGGAAGCATACATAGGGGAATTGGCTGTGGCTGTCAGTACTGTGTCGGAAAGACAGACACTGCCGGCTTTTAAAGTAGAATCCGGAGAGGAACATTTGGGAGAACCCTTAGGGACTTTTGAAGTGACTGGTTATTGCGGTTGTGAAAAATGCTGCGGATTGAAAGGGGGATTGACTAAGACAGAGAAAACCCCGAAGGCTGGGTATACAATTGCGGCAGATCCGGAGGTACTGCCTATGGGGAGCAAGGTGGAAATCGATGGTATTGTCTATATGGTGGAAGATACTGGGGGATTAGTAAAGGGAAATGTGATTGATATTTATTTCGACACTCATGAGGAAGCGGTGATGTTTGGCAGACAAAAGAAAAAAGTTTATTTAGTTTCGTAATCATCATGCAATAAGTTAATCGCTGTCAATGTGTTGGAAGAAGTTTGGCAGATTTAAAAGTTTTCTATCGAAATGGAGAATTTCGGTGGTTTATCATAGATATCAATGAGGAAAGGAATATTTGGAATGAGAAGAAAAAAAACGGCAGTTGCAGCGTTTGCGTTGTCTATGGGATTTTCAGCGATTTTATTTTTGGGAACAGCACAGGCGGCAGAAGGCTGGAACATGACGGAGGGTGAATGGAGTTATTATGACCAGAATAACCGGCCGGTAACCCTGACATGGAAAAAGTCAAAGGATTACTGGTATTATCTGTCGGAGGACGGAACTATATTGAAGCATTGTGTGTTCAGGGATAAGGATTCTGTTTACTATGTGGATGAAGAAGGGAGAATGGTACAGGATACATGGATATATGCGGATGCAGGAAAAACTGCCAAAAATGGTTTTGAAGAAGGATGGTACTATTTCGGCGCAGATGGGAAAGGTTACCGGCGTAAGAACAGCAGCTTTAAAAGAAATATAGGGGGCAGTACCTACATATTTGACGAAAATGGGAAGATGCTGTCAGGATGGTTTGACGAGGATGGTAACCCCATTGAGGATTCAGACACCCCATTTGTTGAAGGGGTTTATTATGCAAGGGAGGATGGAAGGCTCCTGACCGGGGAGTGGCTGGATTACGGAGATATTGATGAAGGAATCGGGGGGTCCGGCCTGGACAGTGAGGTTGCAGGGAGAAACTACATGGATTATGACAGGATGTGGATTTTTTTTGACAGCCATTCAAAGAAGGTTAAAAGCAATGGAGACCGTCTTAGACAAAAGACCATCAATGGAGCCAAGTATGGTTTTGATGAAAATGGTATCATGATTCCCTGGTGGAGTAAGGTGGCCAGTATCAGCAACGCAGATAAGAGTAATCCCAGCAGCGATGTTTCAGCCCGGTATTATTCCGGATATGACGGTGGTGTGCTTCTGAAAGATAGTTGGTTTTGGATGTATCCGTCGGAAAATCTGGATACGGAAGATTATTATGACCAGGAATGCAGCTGGTGGCATACAGATGAAAGGGGCGAGGTATATCGGAACCGTATTCGCAAAATCAATGGACGTTCCTATGCTTTTGACGGGATTGGCAGGATGCAGACGGGGTTTGTCCTCTTCGATGGAAAGTCTGAGTTTGTAGCCCGGTATGAAGCGGATGACTGGGGGTCAGAGGATTTTATTGAAGGAAATATATATGGTATTGAGAAATCAGATCTGTATCTGTTCTCTGCGGATGAACTTAATGATGGTTCCATGCAGATTGGAAAGGATATCGCGGTGGAACTGGAGGATGGGGTGTTTCATTTTGGGTTTGCCTCCAATGGAAAGGCGTTCGGTAACCGGAATCGACTTCAAAAAAAGGATGGCATGTATTATATCAATGGTCTCCGCTTGGAAGCAGATGAGGAATATGGATATGGGGTTGTAAAGGTGAACGATGGAGAGGAAACCTATTATCAGGTTGTAGACGTCCGAGGAAAGGTGATTGAAGGAACGAAGAAGATTGTAAAGGATAGGGATGGCGGTTACCTGCTCATCATCCGAAACCGTTTTGCGGCTTGGTGTGGAGATGAGGATAAGCCAAGGTGGAGAAAAGGAGAGGCGGGGACAGGTTTCTATCATTATGACAGGGAAAACAAGGAGGATCACTTTGCCGGAGGACTCATCGCAGCTGCAGGCATGGAGGCTGACATTGATGGATTGCCGGAGGAAGAACGGCTGAATTTTTAAAAGGAGATGAAAAATGTACAAAGGAGATGAAACAAATGAACAGCGGCATATATAGATTCTATAAACGTCTGACTGCCATGTTGCTGGCCATATGCATGATAGCGGGGCTTGTTATGGGACAGCCCAGCATTCTGTCCTATGCATCCACGGAGCTGTTGGATGAAAACCTGGGAGAGGGGGCCAGCGAAGCGACGGCATATACGTGGAAGAATGGTTCTGTGACCGGCCAGGGAGGAGGTGGAAGTTCCTGGCGTTTTGACCTTAGGGGCCTGCAGGTAGGGCAGCATAATTATGCTCAGGCCGGTATTAAAACAACCTACAGTAACGGAGGGTATGCAACCTGGTTTCAAGTGGGAACCAATGCTAAACAGCTGATAGGAGGCAGTACAAACGGCGGGGTACAATCACTGGACGCCTATGGCATAGAGGTGAAGATTGCTGTATCTCCGAGTCCGGATAATAAATATGTATTTGTTGATTACTATGTCTATGATAAAAATGGTCAGGGCGGCTCAACTGGCAGGACCATAAAAATGGGAACAGGAACCGATGTCATGATTGGAGGCACTCAGGAGGATGACTACGCAACGGTATATAAAAATGACCGGGGTTTTCATATGGTCAACCAGCATGTCAAAACCACCTTTGACTGTATCACAAATGACAGCAGCCTTGGGGTGACGCCTCCTGATACCAGGTGGATTGGTCATTACAATTCCTGGGGAAGCAATGTATTTAATGAGAGCTCCAATGATGTGGTAAGCAGCACTGATTCGGGAATGGCCTATTCATGGGAGTTCCAGCTTCATCCGTATGAGACGGTTCACAGGAGGGTTGCATTTGCTATTAGAGACACCTCCTATTATGTATCAGACCAGTACGGCCAGGACTCTTCCGGCGCAGAAGGGACCTACAGCAGTCCTTTTAAAACCATTGAATATGCGCTTAATAAAATTGGAAATAACAAGGGGTATATTTATGTAATGGATTATCCGGATATTTCGTCCGCCATTGATGTGTCGGGAAACAGCCAAAAGGATATTACCATTGCCAGTACGGATTATGACCATGAGGGTCATCCTATGAATGAGGATGGTGATTATATTAAAACCCTGACGCGCGCATCCGGGTATACGGGTCCGCTGTTTAACGTATCAGGCCCCACTTTAAAGTTTACTGACATTGTCCTGGACGGAAATCATGCGGAAAGTCAGGACCCCCTGATATCCGCTTCATCCGGAAAGCTGGAGATTAACAGCGGCGCTGTAATCACTAACTGCAGCGGCAGTGAGTCCGGCCAGGGAAGCGCGGTAAATGTAATGGGAAGCGCGGGACTGTCCATGAATTTTGGAACGGTTTCCGGTAATGTGTCTGCTGGAAAGGGCGCTGTTTATTACAACGGGTCAGGTGCATTTGAAATCAGAAACCGGAATCAGATATCAGACAACACAACTCCGTCCGGGAAGAAGGCAAACGTATACCTGGCTCAGGATAAATATATAACAGTTATGAGCGATTTGGACACGTCCCAGGTAGGCGTTACAGCAGAGCAGCTTCCTCTGGCATCACCGGGAGGGATATCATCCCAGGCCGGTCAGGAAGTAAAGATAGCCGTGCCGTCAATCAGTTATCCGGGGGCTGCAGGCTCCTGCCCCTTTGCGGATAATTTTAAAGCGGACCAGGAGGCGGGGAATTCCGGCGTGTATGTAAGCGCGGGAACGGAAGGTCTTGGCAATGGGCGGAATGCAGTATTAAAGCGGAATGGATATACGGTGTCCTTTGTATACCGGGATTCTGCCACAGGCGGAACTGTAAATGGAGCGCCGGCAAGCACCCCCCTGTCATATGCGGGAGGAGATGCGGTTGAGGTGAACGCGCCCGCCGCCATTACTGGATACAGCCTTACAGGCGTAACCATTGACCAGGGGACAGGCGGCACTCTGAGCGCCCAGGCAGATGCCGGCGCTGTGGATTTTGGCAAGGTAACGGGAACCATGCCGGGCCAGGATGTTGTTATCACGTATGAATATACCAGAAACAGCGGTTCCATTGTATTTGAAGCCAATGGAGGGACACCGGAGCCTCAGACTCTGACGGGGTCTGTTGGAGGAAGCGTCAATGCGCTGCTGCCTAATATCAGCCGCTACGGCTACCAGTTTGTGGGGTGGAGTACGGTCAATGACAGGGTGAATCCAAATCTCATAAGCGGATTGCCGTCAGAGTTCCCGGAGGATCCGGTTACTTATTACGCAATTTTCTCACCGGACAGTAATGTGAAGTTTGATTATACGGTTGACTATGTCAATGCGGACGGTTCCATCGTCTTCCAGTCGACCACGGCCGAGGATGCCTACAGCGTGGAGGCGGAGGTTCATTCGGGGAAGAAGAACATCCACGGCTATACCTGGAGTTTGGCAGATTCCTCCACGAACCCGGCCATCTACAATTACGGTGATGGGCACGGGCCCGTTCCGTTCGGAAACTTTAATGGAAGTACCGGTGACTTCTCGGGGAAGATGCCGGGCCAGGATGCGGCCGTGAAATATGGTTATCAGGTAGACCGCAGCAATCCAGCTGCGAAATCCGCATTTACAGTTAAATACGTGACAGAAAATGGTACGGTTGTCCATGCGCCTGATGTGCAGGAGGTTTTTCCGGAGGTTATAATTGCGGCGGCTCCGGCGGATGTTTATGGCTTCCGGTACCTGTCAGGCAGCATCACGGCGGGACATGCTGCGGATGATACGGACGGGCATCTGGTAAGCGCTGTCCGGGGCAGTTTTGACAGCGATGGAAGGTTTACGGGAACCATGCCGAACCAGCCGGTTGAGATAACGTACCTGTATGAAGCCACGGAAGAGGGGTATGAGTATAGGATTCATTATCTGGATAATGGCACGCAGGATGAAAGGCTGAGAAACATAACGGGACCGGACACCCAAAATGTAACAGCGGATACGCCTGTGACCGCTGAATTTAAAAATCTGTATGGTTATGTGTTCCAGGTTGAACGCTCGGAGCCTGCATCCGCGGGAACCTTTGACAGCGGCCATAATTTTAACGGAATTATGCCGAACGACCGTCTGGCTGTCACCTATCGTTATGACAGAGACCCGTCAAAATGGGCGGATTTGATTTACCGGGCAGGAGAACATGGGAGCCTGAGCCGGGGAAGCAATACATCGCCTGATGTAACGGCCATGGCTGGAGGAACTTACAAAGCTTCCGTGCTGCTCAATGACGGAACAGATGAGGGTGCTGCAGGCAGCTATACATGGAATGACATACTGGAAAAGAGGCTGGCTCCTGAAGCGGCTGCAGACACCTATTACCGCTTTGAAGGCTGGTTTATCGACCAGAATGGAAACGGAATCAAGGATAGTGGTGAGGAGTTGCTTTCAGCCGGCAGCAGGTTTACAGGTTCGGCTGCCGTGACTGCATACTTTGGGGAAGATCCGAACCAATGGGTTGATATTCACTTTGCGGCGGGAGAGCATGGAACCATAGATGCGGGAGAAAATGTAAATCTCCACATCCAATATGATCGTACCTGGGCTGATACCGCGGGAAATCGGCCGGCCTATACGCCGGAGGTCAATTATCTGGTTGATGGTTGGTATGTTGGCGGAGTACCTGTGGAAGATGACAGCAGACTTGTGGATGGGACTACCTATACCATACGGTTCTATCCGGACCCGGCAGTCTTTGGCACAGATGTGGCGGCGCGGGATGCATCAGCAGGTATTGATACTCAGGGAAAAGGCAGGATTACAGTCTATGGGACAACCCAGGGATATCAGTATATAATCACGGACATGGAAGGCAATATAATAGATGTGGTACGCGGGAATATATCAGGACGGGTATATTTTGAAGACCTGTATCCTGGTACGCGGTATTTAATATATGAAGCAACAGGTACGACACAGGCACAGCCCGGGCGGCCCATAGACAGTGTGACCGGAATTATAAGCAGTGCCACTGAGGTTCTGGTCCCGGTAGTGGAGACCAATTACCAGGTTCTTTACGATGAGGAACATGAGGGGAAGACTGTTTTCGTGATTAAGCCGGCGGATGCGAATTCCGACTATGCCATTTTAGATAAGGACGGAAATGCGGTCACAACTCCTGAGACGGGAGATGGGGGCTGGCAGTCAGCCGGCGGCAGCCAACCGGCAAGCCTGACCTTCTCCGGACTGGATTACAATGAGGAATATGTGGTGGTGGCAAGGCCTCATGGGGCATCCGGCATCACTGCGGAAAGCAAATTGGAAGACGGGACTCACATCAGCACAGATCCGGGCGGCGAACTGGATATCCCCAACTATGTAGCAGAGGCGATTAATGGCCAGGTACACTCCGTTGATGGAGTAGAATTAGATATCCCCAGATATGATGAGGTCCATAAAGGCGATGAAGTGGTGCTTCACGCGGAAGAAACCGATGGAAATGGACAGAACTTCCTGTACTGGAAGGTAACAATCGGGTCAGTTCCTGGAATGACAGAAACCATACGCCGTCAGGATGTGACATTTGCCATGCCGGATTCCAATGTGGTTATGACAGCTTATTATGAGCGTGCGGCAGCGACACCCAGCAATGCCACAGTGACGGATGAGGTACGGGGAGGAAATAAACATGAGATGGCTCTGGACCCCAATGAAATTGAAAATCTGGAGGAGGAGCTTACCACAGACGCGGACCGGACCCTTATGGATGTGAACCATGCAGATGTGACCTATAAAGTAGTATATAAAAAGAATGTGGTAAAGGCGACTGAATCCAATGCAATTAAGAGTTCGCCGTATTATGACAGTGACCATGAAGAGGCGTACCATGGAGCCTGGGGATTGAATGTAGATATTGAACGGTATGTGAACGGGCGGAAAGTAGGTGTAGCTTCGCCATCGGAAGCAACGTTTAACACATATGTCCAGCTGGATAAAGAAGATGTAGACATGATGGACTATCAGCTGTTTGCTATTTCCGAGGATCCGGATGATGGGGAGCTGATAATTGAACCGGTTGATATGTCCGATAATCCGGAAGAGACCGGCGGTTTGTTTACATTTACGGCTCAGGCCGGAATGAGATATGTGCTTATCTATTCCAGGGCATACAGGATTTATTTTATCAATAATAAAGAAGAACCAAAATACCGTTATCATTTTAAAGTGCGCCGGGGTGAGGCACCAGGCAGTGGAGCGTATTCCTTTGAATACAGCCAAGTGGAGATACCAATCGATTCATTCATTAATAATGAGGGGATTGAATTTAATTATATTGGCTGGAGTTACCGGGAAGACCGGCTGAAGGAATTTGACCCGGACAAGGAAATCAAGAGGAAGACGTATGTATATGCGTTTTACGATGACAACAGCGGTGAAGTAAGTGATGCCAGGAAACAGCTGGAGGATGCAATCAAAGCTGCAATCGAAAAATCAGACGATTACTTCCTGACGCTGAAGGAGACGGAAAAGATAAAGGAAGCCATAGAGGAAGCCTTGGATGTATTCGACAGAACGGGCCCCCGGGCAACTCTGGATGAACTTCTGGATGCCCTGGACCGTTTGGAGGAAGCCTGCGAACCTTTCGATAAGATTCTGGAAGACAGATATGATCATTATGACAAAATCCAGAATGGAGGAAACAGCGGAGGCACATCCGGCGGAGACGGCTGGGGCAGCGGAGGCCATGGCGGTTCAGGAAGCGGTTCGGGAGGAAGCAAAGGCGGGCCTGTCACAACTCCGGCGCCTTATGTTGCGGAAACCAGTAAAAGTTATGTAGTTGGAACCAATGGGAACTGGGAATTGGTTGATGCGTCCAACGATAAATGGGCCTTTGTGCTCAACGGAGGTATACGCCTGACCAGCATATGGGCAAAGCTTGATTATGCCAATGGTGATGTGAATCAGAATGGCTGGTATCATTTTAACGCGAATGGTCTTATGGATTACGGCTGGTTCAGGGACGAGCATATGAACTGGTATTACTGTAATGCGAAAAAAGACGGCTGGCTGGGAAAGATGAAGACAGGATGGCATTATGATGAGGTAGATAAGCATTGGTATTACCTGGATTTGATTACAGGCCAGATGGTAATGGGATGGAAGGAAATTGGAGGAAAGTGGTATTTCTTTACACCTCAGAATAAGGTAGAGACATACTCATATGACCACGGCACTGGAAAATGGGTGTTTAAGCAGAATCAGGAAAGACCGCTTGGTTCCATGTACAGCAATGAGAAGACACCGGACGGCTATCAGGTAGGCGCTGACGGAGCTTTAAAATAGCGGCAGGAGGTTTTATGAATAGGACAAATAAGATTAAGGCATATATGGCCCGTGTCTTGGCCGCGGCCATGGTGATAACCATGGCCGCGCCTCCGGCGCAGGCGTATGCGCTGAGTTACGGGGATCCGGCAGTCATTCGGTTTGATCCCAAGGAGGGGCCGGATTTATCACATTCAAACTATATAAATGTTCCCAGAGATGGAAATCGGATTACGTATGCTGCCGGACAGGCTGGCCATCCACTGGCTGAAGCAAGTGATTTCAATGGAATTGCCGTGGAAAATCTGGGTTCCGGCGACAGGCCGGTACTGCCTATATTTGACACGGGTTTGAGCTGGCCGGGATATACCTTTGACGGCTGGTATAATGCAGATGGCAATAAGATTCTATATCTGCCCTTTGCGTTTCCTTACAATTCAACCACGGTGTATGAGGCACGCTGGAATGGTGATACGTCCAGTCAGTTTGATTTTACAGTCATGCATTACCGAGACCTGAATGAGGACAGAAATGGTAACATGAATGGAGAAGACCCGAATGCATGGCCCGAAGCCGGTGACAGCCAGATATATAAGTTTTTTGATGATGGAAGCTGGACAACCCGGGTGACGGCCAATACAGCGGTATCCGCCACCTACAAACGGGATATACCGGGATATAAGGTATCCTCTGTACTTATTAAGAACAACAAAACGCGCCGTTTTGATGACGCTTCAGGCCATGGGACGCTGGGGGAGGCCGCGACCATTAATGAGTCTACGCGGTCTGTCCGCGGAAATATGCCCAATGATGACCTGACTGTGGCATACAGATATGAGCCTGACAGTTCAAAGAAATTTGCCCTGCGTGTAGAATATGCAGATGGGAGTGGCCGTGCTATCCGTACTCCGGAAAGCTATCTCTATTCCGCGGAGTCGCAGGTTTCTGCTGCACCGGCACAGATTACGGCTTATACCCTTACCGGCGCTCAGATAAAAACAGGCAGCGGGGATATAGATGATTTGTCGGGAAGAGGGATATATTCGGCGCAGACAGCAGGGTGCACATTTGATGCCCAAAAGAACTTTACCGGAAAGATGCCTAATCAGCCGGTAACCGTGGTATATACTTACGAGATTGACCCTTCTTATGTAACCCGTGTAACCATTAACCGGATAGACAACCACAACAATGTGCTGGCTGAGCCGGAAACAAGGGAGGTGTCTCCTAATGAAACAGTGACGGTAAATGTAGAGCGAAGATCCGGGTATACGTATCCGCCTAACATTGGATGGAATGGAACTTTTACCGATATCAGTATGGACCACACAGCAGCCACGCTGAGTTTTAAAACAGACTTTACAGGCGGCACTGTTACGATTACCTATAATGAAGATCTGAATGATACAACACATTGGGCCAGGATAAACTATTACAACAGCGAACATGGAAGCCTGTCAGGAGACAGCAGCCCGCGTTCCTTACGGCTTGGTACCCACTCCATTGATACAATCACAGAAGGAATCACGCCATCTCCTGAAACCCACTATATGTTTAACGGCTGGTATAAAGCCAATGCTTCCGGTACGGGTAAAGTAGGAACCGTATTGACCGGAGATATTGAACTGACCGGTGACCTCAAACTTTACGCGGATTTTGTGGAAGACCCGGGACAATGGTGCGATATAAGATTTGAAAGCGGAAGCCACGGCTCTATTTCAGGAACCAGGTCCATGCATGTGCCGAAAGGGACTTTGTGGTCTCAGATTTCCCTGCCTCAGACTACACCGGACAGTAACTATATGTTTGCCGGCTGGTTTGATGAAAACGGGAATCAGGTTACGGACTCTAATATGCCGATACTGGCGGATCAGACTTACAGGGCTCGTTTTACACCTGTGGGAGGCGATGATGGAATCCTGTGCATTCCAGATGGAACAGGAACTATAGGAAATGACGGGATGGGTAAGATTGAGATAAGCGGAGCAAATGAGGCCCGTAAATATGCCCTGACGGACAGTGATGGACGGCTTTTGGCAGTGATGACAGGGGAACAGCTTGGCAGCGGCTGCTTTGAAGAACTGCCGCCCTGTGACAGCTGCTATGTGTATGAGATGGCGGAAAGCGCAGCTCCTGTTGTTGGAGACATACTGACAGATTCAGTAGACCCATCCTTAATAAGTCAGCCGGCCCGTGTCATGGTACCGGCTATTGGAGGGAATTATTCTATCGCGGATGATACGACAGAGGGACGAAAGAAGATTGTTATCCGTCCGGCAGGAGAAAATACCGTGTATGCGGTTCTTGATATGGATGGAAATGTAGTCAGCCAGGACGGGAACGAAGATGGATGGGTAAGCCCGTCCGGCAGTCCGCGGACAGCGGAGCTGGCAGGACTTGAACCCAATGTATCCTATACCATCGTGGCCAAGCAGGCAGATAACGGCGATGCGCCTTCAGACCGTATGATAAACGGGAGCCAGGTAATGGTAACAGGCACTTCGCAGCAGGACCGTGTTTATACCTTCCGTCTGGTGAACGGAGGTTATGTGGAGTCGGTGACAAGAAACGGGGAAGCGCTGGATGTGGAAGAGCATGCAGATGAAATCCTGGTAAAGGCAGGGGATCAGATTAGGATATCCGCGGAGGATATGAATCCTGCTGGACAGGCATTTAAGCAGTGGGAAGTACAGATTGGTAATCTGCATATCTCGTACCCGGCCAGAAGAAATCAGACCGTGGAAATGACAGCGGGAGATGTAATCCTCCAGGCCATGTATGAAACGCCTCCTGTAGCGACTGCATCCAACGCAACGGTGGATTATTCACCCAAAAACGGGATATTTGCCCTGGACAAATCAGATGAAGCACTTCAGGAATTGAAGGAGGAGCTGGTTGATAATGATGAGGATAGAACAGCGCTTTCAAACGGGCAGCGGATAGCTTATACAGTCAAGCTCGACCGACACGCACCGGTGGCGTCTGCTTCGGAAGCGGTGAGGCAGGAAGCGGATGACGGGGAGAGCGTTAAGACACCATGGAGTCTGGATATCGGACTTACACGAAGGGTGGATGGAACCAATAAACCACTGGTGGAGGAGGCGAATCTGACTCCGGCAATTAAAGTGTTTGGAAAATTGGACACCAGTCTTTTGGGAAATCTGGAATACAGGTTATGGAAAATTAATTTTGGAGAGGATGAGGGAGACACGACCTGTGAAGAAGTCCTGATGACACCTGACCCGAATGGGAATGAGGACTTTACCGGAAGCTTTGCCTTTGAAGCTAATATCGGTGATACTCTGGTATTTAGTTATTATAAAGCGTATGAAGTGACCATCATGGATACCGGAAGGGGGCAGGTTCATACATTTAAGGTAAGGGATGGCAGGTCTTTGGATGATACGGAAGACTATATGGATTTAGATATTCACGAAGGCTATACGGATTCCGTTACAGGCATAGCGTATGAGTTCACAGGCCTGTCGAAACGCCAGTCTGGAGGAGGGATGTATGATACTTCAGATCCTGTGACAAGAGATTTGGAATTATATGCTGTCTATGAGCCGGAAGACGATACCCAATGGCAGGAAGCAAAAGAAAGGCTGCAGGAGGAGATTAATATCGCCAATGCCCTGAAGAATAATGGGTCTGTAAGCGCAGAAGACAGAGATGCCCTTACAGAGGCTGTGAATGAGGCTGTTGAAGTGCTGAACCGCCTGCCCAGACCTTCGGTTGATGACCTGGAAAATGCCTTTGATACACTGAAAGCACTGGTAGACAGTATTAGCAGTGGCGGCAGCGACAATCCCGGCGGAGGAGATAACACCGGCGGAGGCGACAATCCTGGCGGAGGCGATAACCCTGGCGGCGGCAGCTCAGGCGGCGGCGGCTCGGGCGGCGGCTCAGGTGGCGGCGGCTCAAAAGGTTCTTCTGGCGGAGGACGTGGTCCGGGTAATAGCGGTGCAGAAAACGGTTACCGCACTTATTTGGAAGGAACCGATGGCAGATGGGATAACTTTGACCTGATTAACCATAAGTGGGCATTTGTATTGAACAACGGAGCCCATATCAAAGACAGCTGGGCAAATATACGATACACACATAATGGAAGCAGCCAGATTGCCACATACCATTTTGACAGTGAGGGCGTTATGGACAGCGGCTGGTTCCTGGACCGGGATACGGACAAGTGGTATTTCCTGTCAAATGTACACGATGGCTGGTTCGGTCGAATGACAAAGGGATGGCACTATGATGATACCGATGGCAGATGGTATTACCTGAGCCCATTCACCGGAGCTATGTTGCTGGGATGGCAGAAGATTGATGGAATATGGTATTATCTAACAGCTGATAACCAGCAGAAGACTTGGACGTTTAATGAGGTATCGAAGCGATGGGAATATACGAACCGGAATGGCCGTCCATTGGGATCCCTGTACATAAATGAGATGACGCCAGATGGATACCAAGTCGATGAAAACGGAGCTTGGATTCGGGAAACACCTTAGGCGGTATTAATTCTGCTCCATAGTGCTTGATGGCATTATGGGGCAGAATCATAATATGCGGCAAGGCGGATAAAGCCATTATCAATGAAAGAAATATGAGGGATAAGGTGATACATATGGAAGAAAGCGGGTATTATGCACTGGCAAACACGGACCGTATGAGTGTGTTTCTTATTTGTATTAAAAACAAGCAGGGAGAACTAAGTGGGAATATTGTAAATTTTTATTTAAAGGAACCAGTAGAATTTACCGGCATACTGGACTTGGGACTGAAGATTGATACATTATGCGCGAGATTGCACCGGCCGATGGCGACAACAGAGCCAAGATTCTTGGACGCCCATATGAAAGAAGCATATGAGAAGCGGGAACTGGATAGAGAGCATATTCCACTGAAATACTGTACAAAGATTCAAAATATGGATCGGTTTATGGCCATAGGTACAACCGCATATGAGACGTTGGTAATTGAAATTCATCAGCGGCAGTTCTCCAGTATGCAGGGGCGTATAAAAGGAAAATGTATTGAAGGAAACTATATTTCATTTCGCAGTGCACTGGAGCTGATGAGAATGCTGCGTGAGTATGAGTATATGCGAAATGGAATGGATGAGAGAACGGATAAAATATCAGGGCAATAGATAGCGAGAGGTACTAAAAAAGAAGGTAAAACAACCAAAGTATTTTTGTGTTATCACAATCAACAGGCTAAAGCCCATAAACAAAAATTTGGCCTAAGCTGTTACTGCTCAGAGGCTTGAAAAGACAAGAAAAAAGCAAGAATTTAAAAGAGACATTTATACTAAAGCTATGATAGAATGTTTTTATAATAATTAAGGAGGAGCTGTCCTGTGCCCAAATCAACACTGTTCGACAGTCGTATCAAAAAATACGCATATTACGAAGCAGAAGAAATATATCGGGAGATCGGTACATCGAAAGATGGCTTAACTGGCGAGCAGGTCGAGATGATGCAGCAGCGATATGGCGTAAACAGTTTCATAACGAAAAAAAAGGATACGACAATACATCGGTTGCGGCGGGCTTTTGTAAACCCATTCAATGTGATTCTCTTTGTCCTAGGTATGATTTCGTTGGTGACGGACGTCTTTCTCGCATCCAACTTCGCCAAGAACGCCACTACTGCTATTATTATCTTTTCCATGATCCTAATTGGTGGCATGATCCGTCTGGTTCAGGAGCTACGGGCCAAAAATGCTGCAAAGCAGCTTGACCGGCTGCTCCATGAAAGCATCACTGTAAAGCGAGAAGGAGAACTTATAGAAATACCCGTGGAAGAATTGGTGGTGGGGGATATCGTCCTTTTCTCTGCGGGTGACCGTGTCCCGGCAGACATCCGGCTGACAGAGGTCACTGACCTGTTCATCTCACAGGCATCCATAACGGGTGAGAGTGCCATTTTGGAAAAGAACTGCCGTACACATAACCGCGGCAGTCAGAAAACACTGACCCAGCTTGAAAACCTTGTGTTTATGGCAACGACAGTCATCAGCGGTAAGGGTGAAGGAATCGTACTGGCGGTAGGCGAAGATACGCTCTACGGCAGCTTTGCAAAACCTGATTCCGATGATAAAAATTCTTTTCAAAATGGGGCCGGCTCCATCGCTTGGGTCATGCTCCGCTTTATGGCTGTACTGGTTCCCATTGTGTTTGTGCTACTCGGTATTACAGGCGGAAAATGGCTGGAATCCTTTGCTTTTGCTCTGTCGGTAGCCGTAGGACTGATGCCGGAGATGCTGCCTATGGTCATCACAGCCTGCCTTGCAAAAGGCAGCCTTACCATGAGCCGCAAGCAGACCATTATCAAAGATATCAATGCTATGCAGGGTTTTGGCAGCATGGATGTGCTTTGCATGGACAAGACTGGAACACTGACCAATGAAAGCATTCTGCTGGAATATTACATGGACGTGCTCGGCAATGAAAATACCGAGGTACTGGATTTGGCGTTCTTAAACAGTTCCTATCATTCCGGCGTCCACAATCCCATAGATAACGCAATTCTTGCCTGTCAGACTATGCCAGGGCGCGAAACGCATTACACTAATTTGCTCACTCAGTATCAAAAAATAGGAGAGATTCCCTTTGACTATGCCCGCAAGCTTGTCAGCACTCTTGTAACAGGCAGAAACGGAGAAAGTCAACTCATTATGAAAGGGGATATCTCCCATATCGTTGCCCGCTGTAGCCATGTGGAGTATCGGGGTGAAATTCTGCCGATAGAGAAAGGCGGGATTCAGAGCGTAGCCGCTGTGGTAGATGAGATGCTCCAGGACGGGATGAAGGTCATCGCTGTTGCACGAAAAAATGTGGGATATAAAAAGCAGATTATCCCTGCCGATGAAACGGGTATGATCCTGATGGGGTATTTGGCGTTCTTTGACGCACCCAAGAAAACCGCGAAAGCGTCCGTGGCGGCGCTCAAAAGGCTAAAGGTGGCTCCAAAAATTCTGACGGGGGATCAGGTGGACGTGGCAGTCTCTGTATGCCAACGGGTGGAGATTTCTTCCGAAACCGTGCTGACCGGCGCCAGGCTGGATGAAATGACAGACAGCGAACTTAGCATGGCGGTTGAAGAAATTCATGTTTTTGCGGAGCTTACGCCGGGGCAAAAGGTCCGTCTGGTTTCCGCTTTGCGCCAAAATGGCCACACAGTGGGCTTTTTGGGCGATGGAATCAATGACATTCCGGCACTTTGCGAGGCTAATGTGGGCATCTCGGTGGATACGGCAGTTGATGCGGCAAAAGACGCGGCGGACGTGGTACTGCTCCAAAAGGATCTTGGCGTGCTGGAACAGGGGATTTTAGAAGGGCGCAAGACCTTTACCAATATGCTCAAATACATTAAAATTACCGCCAGCTCCAACTTCGGCAACATCCTCTCCATTGTCTGCGCCAGCGCCTTTTTGCCGTTTTTGCCAGTGACCTCCGTGCAGATTTTGCTGCTGAATCTGCTGTACGACATTTTGTGCATCGTTCTGCCCTGGGACAACGTGGATGAAGAAGAAACCCTGTCTCCGAGGGATTGGTCGGGCAGGACGTTGGGGCGGTTTATGCTGTCCTTTGGGCCGATAAGTTCCCTGTTCGACATAGTGACATTCCTGTTTCTGTATTACTTCCTGTGTCCTATGCTGTGCGGAGGAGCGACCTATTTGAATCTTACCTCCCCCGCCCTGCGGCTTCAGTATGTGTCTCTTTTTCAGACAGGATGGTTTTTGGAATCCATGTGGACGCAGGTGCTGATTCTGCATTTTCTGCGGACCCGCAGGATACCCTTTGTGCAGAGTAGGCCATCTGCGCCTGTTATCTGCATTACTCTTACCGGAATCGCTGCCTTTACCGCAATTACCTTTACCGGCGGCGCGCTGCTGTTCGGCCTGACAAAATTGCCGTTCGGATATTTCGTGTTTTTACTGACTGTGGCTCTATTGTATATGCTGCTGACTACGGTAGCCAAATACTTCTATCAGAAGAAGTACCATGAGCTGATTTGAGGAGGAATTCATCATGAAAAAGAATATCAGTTTCATCCCAATGGATTCCGCCCTTGAAACGTGGCTGCTGGAAAAGCTGATGAAAGAACCGCCGGAAAGTGACTGCGCAGAAGATTTACTTTCCGGCATCCGGGATATGCTAAACGGAGAGGTGTCATCCTTGTTATTGAGTTCGTCCAACGAGACAGAGGCTCCCGTGCCCGTCCCGTTGGACGGGATGAGGCTCGGAGAACTGGAAATTTATCCAAAGGGCAGAAGGGTCATTATGCAGGGGGCGGAGGTCAGCCTGACGCCAAAGGAGTTTGAGATTCTGTATTTTCTTGCGCAGAACCAGGGCGAGGTTTTTACTAAGGAACAGATCTATCGGGCAGTCTGGGCGGAGGATTACCTTTTGGATGACAGCAACATCATGGCGTTTATCCGAAAGCTACGGAAGAAAATTGAGCCTGACCCGGACGCGCCAAAGTACATTCTGACCATCTGGGGCATTGGATACAAATTTAACGACCAACTTTAACACAGTCGGGCCAATCTCAGCCCGCCTAAATTCTTGCAAAATCGCAAGGAAATCGCAAGGCTTTAGCCATGTGATTTCCTTGCGATTTTTGTATTCTATTAATGATTGAAGGGAGGCGATTCGTGTGGTTTACACCGGTTTTGTTTTAAGAATCTCTCCTCAACTAAAACTCAAGGAGGTAAGACCAATGAACAAGAAAGAAAAACGTATAGCTGTTCGTCAGGCCGCGGAAAAAGCAGTCATCCGTGACGGGCAGGATCGCCGCATTCAGTTTGCGGCTACCAATCCCGTTAAAGAAGTTTTGAAAAATCTGCATACCACACTTCGTGGCCTTGATGCAGAGACTGTATCCGTAAGCCGTACTAAATACGGAACCAACAAAGTAACCCATGAAAAAAGGAAATCTCTGGTAAAACGGCTGGCCGGGGCATTTATCAATCCCTTTACCGCTATCCTGTTTTGTCTGGCGCTGGTGTCCACCATGACGGATATGGTGTTTCCCTATTTTTCTCTTTTAGGCAGTACGCCGGAGGATTTTGACCCTCTGACCGTGATTATTATTCTGACCATGGTTATGATTTCTGGTACACTTCGCTTTGTACAGGAATCCAGAAGCGGAAACGCGGCGGAAAAACTGCTGGCCATGATTACGACAACCTGCACGGTTACCCGCAGGGAACAGGAAAAAGCCGAAATTCCCATGGAAGCTCTGGCGGTGGGCGATATCGTACATCTGTCCGCCGGGGATATGATTCCCGCCGATGTACGCATTTTGGATGCAAAAGATTTGTTTGTAAGTCAGGCAAGTCTTACGGGGGAGAGTGAGCCTGTCGAAAAGATGCCCAATGTGAGCGCACAGAAGCAGAGCGTGACCGATTACACAAACATTGCCTTCATGGGCAGCAATGTGGTTTCCGGCAGCGCGACCGCTGTTGTCATCTGTGTCGGCGACCATACTTTGTTTGGCTCTATGGCATCCGCCATTGCCGGAGAAGCGGTGGAGACCAGCTTTACCAAGGGCGTCAACGCTGTTTCCTGGGTACTGATCCGCTTCATGCTGGTCATGGTTCCGCTGGTATTCTTCATCAATGGCATTACGAAAGGTGACTGGCTGGAAGCATTCCTGTTTGGCATCTCTATTGCCGTTGGCCTGACCCCGGAGATGCTTCCCATGATTGTGACTACCTGCCTTGCCAAAGGCGCAGTATCCATGGGCAAAAAGCAGACCATCGTCAAGAACCTGAATTCCATCCAGAACTTCGGGGCCATAGATATTCTTTGCACCGACAAAACCGGAACGCTGACACAGGATAAAGTTGTGCTGGAATATCACCTTAACGTAAACGGTGAGGACGATACACGGGTTCTGCGCCACGCTTACCTCAACAGCTACTTCCAGACCGGCTATAAGAATCTGATGGATTTGGCGATTATCCATAAGACAGAGGAAGAAGAAGCGGAAGATTCCCGCCTGCTCGATCTGTCTGAAAACTATGTGAAGGTAGATGAAATCCCCTTTGACTTCACTCGCCGCCGTCTGACCACGGTGGTACAGGACAAAACCGGTAAGACCCAGATGGTGACAAAAGGCGCTGTGGAAGAAATGCTCTCCATCTGCGCTTATGCGGAGTGTGATGGCAGTGTGCGGCCGCTGGCCGATGATGTCCGCCTCCGTATCCTGGAAACAGTGGATGATCTCAATGACAAGGGCTTCCGTGTTCTTGCCATTGCACAGAAAAGCAACCCCTCTCCGGCAGGCGCTTTTGGCGTAAAGGACGAGTGCGAAATGGTGCTGATAGGGTATCTTGCGTTCCTCGATCCCCCGAAGGAATCCGCCGCAGACGCAATCAAGGCGCTGAAAGACCATGGTGTGACCACCAAAATCCTGACCGGGGACAACGACAAAGTGACCCGTACCATTTGTAAGCAGGTGGGACTGAAGGTCCGCAATATGCTCCTTGGCTCTGATTTGGAAAAAATGAGCGATGCAGAGCTGGCAAGAGCCGCGGAAGCCGCCGATGTATTTGCCAAGCTGACGCCCGACCAGAAAGCCCGTGTGGTTTCTATTCTTCGTGCAAGCGGGCATACCGTTGGTTTCATGGGCGATGGAATCAATGACGCCGCTGCCATGAAAGCCGCCGATATCGGCATTTCGGTAGATACTGCTGTGGACGTGGCAAAGGAATCGGCTGACATTATCCTGTTGGAAAAAGACCTGATGGTTTTGGAGCAGGGTATTATTGAAGGCCGTAAGACCTATGCAAACATGATAAAATATATCAAGATGACCGCATCTTCAAACTTCGGCAATATGTTCTCGGTACTAGCGGCTTCTGCACTGCTGCCCTTCCTGCCGATGATGAGCGTGCATCTGATTTTCCTGAATCTGATTTACGACCTGTCCTGTACCGCGATTCCTTGGGATAACGTGGATGAGGAATTTATCGCAAAGCCCCGGAAATGGGATGCCTCCAGTGTAGGCAGTTTTATGATTTGGATTGGACCCACCAGCTCCATTTTCGACTTTACAACCTACATTTTCATGTATTTTGTATTCTGCCCTATGTTCGTGTCCGGCGGTGTTTTGTTCAACGATCTGGCCGCTCATTACAGCGGCGCAGAGCTTGCGGCAATTCAGGCGCAGTATATTGGGATGTTCCAGGCCGGATGGTTCGTGGAATCCATGTGGAGCCAGACACTGGTCATTCATATGATCCGCACACCGAAACTGCCCTTTATCCAGAGCCGTGCATCTGCTCCGGTGACACTGCTCACCATGGCAGGAATTACGATACTGACCATTATTCCCTTTACGGCCTTTGGAACGATGCTGGGCTTTGTCGCTCTGCCCGCAGCATACTTTACTTATCTGATTCCCTGCATCCTGCTGTATATGGTGCTGGCAACCAGTTTGAAAAAAGCCTATGTCCGTCACTATGGCGAACTGCTCTAAGGAGGTGTAACAATGAACTGGAAAGAAATTTGGATGACTCTTTTCGGAACGACCCAATGGCTGGGGCTTAATATTGGCTTCTGGGTGGCAATGGCTGCGGTTTTACTGATTGTGATTCTGATGAATGTAATATTTTGGGGAATAAAGCCCAGACAGTCAAAAACAGATGAACCGAAAAAAGCTTGATTTCATCACGTGGGCACTGTACCAGAATCCGTATTGAAATGCTAATTGCCGCACGACAACATGAGAAAAGGCTAACAGCGCTACAGGGGGGCTGGCAATCGGTCATGTAAGCCCTGAGACATATGAAGGTGGAAATATAGCTTTGATTAAAGACGGAGATATGGTCCATATTGATATTCCTTCCAGAAAGCTGACTGTTGATGTAAGTGATGAGGAATTTGAAAATCGTAAAATGAATTGGAAGCCTGTTGAAAAGCCTGCATTGGGCTGGCTCAAGCTGTATAAAAATAATTGTACGTCAGCCCACAGAGGCGCAACAATTTATTGGGACTGATATCCTTAGAAGACAGATGGGGAATGTGCCGTGAAGGATAAATGCAGGTTGTTTAAAACAGAGAGAATTGAAAATATAGTAATTGGATCAGGAGCGGCTGGTTTTCAGGCAGCTTTGAGATTGTTTCAATCAGGGGAAAAGGAACTGGCGCTTGTGGAGAATGAATTGCATTCAACAGATAACCAAAGAGATTATAATAACTGAATTATTAACTTTATAACAAGAGCATCATAGGATTGATACTGTTTACAGCACCAATCCTATGATTATGGTAAAACTCAAAAATGCGGTTATTGCAATAGAAAACCGCCAATGCTATAATATAAATATAGCATTGAGTTTTACAGGAAAGGGGCGAGAAAATGGATGGGATTTATGCGGTAAGCGAAATTAGCAGGATCATTGCGCCGATACTTGAAAAATATGGCGTTAGCAGAGCCTATCTGTTTGGCTCTTACGCCCGTGGGGACGCCCTGCCTGAGAGTGATATTGATTTGCGTATTGACGGCGGGCAGGTACGGAGTATGTTTGGACTCGGCGGACTTTACAGCGATTTGACAGAGGCGTTGCATAAGCCGGTGGATTTAGTTACCACGGAGGCGCTGAACCACCGTGCCAACGCAGAACGCACAGAAAGTTTCAAAAAGCATATCAAGGAGGATGAGAAGCTGATTTATGAAGAAGAAAGCCGCTGATATTTTAGAGTATATCCGTCATTATTGTATTGATGTGCAGGAAACGCTGGAACGATTCGGAAAAGACAAAGCAGTTTTTGAAACGGATAAGGATTTCCGCAACTCTGTCTGCATGAGCCTTTTCCAGATAGGAGAATTGACAGGACACTTGCCGGAGGACTTCCGGGAAGCGACGAAAGCAACTATTTACTGGCCGGCGATTAAGGGGATGCGTAACCTATTTGCACACAATTATGGTGCGATAGACATTGACCGTGTGTGGGAAACTGCACTGGAGGATATTCCGAGGTTGTTGGAGTTTTGCAACAAGACGATTGAAATGCATCGCATGATGGAGCAGGAAGCCGTGCAGCCAGAGCCGGACGAGGGGTGGGAACGCTAAAAGTAAATAACTGACGATGAAAAGTATCATGGGAAACCATGGTACTTTTTTTGACCCTTATCAGGGTGGAAAGGGAAAAGCTACGAAACCAGTTTTGATTTGCGGCGGGATTGCCGCTGGACTTGCGTTGGTGGTATTGGCAATCGCCTATGCAAAGCGCGTGTGCAGGTATGCCACCATCTTCATGGATTACTATTGATGTGACGCGGCAGACTGTTGTTCTCGCCTTTTTGGGGAGCGTAGCGACCAACAGCCCTCACCGCTTGCGGTGGGAGCTACTTAGTGCCAAAATCTTATATTTTGGAGTTAAGGCAGGAATAGGGTTGTTAAACAACCCACGGAAACACCATACAGGCAAAGCCTGTACCCTTGTTAAACAGCAACTTGCGTTGTTAATTTTCGACTAACGCCGAAAGGAGGGCGCTAATGCCAAAAAAGGCCGACCGGGAGCATATCTCCCGCAACGAACAAATACGGCGGTTTATAAAAAAGGGATTGACGGTGGACGGCTACACCGAAGATATTGATTTTATCGCCAGCATCATCCGGCAGGAATTTACCGCCGTCTACCACATCGGGGACATCAAGGCGGTGGTGGAGCAGCAGACAAACCGGCTGGCAAAAATGCTGATGAAGTCCGGCAAGATGGACGCCGCCGCATTTTTCTTACTGATAAAGGTATTGATGAATGTAGCCCATGATGGTACACAGGACGAGTTTGACCAGATGTTGAATGAGGCCGTCACGCTGGGCGTGGACTATATGCAGAGAAAGGATTTCCAGATCAACGGCTTTTTGCAGGACACGGACAATCTCCGTTCCCTTGCGGATAAATTGTAGGAGGCGCTTATGGCAAACGATATTGAATACAGCAAATTTTTAATGCAGATACAAAAAATGGTTAGGGAAAGTCTGTCGGCGGATACATTTGCCGACACAGGAACATGGGGAGGCTACGATTCTGGTGTCCGATGCACTGTATTCCCACTGGAACAAATCCATGGAGGAATTATATCCGCTTGCCCTGCACAATACCATGGAGGCAAACCCGGCGAAAATCATCCGTATGCTTGAACTTGTAAAAAATATGTTTTCGGATAATTGTATCGGGGAAGATATTAAAAACTTCCAGATGGAGCCGTATGAACAGTATGTCCTTTCCAACTCCACGAGCGTGGGCGGAGCAACGGTCCTTTTATACCCGGAGGTTATGGAACATCTGGCGCAGGGGGCTGGCGCAGATTTCTTTATTTTATGGGATTAAAAATATACAAATAAATACAGAAAAAATGAAAATAGATGTTGATTTATTCGCAAAATGGCATATAATAAGATTAAGAGCGTAAAAGAGTGTGAGATGAAGGGGAGTGCCATGCTGATACAGTTTAACTTTAAAAATTTTAAATCCTTCCGGGATGAGGTATCCCTGGATTTATCGGCTACAAAGATTACGGAGCATGAAGATCATGTGGTGGAGATGGCAAATGATAAGCTGCTGAAGGTTGCGGCCATCTACGGTGCAAATGCCAGTGGAAAGTCTAACATTTACGATGCTTTTAAATTCATGAGCTATTATGTGGAGGAATCCTTTAAGTTTGGCGGTGAAAGCGACAGCAGGCAAAAAGCAGATTCGGATTACATTAGGGTAAGCCCGTTTTTGTTTGACAGTAAGAGCAGGAGTGAGGAATCAACCTTTGAAGTGTTCTTTGTTGATAATTCGGAGAATACTGGAAAAATTTATCAATATGGGTTTGCGTTGCAGAATGACGAGGTGGTGGAGGAATGGTTTTATTCTAAGGCCAAGACAGCGAGAAACAGGTATAAGACTATTTTCTACCGAAAAAAGGGAGAAGAACTGGAAGTAAACGGGCTGCCGAAGAGTAGTATTGAAAATATAAAGGTCGCATTGGAAAAGGAGACTTTGATTGTATCGCTAGGGGCAAAGCTGAAGATATCGAAACTGAAAAAGGTAAGGGACTGGTTTCTGAATAACGAAGTTGTGGACTTCGGAAATCCTGCGGAGAACTTTTTCCGTTCCCAGGTGCTGCCGAAAGGTTTTACCACAAGTAGGGAAATACAGAGTAATGTGGTGAATTATTTTGCATCATTTGATAATGCCATTTGTGATTTTAAAGTGGAGGAAGTCCAGCGGGAAATTGAAAAAGAGTCCGATCTCAGTTATAAGATTGATGCATTGCATAAGATGACGGATTGCGATGAATTTGAATCTATACCTTTGAAAAGTGAATCCAGTGGGACGCTGAAGATGTTTGCCTTATATCCTTCTTTGAAAGAGGTGCTTGATAACGGCGGAACCTTGTTTGTAGATGAACTGAATGCGAGACTTCATCCGTTATTGGTTAGAAACATCATATTGACTTTTTTGTCACCGGAAATTAATACCAATCATGCACAGATGATTTTTACCACACATGACATCTGGCAGTTATCCAATGAGTTGTTGCGTCGGGATGAGATATGGCTGGTGGACAAGAATCAGGATGGAGTTTCCGATTTGTACTCCCTTGCTGATTTCAAGGATGAGGACGGAAACAAGGTACGCCGTGATGAAGCGCTGGCAAAGAATTACCTGACGGGCAGCTATGGCGCTATCCCTGCGCTCCGGCCTATGGAAATGTTAAAGGGGAGGAGCACGGATGGCGAATAAGAGTGGAGGAAAGCCCAGCGACCGCAGGGCTGGCAAGAGGAAAGACCGGAATCAGCGGATGGGGCAGAGAGTACCGGAACTGGGATATTACCTGATTGTGACAGACACCGAAGAGACAGAGAAGAATTATTTTGAGGGACTTCGTGACAGCATACCGGCAATAGCGGAAAGAATCCAGTGTATCTTCCAGTTCATCCCGGATACCCTCATGTGATGTCTTGTGATAGTATTCTTCAAGATACATGCCCCAGTAGCTGTTTAACTCCTCCAGTGTCTTGATCTTATGGATTTTTACTTCCCGCAGGAAAGCGTCCGCCACCTGATGGATTTTTTCCATTTTCCCTTTGGATTTTCCGCTTCTTACGGGCGCATGGCGGACAGTTATGCCAAGCTTTGCAAGTGACAGCTTTAACTGCTTTGCGACATACTGGGAGCCATTGTCGAAATATGCTGTGTCAAATTTCCCGGCTTTCAGGCTCACCTTACGGAAGGTATCCTCCACGATGCTTTCTTCCTGGTTATCATAAAACTGTGACTGGATAACGTACCGGGAATGGTCATCAATGGCAGAAGACAGATACGTCTGTACCATGGCACCGTTTTTACCGATTGGCAGCTTGCAGCCATATTTAATGTCTCCCTGCAGCAGCATCATTCGGTGGGGCTTACAGAAGCGTTTGGATGAACTTTCGCGTTTTTCCTGCTCAAGGATGAAATTGATCTGTTCTACGGAACGCCTTGTAACTTCCTTTTTTAGCTGTATTGCCTGTTCCACGATCCTGAGGTAGTTCTCCGGGAGCTTTTTGGAAAGACTCCGTTCACCGGCGACCGGTTTTAACCCGGCAAACCACAAAGCCTGCTGGTCCTGCCAGTTTACGTCTTTTACTGTTGTCCGCATGGTTTTATGCACCTCCTTGAGCTAAGGATACACCATGCAAAAATGACAGTAAAAACAAAACAGGTGCAATGGCATCATCCTCAGGAAGGTTCCAAAAACCCTCCAGAGTTATATATCATACGGAGAATGGCTTCCAGCCATCTGTCGTTTGATAAGCGTAAATATTCGAGCAGAGACAGCCGGGTATTCAGCAGTTCCTCACTGAAGCACAAGCCCGTTCCTTTCAGACTTGGCGGCCGCCTTCTGTCTTGGCTGTCTTTTACATTGCGTGGGCCGCGGCCCTCTCAATGGCATTTCCAAAGTGGCGCCCTCTGGCACAGGATCTTGATTGCAAGGAGTAGTATGCTATACGTCCTGCCTATCTGCTGCTCCGCTAGGGAGGGCACGGCATTTGAAGCGGCGGAGAAACAGGGCTGCATAATAATTATGTGTAAAAGTGGTGTGATTAACCAGTAAAAAATAAGACAGCCTTGATTTCTCAAAGCTGCCCTGCCGAAAACTGAATGCAGTTATAGCTCGTTAATGGTTTCAGTCACAGTTGTATTCCGTATTCTTTTAGCCGGAGCATAAGCAGCAAGCGTTGCCGCAAAAGCAACAAACAGAAGAATGATTACTAATGAACGCACCGGTATACTCCATACCGCATAGGGGAAGTGATCAGAAATGAGAAAGTCATATAGCATTTTGCTGAGTGGCAAACCAATGGCACAGCCAATTCCGCCGCCCCAAAAGGCATAGGTCAATGCCTCCGCAAAAATCATTTTTGTGATTTGCTGTTCGTCCATTCCGACTGCCCGCATAGCACCATATTGCTTGATTTTGGCCGATACACTCATTGAGATGCTGTTCACGATATTCAGTACGGTAACCAATGTAATAATTCCTAAAAAGCAATAAATGCAGAACACAAATGCCAGATAAGTGCCTGATGTGCGCTGATCCCGCTTATCACTGAAATGATTACCGCTCTCCGCCACGGTATTGCGGAGCTGAGATACATCTTCGTCCGTTGCTTGAGAAGTTGTCTGTACCATAATGAGTGAGTATCCGGTTATGCCTGTCAAACGGGTGAAGGTTTCGCCGGAAGTAATCAGTGTAATTTTTCCGTTTGTAAGACCATTGCTGCTGAATGGATCGTATTTCAGTAAACCGGAAATTTCAATTTCTTCATCCCTGATAAGGATTTTATCACCAATTTTCCATGAGCTGTCTTTATCCCAAGCCGCAAGCGCATAATTACTGTTTCCATAGACTTTAGAGAGATTACTGCCTCTATGGAGCACTCCATCCTTTTTGAGACAATCCAAATCAAAATCGTCAAAGGAGACAAGGTCAACGGTACTGGAAACCATTGTCCCTGTGTCCCTCTCTGCCGGAATATCAAAGCTGCCCCGGCGTCCGTACACCTGTTTTACGCCGTTCATTCCCCGAAGTGTTTCCGCCAATGCATTGTCGATAGAATTTAATCCGTCACTGCTTGAAATATCAATATCTGAAGTGGCTGCCGATTGGGGCATAAGATGGTTGACAAAATCTATCAGGACCGTAAAGCTCAAAAAAAGGATAATGCTAAGGGCAAACGAGCCTGTCATTAAAAGCAGGTTTTTCTTTGCAGAAGTAGCGTGGTGGATACCAAGTGCTGTTTCTATTTTGATAGAGCGGGCATGGAACGTGTGATTCTTCATTTTTCCATGTTCTGAATTTCCGGAAACAGCCGTAACGGGAGATACCTTTGCCGCCTGATTTGCTGGAGACCTTGCCGCCAATAGCACCGTGACAACTCCCACAATAATGCCGCTGACAATCCCGATTACACTGATGCCAAAAAGCGGAATATTGGAAAATTCTTCTCCAACAGCATACCGCAAAACACCGCACAGTATCCAGGAAGCTGACACACCAAGGGCAAGCCCGATTGGAACTGCTGTCTTACACCAATTTAATGCTTCCAGACACACGAATCGAACAATCTGTTTTTTGCTCATTCCAATACAGCGCATCATTCCAAAGAATTTCGTTCTTTGTGCCACGCTGCTATTGAGACTGCTGGAAATCATCAATACGCCTGCAAATAAAATCAGCAGGAATATAATCCCGGCACTCAACAGGAGCGTCTGCCCCATGGTGCTGCTAAACAAAACAGATATGGAAAATCCGTCATGCTTTTCTGCGAGCCGTGCCTGTTCCATCCTTGCTCCCATTTCCGCCATGCTGAATACTGCAGTTACCATGAATACAGCAAAGATGATACAAAGTGATGTCATGCGGTTTTGCCGGCGGTGTACCTTTGCAGAGATTGGAATTAAACTTAAATAGCTTTTCATTCCCGGCACCTCCCAAAATCAGTCAGTACACCGTCCGACACCTGCAATACCCGGTCTGCTGTCTGGGCGATGCTGCGGCTATGGGTAATCATTATGATGGTTTGCTCGTATTTTTTGGATGCGTCTTTTAAGAGCGAGATTACTTCACTGGTATTTTGCGTATCCAGGTTACCGGTCGGCTCGTCTGCCAGAATCAGGGAGGGCCGTGTAATCAGTGCACGACCAATCGCTACACGCTGTTGTTGACCGCCGGATAACTGGCTGGGAAGATGGTCCCGCCGTTCTTTCAGATTCAAAACCGTTAAAAGCTCTTCCAAATATTTTTTGTTGGGTTTCTGGTAGTCCAGCAGAACCGGGAAAATGATATTCTGCTCAACCGTCAGTTCCGGTATCAAATTGAAAGACTGAAAAATAAAACCGATGTTTCTGCGTCTGAAAACCGTAAGTGCCTGATCCTGCATGGAGAAAATATCTTTGCCGTCAATGAAGACCTTACCAGAAGTGGGTGTGTCCAGCGCTCCCAGCATATTCAACAGTGTACTTTTCCCGGAGCCGGATTCTCCCGCAATTGCGACAAACTCTCCTTTCGGCACGGAAAAGGTGGCAGCCTTTAAGGCATGAACAGCAATATCACCAGTACCATAGGTTTTGGATAATGATTGAACTTCTAATAGATTCATGTTATTAACACCTCTTTTTTTTGATACCGAAAGATTACCACCACTACCTTACTGTGATATTACCGTAAGACTACAATTTTGTAGGAATCAGAAAGTTGATACGGAACGTTGTGCCAGCTCCCAGTACACTTTCGACTTCAATCGTGCCGTCATGTGCTTTAATGATTGCCTTTGCCAAAGGGAGGCCCAAACCAATGCCCTGCGTATCCTGTAAGAAGCGGCTCCGATAAAACCGTTTGAAAATGTGGTGTAAATCCTCTGGATGGATGCCACAGCCTGTATCCTTCACTTTAATCTGAATGATGGACGCAAACTGTTCCCATTCAATCTGAATGGAATCGCCCTCTTTCGTGTGGTCAAAGGCATTTTTGACAATATTACTGATTGCCTCTATCAGCCAATCCCGGTCACAGGGAAACATGATATGATTGTTTCCTGAGAGTGTAAGTCTTTTGTGTTCCAGCTTGGCACGATAGGAGAAATGAAGCTCTATGTCATTCATCATATCGGGAATATTCTGAGGAGCCTTTTCCATCTCCAGCGTTCCGGCGTCCAGGCGGGCAATTTTAAGCAAATTCTGTACCAGTGTTTCAATCCGGTCAATTTCCTGTTCGGACAGCTCGGCAAACTCTTTAATTTCCGGCAGATTTTCTGCTTCATTTTGCAGAAGTCCGTTATAGATGTTCAATGCCGCCAGAGGGGTCTTGAGCTGATGGGAAATATCAGATAGGGTGTCTTTCAAAAAATCTTTGTCCCTTATCCCATTTAATGCATGGGCGTTCAATACCGCCGCCATTGTATTGATTTCATGGAACAGACGGTATAATTCCCCCTCATAATCACAGTCGATACGGGCTTCCATATCGCCATCGAGATAGGCTTCAATCTGATGGAGCGCTTTTTTTATGATTCTGCTCTGCCAGAGTAAGTAGCGAACATATATTGTAAGGATACAGGCTGCTAAAAACAGGAACAGGAAAAGAAACACTACGGACAGCTTTTTGCAGTATATCCATATTAAGGCTTCGCTGAGTATCGCGTACAGAAGCAGAACGGCGGCGGCAGCACCGATAAACCGTTTATTTTCGTTATTTACAAATAGCTTCATAACCGCACCTCACCGTACAACATTCCATTTATAGCCCATTCGCCGGACCGTTACTATCATCTGCGGCTCGCCGGGATTGTCCTCTACTTTCATACGCAGCCGGCGAATATACACGGTGAGTGTATTATTGTCTATATAGTTGCCCTCACAGTCCCACAGCTTATCTAAGATTTTTTCTTTCGATAACACCGTATTGGGATTTTGCATGAAGAAGCACAGCAATTTGTACTCTGCCGCAGTTAATTCCAAACGTTCCCCGTTTTTATACACCTGTCCTTGTAATAGCAGTACCCGTATCCCGTTGGATTGAAGTTCTGTATCTGCTGTACCAAAATCTTTTACCCGGCGGAGCAGCGCATTGATTCTTGAAATCAAAACCCCCAGCTTAAACGGTTTCGTGATATAGTCATCACCGCCCATGTCCAGTCCCATGATAATACTTGTTTCCTCGTCAGACGCGGTTAAGAAGATAATCGGGACTCTGGAAACTTGCCGCACCGTTTTACAAAAATCAAAGCCGGATCCATCCGGCAAAGAGACATCCAGAATCAGCAGATCATATTTCCCGTCAGACCATATTTTTTCTGCCTCATCCAGTGTTCTTGCAATGTCAGCCTCATGGCCCTGCTTTTTGAACGTAAACGTCAGTCCGTTAATTAAACTTAAATCATCCTCAAGAAGTAAAATTCTACTCATATTTATGCCCCTTTCGCCATCCATCGGCTGGCTTTTTTGCATCTTTGGGCATCAGCCGCATTGTGCCAATCGTTCCAGCCCCAAAGATCCTGCCAGCAGTACAATCGTAATTTGTTTTACGGGGTGCGGCACCCCGTTTTAACTTGCTTTTCTCAAAGCCATATAGTCCACCATGTACCACCTTCGTATAAAACACATTATAGTTCTTCTGATGGAACAGTTCAAGTTTGGGCCGCATGATACCAGATACCAACGAAACGAACAGCAAAACGGCATAGCCAAAACCGGCTATGCCGTTGTCTGCTATTTAAGCTCCGCTAATTTTGACCAGCAACCTTTCATATGTTCCCAAAGGTGTGTTGAGTGCTTCTGTAGATAATTTTCCAAATATGTACCATGATTATGTATTCCGCTGGCAGGATAGCTGAGATATTCCGCCTCCAGTTTCTCCCATATGTCGGTTGAGTCGGTATCCATTTTTTTGTATCATATCAAAAAGGCTTCTCACAGGGGGTGGTCTGGCGATTGTCGGATAGAATGCAACGCTGCCACAGCAATCTGACGCCACCTTGAATGGAATCCGCATCATCATGATTGCCATTCCCATGATATTTGCAGTACTCAGTTATGTGATTTACGCCAAGTGTTATAAATTAAAGGGCAAATACCTGGAAGAAATGATTCAGAAACTAAATGAGCTTCACGCGGCATAAAGCGGAAGGTAGACAGCAGTTGGACAGAGCCAGGGGTATCAGCTGCAGATTCATATCAGGTATAGAGACAGGAGATTGTATGAGCATTATTTATCATGAACAGACAAAGGAATTTCACCTTTACAATGATTCCATCAGTTATATCATAAAGGTATTGAGAAACGGCCAGATGGGACAGGTGTATTTTGGGAGCAGCATACCGGATAAAGAGGATTTCGGTTATTTTATTGAGACAGCCCACAGGCCTATGACGTCATACCTGTTTGAAGGGGACTTATCCTATTCCCTGGAGCATCTGAAACAGGAATATCCCTCTTACGGAACCACAGATTACCGTGAACCAGCGTTTGAAATCTTACAGGAGAATGGAAGCCGGATTTCGGATTTTGTGTATAAAGCCCATAAAATATATGATGGAAAACCGGGACTTAAGGGGCTGCCGGCCATTTACACGGAGGATCCCGGGGAAGCCCAGACCCTGGAAATCCTTCTGGAGGATACGCTTATGGGGGCGCAGCTGATTCTCTGCTACACAATTATGAGGGATTACCCGGTCATCACAAGAAGCGCGAAGATTAGAAACTGCAGCGCCGCCCGTTTAACGCTTGCCAGGGCCATGAGCGCATGCCTGGATTTGCCGGATAAGGATTATGAATGGATTCAGCTGTCCGGGGCATGGTCGCGGGAACGGCAGATAAAGAGGAGGGCGCTCCAGCAGGGAATCCAGGCCATTGGCAGCATCCGGGGGAACTCCAGCCACAACCACAATCCGTTTGTGGCATTAAAACGGCCATCTGCTGATGAATTCCAGGGGGAGGCCCTTGGAATGAGCCTTGTATACAGCGGAAATTTTCTGATGCAGGCGGAGGTTGATACTTATGATGTGTCGAGAGTGCTCATGGGAATTCATCCGATTGGAGTTTCCTGAAATCTTATTTGAGTCCTGTGCCAGCGGCGGCGGGAGATTTGATCCGGGCATGCTTTACTATGCACCGCAGACCTGGACCAGCGATAACAGCGATGCTGTAGAACGTATCCGGATTCAGTACGGAACCAGCATGGTGTATCCCTTAAGCAGCATGGGGGGTGGGGTGTGTTTCTGATGACAGGAAAGACGCAGTCATGGGATATTATAAAATATTAAATGATGTGGTTTTTCCCTATAGAAGATTAAAGCTCCATGGCCTGGATGCAGGAATGGATTATATCATAGAGGGAAGGGACGGTTCCTATTCAGGAAGAGAGCTGATGAATGCAGGACTAATCACCACGGATGCTTCCGCCGGTCAGGTGCTGAATGGAAGCGAGACATGTACGGATTTCTGGTCTGAGATTTATGTGCTGCATGGAACAAAGAAGGCTACTGGTTTTGCCATTAAATTTGGAAGGTCTGATGGAATATTATTTAACACAGGATTCCTATTTTACACAGTGCAATCACCTGATAACTATGTTGGAAGATTAAGTTAATAAAAAAGCAAATAAATAATATCCAAATAAGTGGAGCGGCTTCTGGCGGCTCCGCTGGCTTTTACAACGGGCAGATAAGAAGACATTCGGTGCCGGACTCACGCCTTCTTTTTGATTGTGATGGCAGGGACCAGTTTTACTCATTGCCCAGAACAGTCTGCACTGATATTTCACAGTAATAAAACAACTCCTCACAGCTTTATGGTAAAATTGAGATGTCCAGTGACAATCAACCATATCCAACTGAGAGGAGTTGTACTTATATGATTAATCCGTGAAGGGCGCTGACAAGGCGCCCTTCATAATTAGTCATAATAATGCTCTACCACATAATGAGCTACTGCATCGATGAATGCCCCATTGCGTGGTTTCTGTTCTATTTCAAAACCAAAGACTTCATATAAAAGCATCTTGTCTCCATACTCCCATATGGTTTTGACTACAGTCCGTATATCTCGTTCAACGCAGCCAATGGATGTTTGGAATCTGCTGGCAATCTCTACATATAGTCCTTTTGATATGTAGGTTAGCAATTCTGGATCCCGGATGGTTTGGCTGACTCCATAAGTAGTATAGTGGAATCCCTTATAGGAGTTGTTGACGCCCAGGCGCCGAAGTAGATTACTGGTTACTCTTTTGTATTTCATACTAATCCCTCCTTATATAGTGTTACAATAGTAACTTAATATGCCAGGAGGGGGATAATCAAGAAGTTTAAAGACGACAAAAATCGGTATCTTATGATGGTAAATGTCGATGTCCATATAGCTTGAGGATGTCAGCTGATTTTTTTGCTATGAGGTAGTTTCTCTACTAATCAAATCAATTTATTTTTTCATTATATAAAAATTCTCTTTTTCAATGTGCTGCTTTGATATCTGCGTACAGAGGTATATCCATCTATGCCTGGTACTGATAGACGGCTTGATGGCCCAAGAAGGTAAGAAGCAACTAATAAATTCCATGAGATGCTTCATCTTATTTTAGATAAAGTAAGTACTTTGAGAATGAAATATCATATAAAGGGCGTATTGTTCTCTTATCTTTTATTCAGAATTGCCGATATAGATTAAAAAGATAAGTTTCTATGGGGGTAAAGGAGGTTGATAGATATGAGAAATAGAGGGAGTCCTAATATGTGGTAGCCTTATATAATTGTGCAAGTTACAAACAAAGCTGTTAATTGAATACAGGTTTACGCAGTTCCCCGCGATTAAGAAATATAACAGAAAAATAGGTCCAGGCAAACCGTTTCCATAATATTTTGTGCCTGGAGAAAGGAAATGAGATATGCAAGTTAATGTAAATCAGAATACAGACATCAGACAATATACACAGACAGTTCAGAAAATGGAAAAAACATCAACAGTCGCGGTCGAGGCGCCCGATATGAAAGAAACTGTTTCCAGTGTTCAGAAGCAGGATGTGGATTGTGCGGAATTCAATAAGGATAGGGCCGTAACCAGTAAGATGAGTGAATCGGAGAGAGCCTCTCTTGTACAGAGTTTAAAAGAGGATTTGAACAATCAGATGTCTCGTTTTACCAATATGATGATGCAGACCTTCCAGAAGCAGGGGATTACAGCCAATCAGGCCAAAGGAAATGATTTCTGGAAGATGATAGCGAGCGGTAACTTTACAGTGGACCCACAGATTAAGGCAGAGGCCCAGGAGGCAATCTCAGAGAACGGATATTGGGGGGTGTCGCAGACTTCTCAGAGAATCTTCGATTTCGCGTACGCTCTTGCGGGAGATGATGTAGATAAAATGAAGGAGATGCAGGCTGCTGTGGAAAAGGGATTTCAACAGGCCGGCGTGACATGGGGAGGTGAACTTCCATCTATTTGCGGCAATACGCATACAGCGGTCACCAAGCTGTTTGATGATTATTATGCCCAGCAGGGAATAGTATAGTTCAGCATTGTATTTTGGAAACTAATTAATCCGGGGAACTGTCATAAAGCCTGACTTTTATTTTCAACCAGTTACAGAGCGGGCAAAGCGGTGCTATGGATTTACCGCTTTGCCATGCTTTAGTATTCTGAATGTTCGTAAGAATGCGGCATACACTATGCACACCTTGTTTTTTTTTTTGGGGGGGGGGGCCATCTTCAAGCACACTATGGCCTGTAGCGGTTTTCTTAGTATATTTCCGGGATTCGGATATTAGCTATCCTGTAAAATTTGTATTTGTTAATCATATAGTCTTTTACACGGATTAAAGAGTAACGGGTACAATCTGTAATTCCATCTGCAAAAGAGTCTATGTTTCCCTTGCGCAGATGCTGTACCGCTGCAATGACTTGCCGGTTCAGTTTCTGAAACACTAATTTTCAGCCCAAAAGCCATAAACTATATGTGTACCTGTCCAATATGATTATTACCTTGGTGCATAAAATATATTTATAATGAAACTGTAAATTTTTTTGAAGAGATTATAACATATGGAAAAACAAAAAATTTTAATTGTGGACGATTCAGAGATGAACCGTGACCTTTTGATAGATATTCTGGAAGACCAATATGATATTGTAGAAGCTGAGAACGGTGCGGAAGCGGTTGCGATTCTTTTACAGCAGAGAACAGATTTCTCTCTCCTGCTTCTGGATATTATGATGCCTCAAATGGACGGATTTGAAGTATTAACCTGTATAAACAAGAACCACTGGAATGATACCTTTGCTGTTATTATGATTTCTGCTGATGATTCTCCCGCGAATATAAAACGCGCCTATGACTTGGGGGCATTTGACTATATCAGCCGTCCCTTTGATTCTACAATTGTCCAACGCCGGATTTTGAATACGATGTTTTTATATGCACGGCAGCAGCGTCTTGAAGAAATTATCGCAGAACAATTCTATGAACAGGAAAAAAATAATAAGCTGATGATCGCAATCCTGTCTCATATTGTGGAATTCCGCAATGGAGAGAGCGGTTTGCATATACTGCATGTGAATACCATTACAAAATATCTGCTGAAACAGCTGGTTCAGCGGACAGATAAGTATCCTTTGTCTAAATCTGATATAACTTTAATAAGTACTGCTTCATCACTTCATGATATTGGAAAAATTTCAATTTCAGATACGATATTGAATAAGCCGGGACGCCTTACGGCAGAGGAGTTTGAAGTGATGAAAACGCACTCAGCAATCGGCGGAAAAATTCTGATGGAATTGCCGATGGAGCAGCAGAAGGCGCCGCTTGTCAAAGTGGCTTTTGAAATCTGCCGTTGGCATCATGAAAGATATGACGGCAATGGCTATCCGGATGGACTAAAGGGTGAAGAAATACCTATTGCTGCTCAGGTGGTTGCTTTGGCTGATGTATATGATGCTCTGATCAGCAAGAGGTGCTATAAGAATGCATATTCACATGATGAAGCATTGAAAATGATTTTAGATGGTCAATGCGGGGCCTTTAATCCTGTTCTTTTACTATGCCTGCAAGAAATTTCGGATACACTTAAACATGAGTTAACGTTTGCCTCATCTGAAAAAGAAACTAATGATATACAGAATATGAGAAGTAAAATAGACTATGACAGACTGTTTTCCAGGGAAAAATACACTATCTTGTCCCATAAACAGAGACACCTGCAGTTATTATATATTGATTCCTTAACCAATGTATTCAACCGCCGTTATTATGACGAGCATTTTCAAGGTGAAGAAAATATTCAGGCTTTCGTTATGATAGATGTAGATAACTTCAAGCAGATTAATGATACGTATGGGCACAATGTAGGCGATATCGTGCTCCAAAGCATTGCCCAGACTATTTTATTATGTGTACGAAAGACAGACTCCGTGCTTCGTTATGGCGGTGATGAATTTGTAATTATATTTAACAGTATGCCTGCAGATGTTTTTGAACAAAAGCTGGAGAGAATAAGACACTCTGTTGATATCCTGAAGGTGGACGAACACCCCGAAATACACATGTCTGTAAGCATAGGAGGAGCATATGGAATGGGAAAACCAAAGGAACTGTTTAAAGTTGCAGACAGTATGATGTATCAGGCAAAAATCACAAAGAACAAAGCGGCAATACGTTTTCTTGACAAAGAAGCAGATGACATCTAAAAAGAGAGGAAATATAAATATGGATTTAAGAGATTGCTATAATAGTTTTGGCGGTGATTTTGATGAGGTGCTGGGCAGATTGCGGCGTGAACAGACTGTCCGGAAATTTGTTTATAAATTTCTGGATGATAAAAGTTTTGATTTGTTTGAAGCGGCTATGAGGGATAGGGATTATGGAGAGGCGCTTCGGGCTGTTCATACACTCAAAGGTATTTGTCAGAATCTTTCATTTGGCAGGTTATATGCAAGCAGCAGCCTTATGACAAAGGCATTAAAAGAAAACGATTATAATAAAGCAGTTGATATGATGCCCCAATTATCAAATGATTATTGCCAAATTATTAATAAGGTGAAAGAATATAAAAGGTCCAGGGAGGAATAACAATACAATGGGGAGCAGTAAAAAAAAGAATGCTACAACGCGGTTTCTAAAATACAGCTTTATTGGACTTTTATTTTTTAGTATTGTTATTTTCAGCATGCTGGGAATTTATATGAATCATAAGAGCAAAAAGACCATTTATGAAGTTGGAGAAATCTATATGTCTGGAATGAATAAACAAATGGCCAAGCACTTTGAAAATGTGGTTAAACTGCGTTTTGAACAGGTTCACGGCATTGTTTCTGTCGTTTCAGGGGAAGGCAGTGAAACAGAAGACTTATATGAGGAGCTTGTTTACAGGGCGCAGGTCAGGGCGTTTGACTATTTAGCCCTCTGCTCTGCAAAGGGAGACTTTGAAACTCTTTATGGAAATCCCGTGCAGCCGCTTAATCCATTGCCTTTTGTTGAAGCGTTAATACAGGGGGAACAAAGGGTTGCTGTGGGAACTGACGCAGCTGGTAATGAAGTGGTATTGTTTGGTGTTGACGCAGATTATCCCCTGAGGAATGGGGATAGGAGCACCGGCCTGATAGCGGCTGTTCCTTTGGAGTATGTCACTGATTTTCTTGACTTGGAGGACGAAGGCCAATTGATGTATTATCATATTATCCGTCCGGACGCCAGTTTTGTAATACAAAATTCTAATACAGAGCTAGTGGGATTTTTTAATCTGTTACAAAATCAGATTGATTCTGCTTCAGATAAGCCGTCTGCCGAAAACTCTGTTAAAGAGTTTGGCGATGCATTAAGAGATAACAGAGAGTATTCCACAATATTTGAATTAAATGGCGAGGAGCAAAAAATTTGTGGCATACCATTGCCTTATTCTGAGTGGTACCTGGTAGCGGTAATGCCTTACGGAATTTTGGACAATATCATTAACAGCCTGAGCAGCCAGCGTATGTTCATGACATTGTTGTCCTGTGTTTCTGTATTAATCATTCTGACATTGATCTTTTTCCGGTATTTTTCCATGACCCGTTCCCAGCTGTTTGAATTGGAGAAGGCACGTCAGGAGGCGCTGGAGGCAAGCAGGGCAAAGAGTGAGTTTTTAGCAAATATGAGCCATGATATCCGTACGCCCATGAATGCGATTGTGGGCATGACTGCGGTTGCAACAGCCCACATGGATGACAGGGAGCAGGTACAGAATTGCCTGAGAAAGATTGCACTGTCCAGCAGACATTTACTGGGGCTAATCAACGATGTTTTGGATATGTCCAAAATTGAAAGCGGTAAATTGACTTTGACAACAGATCATATCTCTTTAAAGGAAGTTGTTGAAGGGATTGTCAGCATAATGCAGCCCCAGGTGAAGGCCAAAAAACAAACATTTGACATTCATATTGAGAATGTTGTGACGGAAAACGTATGGTGCGATGGTGTGCGTTTGAATCAGGTTTTGCTGAATCTTTTGTCCAATGCAACTAAATATACGCCGGAGGGAGGCTCCATACGGTTATTCCTATTTGAAGAAGAATCTCCCAAGGGAGAAGATTATGTCCGGATTCATATCAATGTCAGCGACAATGGAATCGGCATGTCGCAGGATTTTCTGAAAAAAATATATGAATCCTACAGCCGCGCGGATGAAGCCAGAATACATAAAACCGAAGGTGCCGGTTTGGGGATGGCGATTACAAAGTACATTGTGGACGCAATGGAAGGGACTATTGATGTACAAAGCGAGCCTGATAGAGGTACGGAATTTCAGATTGCGTTTGATTTTGAAAAAGCTGATGCAGTGGAGGGGGATATGGTCCTTCCGCCCTGGAATATGCTGGTAGTTGACGATGACGAATTACTATGCAAAACAGCCATGGACGCACTGAAATCCATTGGAATAAATGCTGAATGGACATTAAGCGGAGAAGAGGCCATAGAATTGGTGATTCAACGCCACAACAAGGGGGATGATTATCAAATAATCCTGTTAGACTGGAAACTGCCTGGTATGAATGGTATTCAGGCAGCAAAGGAAATACGGCGCAATTTAGGAGATAAGGTGCCGATTCTTCTGATTTCAGCATATGATTGGAGTGAATTTGAAACAGAAGCCCGCCAGGCGGGCATTAGTGGTTTTATTTCAAAACCTCTGTTTAAATCAACGCTGTTTCATAGTCTCCGTCAATATATGGGCGCTGAAACAGCGCATGAACAGATATTGGACCCGAATATCGATCTGTCCGGGCACCGCATCCTGCTTGCTGAGGATAATGAACTGAATTGGGAGGTCGCAAATGAATTGTTATCCGACCTGGGCGTGGAGCTGGATTGGGCGGAAGACGGACAGATATGCCTGAATAAGTTCCAAAAGTCACCAGAGGGATATTATGATGCTGTTCTTATGGATATACGAATGCCGCACATGACAGGATATGAGGCTGCAAAGGCAATTCGTGAGCTGAACCGCTCTGATGCTTTATCTGTTCCAATCATTGCCATGAGTGCGGATGCCTTTTCTGACGACATACAGCGCTGCCATGAGTGCGGCATGAACGCCCATATTGCAAAGCCAATCGATATCATGGAAGTGTCACGATTGCTGAAAAGATTTCTGATTAAAAAATAAGGATAGGGAATTCTCTATTCTTATTTTTTTCCTTCGGAATTTGAACTGTATAGGTATACAAATAGCTGGATATTTTTGGCCGATGACAGCCTGGAAGGCATTGGATATAATAAAAACAGCTTATAAAGTAGGAGGAGATAAACCATGGTTCCACAAACGACCAAGTTTTCTTACGTGTATGATGAATTAAAACAGAGAATAACAGATGGTCAGATATTGCCCGGAAGCCGCCTTCCGTCATCCAGACGGCTGTGCGATGAATTTCAGGTAAGCCTGTATACAATTAATAACGTATTAGAGGCATTAAAGGAGGAGGGATTGATTGAAAACCAGCCCAGACTTGCCCCGCGGGTTGTTTTAAGAAAGAATATGCCTCATCCAGAGAATATAGTACTGAGTATATTGAAACAAAGGGATGGTATCACACAGTTATATCAAACTTTAGTTTACATAATGCCGCCGCTTTTGACATTTGCATCCCGCGGATGCGACTTGGAGATAATGCCTCATTATGGACAGGCAGCTGAAGCAGCAAAGGCAGGTATGGCTGCGGGTGGGTGGCGTCCGCCTTCCGCTTTAAACAGAGACATTCTGAAATCAGGGGGAAGCCCTTTGATCGGAGATCTCTATTCAACATTTGAACTCCACAGTAAACTCACGTTTTTCACAGAGAAATGTTCTTATTTTACGGAAATCTTTTTACAGGACAATATATTTGGGGCAGGCGGTCTCATGGATATCTTGAAAGGAAAGGATTCCTCTGTAAAATACAGGCAATTAACAGCCTTATATCAAAGGCTTTCGGATTCCATTGCCGGTACCATGAAATACCTGGCAGGTACTGTGCCTAAATGTCCAATTCAATCCCCGGCACCGTTTTCATGGAATCCCACACGTGGACAGGACTACTGTTACGCCAGAATTGTCAGTGATTTAAACCGGAAAATCGGCAGCGGATTTTATCCGAGGGGAACATATCTTCCCTATGAAAAGCAATTAGCCAACCAGTACAGAGTATCCGTATCCACAGTCAGAAAGGCGCTGGCTGAGCTGGAAGAAAGAGGTTATGTAAAGAAGATGAATGCAAAGGGAACCATAGTTACGGAACCGGATGATTCCAGGGTAAGCCAGCTGCTTCCGAATCCAAGGCGCACAAAGGAGGCACTGCGCTATCTCAATTCGCTTCAATTACTCACATTAATCATTCATCCGGCCGCACTGCTTGCAGCTGAGCGGTTTACAGAAAAAGAGATAAAGGAATTAACTGAAAAGTTCAGCCGAACCGATTCTATTTATTTAATTGATATGTTTGAGGCTGTTTTAAAACATATTGAGTTAGAGCCTATGCGTGTCATACTGACTGAGGCGTTCCGGCTTACTGAATGGGGGTACTATATTACGTATTATACGAAAAAAAGACGGAACATTTTATCGCTTAACGATTTGGTTCTCACAGCACATCAGTATCTATGCAAGGGAAATGCAGCTGCTTTTGCAGACAGTATGGAAGAGTGTTACCGTCATGTTTTGGAACGCGCCAAAAAGATTATGGTAGAAGAGTATATATTTTACGGGGCGGTTTATATCAGGATTCCGGAAAGAGCAGGATGGTCCAAGGATGACCTTCACATTGGTTGATGGTTTGCCATTTGACTGTGCGGAAAGTTGAAACATCAGGTTATTTTTTATGAAATATAATAAAAAAAATCCTTATGGAAATAGAAAAACAGCCGATATTATACCATGTAAGGGAAAATAGTTACCCTTCCAGCTGTGTTCAAAAACGGGCCCGTGAAGAACACCAAAGCCGGTACATGGAGGTTTCGGCAAGTATAGAGAACAATTCAAGGAGGAAATTTTTTATGGTAATTCAGCACAACATATCCGCAATTAATTCTTACAGAAATTTAGGCACAAATCAGAGCTCCCTGAACAAGAACCTGGAGAAGCTGTCTTCCGGTTATAAGATTAACCGCGCAGGCGATGACGCAGCCGGTCTGGCTATTTCCGAGCAGATGAGATCCCAGATTAATGGTCTGAATCAGGCGGCAGTCAACGCAAATGATGCAATCGGTCTGATCCAGACAGCAGAAGGCGCCCTGACCGAGGTACACTCCATGCTTCAGCGTATGGTGACTCTGGCTACCCAGTCAGCAAACGGTACTTACAACTCTGTTGCGAGAAACAATATCCAGACTGAGTTTGATAAGCTGAATGAAGAGATTAACCGTATTGCAGAGTATACGGACTTTAACGGGGTTAAGCCGATTGCTTCAACTGGCAGCACCGGCGATATGACATTCCAGATTGGTCCGACAAAGGCAGAGACTATTTTGGTTAAAGCCAGCGCAATGGATTCTGCAACACTTGGCGTGAAGGATGCTAAGGTATCAGCACAGTCTGACGCAAGCGATGCTCTTGAAAAAATCAATAGCGCTATTGATAAGGTTTCCACTTACCGTGCACACCTTGGTGCTTCCCAGAACCGTCTGGAGCATACCATTAACAACCTGAAGGTTACTTCTGAGAATATTACAGCAGCGGAGAGCCGTATCCGCGATACTGATATGGCGGATGAGATTACAGCATTCACAAAGAACAATGTTCTGCTTCAGGCTGCACAGTCCATGCTGTCCCAGTCCAATGCTGTTCCGCAGAATGTTTTGAGTCTGCTCCGGTAATCAGCAGTACATATAGTAACCCGTTTTATTGCGGGATATTTAGGAAAAGCCATTTGAAAGCCGATGCTTTAAATGGCTTTTCCTGTATCGGAAAGAGTTTTATGATATGACCTATTTATAGAATAAAAACAGCAGGATAATGCAAATGAGAAAATATAAGAAAAAAGAAATACTCCATACAGTGGAAACTCTATTGAATGCTAATGATGCTATCAGGAAAACCATTAAGTCTGATCCTTCAACAACCCTGGATACGCTGGCTGCCTGCCAGGAATTAGGGATTCTCATAGGCACATATCTTGAGTCCTTAGGCGGAAGATGCGGACATATGGTCCGGCTTCTGGAAGAATACTGCGAACATATATATCAGGTAAGCGCAAATATTTCAGATGAGGGTTTGTATAAAGGGCTGTTGGAAAGAATCCGGGTTCAATTGACAGAGCTTGAACAGGATGTATGGATTGAAGTGCCGGATGACAGAAAGGAGATTGTTTTTCTGCCGTACAAGGTGAGTATGTGGGATTCCCTTGAAAGCATCTGGAGAGCGGCGGATGAGGACAAGGATGTGGATGCTGTTGTAATCCCCATACCATATTATAGTAAAAATCCGGACGGCAGCTTTAAGGAAGAACACTATGAAGGAGACCGCTATCCTTCTTATGTACCTGTGGTGGATTACAGAGATTATAATTTCCAGGAGAAACGTCCGGACGTGATATTCATCCACAATCCTTATGATGCCTTTAACCGGGTGACAAGTATACCCCCCTTTTTTTACTCGGACCATTTAAAAGAATATACAGATAAATTGGTATATGTTCCATATTATGTTGTGCCCTGGTCTATTCCGGAGCACTTTGTTCTGACTCCGGGGGTGATTTCTGCAGATATCATATTTGTTCAAAGTGAACCCATAAAAAAGCAGTATGTGAAACTTCTTGAGACAAAGCTGTACCATGGGGAAAGCAGGCGTCTGGAGAAAAAAATTGCCGCCCTTGGTTCTCCCAAAACAGACAAATTGCTTCTGGAAATAAAGAACCGGGCAGAAATGCCGGAAACATGGAAACAGAGGATTGGAAACAGGAGAGTTGTATTTTTTAATACAAATGTCAGCCTGATTTTAAATAACGGAGCACACTTTATTGATAATCTATACCGCATTTTTCATGTCTTTGCAGCGCACAGGGACAAATTCGTTTTGCTGTGGAGGGAGCATCCTCTAACCATGGAGACTTTACACTCCATGCACCCTGAACTTCACGTAAGCTATCTGAAGCTGAAAAAGGAGTTTGAGGAATGGGAACTGGGGATATTGGATGAAAGTGAAGAACCTCATTTGGCAATGGCTGTGTCTGATTGTTATTTTGGAGCGGGCGGTTCACTTGTGACCATCTATTCAGTTACAGGAAAACCAATGATGCTCACAGCCTACCATTATCCGGAAGAATTGCTGGAAAACGAGATAACAAAGGAAGAATTTTATGGCTCGCTGGAGCACAGGCCGTATTATAAGGAAAAGAATATAAATGCCCTCAGCCTGTTTCTTGAAAATTATGAAGAAATTGCGGGTTTTAGAGAACATAGGCTGGAAGTGATTTCGAAGCACCTGGCAAATTTGGATGGAACAGTGGGAAGTAAAATATATCAACATGTAATGAATGAGGTAGATTATGAATTACGCGATTATTCTGGCAGGAGGGAAAGGGGTCAGGTTTCAGGGAGATGTGCCGAAGCAGTTTATTGAGATGACAGGATATCCAATGTTGGTATACTCTCTGAGAACAGCCCAGGAAAACAGGAACGTGGATGTAATTTGCGTCTGTGCGCCTGCCAAATACCATGAAAAAATTAAAGAGTGGGCCTTCAAATATGGAATAACAAAGATGCTTATTTTGGCAGAATCCGGAAAAGAACGATATGAATCCGTGTATAACGGGATTATGGCCCTTCCGGCTAAAGCAAGGGATACGGTTATTATTATGACGGCTGTATGTCCCTTTGTATCTCAAAAAACAATGGACAAATTGTATGAGCAGATATCATTATATGATGCCAGCATTACGGTTATTAAAGCAACAGATGCTATTACTTTCAGCAACAATGGGAAGATGGTAAACAGAACGCTGCAAAAGAAAAAATTATTTGTGCAGCAGGGACCGCAGATATACCGGTATTCAGTGTTAAAGCAGGCACATCAATCTTATCTGCAGGACGAGCAGAGGGTGGAAGTAAATGAGGACAGTGAACTTGTTTTGAATCTTGGCGTAGAATGCAGCATGGTTATGGGGGATCGGTTCTGTATCAAAGTCACATATCCGGAGGATCTTGCCATAGCAGAAGCATTATATCCGTTGTTTATAGAACAGGAAAAATTGTATGGAGGCGGGGAATGAACAGGATTCTGGAAGAAGACGCATTGACGATTGCGCAGACGCCTATTAATTGGCAAAAATTTCATAACAAAACCATCTTGATTGCCGGAGCCAACGGATATGTCCCCCAGCATTTTGTACACGGGTTTATGATGAGAAACAAAATATCTAATGAAGACATCCATGTCATTGCCCTGTGCAGGAATGAGAATAAGGCAAGAGAGCGCTTTGGAGAGTATTTTGACAGAGAAGATTTTACGTTATTGATTGGAGATGTCCTGGAAGAGATAAAAATTGAAAAGAAAATAGATTTTATCATTGACGCTGCAAGCCCGGCCGGAGTGAAAATCAGCAATGAAGATCCGGTTGCCACTTTTGAGACAAATGTGTTTGGCTGCAGCAACCTGCTGAAGCTTGCACAGCATCATCATGCAGAATTTCTTTACCTTTCCAGTGTTGATATTTATGGGAAATCCCATCAGGAGAGATTTTCAGAGGATGAGACCGGAATACTGGATTCCCTTGATGTGAGAAATGTATATGCAGCGGCAAAGCGGGCTGCTGAAAATTTATGCGTCTGCTATGGTCAGAGAGGTTCTGTTTGTAAAATTGTAAGGCCCGGACAGATAATGGGATGTGGAATTGCATTGGATGACGGAAGGCTTCACATAGATTTTATATCTCAGATACTGAAATCAGATAAAATTGTCCTTAAAGGGGATGGGACACCGGTAAGGACATTTATATATATGACAGACGCCATTGCCGGGATGCTTTATGTGATGTCGGAAGGAGAGAACGCACAGGCTTATAATATATGCACGGAAATGGGCGAAGCTTCTGTCCTGGAACTGGCACAGACCATGGCAGGACAGGTAAAAGGGAAATCAATTCAGGTGGACTTTAACCGGGAAACAAGAAAAAACGATCCGGCAGTAAAGCATGCGGTTTCAAGAGTCTGCACAAGCTCTGACAAATTAAGCAGTCTTGGGTGGAGCGAGCAGGTATCACTGGAGGAGGCCTGCCGGCGGATGATGACGTATTACGGGATTCCATTATAATTGAGAGGTGCTTTTAAATGCTGTTTGTGTTTATGTCACAGCCGGATTTTGCATGCAATCCACATGCTCTCTGGGAATATGTGAAAGATAATACATATCATGAGACGGCCTGGCTGGTAAAAAGGGATAAAAAGTATTATGAACTGTTAAGAAGAGGCGTCAGGTGTGCTGTTTACGATACTGTGGAGGGAAATGCTTTATTAAAGGAAGCAGATTATGTCATTATGAATTCCTACACCTTTCAGTGTCTGCCAAAACGTACAAACCAGATATTTGTTAATCTTTGGCATGGAAGTGGAATTAAGGCCCACGATTTTTATAATCATGATATGGACCCGGAATATGCAAAAAAACTGGCAAAGTTTTTTGATAAAATAGATTTGATGTGTGTACATAGCTTGGACGACCGTTTTAAGCTTTCTGCCCAGCTTCGTTACGATTTGCGGAAATGCTATGTTACAGGCCAGGCACGCTTAGACAGTGTCAAAAAGACACAGGGATATGGGAAGATGGAAAAAATGTTTGGGAGCAGGATAAGAAACTATAAGCGGTATATCTTTTTCGCTCCCTCATTTCGGGCCAACAGCAGCAGCCATTCCGGAACGATTTTTTCAGACAATCTTTTTCGTCTGAAGGATTATGAAAAAGAAGGATTTGCTGATTTTTTAAAGGAAAACCAGGCGGCTTTTATATATAAACTTCATCCGATTGAACAAACGGCTTTTTCAGGAAGGGAATTTTCTCTTGGTCCGGACTGCTTTGAATTAACGGATGATTTGCTGTTTGAGAATGATACGCGATATTGTGATTTGCTTAATGTATTTGACGTTATGGTCAGCGATTACTCATCCATAGCATACGATTATCTTCTGCTGAACAGGCCTATTGTATATCTTATTCCGGATTATGAGGAATACGTATCTGAGAGAGGCTTTGTATTCCATAATATAGATATGTTTATGCCCGGTGAAAAGGTTCGTTATTTTAAGGATATGCTGTCCGCTTTGGAGGAAGCGTTTAATAATCCGGAAAAATATGAAAAGGAACGGGAAAGTGTGCTGGCATACAGGTTTGACTTTATGGATGACCAGTCATCCAGGCGCTGTTATGAGACAATTATAAATTACAGAGGGCTGCCGGAGAAAGAGGAAACAGCAGAAGAAATCACTTTATCAAGATACCCCTCCTCAGCGGAACTTTTAAAAAAGCATGTGCCGGAAACATATGAAATCATTGATTCAACAAAACCTGTTTCAAAAGAGCAGCAGCTGGAGGCAATTTGTAAAAACCCAGCTCAAAGATATCTGTATATTACAGAAGAGATACCTGGAAAATTACGAAGATTAACAGGCCGGTCTTCTGCTGAGATTGAGGATATTGCCTATTATTACGGCATAACTGAATGCGCCAATGTGGCGGTTTGCAATATTACCGGCGGAGTGGATTACCCAATGTTTTCATCATATTCTCACAGTGCAAAATATATGGGCGGGCGGAAACGAATTGGATTTGCCGGGGTAATAGATAACAGGATTTATTTTGCAATGGTGCAGTGTATCTGTGAGGTGTTTTCTGACTGTGATGTTATATTTGCAGGGGAGGTTTTTGGAACATATCCTGTATGGATGCACGGGTTTGATAATCTTCATTATATACCGGTGTCTTATGAAGAACTTCCATCAATGATACAATCCCTTGATATAGGAATTCTTCCTTTTTTTGGAAGACATGCGGATACGGTTCCAAAGGAATATTTTCAATACCTTGCCTGCGGAAAGCAGGTAGTTGCATCTGATATGGACCGTCTTCCTGATTCTCCCGCCCTGTACAGAAGCGCTTCTGTAGATGAAGCCATACAAAACATAAGGATTGCCCTTACGCGCACAGAGGATGAGGGGATTAAGAAATGTGCAAAAAGTCTTGCGTCAGGATATGATTGGAAAAAAATTGCTCAAGAGCTGCAGAAAAAGCGATTCATGGCGGATACGCTGCTATAGCGGAGATGGATGGGATAGGCTTATGGAAAACAAGAAATTGAATATCCTCCTGGCAGAGTACATCAACCGCAATTTAGGGGATACCGTGATTGCGGAGTGTGCAAAGTATTTTGTAGAAAAAGCCCTGCAAAATGCGGGAATCCAAAATTATGTAATTCACGATTATAACATGTACCAGGAAGATATGGAATATGTTAAAAATTCTGATGTGGTTATTTTTGCCGGCGGCGGATTGATTAAATACAGGAGAGAGAAATTTTATCAGTATGTTCCGGACATTATCAGGATTGCATCGGAAAATAATATTCCTGTTTTTATTAACTGTACCGGGGTCGAAGGATATGATGAAAGGGATGAAAGATGCCGGCGTCTTAAAATAGCGGTCAATGATGTCTGCGTTAAGGGCATTACGGTTCGTGATGATTACCATACCTTTATAAAGCATTATCTGGTGACGGAAAAAGAGTGGATTGGACAGGTTCCGGATTCCGCTGCATTTTGTTCAGAGGTTTATGGTATTTCCGGAAATCCGGATACGGATAAAATAGGGCTTGGAATAGCACGTGACGGATTGTTTTTTGATTATGGCCATCAGAATATTACCAGAGAGTTTCTTCTGGATTTTTGGAAACAGGTGATATTCAGGCTGGAGGAATTAGGGTATCAGTGGGAGATATTTAACAATGGCCTGCATTCAGATTACGAATTTGGATTAGATGTTCTTAAATACATCGGCGTGGAAAATAAAAAAAATTTTATCAGAAAACGTCCGGCAGAGGGCGCGGAGCTGGTGCGGATTATATCAGATTATAAGGGAATCATCGCAACAAGGCTGCATACCAATATCATAGCCTATTCCGTGGGATGCCCCAGCATAGGATTGGTGTGGAATGATAAGCTGGCACAATGGGGGGCTGGAATTGGGCATCCGGAACGGTTTGTGGAAGCTGACCGCATGGAGGCACTGGATGTGGTTTCTCGCCTGCAAAGGGCTATGGGCGAAAAGCATAAAAAACAGGGGATTATGGGGGGGGGGGGATAAAATCCTGGATTCTTTGGGAGGCTTCCTGAAAAAATACGGTTTTCATACGGAAAAGCAGAAACAGGAGGAGGAAACAGAGATTGGAAAAAAGGATTGGAAACGTATTCTCACAGCAGCAGCTTTAGGAGGAAAAAACAGCCAGTTTGCAGGGATGAATTCTCCGGATACCATTTTGGAAAAATATAGCAATGGCTTTCGTCTGTTTGAAACAGATTTAAAATTGACCCTGGATAAGAAACTGGTATGCGTCAACGGCTGGACAAAAAATACTCTTATGAAGCTGGGACAGCCGGTGTCTGAGCAGCCGGGTTTTGCCAATGGTATGAAATATGAGCAGTTTATAGATTCCAATTATTATGATGGGCATTATAGGACCATGGATTGGAGCATGCTGGTTTCTTATATAGCAGAATTAGAGGATGCATATTTTATTTTGGATATCAGAAATAGTACCAAAGTGCAGATGAGATGGATTAAAAATATCATAAACAGAGACCTGATGAAAAATACCTTTCTGCGGCAGCGTCTGGTCCTCAGGATTATGAAATGGGAAGAATATGACATAATCAGGGATATGGGGCTGGAAATTATGTACGACATTCCGTCGGAGGCAGAAATGATGGATTTGTCAATCAATAATCAGGATATTGAAAGCATGTGCAGGAATGAGGAGATTCTCTGGATTTCAATCCGGCGCAGCTTATGCTGTCCAGAGCTGGTGAAAAAAATAAAAGCATACGGAAAAAAGACCGGTCTGTTTTCCTTTAATAAGGTGTCAGAAATAAAAGAGTGGCTGCTTCTGGGAGTGGATATGATTGGAACTGATTATCTGGACGTCTGCAGGCTGGATGATTTATTGAATTAAAACAAGGGGGAAAGGACATGCGTTTGTCACAGTGCATGATTGTAAAAAATGAGGAGCGCAATATAGAAAGGGCGCTTCGCTGGGGAAAGGGAGTTGTCTGGGAGCAGATTGTGGTAGACACAGGAAGTACGGACAGGACAGTGGAGCTGGCGGAGAAAATGGGGGCAAAGGTATTTTATTTTGAGTGGCAGGATGATTTTTCGGCTGCCAAAAACTTTGCCATCAGCAAAGCTTCCGGAGACTGGATTGCGTTTTTAGATGCAGATGAATATTTCCCTTTGGAGGAGACCAAAAAGCTGATTCCTCTTTTGGAGCGTTTTGACAAAAAGGAGTACTATGCGGTAATGACCTCATGGCTTCAGGTACGGGAGGATGAAAGCATATTTGCCGGAGGAAGTCAGGCACGGCTGTTTAAAAAGACTGAGGGGCTGGCCTACCGGTACCGGATTCATGAGGAGCTTTCCTATCGTGGGGAGGGAATACTGCCCTATACGGCTGACGCAACGGACCTGCTTGCAATCTATCATACAGGATATGCGGGCAGTGACGCATATAACAAAGAAAAAGGGGAGCGGAATATAAGGCTGCTTCTAATGGAATTAAAAGAACATCCCGACAATTATCACTTGATGGGCTATCTTGGGGATTCCTATTTGACGGGAAAGGAATCCCAAAAGGCAAAGGAGTGGTATTACAAAGCCGTTAATCTGATGCCGGAAAAACTAAGCAGGCATGATTTCATAAGCGCGATGACTTTTTGGAAACTTATGATAATCCTTGTTGAGGAGGACGATGAAAAAGCGCTTCTGGAAATATATGAGAAGGCAGCGCGGCTCCTGCCGGAGGAAAGCGATTTTGATTTTATCGTAGGCAGGTTTTATGCGCAGAAAAATGAATTTGAAAAAGCTGCCTTTCATCTAAAAAAGAGCCTTTCATTGCTCGAAACCCATGGGAACGCCAATTGTGGGATGGTGGTCACCGGGGATCTTCCGGGAGCCTGGGAGCTGCTTGCCTTGTGCTGTTACCAGACAGGAGATTTGGGAGGATGCGTAAAGTACTGCACCGCTCTTTTGAAAGCAAATCCATATATTCCGTCCGCCCTGGTGCTGCTGCTTCGCGCGTTTCAAAGAGAGGATGGAGGCGGCCGGGAAAATGCAGAGCAGGTGGGTGCTTTTTTGGAGAGGTTATATAAGATGGAGCAGCTGAAGGACCGCCTCCTTCTAATGCGTGCTGCCAGAGAGGCAGGATACAGCAGACTGGAAGAATTGATAAGGCAGAAGTGTTCCGGCATAGAGCTGCAGTGTTTTGATAAAGCAATGGAACAGCATGGAAAGAAAGCTGAAACCTAAAAAGTCAGCCTTCGGAAGGAAGGCTGACTGCCCAAAGGGGAGCCCCGCTGTCGCGGCTCTGCTTTAATTCAGACAGAAGCTGGGAAAGCTTCCATTCCTTTGTGCTGTTTGAATAGCTGTTGGGATCAGCTATACGGACATTTCCATTTTCTAAAATTTGGGTAATTATAATAAAATGGCCGTTCTGGGTAAGGGAGCCCTTGCCCATAAGGGCTATTAAAATTGAACCTTCTTTGAGCAAATCTGATACATGCTCTTGGGAGCGCTCCGTCACGCTTTGTACATTCAGGCCATATGCGGTCAGCGAACCTGTAATGAGACTGTGATATGAACCCTGACCGCGGGCGTAAAATCCATTGGATGCCGCCCACTCAGCGGCCTCTGGCGGCGTAAGGCTTGCAGGAGAAAAGCTGGAGATGACCATGGCCGCGGCCGTGGGGCCGCAGCCGTGGGAACGCATGGGATCGCTGCCTCCGTATAAATAATCCGCCCACCGGCTGTCTCCCTGATTGTAATAAATCATAGGGCCCATAGCGCTGTCCATAATATAATAGTATGCGGTCTCATCCTGTTCTGCCGTAAGGTATGTATCAAAATCTTTTATTTCTCCCAGTTCCCCGGAGGAAATAAGCTCCTCCAATCCTTTTTGGGAATCCTCTCTCTCTGAGGGAAGCTCTGGGGAAGATGCCATGGTGGAATCCGTCTCCGTTTCAACGGATGCCTGCCCTGACCGTGCCAAAAGCTCCTTTGGCAGAGAGACAGCCCTTGAAACAAGGCTGGGGTAAGCCCATACTAAAATACTGGCGCACAGCGTGAAGGCCGACAGGGCAATGCCGGCTGTCAAAATATGCTGGAAAGATAAATGCGGTGATGGTAGTTTCTTTTTTGCGCGTTTCATGGCTGGTCTATGATGTCATCCCGGATTTTACGGTCAGACGGCTCATCACTATTTGAGGAATGGAGCTTAAGTTTGCCTGGACGCATACGGCTCCTATTTTATGCGCCTCCATTGGCATCCCATAGACAACGCAGGATTCCCGGTCCTGTCCGATGGTAAAGGCACCGTTTTTTCTCATTCGCAGAAGTCCGGCAGCCCCATCGGCCCCCATGCCTGTAAGCAGGATGCCCATGGCGTTTTCCTTTGCAGTGTAGGCCACTGAATCAAAAAGCACATCCACAGAGGGCCGGTGCCCGCTTACCTTTTCACCGTTCATACATTGTACCGCATAACCAGTCCCCATCCGTACTACGCGCATCTGCCTGCCGCCGGGAGCCAGCAGCACAAGGTTAGGCTGAATCCGTTCTCCGCCCTGAGCCTCCTTTACCGTAAGGCGGCACTGCCGGTTTAAGCGCTCCGCGTACATGGATGTAAAACCTTCCGGCATATGCTGGGTAACCACAATACCCGGCATGTTGGCGGGAAGACGGGTCAGAATTTCAAGAATGGCCTCGGTCCCTCCTGTGGAGGCCCCAATGGCGATGATCATGCCGCTGCCTGAGCCTGACCTTACAGGATGAAAGAAGCCGCGGCTTTTTGCCTGGCTAAGAGGCCTTACCTCTGTTTTTTTTGTATCATCCGGAATGCGCACATGGAAATTGGAGGCAAACATAAGCTTGGAAGATAACTTTGTTAAAAAGGCGTCTTTTTCAGCAGAGCTTCCCATATCCGGTTTTTTTACATAATCCACGGCTCCGGCAGCAAGGGCATCAATTACCTTTATGCTTAATGAGGATACAAGAATAACAGGAACCGGGTGGAGTGGAAGAAGTTTTTTTAAAAAATCAATGCCGGACATCCCCGGCATCTCAATGTCCAGCGTAAGTATATCAGGCTTTAACAGCGGGATTTTCCGCTGGGCGTCAAAGGCGTCCACTGCGTGCCCCACAATCTCAAAACGGTCATTTTTTGACAAGGAGCTTATGAGCCAGCTTCTGTAAACCGCGGAGTCATCAACTATCATCAAACGTATTTTTTTATCCATAACAAAATCCCTTCTTTTTGCATCATGCGGATTATAGGCAGCGGCGGTAAATTGCAGGAACGATATAATTATAGGGGCAGTTTTCTTTGCTTAAGCTTTCTGAATGGCCGATAAAAAGATAACCGCCCGGTACGGTAGCCTGAAAAAAGCGCCGGACCAGGGCATCTTTTGTGGGCATATCAAAATAAATCATAACATTCCGGCAGAAGATAATATCAAAAGGCCGCTTGAACTGAATCGAATCCATCAGATTAAAAGGCCGGAAAATAACATTCTCACGGATAACCGGCGCAATGGTATAGGAGCCGCTGCCATTCTTTACAAAATATTTGTGCTTCCATGAAGATGGGACGCGGGCCAGGCTTTCTTCATGGTAAGAGGGATGTTGAGCGGTATCCAGGATACTCTGTGAAATATCTGTGGCCAGGATTCGGGTATCCCAGGCAGAAGCCTGGGAACCGAAAAAATCCTTCAGATACATGGAAATGGTATAGGGCTCTTCTCCTGAAGAACAGCCTGCGCTCCAGATGGAAAGCACCTTATCATGGGCATGCTTTTTAGCCAGGTCAGGGAGCACGGTTTGATACAGATAATTAAAATGCTCTTCTTCGCGCATAAAGTATGTATAGTTAGTGGTCAGCTTATTAAGCATATCCGTAACCATTTCCGGTCTGCGGGAAGATACCAGATCATCCACGTACCTGGTAAAATCCGTGTACCCCATCTTTGCAAGGGTATTGGAAAGCCTGCTTACAATCAGCTGCTTCTTTTTTGACAAGTCAATCCCATAATGTTTTTGTATATAAACATACATCCGATGAAAATCCGCTTCACTCAGGCTGATCATAAAAAGTCAATCCTCCTCTCGTAGTATTTCAGCACGGATCGTTAATAAGGGCTTTGCAGTCAAAGGACATGAGGACACGCCCGTCTTCCAGGGTTACCATGCCGTCTAAAAGCTTCTGCTGCCGCTTTACAGGAATGGAGCGGACATTTGCCAGGTCAATATCAATTACCTGCTGCACGGAATCCACAATGATTCCCAAAGAAAGGGAGTCCACCTGGAGAACAATGATGCAGGTCTGGCGGGTGAATTCCATTTCCTCATGACCCATGTAAAGGCGGATATCGACAACTGGAAGTATCTGTCCCCGAAGGTTTAAAATCCCCTTAATAAACGAAGGTATCATGGGAATCGGAGTGATGGAGTGGCCGTTTATGATTTCGATGACATAATTTGTACTCATAAACAGAGAAAGGGCTCCGGACTCAAAAACAAGACAGCGCTCAACAGACGGACTTCCTGTCTGAATTTCAGGCTGCTTCTCTGCTTGACTTTCAATGTGATTGGACATGACACAAAACCTCCCTCAATTACATATTTTTAATAGCGGCAGCGTACAGGCCGAGAATATCCAGGATGATGCTGATATTTCCATCTCCAAGAATGGTGCATCCGCTTATACCATAATTTTTGAGTTCAAACGTGTTTAAATATGCGGGAAGAGGTTTTACCACAACCTGCTGTTCTCCTATAAGGCTGTCAACCAGCAGGCAGTAGGAACAGTCGCTGGCTTCCACCCATATCAGTATTCCGTCCTTAATGTTGGGAGCATTTGTATCCATGTGGAAAAATTGATGAAGCCGGATGATGGGGTAAAAGCTGCCCAGACAGTCTACGATTTCATTGCCGTATTCATCATGAATCACCTGCTCCTCCGTTACCTTGAAGGATTGGCGGATGTTGGAAACAGGGATGGTAAAAATCGAATCTCCAACCGTTATCTTCATGCCGTCCACAATTGCCAGCGTAAGGGGGATCTTCATGCTGATCGTGGTGCCTAAACCTGCTTCACTGGAAATGGAAATAGTCCCCCCCACTGATTCCACGTTCTTTTTAACAACATCCATCCCCACGCCGCGGCCGGAATATTCCGTTACAGCCTGGTTGGTTGAGAATCCGGGCAGCATAATAAGCCCCAAGGCTTCTTTTTGGCTGTACTCGCTCTCGGGTTTTGTAAGAAGCCCCTTTTCAGCCGCTTTTGCAAGGAGTTTTTGGGCGTTCATTCCATAGCCGTCGTCAGATACAGAGATCACTACCTCGCTGCTGGTGTGGGAAGCGCTGAGAATGATCTCTCCCTGGGCTGCTTTGCCGGCCTCGATCCGTTCCTCCTGGGTTTCCTCAATGCCATGGTCCATGCTGTTGCGGACAATATGCATAATGGGGTCCTGTATGCTGTCAACGATTGTCTTGTCCACTTCCGTATCCTCACCTATAATGGTAAGACGCACATCTTTTCCCAGCTTTTGCTTCATGTCCCGGACAATGCGGTTCATCTTCTGGAATACCCCTGATATGGGCACCATGCGCAGCGACATGGAAATGTCCTGAAGGTCATGGGTGAGTTTGCGCAGCTGCCGCGCGGATTTCATAAAGTTGTCAAAGCTTTCTTTGGGCAGAAGGTTCAGCTCCGGAGAGGAGGTGACCATGGATTCCGTAATAACGATTTCGCCCACAATATCATTAAGGCTGTTTAACTTCATCAGATTGACGCTGATCAGGCTCTGCTTTACCGGCGAATGGCTGGGCGCGGAGGCGGAAGGACCAGCGGCTGCCGGCTTTGCGGCGGGGAGGGAGACATTGTCCGCCGCCGGGGAATCCTGGGTTTTAGCAGGAACGTCCCTGTCCTGAGTATGGTCCGGGGAATCCAGCAGTTCGTAGGACCGTATGTAATTCTGTGATTTTATAATGCCCTCCGCCTGGGCGGCGGCTTCATGGCTTTCAAAGGACAGGAAGAAACCGTTGTCAATAAGGTCCTGGCAGACGGAAGGGTTGCTCTCCATATCCGCCGGATAATATCTGAAATCCAATCCGCATTCTTTGAGGGCATTGACGATAATATAAGCCCGGAGGTTTTCCATCCCTATCCCTTCCTCCAGGAAAATATGGAAAAAGCAGACCGCTTTGGGGTCCTGGGGCAGGGCAGGCGCATCCGCCCTGGCTTTTGGACCCACAGAAGCCTCCTGGGCTTCTGGTTCCATGGAACTGTTTTCTTCAGCACTGATTTTTTTGAGAAATTCATTGATCTCAGATGAGAATGAGTCAATGTTATCAGAGAGCGGAGTACCGCTTTCCACCTTTCCTACCTCACTCCTTAAATAGTCCTCTGATTTGAACATCAGGTCAAACAGTTCCCTTTTGTGCTCCGGGCTCAGGGACTCGATTCCTTTATCGCGGATGTAGAAGAACAAATCCTCAATATGATGAGCGATTGTAGAAAGGGAATTAAATTCCATCATGGCAGAGGAGCCTTTGATGGTATGCATGATCCGGAAAATTTCATTCACATCATCCGGGGAAAAGTCCCCTTCTTTTTCATCCTTTACCAGCATTTCATCCAGCTGATCCAACAGAGAATTGGATTCATACAGATAGGTATCAAGAATATTATCCATGCCGTTATCCATTGTGTTCCCACCACTTTCGTTAAATATAGTTGAAAATCATAAAGCTTTATTTATTTATCGGCAAAAAACAGAAAAGAATAAGAAAAAAATATGGGAATTAAAATAATAGTTATGGATTGTGGAAAAGTGCCGATATAAATAAAAACAGCGAGGAAAGGCGGCAGTAACATGCGGGAGCAATTGAGACAGAAGATGCGGGAAATGGTTGCCACCCTTGGAAAAGGGGAAGCGCTACTGGATTCCAGGGTAAAGAAAAAAAATACGGATATGCTGGAACAGCTGCTTGAGGATATGCAGAATTCAGCGATTGCCATTGGAAAAATCATTGAACAGGAAGAGGGATACGGAACAAAGACCGTGGCAATGCTGGAGGAATACTGCGAGCTGCTCTATGAGTACCTGACGGAGCAGGAACCCAGGGCACGCTTCAAAATAGGAAGAGCGCTGGCCGGAAAGCGGGGAGAAATCAGCAAATACCTGGAAACGGAATTTGAGGGAACCCTGGTGGCTGTGTTTCTGGTTGGAAGCCGGGAGGGATGGCATCTTATGGAACCCTTCTGGGACAGCTTCCGGGACAAAGGGCAGCGCCGTCTTTTTCGTGTTTCAGACACATGCCCTGATGTCTTTGGCGGGGTAAAGGCGGAGGCCTTTGAGCTATACCGTATGGCCGGAGAACGTCCGGATTTTGTATTCCTGGACGGACCGGGGGGAAAAGCGGCCTGTGAGTTCGGGCCGGTCAGGGAAAACACGGAGATTGTAATCTACCTTCCCCACTGGGAAGGAGGCGCAGAGCCAAAGAAAGAAGACTGTATAAGCCCCGCGTCCCTGCAGTCAGATATTCTTGTGGTTCCGTCAAAACGGGCAGGGTATCTTTACAGCCAATACATAAGCTCGCTGGAAAATGGAAATGAACTGGCGCGCAGGATTTATGTGGCCGGTGCGGCGGACAGCGCCAGGCTGATGAAAAAATGTAAAAATTTTTCTTAACTTTTTCCATTTTTTGACGACATATAAAATAAAGTGTTTTCTATAAATCATAAGATAAAGGAGAGCCATTATGTTTGAAAAGATGAAACTGAAATCTTATTTGTTAGCAGTATTTTCCGCCATTATTTTCCTGGGAGGCATCCTTACGGCTGTTTCCGTGTTCGGAATGGGGAAAATCGAAAGCAGCACCAATAAACTCCTGGACAATATAATTGCCGCGGATACTGCCATAAAGGACTGCCGGACTAATGTGAACGTTGCAGCCCGGGACCTGCGGGAGATGATGCTGACGGAAGAAAGGGCCTCGGAGGAAAACCTGAAATCTGAGATTAACGCAAGCCTGGCGGCTGCCAGGGAGAGGATAGCCCAGTTTAAAAGCGTTCACGGAGAGCGGGACGGGCTGGCGGCAGAGTATGAGGCTGCGTTTAACCAGTGGGTTGATATTGCCAACAGGGCGGTTTCGGAGATAGAAAGGGGCAATAAGGAACAGGCAAAGCAGATTATATTGAATGAATGCTCTCCGGTTCTCAGCAGTCTCTCTTCCATCGCTCAGAGAATCGACGCAGCCACAACCCAGGAAAGGAATGAAAGTGAAAAAGCATCTCTGCAGGAAATTACAATCTTCAGGTGGCTGTGCATTTTCACATTCCTTATCGTGCTGGTGGGAAGCCTTTTCCTTGCAGTTGTCACAACCAGAAAGATTACCGGTATTGTGAAGAAGGTGGAGGAAGTGGTGATCGGGCTTTCCAAGGGAGATTTGAAAAGTACAATTGATTACCAGGCAAACAATGAATTCGGCAGCCTGGTGGAGCGCATGAATTTTTCCTTCAAAGAGCTTCTGAAGTATGTGGAAACCATAGACTATGTAATGGGAGAATACGCAAAGGGCAATTTTGCCTGTGCCACGGATGTGGAATTCCTGGGGGATTTCAAGAATATAAAAATTTCGGTCAGGAATTTCCGCTCAAAGATAAGCGATGTGTTAAGCGAGCTGCATGCTGCTTCTGAACAGGTGAATGTGGGCGCCGGCCAGGTTGCCAGCGGGGCGCAGGCCCTGGCTCAGGGAGCCACCGAGCAGGCGGGAAGCGTGGAAGATTTGTCCGACAGAATTAACGAAATATCCGAACAGATTTCTAAAAGCGCTGAATATGCCCAAAATGCCAATGTGGTGGGGCATAAAGCCAGCGAGGTGGTAAACAGAAGCCGTGATGAAATGAAACAGATGCTTGGGGCCATAAAAGATATTGCAGTTGCTTCGGAGGATATTCAAAAAATCATTAAGGTGATTGACGATATCGCATTCCAGACCAATATTTTGGCATTAAACGCAGCAGTGGAAGCAGCGCGTGCAGGGAATGCAGGCAAGGGGTTTGCCGTTGTCGCGGATGAGGTGCGTAACCTGGCGCAGAAGTCAGCGGACGCGGCAAAAAATACCACAGAGCTGATTGGAAGATCCCTGCAGCATGTAAAAAATGGAGAGGAACTGGCAGCCAACACAGATGCGGCATTTGATGAAATGGCTAATCAGACAACGCAGATACTGGATATGGTAGAAAAAATCGCGGATTCCTCACGGCAGCAGGCTGACGCTATCGCAAACATCTCCCAGGGCGTTAAGCAGATATCTTCAGTGGTGCAGATGAATTCCGCCACATCTGAAGAAAGCGCTGCGGCAAGCGAGGAACTGAGCGGGCAGGCCAATGTTATGAAGTCTCTTTTAAACCAGTTTCGGATATCAGAGGACGCTGGAAATAAAAGTGAGCCGTACACAGCGGAAAAGAGAAGGGAGACACGGGAGGACATGAGCAAATACTAAATTTCCATGATGAAGCGGGAAAAATGGCTGAGTTTTATGGCTGAGAAATCGGGAATAACAGTTTCCTGAAATAACCAGTTTTGCCGAAGCGTAAAAAATACGCTCCGGCATTTTGTGTGAAAATGCCGGGATTTTCCGGCAGTCTTCCAGTTAAAGTTGATATCCATCCTTTTACTAAACTTGGAAATTGGGTTTACTTCCATTATTGGGTATACTATAATAAAAAGATAACCCAATAACAAAACTGATTACAGTACTAGGAGGAAAACAACATGGAAGAGCAGAAACTGGAACAGTTTGCCGCTTGGCTGCGTGACAGGGAGCGCAGCAAGAATACGGTGGAAAAATACGTTAGAGATGCCAGACGTTTCCTTGAATTTGCGGGAACAGATGCCTGGGGACGGGAACAGGTGCTTTTGTACAAGGGATACCTGCAGAAAAAATATAAGATTACCAGCGTCAATTCCATGCTGGTAGCTTTAAACAGTTATCTGCTATTTATTGGAAGGCCGGAGTGTTCCGTGAATATTTGCCGGGTGCAGAGGTGCCTTTTTCGGGATGAATCCCGGGAACTTTCCTATCGGGAATATAAAAATCTGGTGAGAGCGGCCAATATGCAGAAAAAGATACAGCTGAGCTGTATACTGCAGACCATTGCATCCACAGGGATTCGGGTCAGTGAACTTAAATATATTACAGTGGAATCATTGAAAGGCCAAATGGTGGAAATCGACTGTAAGGGTAAATACAGGCTTATTCCATTGCCTGCTGCCCTTGTGATTGTCCTGAAAGACTATTGCAGCAAGAAAAAGATTAAAAAGGGCAGTATTTTTGTTACAGACAAGGGAGAGCCAATGGACAGGAGAAATATCTGGGCAGGGATGAAAGAATTATGCGGTGAGGCCCAGGTGGCGGAAACAAAGGTATTTCCTCATAATCTGCGTCACCTGTTTGCGCGCTGTTACTACGAGCAGAAAAAGGATCTTGTCCGGCTGGCTGACTTCCTGGGACACAGCAGCGTGGAAACAACCAGGCGTTATACCATGGTCAGCAGCAGAGAGGCCTACCAGAAGCAATTGGAACTGGGACTTGTGTTTGATGATAAGAGTGAAAACCTTCAAGATAGATTGGCATTATGACATAATGTGGATTATGTCATAAAAAAATAGAATAGAAAAATTACATATTGTAATTAATGCTTCAAAATATACAAACAACAGAACAACTCATATATCCAGTGGCTTCTGCCACATCTAAAAGTATGGGAAGCCCCCTACTTTTTCCCCGTATTTTTTAGTTGCTACTGTGTTTTTACAGCACGACTTTAATTGGTTCCACGAGACGGCACGGTGCAACTAATATCATGATATGACAATTATCTTAGGATTGCAACCCCAAATTTTTAAAATCCCTAAAATTTGTTAATAATAATTAAATTATTATTAATTTATGCATAAAGCTTCGACAGAAAATTATTAGACCCAGCTATGATCTATGACATAATCCACATTATGTCATAGATGAGGTGGATTTTTTATTGAGCCTTAAAATATTGATTGGGAAAAATACTCATATCGGGTGCTTGTATAGATGCAATTTTGTACGGTTTTACAATATACATCAGTCAGTACTTTTTAAAATGAGATTGTTAATGGCGGTTTCATAACCATAAGGCCTGATTGTTGCTATATATAATGTTGAAATTTGAAATATAAAGGAGTGGTAATGTGTCAGGATTGTATGGAAATGGAATAGGGCTTACGGAAACGGTTCTGGACTATTTATGGGGGAGGCAGAACATTACTTTAAATAATATTGCCAATGTGGATACCCCTGGTTTTAAAGCCCAGTATGTAACGTTTGAGGAAGAATTGGCAAAAAAGATTCAAAATGCCGGCGGCGCAGATGGGAGGAAGACCCGGAGCACAATAGCGGAAGCCATCAGGTCAAGCAGAGCAGGACTGCGCACAACCTGGAATGAAGCTACCCGTCTGGATGGCAATAATGTAGACATGGATCAGGAGCAGGTGGAGCTTGTGCGCACGGCCTACGAGTATCAGCAGGCGGCAAATTCAATCAACAGTGAATTGAACCGTCTGCGCACTGCGGCCAAAACTTTTTAAGCAGGCATTGCCCATTAAATTCAATTAACAGGAGAAACAGAGGATGGAATTATCAATGGAATTATCAGCAGAATTTATCAGGCCAATGGAGGAGCGGAACTCCGTGCCGGGTATAGGGTCAGCTGAAAACAAAAATGTTTTTGGGGTAAAGAAATCCCTTTTTCAGAACATATTGGAAAACGCCGTGGAACAGGTGCGCATTACCCAGGAAGACGCGGAGAATAAAAAATATCTTTTGGCCACAGGGCAGTTGGACGATGCTCATTCTCTGCCTATTGCTGAGGCAAAAGCAGCACTTAGCGTTGAGGTGCTGGTTGCTTTGAGAAATAAGGCAATGGAGTCTTATAACGAAATCATGAAAATGAGCGTATAGTTCAAACCAATAATGGCAGAAGGCTGGATGGAAAATGCACACTCTAAAGGAAAACTGGCAGAAATTGTCGGATAAATCAAAGAAAATGTTAATGACAATCACTGGAGTGACGGCAGTGGTTGTTGTTTTTGCGGTTATAGCCCTTAAATTTGGCTGGCAGCCAGAATACAGCACTCTTTTCACGGGGCTGAATCAGGAGGAAGCCCAGGAGGTGGTGTCGCTTCTTCAAGAGGAAAATGTTGACTATCGGTTTAATGATAAAGAGGGTGCAATCCAGGTCACCAAGGAAAATGTGGATCAGACAAGAGCGAGACTTTTGAGTCAGGGGTATCCCAAGAGCGGGTTTACCTATGATATGTACCGGGATAACGCAGGCCTGATGACAACAGAATCAGATAAAAAGCAGTATACGCTTTATGACTTGCAGGACCGTCTGGGCGCCCAGATTCGTTTGTTTGAGGGAGTAAGGGATGCGAAGGTAACAATCGCAGAGGCTGGTGAGCAGAAATACGCTATTTCTGACCGGACCGGCGCGGATGCATCGGCCTCTGTTGTGGTAACCATGGAGAGTGGAAAGGCCCTTACGCCGGATAAAGCGGCGGCCATAAAGAACCTGATCGCCCGCGCCGTAAAGGGAATGAATTTTACCAGCGTCTCTGTTTTTGACGCGGAAACCATGATGGAGATTGGGGATAACAGCGCGGACGAAAGCGGCCTGGGCGGCGCAAAGGATTTGACTGCCCTTACAAGCCTGATTGAAAACAATATCGGGGCAAATGTGCGGCGGGTACTGGAAAAGCTTTACGGCCAGGGGAACGTGGCTGTCTCGGTTAAGGGAACCCTGAACATGGAAAAGCTGATTCAGGAGAATACACAGTATTCCACTCCGGATAAGATTGACGAGCAGGATAAAACCGGTCTGCTTCATAAAGAAGATGTTGTAAATGAAAATTCGCTGGCAGCAGATATGTCTGCCGGGGGTGTGGCAGGCGCGGACGCCAATGCGGATACGCCCAGATATACAAATAATGATAATACCCGGACGGTGGCGGACAACTATGCCAACAGCAGCGCCGCAAGGGAATGGCTGTATAACACAGTGAAGGAGCAGCGCCAGGTAGAGCCGGGGGTGCTGGAAAATATCACGGTGGGCATTGTGATCAATACGGATGATATGTCCGTAAGCCGGAATGACCTTGTAAAGCTGGTTGCCAACTCCGCAGGCATTCCCCAGGATGCGGCGGAGCAGAACATCGCAATCGTGCGTGCGGCAGCGCCCGGCGCGGGCCAGTCTCCTGGTGCAGAAGCCCGGCCGGTGAGCGCTCAGACGGATCAGGCTTTGAATCTTCCTCTGCCGGTGGTGATTGCAATTATTTCGGGCATAGTGCTGCTTGTGCTGCTGATTCTTTTGCTCATAATCCGCGGCAGGGGCAGGAAGAAGGCAAAAGCCGGGGATGCGGACATGGACGGGCTGTTCGACCTTGTGGAAAATACAGAGGAGGAGTTTGTGGCTGGAAAGTCGCCTGGAATAGCTGATGGGGAAGCAGCTGAAGCGGAGGTGGACGCACAGGATGATGAGATGCGCAGGAACGAAGAAATCATTAACCTTCGCATGCAGCATAGTATGAAGCTGAAACAGAATATCGGCGATTTTGTGGATCAGAATCCGCAGATTGCCGCAAAATTAGTGCAGAGTTGGCTGAGAGGAGAGGTCGAGGACATTGGCAGAAAAGGCAGTGATACAAGAAGAAAAGAAAAATGAGACAGATATCATTACTGATACCAGGCAAAAAGCTGCCATTGTGGTCGTGTCCCTGGGAGCGGACCGGGCTTCGCAGATTTACAAGTATCTCAGCGAGCAGGATATTGAGGACCTGACCTATGAAGTGGCGAAGATGGGAAAAACCTCCAACAGTCAGGTGGAAAATTCCCTGGATGAATTCTATAAACTGTGTCTGACCCACAAGATGATGTCAGACGGAGGACTGGATTATGCCAGAAATGTACTTGAAAAGGCATTTGGGGAAACAGCAGCCAGAAGTCTTTTGGAAAAGGTTTCCAGAACCTTGCAGTCCAAACCCTTTAATTTTTTCATGAAAGGAGATCCGAAAGCGCTGCTGTCTCTGCTGCAGCATGAACGTCCCCAGGTAATCGCCCTTATTATGGCTTATATGGATCCCAAGCAGGCTGCTCTGGTACTGGAGCAGCTTCCGGATAAAAAGCGGATTCCGATTTTGGAGAAAATGGCTAATATGGACAGGGTTTCCCCGGAGGCCATTGCCATTGTTGAGGAGGAGATGAAGCGTAAGTTTGCAACCATTATCACCAGCGAGGACAATATGAATCTTGGCGGAATCGATTTTGTGGCAGATGTTATGAACAATGTGGACAGAAGCAGTGAAAGACGTATTTTTGATGAGATGGATAAACATAATCCAGATTTGTCACAGAATATCAGGTCCAGGATGTTTGTATTTGAGAACATTCTGGATATGGATGACAGGTCCATTCAGCGCTTTGTCCGTGACTGCGATACAAAGGATATTGTGTATGCCCTTAAGAGCGCTCCGGATGAGATGAAGCAGGTATTCTTTGCCAATATGTCCAAGCGTATGGCCGAGACTGTAAAGGGAGATTTAGAGGTTACCACCAATGTAAGGCTTAAGGATGTTGAGGAGGCGCAGCAGCGCATTGTCAATATTATCCGAAGCCTGGAAGAAGCGGGAGAGGTCATTATAAAGAAGGGAGGCGAGGATGATAACATCATCGTTTAAAGGCATTGTAAAGCCGGGGGAGGCGAAGGTCGAAGCCTTTTCTTTTCCTGTCCAGATGTCTTTTCCTGCAAAAAAATCAGTAAAGGAAAAGGGGACAAAGACAGAAGCGGTCCATCTTCCTTGCCAGGAGCCGCAGGAGGAGGCGGCTTACATGGCCCTTGATGAGGCCGGAGCAATCATAGAGGAAGCAAAAGCGGATGCCCGGCAAATCCTCATGGAAGCAAATGCGCAGGCTGAAGATATTCTTGCAAAAGCAAGGGAAAACGCAGACAGGGTAAAGAAGGAATCCGCCTCCAAGGGCAGGGAAGAGGGATACAGGGAGGGATATGAGCAGGGCTGGAAAGAGAGCATGGAAAAAAGCAGCAAGGTGATGAGCGCGCAGCAGGACGTGTTTCGCAGCAGCCTGGAGAACGCCCTCAGCTCCATTGATGCTGCCAAGGAAAGAAGTCTTGAGAAATACCTTGATGAATTAAAGGACTGCTCTCTTGCCGTGGCGGAAAAAGTGATTTGCGTCAGTCTTAAATCCAGCGGCCAGATTATCAAGAGAATGCTTGTTTCAGAAATAGAAAAACTGAAACGGACCGCATGGGTAAAAATATACATGGAGAAAAGCGATTACAACATGATGATGGAGGCGGACGCGGACGTTGTAAATGAACTGGCCAGGCTGTCGGACAATATCAAATTTATAGTCATGAATAAAGAAAGCAATGGAAGCTGCATCATTGAAATGCCGGAAGAAATCGTGGATATCAGTGTGGATACCCAGATGGATAATATAAGGGAATTGCTGGAAAATATCAAAGTTTAGGAGCGCTTATGTTTAAGAGAATCCCTCAGATGGTGGCTAAGGCAGAGGTCGTAAGTCACATTGGGAAAATTGAAAATGTGGTAGGAATGTCCATAGAAGCATCCGGCGGCCGGTCCGGCATCGGAGATATTGTCATGATTTATAACGAAGAGCAGAATCGTCAGGTGCCGGCAGAAGTTGTTGGCTTCAAAGACGGGAAAGTCCAGCTTATGACCTATGAGCCCACCAGCGGGATAACCTCCGGAAGCTTTGTGCGCAACACAAGGCGCAGGCTTAAGGTGCCGGTGGGGAATTTCCTGCGGGGCAGGATTATCAATGCCCTGGGAGAACCTCTGGATGGAAAAGAGGAATTTCAGCCAACCCGGTTTTATACGGTCAACAGTTCCTATACAAATCCCTTAAGCCGGCCGCCGATCCGGGAACGCCTGGAGTTTGGAGTTAAGGCGATTGATGGACTTAATACCATTGGAAAGGGCCAGAGAATAGGGATTTTTGCGGGTTCAGGCGTGGGAAAAAGCACCTTGATGGGAATGATTGCTAAAAATGTAAAGGCCGACATTAATGTGATTGCGCTGGTGGGGGAGCGGGGGCGGGAGGTCCTGGAGTTTGTGCAAAAGGACTTGGGAGAAGAGGGAATGAACCGGTCTGTTTTAGTGGTGGCAACATCGGACCAGCCCGCCATGCTCAGAATGAAATGCCCTTTGGTCGCAACTACAATAGCGGAGTATTTCAGGGACCGGGGAAATGACGTGCTTTTGATGATGGACTCCCTTACCCGCTATGCCATGGCCCAGCGGGAAGTTGGGCTTGCCATCGGGGAACCGCCTATTGCCAGGGGCTATACGCCCTCTATCTATGCCGAGCTTCCAAAGCTTTTGGAGCGGAGCGGTAATTTTAATCAGGGCTCCATAACAGGAGTATACACGGTGCTGGTGGAGGGCGATGATACAAACGAACCGATTTCCGACACGGTCCGGGGGATTCTGGACGGCCATATCGTGCTCAGCCGGCAGCTTGCAAGTGAGAACCATTTTCCCGCCATTGACATTGGAGCCAGTATATCTAGATTAATGGTGGAAGTAGTTTCAAAAGAACACAGGATTTCTGCCTCCCGTTTCCGGAATATGATGGGGCTGTATCAGAAAAACGCAGATCTTATATCAATCGGAGCATATAAAAAAGGGAGCAACGGAGCCTTAGATGAGGCGGTTTCTAAAATAGACAGAATGAATCAGTTCCTGGAGCAGGACATTGATGAAAGCTTTGAATACCATGAGACATTGGAATTAATGAAAGAAATTACCGGCTAGGAGACAATACCATGAAACAGTTCCGGTTTGGCCTGGATACAGTCCTTGATTATAAGATGCAGACATTGGAACATTTAAGAACAGAACACGCTGCAATTAACAGAAAAGTCGTCCGCCAGGAGGAAGAAGTGATCCGTGCCCACAGCAGCCTGAGCGGTTATGAAGATGCATTTGACCGGACAAAGGGGGCAGGGGCCTTAATTGAACATTACCGCCTGTATGATATGTGCATTGAACGGATGGGAAAAATTCTGGAGGAACAAGAGAAAAGGCTTGAGGATTTAAGGGAAAAGGAAGAATGCAAAAAGAAGGAGGTTGTGGAAGCTAAGATAGACACTTCCAAATTTGAGAAGCTGAAGGACAGGCGCCAGACCGCGTATAATAAAGAGCTGATGAGAGCGGAAGAACGGTTTTCCGAAGAATTTGTAATCCGGAGCGCGGTGCTAAACCGCAGCCAGAACCGGGGATAAGACTGGTAATTACAGCAGCAGCTGTTAATTATAAAAATAATAATGAGGAGGAAACGCTTATGGCCAATATTGAGATGGTGCGGATGATAAGGCAAGATAAGAAGCTGTCCAATCCATCAAAACCACCTGGGAAGAAAAATGCGGATTTTTCCCACATGCTCAGTGCAAAAGCTGCGGATGTGAAGGATGCCGGATTGCCCCGGCCGGATGGAAAAATCCGGGAAAAGCAGGACGGCGGGAAAACAAAACCAAAGGAGGAGCCGGATGCTGATGAATTCCAGACTCTGAGACAGCGCCATGATTTTGCGGCAAGGTTTGAATGGGATATGAACCAGCCTGTTTTAGTGTGTGAAGGGCTGTTTTCGGAACAGGGTGAAGCAGTACCGGGCCTGGAATCTGCGAAGGCGCAGCAAAGCGGGATTGCAGATGAAGGAAATACGTCCGGCATATTTGCAGAAAACCGGACAACCCCGGAGGAAGCTGCCGTCCCCGGGAAAATGCTTCAGGCGGAACAGGAAACAAAGGGGGCAAAGACAATGGCTGATATGGGACTTCCCATGGATGGGACAGAAAAACTTCAAAAGGCCGGAGCTGGGCAGGATTCCCATGTGCTGCGGCAGGAAAAGGCCAGGGCTTTGCAGGAAGGCATCAAAACACAGGCAGATGAACCGTCCCGCCAGGCAGATGGAAAAATAACTGAAATTGCCTCAAAAAAGGAAGAAGCAGGCCGGCCGGGGCAGGCGGGTCAGGGAAGGGAGAATGAAGCGCCGGAACAAGCACATTTTGCATCCGCCGCAAAAGGCAGTAAAGGGGCGGAGGGCGCCGTACATCAGGCGGCCGGACATGCTGAGACAGTCAGAACGACCCGGCAGGAACTTTCGGCAGATGTTGGAAAAACCATTGCCAACAGGATGCCGCAGAAAAATGGGGAGATAACCATTGAACTGGAACCGGCGAGCCTTGGCAGAATTATTGTCCGTGTGACCTACGACGCAGACAGGGCATCAGTGGCGCTTATGTCCGCTAATCCCAGGACACTTGAAATCCTGAGCCGGGATGCGGGCAGCATTGCAGGAATGCTTGAGGAAAAAACCGGCCAGGAGACAGTTGTTTACATACCGCAGCAGGAAGCCTATCCTGAGGAATCCGGGAGGGAACGCGGGTCAGAGGACCGGGAACAAAAGCAGCAAAAAGACAGAAAAAAACAGCAGTCCGAGTCTTTTATACAACAGGTCAGACTGGGGCTGGTCTGATAAGGAGGAAAAATGGCTGATAATAGCTTAGGAGTAAGCGGCACAAATAACCCATACATAACACAATACTATACAGCATCTTCCAATGAGAAGAATACGCTGACAATCGAAAGCTACTTCAAGCTGCTGGCTGCGCAGCTTAAGAATCAGGATATGACAAATCCCATGAGCAACAGCGAGATGATGGCGCAGATGACGCAGATGGCAATGGTCCAGTCTATTGGCACAATGACAGACGCTGTAAATAATTCTATGAACATTACAACACAGACCTACGCAGCCGGGCTGGTGGGACAGGAGATTACAGTTGCCGTGACAAAAGAAAATGAATATGGACAGCCGGTGGCCGTGGATGTGAAATATGGAATTGTTGAGTCAGTGAGCCTAGTGGGAGGAAACCCCACCATCAGGCTTGCGGATGACGGCACAGATTATTCTCTTTCCTATATAGTGGGAATGGGAAAAATTGATAATCCATTTGGAGGAACAGATAAGGGAGAGGAAGAGAAGGTTCAGTTTCTTGCGTAGAGGTAAAAGGGAATATGGAGATAAAAGCAGTAGAAGGCCTGAACTTTTCCAAACATGCCGCGAAGCGGGTTATAGAGCGGGGGATTGCAACAGAGGGACAGTTTAAGTATGTTCTGGAACACGCGGTAGATGAGGCCCGGAAAAAGGGGGCTAAGGATTTGGCGGTTATTGGAAGCCAGGCGGTTTTTGTTGTAAACGTACCTAATAATGTAGTGGTTACAGTCATGTCCAGAGAGGACATGAAGGACAGAATTTTTACAAATATTGACAGTGCTGTTCTCATTCCAAAATAGGCAGGACCGAAAGGATGCCTGGCGAAGTGCCGGAAGTGCAATAGTTGAGACAGCGGAAAGGAAGATTGAAGATGTTAAGAGCAATGGATTCAGCAGTATCAGGGCTGCGGGCACATCAGAACAAACTGGATGTAATCGGACACAACATTGCCAATGTGAATACCTTCGGGTTTAAGGCTCAGAGCTATAGTTTTAAGGAGGCCATGTATCAGACAGCCACCCAGTCAACAGGCGGAGTTCAAGATGGCAACACAACGGCGGCCGGTACAAACGGAGCCCAGTATGGATACGGCAGTATGATGGGTTCCATCAGTACAGATATGCTTTCCAGCACACCTACCTATGTGGGAGGACTGAACGCATGTATTAATGGTCAGGGTTTTTTTGCAACCCAGGCCATATCAACAAAAGAGATTGATGTAGACGGGGATGCCGCTGATGTGACAGATGCATTAAAGGAAGCGGAATTTGCCTATACACGTGTGGGGCAGTTCCAGCTTGACAGTCAGGGATACCTTACCGATGGAACGAATTTTATATACGGATTCCGCCCGGACGGCAATAAGGGGTTTGAGACAGGCAGTTTAGTGGCGCTCAGGGTCCCCTCTGATTTGAGCAATGGGTTTGATGATGATGCGCTTCAGGCAGCCAGTGTGAAAATCAATGAACTGGGAGAGGTTACAGCCACTGTTACGAACCCGGACAATGGCGAAAGCGTCCAGGTATCTTTGGGGAAGATAGCCATTGTAACCTTTCAAAATCAGGAAGGCCTTATGAAAAGCGGAGGAACCTATTACTCCGCAAGCATTGGCGATAATACGGGCCTTTGTTCCGCAACCATCCCAGGCGGTTCCACATCTAAATTGATGACCGGTTACCTGGAGGCATCCAATGTGGATCTGGCAAAGGAGTTTTCGGAAATGATTACGACACAGAGGGGATTCCAGGCAAATACTAAGATGATTACTGTCAGCGATGAGATATTATCAGACCTGATCAGTATGAAACGATAATAAATACTTTTCTCAGGGCTGTCTGACGGCGGCCCTGGGAGGATAAGGGCGAAAAGAGAATGTTATGATTAAAGTAATCCGTTTGAATGGTGAGGCACTTTTACTTAATTTCTTCCAGATTGAATCCGTGGAAATGATACCTGAGACAAAGATCAAGATGATGAATGGAACGTTTTATCTTGTGAAGGACAGCGCAGAATCCATTACCCAGCAGGTAAAAGAAGTTATGAGGGATTGCTGCTTTCATCTTTTGCAGTGATACAGGAGGCATTTTCGTATGGATTTGACAACATTAATAGGAATCGTATGCGGTATTTTTCTGGTTATCAACGGAATTGGGATGGATAAGATTGGAAATTTTGTGGATATACCCAGTATCCTGATTGTGGTGGGAGGCACCCTTGCCGCCACCATTGCCAGCTATCCTCTATCAATCCTGCTGGATATACCAAAACATATTTTAATATTGTTCCGGGGAAGAAAATATAATATTCCGGCATTGGTGGAGCAGATGGTGGATTTGGCTATGGTGGCGCGGCAGAACGGCCTTCTGGCTTTGGAAGAGAAGGCGGAGGAAATAAAAAATCCGTTTTTTAAACAGAGTGTGCTGATGATTGTCGATGCCAATGATCCGGATAAGGTCCGGTTTGTGCTGGAGCGGGAACTGGAAAACATGATGGTCCGCCATGACGCGGCGGCCGGGCTGTATGAAAAGGCGTCTGCTTATGCTCCGGCTTTTGGGATGGTGGGTACCCTGGTGGGACTGATTAACATGCTGAAAGGCCTTAATCTGGATGGAAGCGGAGGGGCTTCCAATCTGGGGCAGGATATGTCGGTAGCTCTTATTACTACCTTTTACGGAAGTCTTCTCTCCAATCTGTTTTTCCATCCAATTGCTAAAAAACTGCGTATCCGCAATGATGAAGAGGAGCTTTACTGCTCCACCATTATTGAGGGGATTATTGCCATACAGGCAGGGGAAAATCCAAAATATCTGCGGGAGCACCTTCTGGCTTCCACGAAACAATCCGTTCAGCGCAAGCTGCTGGCAAAAGCAGAAAAGGCCCCCAATCCAGAGGCAGGTGAGTAACAATGAAGAAAAAGAAAGGGAACCGTCCCACAGACGGGGGCGGAAACTGGATGGATACATACGGCGACATGGTTACCCTGCTGTTGACATTTTTTATCATGCTCTATTCCATGTCCAGTTTAAGCGAACAGAAATGGGAAATCTTTGTCCGCAGTATATACCCTGAGGATGTGAAGGAAGCTCAGGAGCAAATTGACGTTGGCGGAATCATTGACCCTGATGCAGCGGTAGAGGGTATGAAGCCGGATGAACTCACCACGGATGACGCGGAAGATTTAAATAAGCTTTATCTGACCATTGCCCAGCGAATGAATGAGAATGGGGCTGAGGGCGTGACAATTTCAAGAGGGGACGGATACACATACGTAAGCTTTAACGACAATGTGTTCTTTAACGGAAATGAGTCTGCTATAACGGAATCCGGACAAAGGATTCTGGCTGACTTCTGCTCGGCAATCAGCCCGGTGAGTGATAAGCTGTCCCAGCTTAATATTATGGCCCATACGGCTCAGGGAGACCCCAGGCGGCTTAACAATCCGCGTGTAGACCGCATGCTGTCAGCCATGCGTGGGGCGGAGGTGTGCACCTTTATACAGGAAAAGAATGTGATTGGACCGGAGAAATTAGTCAATATCAGCTATGGACAGTTCAGGCCGGCGGCTTCCAATGACACCTCGGAGGGAAGGGCAAAAAACCGCAGGGTTGAGATGCTGCTGATTGATGAGGGCACGGCCGAGCGTTCCATAAGCGAATATATTGAAGAGTATAACAGCGGAAGAAATGCAGACAAGACCGTTGTGACAGGCAGTCAGAACGGGGACGCTGACTCTGGGTTTACACAGACACAGCCCTCGCCTGAGAATATAGCCAGCACAATGCCGCCCTCAGGCACAGAGGCTTTTGCAGGCGGAGAGACATCAGAATAAAAGAGTAAAGGTGGTTTCAGCAATGGCAGATGTACTATCCCAAAGCCAGATAGATGCGCTTCTTAAATCAATGCAGAATGATGGTCCTGAAAAGATGGAACAGTCAGTTGAAAAGAAGCTGGAGGCCGAAGAGACAAAGTACAGTAAATATGATTTCTACAGTCCAAGAAAGTTTACAAAGGACAAAATAAAAATACTGAACAGCGTCTTTGAAAATTATGCCCGTATTCTGACTTCTCAGGTAAACGGAATATTCAGGGTTCTTACAGACATAACCGTGATGGAAGTGCAGGAGCGCAGATACTATGAGTTCGTCAATTCACTTCATGAAAATGACAGTATTACATTGGCGGATGTTGAGATTTCTGACAAGGGAAAGAATAATGTTCCGCTCATGGTGTATGTTACTCCCGGATTGGTCATCACACTGATTAACCACATGCTGGGCGGCGGAGATGAAATCGTGAAGCTGGAAGAAAATTACCATTATTCTGATGTGGAAGTGGCGTTATACCGGAGAGTGGTGAAGTATTTTGTGCAGGCGTTAAAAGACGGTTTTTCCAATTATATCAATGCCAGTTTTGAGGTACAAAGAATTGAAGAAAACCCAAGCATGGTCCAGGAAATCGGTCTTGACGAGACCGTGGCGATCATACTTCTCAATGTGGATGTGGCAGGCATGGCGGTAGAAAAGATAAAAATATGCATTCCAGGCACGCTGCTGGAGTACATGTTCCATCTGATTGACAGCCGCAAGCATATTGCCAGAGGCTATTCCTATGAGGACAACAGAGAAGTAATCATGGATAACCTGCGCTATACAGCGCTCCCTGTAACAGGGCAGCTGGGCACTGTGGAACTGGAGCTGGAGACCCTTTATAACCTGAAAGTGGGAGATGTCATTTCCATGAACAAACCCAAGGATGGAAATGTAAAGATTTTTGTGGGCCGCCAGCCCTGGTTTACCGGAAAGATGGGGGCCTATAAGAAAAACATAGCTGTCTGCATTGAAAAACAGATTTATGAGGAAGCTGAAAACGGGGAAAGTGAAGGGCATCTTAGACAAGAAAATACAAATTAAAGCGAGGATGAAAAAATGGAAAAAATTATGTTGGTAGATGATGCTGCGTTCATGCGGATGATGATAAAAAATGCTTTGACAAAGAGCGGTTACAGTAATTTTGTGGAGGCGCAGGATGGGGCAGAAGCAGTGAAAAAGTATGAGGAGGAAAAGCCGGATCTGGTTATCATGGACATTACCATGCCCAATATGGATGGCCTCCAGGCCCTTAAGAAAATCAAGGAGGGGGATTCGTCTGCAAAAGTTGTTATGTGTACTGCAATGGGACAGGAAAGCATGGTGGTGGATGCCATAAAATCCGGAGCAAAGGATTTTATCGTAAAGCCGTTTAATGCAGACAGGATTGTCCAGACAGTCAATTCCATTTTTGGAAAATAGGGAGGGATACAGATGGCGTTTTTAAGTTCTTTTGATATTGCCGCCTCCGGTATGAGCGCTCAGAGACTCCGGATGGATATTGCAGCGGAAAATATAGCTAATATTGACACCACGCGGACAGAGGCAGGAGGGCCTTACAGAAGAAAAGATGTGCTGTTTGAGAGCTACGGGGCCGGGTCCTTCCGGGAGGCTTTGCGCAGTGCTTCCCTGGGCAAGGGATTTTTAAGCAGGAATGCAGGGGTGAGGGTGGCAGGTATTATTGAGGATGACAGAGAGCTGAAGCGGGTCTACAATCCGGGACACCCGGATGCAGATGCACAGGGATATGTGAATTATCCAAATGTGGATTTATTAAAGGAAACAGTGGACAGTATGTCGGCTACCAGATCCTACGAGGCAAATGTGACGGCATTAAATGCAATGAAGGTTATGGCTCAGAAAGCGCTGGATATAGGGAAATAGAGGTATGGCAAGAAAATGAAAGAGCAAAAGGAGACAAACAATGGGCGCTTGTGATTTTACGGAAATGGAACTGGATGCCATAGGCGAGATAATGAATATCAGTCTGGGGGCATCGGCAACAGCCGTATCTAAAATGCTTGGCGAAACGGTAAATATTACCACCCCTACTGTCCGGGTATTAATGAGAGATGAGTTTGATTTTAAAAAACTGGAACCGGCGGTGGGGGTCGAGATTGCCTATGTAGAAGGATTAACGGGCAATAATGTTATGATGTTTGCCCTTAATGATGTCCGTATTATCGTAGGGATGCTCATGGGGGCGGAGATACCGGCGGAGGAATTTGAACTGGATGAGATTAATATGAGTGCAATATGCGAGGTTATGAACCAGATGATGGGGTCATCCGCAACTGCGCTTTCTGAGTTCTTTGGCTATGCCGTTAATATATCCACGCCGGTATCTTTTCCTGTGGAAAGTGAAGAGTGGTTTAAAGAGCGATTCTTTCCCCAGGGCGAAAAGATGGTAGTGGTACATTTCCTGCTTGAAATAGAAGGAAAGCTGAAAAATGAATTTTTGAATATTATGTCCACTGATTTGGTAAAGCATTTGATTGAGCCTTTTACGGAAAGCCTGAAAGAAAATGAAAGCCAAATCGCGGCGGAACCAGAAGATAGCGGGGCAATTCAGGAACCGGATTCAGCGGAAGAGTCAAAAGAGCTGTCAGCAAAACGGCAGGAGCAGCCGGTACAGGAGCCGCAGCCAATGGCACAGCCGCAGCCAATGGCACAGCCGCAGCCAATGGCAGAGCCGCAGCTAATGGCAGAGCCGCAGCCATCGGCACAGCCAGTGTTACAGCCGCAGCCCGCAGTATCACCCTCCGCTTTTACGGTAACTCCCGGATATCAGTCAATGCCGGTGGATTCAGGGATGCTGCAGCTGATAAACCAGATGCAGCAGTCTCAGATGCAGATGCTGGAACTGATGAAGGATATGAAGGAAAAGGGAAGCCGGGAAAGCACGCTGATTCATCCTGCCCAAAATAAGCCGCTGGAGGCAGGCGCCTTAAACGGAGAGGAGGAGACCGTAAACCAGGAAATGCTGATGAAGGTTCCATTGGAAATATCCGTGGAGATTGGCCGGACAAAAAAGCTGGTCAAGGATATTCTGGAATTGACCCAGGGCTCCCTGGTAGTTCTGGACAAAATGGCAGGAGAGCAGGCTGATTTATATGTCAATGGCCAGTGCGTTGCCAGAGGAGACATTGTTGTGGTGGAAGACAATTTCGGCATCCGTATCACTGAAATCATTGCCAGGAATTTAAACCCGGAGATTTTATAGTTATGGAACTTTTTTCATTATTCAGCGCCATATTTATGGTGGTTCTTGTGCTGCTGCTGGCCTGGTGGTTCAGCCGGCAGCTGGGCAGCCGTTATATGAAAGCGTCTTCAGACCAAAATATAAGGATTCTGGAACAAATACGTCTGGGGACAGACCAGCGTCTTCTTCTTATGAAGATGAGGGAGAGAGTGTTTCTGATTGGAGTCAGTCAGGCAGGGATTCAGCTGCTGGCTGAATTGGGAGAGGATTTTAAAGGAGAACATGAAGCCCGTATAGGAAAGGAGCAGGAGGAAGAAAATGGATAATCTTCTGACAGGGCTTAATGGAGGCAATGTACCGGCTCTGGAATTGATTTTTATGATTACATTAGTGGCGCTGCTTCCATCCATTGTAGTCATGATGACTTCTTTTACAAGAACCATCATTATCCTTTCTTTCACCAGAAATGCAATGGGGATTCAGCAGACCCCGCCCAATCTGGTGTTAGCCGGGATTTCTTTGTTTTTGACCCTTTATATTATGGGTCCTGTTATTGGACAAATCAATGAGACCGCATATCAGCCCTATCTGCGGGGAGAGCTTACGCAGGAGGAGGCTGTGGCTCAAATGTCTGTTCCAATGAAAGAATTCATGCTGCGCAACACGGAAAAGGAAACATTAGATCATTTTGTGGAAATGTCCGGAACAGAGATAAGGGAGGATGTAACGGATTATCCAATGACCATAGTGACTCCTGCTTTTATGACCAGTGAACTGAAGCGCGGATTTATGGCAGGCTTTCTTATTTACCTGCCGTTTCTCCTGATTGATATTGTGGTTGCCACAACGCTTATGTCTATGGGGATGGTCATGCTGCCTCCCACAATGGTTTCATTGCCCTTTAAACTTTTGCTGTTTGTAACTGTTAACGGATGGGAACTGCTGTTTTCCAGTATTGTGAGAAGCTTCCGCTAGGCAGGCCGGATGGGAGGTAATTATGAGCAACGTCCAGGTATTGGATGTGATGTACCAGGCATTACAGCTGATGATGAGGCTGTCGCTGCCCTTTTTGATCATCAGCATGGCAGTTGGCGTGCTTGTTGCTATTTTTCAGGCAGCAACGCAGATTAATGAACAGACGATTACGTTTGTTCCAAAGTTACTGGCTATTTTAGGGCTTCTTGGAGTGTTGGGCAGTTCCATGCTGGTAATGCTCCAGGATTTTGTCAGGAAGATTTTTGAAATAATAGCCGGAGGATGATAAGGGATGTTTATATTATTTTCCTTGATCGTCATGCGGATGAGCGGGGCAATTGCTTTAAACCCCATATTTGGAAGAAACAATTTCCCGTCTTCTGCAAAAGCCGCTTTTGTGTTTGTATGTTCGCTTATGCTTTACGCCGGTATGGGGCAGGCTCTGGAACGCGAACCCTCCAGTCTGATAGAATACGGTGTGATGCTGGCGTCAGAACTGTTATTTGGGTTTATTTTAGGCTTTGGAATGGAATTATGCGTTCTGGTGGTCCGTTTTGCCTCGTCTGTCATGGATTATATGATGGGACTTAACATGGCGCAGATTTACGATCCTCAGTACAACTCCCAGATGACAATTACATCAGGAATGTACTACGCATTTTTGATGCTGCTTTTTTTTGCTGTTGACGGCCATTTGAAGCTGTTTGGGATTTTTTTCGCCGCGGCCCGTTTCATACCCTTTGGTTCTGTGTCAATAAGGCCGGAGCTGTCGGAAGCGGTATTGAAGATATTCCAGGACAGCATCCTGATGGGGCTTCAGTATGCAATGCCTCTTATTGCAATGGAATTGGTAGCGGAAGTGGCAGTGGGGATTATTATGCGTATGATTCCCCATATTAATGTGTTTGTTATCAATTTTCAGATGAAGATTATTGTAGGAATTTTGATGCTGATGTTTTTATTCAGTCCCATGTCGGATAAGCTGAACATGATAATAGATACCATGTTCCGGTCACTTTGGAGGCTGGCGCTGATGATGAGGTAATTGTCCGGAGAAGGGAGTGGTGAAGGGTGGCGGATAACGGCGGACAGGAAAAGACCGAACAGCCTACCAGTAAACGCCGTAAAGATGCCAGAAAAGAAGGAAATGTATTCCAGAGCAAGGATATTGCCACGGTTGTAATGCTTTTGGGGATTTTTTTTGTGATGCGGCTGCTGATGCCGTTTATATACCGCAATATACGGGATTATATGAAGTTTGTGATTGACAGTATCAGCCTGGAACAGGAGTCTGTCCTGGCATACAGGCTTTTTGCAGCCACAGCAATTACATTTTTAAAATGCAGCCTTCCTCTGCTCCTTTCCTCCATGGCTCTGGGAATTGCGGCTCATGGGGTCCAGACGCGTTTTAATATATCATTTAAAACATTAAAGCCTAAATTTGACAGGCTTAATCCCATCAGTGGAATAAAAAAAATGTTTGCTGTAAGAAATGCGGTGGAGCTGCTGAAGAACCTGCTTAAAATAGCAGTACTGGGAGTCCTGCTTTTTAACCTGATTAAAGGTGATATCGTACAGGTGGCCCGGATGATTGATGTGGAGCCCCTGAATTCATGTATCCATTTGCTTCAAATGGCGTTTCAGTTAATTCTCAAGGTCTGTATGGTATTTATAATTGTGGCATTTTTTGATTTTCTGTATCAGAGATGGGAGTATGAGAAGAATCTAAAAATGACCAAGCAGGAAGTTAAGGATGAATATAAGCAGACGGAAGGGAATCCTGAAATAAAAGGGCGAATACGCAGGATTCAGAGACAGATGGCCCTTAGCAGGATGATACAGAAGGTTCCGGAGGCTGATGTGATTGTAAGGAACCCCACGCATGTTGCAGTGGCTCTGAAATATGACCCAAAGCGCCATGGGGCGCCGGTGGTATTGGCAAAAGGCCAGGATGAGCTGGCGCTGCGCATTGTAAAAGCAGGAGCGGAAAACGGGGTTTTTATGATTGAAAATAAACCCCTGGCAAGAGCCTTATATGCTTCCTGCAGGCTGGACCAGGAGATTCCCGCGGAGTTTTACGGCGCGGTAGCAGAGATACTTATATATATCTACAGGGCCAGCCACAGGGAAGACATGTTCCAATAAAACCAGGATGGAGTTAGTTTCATGAAAAAGATACTTAATTACTCGGTTGTGCTGTTTGTGCTGACCATCATACTTTTATTAATTATACCGCTGCCGGCCGGAATGGTGGATGTTGCAATCATATTAAATATGGCTCTTTCCATGATGATTCTGGTGTCTACCATGACAATCCGGGAACCCCTGGAACTTTCAATTTTTCCATCCCTTCTTCTGGTAACCACTCTTTTCAGGCTTGGCATCAATGTTTCTACAACCCGGAACATTCTTTCCAATGGAGGTTCCTCAGGCCAGATTATAAAAGCCTTTGGTGATTTTATCCTTCGCGGGAATGTGGTAGTGGGTTTTATCATTTTCCTTATTATTGTCTTAATGCAGTTTATTGTCATTACAAAAGGAGCTGAGCGCGTTGCAGAGGTAGCGGCCAGATTTAACCTGGATGCCATGCCGGGGAAACAGATGGCCATTGATGCGGATTTGAGCTCCGGCCTTATTAACGAGCAGCAGGCAAAGGATCGCAGACAAAAGGTTCAGAGAGAGGCGGACTTTTACGGCGCAATGGACGGCGCCACAAAGATAGTTAAGGGAGACGCCGTCATGTCCCTGATTACAACGGCGATTAACTTAATCGGGGGAAGCGTCATAGGCATCCTTCAGTCAGGAGGCAGCATTGGAACGGTATTAAATACATATTCTATTGCAACCGTGGGGGATGGACTGGTGTCCCAGATCCCGGCTCTGCTCATATCTGTTTCAACGGGAATGATTGTAACAAGAGCTGTCTCTGACGGCAGTCTGAATGAGGATATCTCCAGACAGTTTATGTCACAGCCCTATGCCATTATGATGAGCGGTGTGGTAATGGCGGTCCTGACTTTTATCCCGGGGATGCCTGTACTGCAGCTGCTTATTATCTCCGCGGCTTTAATATCAGGGGGATATTATCTGTCCAGAAAAGTGGCGGAAGCCTCCTATGCTCCGGGAGCGGTGCTCTATCAGGATTCCGAGGCGGTTCAGGAATCCCAGGCAGAAGCCGCGGCGTCTAATGCTGTTGCAGAGGACGAGTATTTCAAGGATGTCAATAATGTTTACACACTATTGACGGTGGAGCCCATAGAAATGGAATTTGGATACAGCCTTATTCCACTGGCTGATGAATCAGTGGGAGGAAGGCTTATCAGCAGGATTGTCATATTCCGCAGACAATATGCGCAGGATATGGGGTTTGTGATACCATCCATCCGGCTTAGGGACAGCTCAGGGCTCAGCACCAACCAATACTGCATCAAGATAAAGGGAGAAGAAGTGGCAAGGGGCGAGCTTTTGGTGGATTATTACCTGGCTCTGGAACCGGAACATCCGGAAAAAGAAGTGGATGGAATAGAAGCCATTGAGCCGGCTTACGGGATTCCCAGCCGCTGGATAAGGCCGGAGGACAGGGAACGGGCGGAACTGTACGGATATACGGTCATTGACCCTCTTTCCGTTATGGTTACGCATCTTTCAGAAATCATACGGCAGCACGCCTTTGAGCTTGTTACAAGACAGGAAGTAATCCGCTTAATCGAGAATGTGAAAAAGACTTCTCCGGAACTGGTGGAGGAAGCCTTCCCGGGCCTTATCTCCTACAATCTGTTTCAGCGTGTGCTCACGGCTCTCTTAAAAGAGGGGGTGCCGGTCAAGGACCTGGAGACCATCATAGAAACCATGATAGAAACCATATCTGAGGCAGGTCTTCCCGTCAGGGATTTTGACGGAATTATTGAGCAGATACGGATAGCGCTGAAACGGACCATTACCAGACTGTACTGCGAGGATGGAAGCATGAAAGTCATTACCCTGGATACGGAGCTGGAACGCACCATGGCAGGCTCTGTACAGAAAGGTGAGAGCGGAATGTATCTGGCCCTGCAGCCGGATATTCTCCAAAGTCTTATAAGCCAGCTGGCTGAACAGATGAAAAAATTTAATGGCCTTACACAAAACCCGGTTATTCTGACCTCACAGGTAATGCGGATACATTTTTACCATTTAATTGAGCAGTTCTATCCGAAAGTGCGTGTTCTGTCATTTAATGAGATTGCAAACAATGTGCAGATACAATCAATCGGCAGCCTTAGACTGGAGGAGACCAGGAGCCATATGTGATGATAGCGAAGGTGGTTAAGATGCAAAAGGGAATGGAAGAAATGACAAATGAGGAGCTGCTTGTCCTTTACCAGGAGAGCAGGGACCAGGGAATAAAACAGGAATTAACACTCCGGTATCTTTACCTGGCAAAGTCCGTGGCAATTCAAATGAACAATCTGTACTCTGATTTTATGCAGATGGAAGATATCATTCATGAGGGGGTTATTGCAATCATGAAAGGTATTGACCGATATAATCCGGAACGGGACAGTAAATTTGAGACATTTATTTCGCGGCGCATACGGGGAACCGTGATAGATCTTATCCGCAAAAATAACTGGATACCAAGAAATTATCACAAGAACCGTCAGTCTATTGAAAATGCAAGGCAGTATTTGTATGAAAAGCAGGGGCATATACCTTCCGATGAAGAGATAGCAGGGTATTTGAGGATGAATCTAAGAAAATTTAAGCGGATTCAGAGGATGAGCACCATGATGAATGTACTTTCATTGGATATGATTACACGGGGGGATGAAAACGGGCAGGCGGTCCAGGTACCAAGCGATGATATCGAGGGACAGCCGGAGGATATCTTTTTTAAGGGTGAAACGGTAAAAACACTGGTTGAGGCAGTTGAAAAGCTGAAAGAAAAGGAAAAGCTGGTTATCTCTCTTTATTATGTAGAGGAATTGAGCATGACGCAGGTGGCTCAGGTCTTAAATGTGAGCGAGCCAAGGATTTCCCAAATCCACAGCGAGGCGATCCGAAAGCTGAAAGCATACATGAAATCACATCTTGGATAATAAAAAGGAGGATGAAGCAAAAATGTATCAGGGATTTTATAATCTGGCCTCTGGAATGCTTACCCAGAGCCGGAACTTAAATGTTATCAGCAATAATATGGTAAACCTTCAAACCGCCGGTTATAAGCGGGATAAAATGGTTTCCAGCACCTTTCAGGAGGAGATGCTTTACCGTACCGGAAGGCGCGGTAAAGGAACAGCTGAACCGCTGGCCTCCACATCAAAGATTCGTACAGCTTCCAGGACTTATGTGAATTATGAGCAGGGAAGCTATGAGCCTACGGAAGGTATATATGATTTTGCAATTGGAGGAAAGGGTTTTTTCTGTATACAGACGCCAAATGGGATTCAGTATACCAGAAACGGTTCCTTTGCCGTGGATTCTGAAGGATATCTTGTACTGGGGGAAAACGGCAGGGTGCTTTCAGCCGGGGGCCAGCCCATTCGGATTCAGAATGAAAATTTTACAGTGGATGATAAAGGGCGCATTACAGCCTTTGAACAGACGGACGCAAACGCGGAACAGATGGATTTGGGGACGCTTCAGATTGTGGATTTTGGGGATTACGGACAGCTTCATAAGGAGGATAACGGGCTGTTCTCCGCAAACCAGGCAGGGGCGCAGGTAAGCGGGGAAGAAACACAGATTCTCTGGAAGACACTTGAGAAATCAAACGTTGACATGGTGGATGAAATGACTGCAATGATGTCTTCACAGAGAGCGCTTCAGAGTGCGGCCCAGGTATTAAGAATGTACGATCAGATCATGGGAAAATCTGCATCTGACGTAGGAAGGGTATAAGGAGGAGGAATATGAACCAGTCATTTTATGTGGGAGCCGTTGGCGCCGGAAGCTGCACGGAAAAGCTCAGCGTCATTGCAAATAATCTTGCCAATGTAAATAACAATGGATTTAAGCCTAAGACAGCTGTTTTTTCCGACCTGATTAACTACAATCTCAATGATTCCCCCGGCGCGGTGACACAGCTGCAGGCAGGAGCCGGTTCACGTGTTGAAAGGACATATACCAGTTTTGACAGCGCGGGAATTACTCAGACCGGGGAGCAGTATGATTACGCAATTTTAGAGCCCAACGCATTTTTTAAGGTCCAGGACCCGGGAACAGGGGCAGTCAGTTATACCAGAAACGGACACTTTCATCGGGCGGAGCGGGAGGATGGCTTTTATCTGATGACAGATGCCGGAAAGCTGGTTTTGGACCAAAACAGCCAGCCGCTTAAACTGGAAGTGACGGATGTGGAAGAGCTGCGGGCGGAGATGGAAGAAGGGTATGAGAGGGATGAGGAAGTAACGGATGAGGACGAGAAGCCAAAGGTCAGTCTATATACGTTTCAGAATCCCAGCAGGCTTGTGAGCACGGGCAGCCAGGAGTATGTTCCCAGGGACGGGGGCGTGGAAGCGGTCCTGATAGAAAAACCGGCCCTGGCACAGGGGGCCCTGGAAGCGTCGGGAACAGATATGGCCAAAGAGATGACCAGACTAATCGAATGCCAGCGGGCATTTTCCTATGCACTGCGCATGGTAATTACATCAGATGAAATTGAGGGGACCATTAACTCTCTGCGGGGATAGGGAAAGATAATGAATAAGCGGTAAAGGTGGGATGGACATGAAGATTAATGATTACGGAGAGCTGAAGCTGCAGGAACTGGATGTGATGCGGGAAATCAGCAGTATTGGCACCAGCCATGCGGCCACGGCTCTTTCCAAACTTCTTCAAAAGGAAATACGCATTACCCTTCCCCAGGTCAATGTCCTGGGATATGAGGACGCGGTGAACCGAATTGGCAATATTGAGGAAATCGTAGCAGCGACCCTGGTTAAAATGAGCGGGGACGTGGAAGGGCTGATGCTGTTTCTGTTTAATATGGAATTTGCCAATACGCTGTTGGAAAAGCTTCTGGGAAAACGCTTCTCCAGTTTTGAAGAACTGGACGATCTGGCTTATTCCGCATTGGAAGAGGTGGGAAACATCGCGATTTGTTCTTATATAAATGCCTTTGCGCAGCTGGTGAAGATGGATATACGGCTTTCAGTGCCCAGCTCCACCGTAAATATGCTGGGCGGCATATTGACGGTTCCTATGGCGGAATACGGATATGAGACAGATAAGCTGATGTATTTTAACTCGGATTTTATTATGGATGAAACGCGGCTTTCAGACTGGCTTTTAATGCTTCCTGATATGAAGTCTTTAAATGATATTTTAGAGAAGTTAGGAGTCTTATAATGCAGGAGAGGGAACTGAGGGTAGGAATTGGAGATATGAAATTTACCAGAGGCACCGGGAAGATTATTACATATGCTCTGGGCTCCTGCATCGGAATCTCGTTTTGGGACCCCTTTTTACATCTGGGAGCGCTTCTTCATATTATGCTTCCTGAACGCCATGACGCGGAGGAGGGGAATATTTATAAATACGCTGATTCCGGTATCCATGAGACAATCCGGAAATTAAGCGCTTTCGGCATGGTAAAATCCAGAACCGTGGTTAAAATCGCCGGAGGCGCGAAGATGTTTGAAATCCGAGGAAATGCGGAGTTTGGAAATATTGGCTCCAGGAATACTTTTATGGTAAAAAAGATACTGCAGGAAGAGAATATGAGGATTTCGGCAGAGGATACCGGCGGCGCCTTTGCAAGGACCATGATATTGGATATTGAAAGCGGTGATGTTGCAATCCGCACAATGGGAAAGCCTGAGCGGCATTTATAGAGGAGGTAACTGATGAAAAGAGAAAAGGAAGGAATTCTGCTTGAATCCGGAACAAATGAAATTGAAATCATGAAATTTACAATCCAGAATGAGTTTTACGGCATTAATGTGGCAAAGGTCAAGGAAATTATGATGAGTCAGAAGGTAAAATCCATGCCCCATGCCAATCCGTCCGTAGAGGGAATCTTTAAACCAAGGGATACGCTGATTACAGTGATTGACCTGGCATGCTATCTTTCGGGAGCGCAGGTGGAAAAAGGGGCCAGGGATTTATTTATTGTGACCAACTTTAATAAGATGACAGTGGCGTTCCGGGTTCAGGGGATTGAGGGAATCAGCCGCATATCCTGGGGAGATATCCAGAAACCGGATAAGACCATAGCCAATGGGGATGAAAGCATAGCCACAGGGATTGCCCAGTGCGACGGGCAGCTGGTTACTATTTTGGATTTTGAGAAAATCGTGGCGGAGCTTGCCCCGGAAACCACCATTCAGGTTTCAGAGGTAGATGCCATGGGGGACCGGCCTTTGAACGAGGCGCCCATTGTGATTGCGGAAGATTCTGTTCTGCTCAGGAAAATGATTGACGATTCACTGGAACGGGCAGGCTTTACCAACATACATAATTTTGGAAACGGAAAGGAAGCCTGGGATTATCTGTCATCCATTAAGGATGAACCTGATTTATATGAGAGAGTCAAGCTTATAATAACAGATATTGAGATGCCCCAGATGGACGGGCACCGTCTCACAAAGCTTATTAAGGATGATTCCAGGCTTAAGAAGATTCCTGTTATTATCTTTTCATCTCTGATTGACGACCAGATGCGGAGAAAAGGAAAGGAACTGGGAGCCGATGACCAGCTGGCAAAACCGGAGATCGGGCGTCTGGTGGCGACGATGGATAAGCTTCTCAATGAATATGAAGAGAAAAGGGCAAAAGCAAGAGGGTAGTATGGATATGGAGAAGGGGAAGCGCGCCATAGTCCGGATTCTGTCAGCTGTGGCTGCCTTTTCACTGTTCTCCCCCCTCCATTCTCTGGCCGCAAAGGGGACCTGGGAACTTCAGGAGGATGGAAAACGGTGGAAATATATGTATTCTCCCGGAGAGCCTGCTGTGGACCAATGGATTGAGGACCAGGGAAAGGAATACTATGTGGATTCCAATGGATACATGCGCACAGGATGGGTAACTGACAGGAAAGACAAGCAGCGCTATTACATGGGGGAAGACGGAGCGAAATGTTTTAATCTCTTTACCCCGGATAACCATTATGTGGGGCCGGAAGGAGTCATACTGGAGGAGTTTGACACTTACCGCAGGAAGGTATCAAAGCAGCTGAAGACATTTGTTGATAAAAAGGCGGCGGATATGGAACAGCCCGGTTTTCTTCTGGCGGATTTAAACGGGGACGGATACAGGGATATTGCGGTATTTGACAATGCAATATCATCTAAACGTGTTTTGCTGGCAGCAGTGTGGATGCCCGAGGAGGAAGAACTGGCCGTCTCATCAAAGTCGGACCCCGATGCGGCGGAGCAATCCTTCCTCACCTATAATGCGGAACAACAATTAACCTATCTTACAATCGTGGAGGACAATGGGGGAAGAAATTATTTTTTCCTGAAGGAAGGGAGCTGCGATTTTGAGAATATATGGAGCCTGGAGCTGGAACAGGATGACTGGGGAGAGCCTGTGTATTATGTCAACGGGGATGAGGCGGATGCAGAGGAATGGGAGGACGTGGCTGAAATGGCGCAGACCCAGGCTGGGGCGCCGTTTTCTGAATACCTGCTGCCGGTAAATGAGGAGAATATAAAACAGAAGGTGGATTGCAGTCCTTCTGAGAATGAGCTTGCCCTGTGGCAGCGTTAAAATGTATCTGAAAACAGTCCGTTTATTTTGATATGAACATACACGAAAGAATAGGGAGGAAATATTTTGGCTATTATCATAACTGTTTCTAATCAGAAAGGCGGTGTGGGAAAAACCACTACCTCAGCCGCGTTGGCTACAGGAATATCTTCCAGGGGCAGGCGGGTGCTGGGGATTGATTTGGATCCCCAGGGTAATCTGGGTTTCTGCCTTGGGCTTGGTTCCTCTGATATGTCCACAGTGCTGGATGCCTTAAATGGAAAGCTTCCAATACAGGAAGCCATCATACGGACAGAACACTGTGATATCCTGCCCTCTGATATTACACTCAGCAGCAGCGGCCTGGAGCAGGGAAATTCCGGAAGAAAAGAATATCTTATGCGCGATGTCCTGATGCCCGTAATGGAGAAATACGATTATATTATTATCGATACACCGCCGGCGCTGAACCTCCTCACAGTGAATGCTTATGTGGTATCTGATTTTTTAATCATTCCCATGGCGTCCGATATCCTTAGTCTGGTGGGGCTGTCACAATTAAAGGAAACCATAGAATCCGTGCAGGAAAATCTGAACTCTGAATTAAATGTGCTGGGGATTTTATTAACCCGTTTTAACAGGCGGACGCTTCTTTCAAGGGATGTGCTGGAAATGGCGCAGCAGCTGGCCAGGCAGATGAAAACAACTGTATTTGGCACGAAAATACGAAGCGGGGTTGCAATTGCTGAAGCGCCGGCCCATGGGGAAAGCATTTTTGATTATAATCCCCGTTCAGCAGCGGTAAAAGATTATCAGGAGTTGATTGATGAGATTGCAGAGAGGATTCACTTAAAGGAGGCGGCGGGATATGCCAAAGAAAACGAATAAGACATCTCATGTATTGAGCCTGCTTACCAATGGCGCAGACCCGGAGGAAATTTCCGGACAGGATTTGTCCGGAGAAAGAAACACTAAAAAGCAGGAAAAGGCGGGGACGGAAGCAGCCCCCATGGACTCCGTGCAAAAGGTATCTTCCTCGGGAGATAAGATGGTAGTTGTGGTGGATGATCAGGAGGAGAATATATCAAACAAGATTTTTGATGATTTGGCAAAACAGTTGGAGAACCAGGAAGCGCAGGACAGAGTTCAGGAAGCGCAGGACAGAGTTCAGGAACCTCAGGACGGAGGCCGGGAACCTCAGGACGGAGGGCAGGAACCGCGGGATGGGGACCATGATTCCGGACAGGAGGAATGCCACATTGAAAATGTTATGGAAAATATCATTACGCGTATGGATTTAAAAAAATATATGGAGCAGTACGGTGTGTGCAGATGCAACCGCTGCTGCGCAGATACAAAGGCATTGATTTTAACCAGGCTTCCGTCCAAATATGTTGTGGTCCATGAGGATTCGGTGGCTCCAATGATAGGATTCTATGAAAATAAATTTAAAGTCAGGATTTTCACTGAGATTCTGAAAGCCTGCCTGCAGGTCAAGGAAAAGCCGAGACACGGTTTATAAGCTGAAGTAAACCGTGCATGGGGCTGCCCGGTCAGGGCAGCACAGAAGTAATACATAAGATAAAGAAGAGTTCCAGGGGAGTGAACCCAATGTTGAAAAAGCGTTTTGGTATAAAATCATGGTTTTTGACTGGTATTCAATGCAGTGTGGGAGTAGCGGTAATTGTAATTAGTGTTCTGGCAGCTGTGGTTACCAGTAATGGCGATACGGAAACGGCAGGAGAGGATTTAACAGCAATTGTACCATTAGAGAAAGATGTAATCGCATCCGTTTCGGGTGAACGCCAAGAGGCAGCTTCTTTGATAGCTGAGGAAGAAGAGACAGAAGAATATCTGGGAGAGATGGAGATAGCTGCTTACTGCAGCTGCGAAATCTGTATAAAGAAGTCCGACGGCTATCTTACCTATTCCGGGCAGAGGCCTGTACAGGGGATTACTGTGGCTGCAAATCTTGAAGTTTTCCAGATAGGAGATAAGTTAAGGATTGGAGGACATGTATACGAAGTACAGGATAAGCTGTCGGCCAGGGCCAGAGAAACCCTGAGTCTGTTTTTTGACAGCCATGAGGAAGCTCTGGCCTTTGGAAGGACAAGGCTTCCGGTATATATATTCCACCAGAAGGAAATTCATGAAGGGATGCTGTTAGGGGTATTTGATATCACCGGTTACTGCGGCTACGAAGTGTGCTGCGGAAAGAAGGAGAAATATTTAACAAAAACAGAGACCATACCAAGAGCCGGATATACTGTGGCGGCAGATCCAAGCATTCTGGAAATGGGTACAAAAGTGGAAATCGGTGGGATTGTCTATACAGTAGAGGATACAGGGGAGAGTGTGACAGGCAATGTGATTGACATTTATTTTGATACCCATGAGGAGGCAGTCAGATTCGGAAGGCAGAGAAAGGAAGTTTATTTAGTTCAATAATAGGAGATATTTATGGAACGATTAATCTACGAAGGCCGTTTTCTTGTCAATACAGTAGGCGGGATTATGCGTCAGGATGATTTGCGGGTAATGTACGGCAGGGTAAATTGGGAAAAAATGTTTCGGGAAGCGGATTACCATAAAATTGCTAATATCATATATTTAGCTTCATTGGGAAACGGCGACAAAATACCGGAGCGGTGGAGGGAACGATTTTTTGAACGTTATCAGAAGGCACTGAGGTTTGGGGATGTGTACAGGGAGGCTCAGCAGGAAATTTTGATGATGATGGAAATGATGAATCTTCCCTGTTTTGTTATTTCTTCCTGTGCTGTCCGTGAATTATACCCGGTTCCGGAGATGTCGGCCTGCGGTCTGCTTAAACTTTTGGTGGATGAAAAGAGTTATGTGCTGGCCAAGGGGTATATGGTGGATTTGGGTTATGAGACAGACTATTCTTATAAGGGATATGGAGAACATATGAAGAATGCAGCCGGCTTTGATATGGAGATTTATTATAAGCTGCCTTTACGCACCAGGCTGTATGATAAAAATATGAAGCTTATGCTGGAGACCGCGTCTTTTTGGGGCAGATATAAATATGTGAGGGGCTTTTCCCTTGAAAACCAATTTGTATATATGCTGGCAAGCGCGGCTTACGCATATGTAACAGATGCGCTTTTAATTCGCAATGTATTGGATTTGTATGTGTTTCACAGGATGTGGAAAGAAAAAATGAATATAGAATCCATTGAGAAACGGATGGAGGGCTTTCGGGTTGATGAATTGGGAAAGAAAATCCTTCATATTGCATATATGTGGTTTGGGAGCAAAGGTGAAAAGGCATCTGACGGCCTGCCTGAGGATATAAAAGTATACGATATTCTGGAGAACCGGATTTTGAGCAGAGGTGTTCTGAACAATGAGACGGACCAGCAGGCATTAAAACTGGAGCGTTTAGTCCAACGGGAAATTAATAGGGAACAGTTCCGGGAAAAGAGGGCTGCTTTCACTGAAAAGTGGAGAAAGAGACGGAAAAACACAGGACGGATGTTGAGATGGGTATTTCCGGAATATAAATATATGTGCGTTATCTATCCCATACTGGAGGATTTTTCAATTCTTTTGCCAATCTGCTGGATATGGAGGGGAATTCGGCAGTTAAAGGGATTGCTCATAAGCAATCTGTTTAAAAAAAAGAAGCCGGATTGATATTATTCCCGGACTTCCTTTCTGTGCTGCTCCAATATCTCCTGCAGGGAATGGATGGAACGGATGGAAGGCAGAAGAGATGCTTCGTTTGTTTTGGCTGCAATGGCCAGCTCCTCCCGCATGATTTTAATATCTTTGGGGGCGTCAATCGCCAGACGAACCCCCATAGATGAAGTCTCAATCACTGTAATTCTGATATGCTCTCCTATTAAAATACTTTCATTTGTTTTCCGGTGCAGTATCAGCATGGCAATTACTCCTGTCTTGTGTTTTTTCTGTAATGCTGGAAAAGGTATTCAGCTTATGGCGGTATCCGTAATCGGTATTTTCTAAAATAACCTGACGGGCCGCTTTTGTTTTAGGATTGATAGCCAGCGGGCATTTGAGGTTTACAGTGTCCTCAAGGTAGTTGTCTTTTATAACACATACTGCATAATAGGAAAGCTCATTGCAGTCATCTGTATCCAGTGCGGACAAATCTTCCTCTGTAAGGACAGGGGAATAATCCGGGCATAGAATGGTTGGCGCAATGACTACAAAAGCCACCTGGGAGTTTTCAACGGACTGCATTAAAAGCAGGGAGTCATTATCCTCATCCAGGCGGAGAGGAAGAAATTGTTTAAGTTCAGGGAAGCCAAAGAATCCTTCTGCCACCACAATTAAATCGGACGGATTATATTCGGTTTCTCCATAATAGCCGGTTTGCGTTTTCATGAAAAGTCTGCCTTTCTTTGCTGCTGTTTATGATTGTATATCAATCGCACTTCCCATGGCGTTCTTACGGGGAGGTACATAGTTAAATTCACCGGTGTACTCAAAGTGAATTTCAGGGTACTGTGTCACAATTGTTACGGACAGGGGCGGGATGTAAGAAAGGTCGCCTTTTGCTATGCGGAATTCAAAAGCCTCTCTTTGTACCAGGTATTCTGAAACGGTCTCCATGGAGGCTGTACCAGGTGCCGCGGATTCCTCAGCATCAATTGAAGTAAAACTGGCTATTGAGACAGAAGGATAGCCGGATACAGAGGCTGTGCCGGAACCCAGGCTGTTTTTTTGATGAACAGCCTGGAATGCGGATACCCCCTGGGGAAATCCGGCTCTCTGTGACGGGACGGGAGCAGGGGAGCCGGAAGGGAATGCCTGCCTGACCTGATTTATAAAATCAAAGCCGGAATAGCTCCCCCTGCCGCGATGTTGGTGCTGGTATGCGCGATGAAGGGACAATGCCTTCTGTCGCTCTGCTGCCACCGTATCAGATGGAATCAGACGGGCATTCTGTGTAAAACGAATGGATTCAAAGGGTATCGAAGTAACCTTAATAAGCGTTCCCATGATATCACCTCCAGTCTGAACATGGGAATCAGCGCATAAAATCAAACAATGATGTTCCTATCATATAGGAACCAACCTTTAGCGCGGCTTGGTAGGATTGCTGATAGGAATACATTTCAATGATTGAATCATAGGGATCCGCCCCCAGCTTGTTTTTGTATTGCTCGGTCAGGCTTATCTTGTCTGTTGTCAGCTTATCCTCCACATTTTCCAAAATGGCATATTTGTTGCCCAAATCACTATATACCGTGCTGAGCCGGTGCTCGGACACAGTCATTGTATCCATGATTGCCCCAAGGGATTCTGAAAATTCGGTTTTGCTCCCGCCGTCCATGTAGCCGTTTACTGTCTGCACGGCCCGCCCCACTAATCCAATGGGGCTGTTGTTTAAAAGATCCTTTATTTGATTCCGCAGGCCGGTCGGGTTCGATTGGTCCATTGCCCTTACAGCATCGGAGGACAGGCCGGTGATAGCGTTCAGGCCGCCTGTATAGGTATCCATCAGGGTTTCGCGGTCAGAGATTGTTCCATAGCCTATATCCATCCTTCCCTGTTCTTTCATGGAGCGGACAATAGCATCAAGCGTCTGGCCTTCATCCAGGGCAGCGGACCCTTTGCTGCCGCTGAATTCATACTTATAACTTCCGTCCGCCTGTTTTGTCAGGGTCATCACCATTTTAGTCGTTTCCGTATCACCGGAAAATCTGTGGGTATAAGTCAGGGTCTTTCCATCCGCGCTGAGGGAAAAGGGAGCAGTGGACACATCATTCCCTCCATAAATATAAAAATCCTGATATTGGGCATTTAAATCATTGGCCATGGTCTGCTGAAAGGCCAGAAGCTCATCCCTGGTAGTCTGCACCAAGCCGGGGTCGGCATTGTTTGCATCATTAAGGATATATTCTACGCGGCCCTTTGCTTTTGATAACCGTGACTGAATATCCCGGATGCCCAGCTCCTGCTGGTACAGGCGGTTTTTTACATCGGGTATCAGGTTCAATTTACTCAGTGTATCCAGATACTGGTTGTCGATTTTTTTTCCCTCATAGTAAGCAAGGGGGTTATCAGCAGCCTTTTCATAAGCCTTTCCACTTGATATCTTATTCATACTTTTATTAAGACGGCTGTGGACATCGTTAACAGAACCACTGAAATTACGGTAAGCCGCAGTAGTTGTAACACGCATAATAAACAGTACCTCCTTCTCTATATTATCTGCCTACCAGGCCGGTATTATTAATCAATGTATTAAGGGCCTCATCTAAGACTGTCATCAGCCGTGATGCCGCATTATATGCAGAAATGTAGGACATCATATTGGCTCCTTCCTCATCCATGCTGACGCCGGAAATAGAATCCCTGGAATTCTGAATGCCGTTTAACACGGTAACGTCTGTTTTCAGGGTATTGGAGTTATAACTGGAATCATTGGCCAAGACTGTGGAAATATTATTCATATAATCAACAAATGATTTGTTATCCAAATCCGCATATGTATCCGTCATGGAATTGAGCATATCCAAAATGGTGTCTGTGGGATTATTCCTCATTTCGTTAATATGGGCTTTGCCGCTGATCCAATCCTCACTTATACCGATATTAAGAGCCGTAATACCTGCCGTGGAGTTGTTCTGCTTATTGGCAAGAAGTACTCCGCCGCCTTTGCCGCCTGGTACAAAATCGTTTTTATCATTAATTCCATTTATGGTATTGGCAAAGGTTTTAGCCAGGGTATCCAGCCTGTTCATATAATATTGATAACCTCTTACATCATCAATGACAGCGGTTTGGTTAATCGTTTTACCGGTACCGGTTTTTCCAAGCATATCAAGACTGGCCTGAATGGAGCCTCCGGACAGCTGGACTCCGGAGGCAGAAGCGGATGCAGACCGCGTCCCGCTGGAGGAGGCGGCTGCCGTAAATTTCACAGATGCCTTTGCGGGAGCATCCTGACTCCCCCCGTCAATGGAAAGGGAGCCGTAATTTTCGCCTTTTGCGCCCTCTGTTCCGTTGACAAGGGTGAGGCGCTGCTGACTGCCGTCAGCAGCTGTATAAAGGAGCTCCACCTTCAGGTCGTCCGGCCAGTCCTTTCTTCCTATAATATTGCCGTAGTGGTCGTATTCATATAACTCTTCCGGAGCGTTTTCCATGGTAACGCCGTCCGTGCCCAGTTTAACGCCGTCATGGTCACTGTCTTTAAAGTAAGAAACCTCAATAGGTATATAGCTGGAAAGGGTATCCAAAAGATTGTTCCTCTCATCCAGCAGCTCCAGGCTCTGCTGTCCGAGAATCTGGTTTTGTTTAATCTGCCGGTTTAAATCCCCAATCTGCTGCAGAATCTGGTTGACCGTGTCTACAGCGCCATTCTCGCTGGTGCCTTTACCGTCCAGCTTTGAAAATTCTGATTTTTCAGCAGACTCAATCTGCCGCGCAGCGTCATTTAAAAGATTGGTGAGTTCGTTCATGCGGGAACGAAGGTTGCTTTCAAATACTGTGTCATGAAATTTGTCTAAATCCTGCATGTCAGTGAGGACGGCCTGAATATCGTCAATGGCTGTGCGGATTCCATCAATATTACTTTCATCAAACGGCCTTGAAAGAACGTCCAGGGAGGTCTGCATGGATTCAGCGTAGCCGGCCTTTTTCATCTGAGTCCTGTACTGGGCGTCCAGATACGGGTCACGTATTTGGGAAACCTTGTCCATATGGACGCCGAAACCCACGGCTATCTCAGAACCGTTCATATAATGGGCAATGGGCTTTGTATAATTCAGGCTGGAGGTTTCCAGCTGCTGGCGGGTATATCCCGCCGTATTCATGTTTGACAGATTCTGTCCGACTATATCCAGCCGCTTCTGATTCGCCTGCAGGGCGGAAAGAGCAGTGGAAAAACCGGCAAATGTAGCTCGTACCATATATCATGCTTTCCTTTCAAATAGTTGGTTTGACTGTCCCCGTTTCAAAAGGGCCTGCTGAAACTCAGCCAGACGGAGGGTAATCATCCGATCTGCGCTGTCCTTGGCATCCAGCAGAAGCTTAAGTTCCCTGTCCAGGTCTGTAAACAGGGGAAGCAGGCGTTCCTTTTGCGCTTTGGGTAATCCGGAGAGTATCCCGCGGAACGTAAGGTCTTTCCAGCCCATGGCTTCCATACAGCGAAGCCTGCTCTGCTCCAGGCCCCGCAGTTTGAGAAGAAATACCTGTTCCTGTTTTAAAAATCCATCCATTTTATCGTGCCGCCCTTCCGAAGCGGAAATTGCTTTCTGCTCTTCAATCTGCCGGAGTTCCTTCACGGTATCCGTAATCAGAGTGATGGAACAGGCGAATTCATTCAGCGTGTTATCCATATTCCCTCCATTTTTGTTACCGGTAGCCAAGCATATGTTCGGCTATGCGCCTGGAATCCGGCGTATAAGTCCCGGCCTCGATTTGCTGCTTTAAAGAGAGAATCCGTTCCCTGCCTGCGCCTGCTTCGAGCTTGACAGCTGTTTCATGGGCCAGGGCGCGGGCAAAGGATGCGTCATCCGGAGAATGAGAGGATTCCTTAAGGGATACCCTGTCAAAATCACATGTCAGGCGCCCCGCAGATGCTCTGGACGGATTTGCAGAAGAAGCGGGAGAAACGTAATCTAATCCCCCGGCTCTGTTTATATATGGTTTAATATTCATAAAAACTCTCATTCCTTTCGCTTCGCTTAGGCACAAAACAGTTATGAAATAGCAAGT
>OWIL01000025.1_pt1 | contig 106120 bp, 109 predicted proteins | sample 1732871 | NCBI WGS metagenome assembly OWIL01 (sample SAMN05065763, study PRJEB22554) | human gut metagenome | biome: ENVO:2100002; feature: ENVO:00000062; material: ENVO:00002003 | host: Homo sapiens | place: USA
TATCAGTTACTGTATATACAATTATCCCATGCATGAGTTTGATTACCATCGGCATCGTCAATGGGATTGCTTTTGCATTCCTTAAAGCATTGTTCAATCGGCCGCCTTAACGTTGCTGCTCTGTCCGGTTCTCCTGCCGGGGCGTTACTGACGAAATATTTTATTTCATCATCTGCGTATTTCCTCAGATAAAGCCATATATCCTCCCCTGGCTTCACATAATTGCGGCTCCCGTCCGCACGGCCGGAAAAACAACGCAGGAATTTCCGCTCTGCAAGGATCGGGTCCTTTGCCCCTTCTGCCAGCACTATCCCTGCTCTTTTGCATTTGCTGCGGCAAAATACCATACACCTTACGGCCGCTCCTGATTACCTGGTTGAGCATGCGCTGGGCTATCTGATTTTCAGTACCATTTACTTTATGTAAAGCCGCATTTCCAGAGTCCGGCATGGGCATTTTTGTCAAGGCAGTCTTTACCACGCAACTTTTTTAGACATCAGCTTCTCAGCGTCGCCCGCAGCCGGTCCGGCTTCAGAAGCAGGTCCAGCCCGTCCTCAATGGAGCGAACCACCACAGTTGCATGGCCTAACAGGGCAGCGCACATGCCTTCCCGCTCCAGTACCGCTATGGACAGCCGGGCCGCGTCAAACATCTGTATATCATTAAAGCCATTGCCAAGACAGGCCACGCCGCCCTCAAGCCCCCTTACGATTTCCTCCTTGCAGCCGGCAGCACCCTCCCGCGGAAAGGTCCTTACCTCCACGCCCAGAGGTTCACACTGGCGGGTCACCGTGCCGTAGGTATCGGCAGTGAGCACATGCACCTTTACATGCTCCCTGAGCCGGGAAATCCGTTCCCCGGCTCCCTTTAACAGCAGTCCGTCCACAGCCACTGTACCGTTGTAATCCAAGACCACATGGTCAATCCTGAGGGGCTCCCGCCCGGGTATCTCTATTATAATCACAGTATGTCTCCTCCCTTATATCTCATATCCGTCTATCCGTAGATTCCTGCCAGAAACGCCCTTGTCTCCTCTTCCACCGGACACCCGAACAATTGCTCCGATTCCCCCCACTCCACCAGACGTCCTCCGAAAAGGAATGCCGCATAATCTGATATCCTGCGGGCCTGGGCTATGTTATGGGTGACAATGACAATGGTGTACTGCTTCTTAAGCTCTGTCAGCATTTCCTCAATCACGGCAGATGATTTCACATCCAGGGCAGAGCAGGGTTCATCCAGCAAAAGCACCTCCGGGTCCACGGTCAGGGCGCGGGCGATACAGAGCCTCTGCTGCTGCCCTCCTGAGAGCTTAAGCGCGTTCCTGCCCAAATCCTCCCTGACCTCGTCGTACAGTCCGGCCATCCGGAGCTTCTCCTTCACCAGTGCCTCCAGGGCCGCCTTATCCCGGACCCCGTAATATCTGGGCGCATATGTCATATTTTTATAGATGGAAAACGGAAAGGGAGCCGGTGTCTGGAACACCAGGCCCACTCGGCGGCGCAGCACGTCCTTCTGCATGGACTTTATCTCCTGCCCGTCCAACAAAATTTTTCCCGATACAAACGCGCCCCTTTCCTCTGTCAGCAATCCATTCATACACCGCAGCAGCGTGGTTTTTCCGCACCCCGACGGACCGATAACAGCCGTAATCCGGTGGGCCGGTATGTCTAAGGACAAGTCAGACAGCACCTCCCTGCCGTCGTAGGATGCGCTGACATTGCGAAGCGTCATGATATGTTCCATTTTTTCTGGCTCCTCCTTGCGTAAATTGTTGCCAACAGGTTGCTGATTAAAATCAGCGCCATCATGACAAATGCGGTCCCGTAAGCCGCGTCCATGGAAGTGGCTCCCTGAGCCACCAGCAGGTAGAGATGCATGGGCAGGGCCATGGCCGGTGCGGTTAGTCTGGCCGGCAGGCTGGAATAAGCCACTGCCCCCGTGAAAATGAGAGGCGCCGTTGCTCCCATGGCATAGCAGCCTCCCAGTATCACGCCCGACACAATCTCCCCCTTACAGGCCGGCAGCACAATCTTCCAAATGGTATAGAACCTGGAACAGCCCAGGGCATAGGAGGACTGGACCAGCTGTTTTGGAAGCTCTCTGAAGGTCTTTTCCGCCCTGACCTCTATAAAGGGAAGAATCATCACGGCCAGAGCCACGCCCGATGACAGGATACAGCGCCCCCAGGCCAGGTCCCGCACCAGAAAGCTGTAAGCAAACAGCCCCAGGACAATGGAAGGGATCCCCGAGATACACTGGATTACCATGCGGATTAATCCCTCTGTCCTGCGCCTTTTGCAGTAAAATACCATGAAGAGAGCTGTGGCAACAGCCGGTATTCCCCCCAGGACAATGGCTGTTGCCGTAAAACACAGGCTCCCCACAATGGCGGGCCAGATACCCCCCTCTTCACCCAGGACAGCTCCCCTGGGTGACTGGGACAGAAATTCCCAGCTGATGGTGCCTGCCCCCCGGTAAAAAACATATCCGAACAGAAACAATATGATGCCTGTCACCAATATCATGCTGGAATACGCCCAAAATTTTGTAAGTGATGCGCGCAAATGCATGTCTTTCCCTCCTTTATGCATATTCCGTCTTCTTGTTCCGGCCTATTGCTCCAGCCTGCCGCGCAGCAGGGTGATGACGGAATTGATAAGGAACAACAGGAGCATCAGTACCAGTCCCGCCGCGTACAGGGCGTGGTAGTGAGTGCTTCCCACCACCGCTGTTCCCATCTCCAGCGCAATCACTGAGGCAATGCTCTCACTCTTTCCAAGCAGGGAGGGGAACAGGTTCGCATTTCCAATGACCATCATCACTGCCATGGTTTCCCCCATGGCCCGTCCGATGGCCAAAATCATGGACAGCAGTATGTTCTTCCACGACCCCGGAAGGACAATGGTTGCCACCATATGCCACTTGGAGATACCCAGGACGTCCGCGGCGGGCTGATACCGTTTCCTTACCTTCAGCATGGTCTCGCTGCAGGAGGATATCAGAAAAGGAAGCAGCATAACGGCCAGCAGGATTCCGGCCGCAAGGACGCAGGACCCGGTGTGGACTCCGGCCCTGATGAAAAGCTTGACCATAAGGGTCAGGCCCATGAAGCCATATATCACGGATGGAATACCGGCCAAAAGGTCCACAAAGGGATAGAGGATTCCCCGCATCCGTTCCGTGGCAACGCAGGAAAGATAAATGGCGGCTCCCAGCCCCACTGTCACAGCCAGGACCATTGCCACCAGGGATACATAGAGCGTAGCCGCTATAAAATTGAAAATGCCAAAGGACGGCTCCCCTGTGTAGGCAATGGGCATCCATCTCTGGCCCAACAGGAAATCAGGCACTGCCACTTCGTCGAACGTGGGCAGTGCCTCCTTGACAATAAAGTATATGACAAAGGCCAGGACCATCACGGTCAGGGCGGTCAGGGCCCTTATCAGAACTGAGAATAATGCATTCAGCTGTTTATTCATTGGTTTGACTCCATTTCAAGGGAATATTTCCCTGACGGTTTTCCCGGCGTTTTCCCTGACGTCAATCAAGCTTCAGGTGTAAATGCAGGTATGTATCCGTTGGCTTCCACCACGTCATATCCTGTCTGTGAGAAGATGTAGTCGATAAATGCCTGCTCAGACGGGGTAATCTCTGCGCCGGTAACAAACATAACCGGTCTCTGGATGGTATACGCGCCGCTTATAATGTTTTCAGCCGTGGCCTCCACTCCGTCCACCTTCATGGCAGTCAATACCTGTCCGTCCGCATTGGCCTTATTGTAAGCGCCGAATCCCGCATAGCCGATTCCCCATTTGTCTCCGGCAATGTTGGTGGCCAGCTCTGTCATGGACGCGGACTGGGTTGCGGACGCAGTCACCTCGCTGTCACCCATGACACTCTTCTGGAACACCTCATAAGCGCCGCCGGATAAATCGCGGATATAGACATTGATGGTCTCAGCGGGCAGAGTGGAATCCACCTGGTCCCAGGTAGCAATCTCACCTGCAAAAATCTGGCGGATGGTCTCAGCCGGCATGTCGTCCATGATGCCGCAGATTGGATTCTCAGCATTGACCGACACAGTAAGGGCGTCCTTTGCCACCACAAACTCCTGGTAATGCTCTCCCAGGGCTTCAATCTCAGAGTCCTTGATATCTCTGGCCAGCATACCGAAATCAGCCGTGCCGTCAATGGCAGCGCTCACTCCCACGCCGGAGCCGCCCGGAGCCACGTAAACAGAGATATTGGAGTCCGGGAAGGACGAATCCACCGCATCCCAGGTCACATACTTCTCAGTAAAGGAAGATGCCAGGGATGACAGGATTGGGTACAGGGATGTGGAACCGCAGAACAGTATGGATGACTGGAACTGCGTGGAATCTGCCCCGGCTGTTTCCGCCGCGGACTCTGACTCCTCCGCCTCTTTTCCGGCAGTCTCCTTCTCAGACGCCGCTTCACTGGCGGCAGCTGTTGTTGTTTCAGTTGATGCCGCGTTAGAGCCGCAGGCAGTCAGAAGGCTGAGTGCCATGGCCATGGATGTAACTACTGCTAAAAATTTTTTCATTTTTTCCTCCCATTGTCATTTATTCCAAAATTGGACTTTTTTTGCAAGTCAAGAATAGCACATATGACCAAGGGGCTCAAATTTAATTTTTCTATGAATTTACAATCTGTTATTGCTATTTTCTATGGGCATGACGCCGCCATGGGACGGGCTCCGAAAAGCTCAGCCATTTCGCAAAATACCTGCCGCAAAAAGCTGCCATCCCTACAGCAGAGCCCTCACCACCGCCTCAGCAGACCGCTCCTCCACCTGTATGGTAAGGTTGGGTTCATTGATATGCTCCAGATAATGGGCATCCGAATTGCTGATAATCCTGCACTGCTCCAGATACGGATTGTCCCGCTTCAGCTGATGCAGTTTCTTCAGATCCCTGACCTCCGCTGTCTTAAAACAGCTGTCCGGAGGTATGAAGCCCAGATTTGCAATCAGGCTGTTGGCCGTCTTATCCACATGGGCCGGGAACATGACGCCGTCATAGGATCGGACCAGGTTCCAAAGACTGTCAAAGGATATTTCCGTTGCGTTAATCAGCAGGTTGGGCTCTGAGGCGCACACCTGGTCCCGGGCATCGTAAATCTGCTGTTTTCCGAATATCTCTTCCTTATTAGGAAATTTAATCAGTCTGTCATAAACATAGGTATCAAAATCAAGTGCCTTCTCCAATGTGGGGAAAAGGCACACTGCATGGACTTCCTCAGACGTATTGATTTCCATGCCGGGCACTGCCAGTAAACCGTACTCTGCGGCAGCCGCCATAAAAGCCGGACAGTTGCGGCATGTATTGTGGTCTGTAAGGGCAACTATGTCCAATCCTTTTAAAGCCGCCATGCCCGCAATGTTGGCAGGCGTCATATCACCATCCCCGCAGGGCGACAGGCAGGAATGGATATGCAGGTCATAAGCCAGATTCATCATGACATCATACCGTGTATCTTAAGGGCCGCCTCAAAGACAGGCATATCCGTTGACAGCACCGTTATCTCCTGGTCAAGGGCTTTCTTCCTGGCAGCATCATCCAGAACCGCGCCTTCCGCCAGAATAACACAGGCCGTATCTGTCAGGGCCGCCACTGCCAGGGTATTCATGTTGGCCATCACGGTCACCCACGCGCAGCCTGCCGGGGCGCGTCCCATGGCAATGCTCAGCAGGTCACAGCAAAACGGAACCGTAATCTGCCGGTCCGGGCTGTCACCCAGGTTCACTACGCCGAATATCTGTTTGTCAATCAATTCCTGAACTGTCATAAAATCCTCCTCTGCTCACAAAGCGGCGTCATTTCCGGAACTCCGGCCTGCGGCGCTTTCAATCTTCATCCTCATCCTTCTTGTCAAGCACGGACATCTCGTCCGAGATTCTCTGTATATATTCCTTCAGGATACGCAGTGTCTCCTGTCCCCCTCTGTCTCCGTTATGCAGGTCGTCTGCCAGCACAGCTACTTCCTCCGACAGCTTGTGCAGGTTTTCCCGCAGATAGTAAACACAGTCCGTCTCATTGGCATCCCCCCTGACAATATCCTCTGCCAGGGCCTTACAGGTAGGGGCGCCGCAGGAACCGCAGTCCAGACCCGGAAACTTCTTCATAAGGCGCTCCACCTGGTTCAGTCTGGAAAAGCTCTCCATCATGTTGTTTCCCAGGCGGAAAACGGGTTCATACTGGACGTCGGTGGTCCATTTGATTACGTTCTCCTCGCTCTCGTGCATGTGGCTCCTGGCCACAGGCATGTATTTGCGGAGACGTTTCAGTTTGACCTCCGCCACATATGGATTCTCCACAGTCAGGACGCCGCCCACGCATCCGCCGTTGCAGGCGTTCAGCTCCACAAACCGCAGATTGGTGAACTTCTGGTCCTCCATGTCCTCCAGCACGCGAATCACGTTCTCAATGCCGTCCGCCGCCAGGTAATTTTCCGTAAAAAGGCCGCTGGCCTCTCCTCCGCTGTGTCCCCAGCTGATTCCGATTTTTCCCGATGTGCCGATAACAGGATAGTCCTCTCCCACTACAGTCTTCATGCAGGCCAGCAGCTTGGGATACACGTCCTTGATGGCCAGCACCTGGTCAATCTCGCTCTTCTCCGTTCCCAGAGGCGACTTTACATAGGTCACCTTGGAGGGACAGGGTGAAATGAACATAATGCCAATCTCTTCCCTCGGCAGTCCCGTGTCCTCCATGGCCTTTCTGACGGCCAGAACAGCCGCCACCTCCACCGGCGGATTGATGGGAAGAAGATGGGGAATCAGGTTGGGAAAACGGACCCGAATCAGACGCACCACAGACGGACAGGCCGTGCTGATTAGAGGCAGCTGTTCCTCATGCTCCGATATGTACTGCCTGGTAGCCTCGCTGACCAGCTCAGCAGCGGCGCTGACCTCAAACACATCGTCAAAGCCCATAAGCAGCAGCGCGTTAAGCACAATGTTCACATCGTCCAGGTTGTTGAACTGGCTGTACAGGGATGGGGCCGGAAGGGCCACCGTGTATCTATACTTCTTCATCACATCCAGCTTATCATAGGTCGCAAGCTTTGCATGGTGGGGACAAACCCGGATGCACTCACCGCAGTCAATGCAGAATTTATTATTGATACTGGCCTTGCCGCCCCGCACCCGGATGGCCTCCGTAGGACACCGCTTGATACAGTTGATGCAGCCCTTGCACAGGGATTCATCCAGCCTTACGGAATGATAAAATTTATCCATCTTACCACCTCATTCTTTCATTCTCGCATTCTACAGATTCACCACCATGGTGATGGTGGTCCCCTCACCGATTCTGGTGTCAATATCCATGGAATCCGAGTACTTCTTCATATTTGGCAGTCCCATGCCTGCCCCAAAGCCCAGGGAACGGATTTCATCCGGCGCGGTGGAATAACCTGCCTGCATGGCAAGCTTCACATCCGGTATACCCGGACCCACGTCGGCCAGTATCATTTTAATTTTCTCCGTCGTAATCTCCACGGTAATGACGCCCCCCTTGGCGTGGATTACCATGTTGATTTCCCCTTCGTACATAGCTATGGCCACCTTTCGGATGGCATCAGGGCTCACGCCCATCTGTTTCAGTTTTCGTTTCACATCGCTGCTGGCTTCACCTGCCCTTGTGAAGTCATCTGCTGATATGTCATATGTTAATACAATTACTTCCTCCATAATTGGTTCCCTTCATTATTATATATATTTTCTCCCGGTATCAGCCGGAACAACCTAAGCCATTCCGGGACACACTAAAGTCAGACGCCGGGAGCATCAGATAGCCCCGCCGTGCAGCCCGGCCTGGTACAGCATACCGCAGGCAGAGAACATGCGGTGGCCCGTTTCCATGACTACAAGGCCCCGGTCCCTGGCCATCTCCAACATGGATTCATCCGGTTTCTTCCCCCTAACAAAAATGATACAGACAATATCTAACATCTCCGCTGTCCGGATAACCTGCGGATTGCACAGACCTGTCAGAAGTACGGAGTGGTCTTTGGAAAATGCCAGTACATCGCTCATCATATCCGAACCGCAGGCCGACTTTACCTCCCGATCCAGGAACTCTTCTCCTGCCAGTACCCTGGCCCCTAATACATCTCTTACATCCTTAACCGTCATACCCTTGTCTCTCCTCACTATCATTACTTGTCAATTGTACACATTTCCGTACATTATAGCATACCATCCATTTTGTGTGTTTTCAATATAATTCCGTTTTTTTACATGTTTTTTATCGTTAGAAATTTCACACTAATGGTAGATTTTTTTTTCTATACGTGATAAAATATTGATACATTGCACAATGTACAACTAGTGAGGAGGTAATAAAAGATGGCTTGCAAAAAACAAACTGTTCCCTTTATGGGGACGCCTGAGCAGGAAGCAGCGCTGAAATCAGCGATTGCCGAGCTGGGTGACCAGCCGGGCGCGCTGATGCCGGTTATGCAGAAGGCCCAGGAAATTTATGGTTATCTTCCTATCGAAGTGCAGACCATGATATCTGATGAAATGGGTATTCCGCTGGAAAAAATCTACGGAGTATCCACATTTTATGCCCAGTTCGCGTTACAGCCAAAGGGTAAGTACAAGATATCTGTCTGTCTCGGTACCGCATGTTACGTAAAAGGTTCCGGTGAAATCTTCAGGAAACTGGAAGAATTGCTGGGCATCACCAATGGTGAGTGCACAGCAGATGGCAAATTCTCCCTGGACTCCTGCCGATGCGTTGGCGCCTGCGGACTTGCGCCCGTCATGATGATTAACGGCGAGGTATACGGAAGGCTTACTGTCGATGACATACCAGGCATTTTAGCCAAGTACAACTAAGCCTATGATGACAGAGATTTCCCTGAATGTATTGGATGTATCGGAGAATTCCACCCGGGCAGGCGCCTCGCTTGTGACCATCCTGGTGACCGCTGATACAAGCGCTGACAAGCTGACCATTGTCATAGCCGACAACGGATGCGGGATGACGCCTGAACAGACAGCCCATGTAACGGACCCTTTCTTTACCACCAGGACCACCAGGAAGGTAGGGCTTGGGATTCCATTTTTCAAATATGCCGCGGAAAGCACCGGCGGCAGCTTCCATATTGAGTCGGAACCAGGTAAGGGAACCACCGTAACAGCAGTCTTTGGACTGTCCCATATCGACAGGATGCCTTTGGGCGACATGAACGCCACCATACACAACTTGATTGTGTACCATCCAGATACGGATTTTCTTTATACCTATACATACAACGATGCATCATTCACCCTGGATACCAGGGAAATGAGGGAGATTCTGGGAGGAATCCCGCTCAACACCCCCGAAGTGTCCGCTTACATAATGGAATATCTGAAAGAGAATCAACAGGAAACTGACGGAGGTGCCCTGATTTAATGGGGTATCGTCAAACCAAACATGACATGTATCGCACGTAAGCGGCCAAAAGACGGCCGCCAAGTGCTCATAACGAGGAGGTTAATCGCACATGAAAACTCTTGCTGAATTACAGGCAATCAGAGAAAAGATGCAGAGCCAGGTCAATATGCGTGCCGAAGACCACGATCATATCCGTGTGGTTGTAGGTATGGCTACCTGCGGTATCGCTGCCGGCGCCAGGCCGGTTCTGAATACACTTGCTGACGAAGTCCAGAAAAGAGGACTTACCAATAAAATTTCCGTTACCCAGACAGGCTGTATCGGCTTATGCCAGTATGAACCCATTGTGGAAGTCATGGAGCCTGGCAAGGATAAGATTACTTATGTGAAAATGAACGCCGACAAAGCCCTGGAAGTGGTTGAGCGCCACCTGGTTGGCGGCCATCCCGTGGAGAAATACACCATGGGCGCTGAAGGTCTCAAATAAAGGAGGAAAGTACGATGTATCGTTCACACGTATTAGTCTGCGGTGGTACCGGATGTACTTCTTCCGGCAGCCCGAAGATTATGGAAGCTTTAAAATATGAAATCAAACGTCAGGGACTGGAAGAGGAAGTGGCTGTTGTAGAGACAGGATGCCACGGACTCTGCGCCTTAGGTCCTATCATGATTGTATATCCCGATGCCACCTTCTACTCCATGGTGCAGGTAAACGACATTTCCGAGATTGTTTCCGAGCACCTGTTAAAGGGCCGTGTGGTGACACGTCTTCTGTATCAGGAGACCGTAAGCCCAACCGGCGGCATCAAGGCGCTGATTGACACTGACTTTTATAAGAAACAGCACCGTATCGCCCTGCGCAACTGCGGTGTCATCAATCCCGAAAACATCGAGGAATACATAGGTACAGGCGGATACCAGGCTCTGGGCAAGGTGCTCACGGAGATGACTCCGGACGATGTAATCCAGACTCTGCTGGATGCCGGACTGAGAGGCCGCGGCGGCGCCGGTTTCCCAACCGGTCTTAAGTGGAAGCTCTGTAAGCAGAACGACGCTGACCAGAAATATGTATGCTGCAACGCCGACGAGGGTGACCCCGGCGCATTCATGGACCGTTCCGTGCTGGAAGGCGACCCCCATGCCATTCTGGAGGCAATGGCTATTGCCGGTTACGCAATCGGATCCAATCAGGGCTATATTTACGTCCGTGCCGAGTATCCCATCGCTGTGGAACGTCTGAAAATAGCCATTGAGCAGGCCCGTGAGATGGAACTCTTAGGCAAGAACATCTTCGGAACCGGATTTGATTTTGACATCGATCTGCGTCTGGGCGCCGGAGCATTTGTCTGCGGCGAGGAAACCGCCCTTATGACCTCCATTGAGGGCAAGCGCGGCGAGCCGAGGCCAAGGCCTCCATTCCCCGCACAGAAGGGTCTGTTCGGAAAGCCAAGTATCTTAAACAACGTAGAGACCTATGCAAATATACCTCAGATTATCCTGAACGGTCCTGAGTGGTTTGCTTCCATGGGTACTGAGAAGTCCAAAGGAACCAAGGTATTCGCACTGGGCGGCAAGATTAACAACACCGGTCTGGTGGAGGTTCCCATGGGTACCACCCTGCGCACCGTCATCGAAGAAATCGGCGGCGGCATTCCAAACGGAAAAAAATTCAAGGCAGCTCAGACCGGCGGACCTTCCGGCGGATGTATCCCTGCCAAGCATTTTGATATTCCCATTGATTACGATAACCTGATTTCCATTGGTTCCATGATGGGTTCCGGCGGTCTGATTGTCATGGACGAAGATGACTGTATGGTGGATATCGCCAAATTCTTCCTGGAATTCACCGTGGAGGAGTCCTGCGGCAAATGTACCGCATGCCGTATCGGCACCAAGCGTATGGTGGAAATCCTGACCAAGATTACAAAGGGCCAGGCCGTAATGGAAGACCTGGATAAGTTAGAGGAGCTCTGTCACTATGTAAAGGCCAACTCACTGTGCGGCCTGGGCCAGACAGCTCCCAACCCTGTACTCTCCACCCTTCATTTCTTCCGCGATGAGTACGAGGCACACATCAAGGAAAAACGCTGTCCGGCTGGTGTATGTAAGGCGCTTCTCTCCTTCAACATCGACCGTGACAAATGCCGCGGATGTACGCTGTGTGCCCGCAACTGTCCTGCCGGAGCAATCGTGGGCTCTGTCAAGAATCCACATGTCATTGACCAGAACAAGTGTATCAAATGCGGCGCTTGTATGGAAAAATGTAAATTCGGCGCTATCTACAAGAAATAATGAGGGAGGGAATATACGATGGAGACAATTAATCTTAAAATCAACGGCATTGCAGTCACCGCTCCCAAGGGTTCCACAATCCTGGAGGCAGCAAGACTGGCACATATCGAGATTCCTACTCTGTGTTTCTTAAAGGAAATCAATGAGATCGGTGCCTGCCGTATCTGTATAGTAGAATTAAAAAATGGAAAACTGGTAACTTCCTGTGTCTATCCCGCCGAGGAGGGCATGGAGGTATATACCAATACACCTAAGGTACTGGATTCCAGGAAGAAGACATTACAGCTCCTGTTATCCAACCACAACCGTTCCTGTCTGTCCTGTGTCCGCAGCGGACACTGCGAGCTTCAGGAGCTGGCCCACGAGCTGGGCGTGGACGACGAAGGATATTACGACGGCGAGATTACCCCGTCCGAGATTGATACCTCTGCCGCCCACATGATCCGTGACAACAGCAAATGTATCCTCTGCCGCCGCTGTGTGGCAGTCTGTGAAAATGTACAGGGCATCGGCGTCATCGGAGCCAACAACCGTGGTTTCTCTACCTCCATTGGCTCTGCCTTTGAGATGGGTCTGGGAGAAACCTCCTGTGTATCCTGCGGACAATGTATCGCGGTATGTCCAACCGGAGCATTGACCGAGAAGGATTATACAGCAGACGTATTCGCTGCCATTGCGGACCCGAAGAAGCATGTAATCGTTCAGACAGCTCCCGCTGTACGCGCGGGACTGGGCGAGGAATTCGGTCTGCCTATCGGCACAGATGTGGAAGGCAAGATGGCCGCAGCTCTGCGCCGTCTGGGCTTTGACAAGGTATTTGATACCAATTTCTCCGCAGACCTCACCATCATGGAGGAAGCGCACGAATTCATTGACCGGGTACAGAACGGAGGCGTACTGCCTCTCATCACCTCCTGCTCACCCGGCTGGGTTAAATACTGCGAGCACTATTTCCCGGACATGACAGAGAACCTGTCGTCCTGTAAATCTCCTCAGCAGATGTTTGGCGCTATCGCCAAGTCCTACTATGCCGAGAAGGCAGGCATTGATCCAAAAGACATCGTAAGTGTCAGTGTAATGCCGTGTACCGCCAAAAAGTTTGAGATTGGCCGTGAGGACGAGGATGCAAATGGAATGCCGGATGTGGACATCTCCATCACCACCAGAGAGCTGGCCCGCATGATCAAGAAGGCAGGCATCCGGTTCTTAGACCTGCCGGACGAAGAGTTTGACGCGCCTCTGGGCCTTGGAACCGGCGCAGCCGTTATCTTCGGCGCTACAGGCGGCGTAATGGAAGCAGCCCTGAGAACTGCCGTGGAAACCCTGACCGGCGAAGAGCTGCCTAAGCCGGACTTCACAGAAGTCCGCGGCACAAAGGGAATCAAGGAAGCCACCTACAATGTGGCAGGCATGGAGGTAAAGATTGCGGTGGCCTCCGGCCTGGGCAATGCCAGGGAGCTGTTAAATAAGGTGAAATCCGGAGAAGCCAACTATCACTTCATCGAAATCATGGGATGCCCCGGCGGCTGCGTAAACGGCGGCGGTCAGCCCCAGCAGCCCGGATACGTACGCAACACCACGGATATCCGCGGCCTGCGCGCAAAGGTGCTCTACGATATAGATACAGCCAACCCAATCCGTAAGTCCCATGAGAATCCTGCTATCAAGGAGCTCTACGCTACTTACCTGGGAGAGCCCGGAAGCGAAAAAGCCCACCACCTGCTCCACACCACCTATGTAAAGAGGAGCATTAACCAGCACTAATCGCTACACCATAATCAATGTGTATTCCGTAAAAACAGATATTCAACGGTTTTTGCAAGCAATGTACATATATGCAAAACAGCGGACCGCAGGCTTGCCCCTGCATCCGCTGTTTTGCTGCATTTCAGGAGGATACCATAACCGCACGTCAAAAACGGATTTGGGATTTGCTGGTAGAACACGATTGCCTGACATCCCAACAGATTGCCACTCTTCTTCACATCAGCGGCAGGGTAGAACAAAAATCAGAGGCAACTGCTTCAAAAAAGGCCAGGGCTACTTTTTGGATGCCGGACGGCGCGAAAAAAACGCCCGTATATCCGGAACCGAACGCCCGGAGGACGACATGGAATGGGTTGTATATGCTCTGTAGGCGCCACTTTGTCCATCTCTCCCCCAACACCCCCATAGAGCAGCAACTCTTTTCCGAAAAACTGTGCAGCAGTCTTCAAAAAACACCTCATAGGCCAGCCCGTGATATTAGTAAAAGGGATTCCCATGAGGTGTTTTTTATTCATTCTTTTCTATCTTTTTTATTCTTCTCTATCCGTCTTACTGTCCTTCTTACTCTCCTCCGCCTCCTCAGCGCCCCACACAACTCCTTCCATGTCAAATGCGGCTGTGGATATGTCAATGTCGCCGTCTGTTTCCGATTCCCGGCCATGTGTCTCTCCTGCATTCTCTTTCTCCGTATCCATGGCTGTCTTTCCCGGCGCGCCTTCCGCTACCGGCGTTTCCGGCATCCCCGGCACTCCCGGTTCTTCCGAGACTCCCCGCGCTTCCCTCCCGGGCTCCTGCCCGGCTCCGCCCGGTTCTTCCGTCTTCCAGCGGATGGATACGCGGAACAAATCATCCTCCACTTCCAGCTTCATGGTACCGCCCTGAACCTCCACAAAGCTTCCGGCAATGGCAAGCCCCAGTCCTGATCCCTCTGTATTGCGGGATGTATCCCCACGGACAAACCGTTCTGTCAGCTCCTCCGGAGATACCTCCAGTTCTCTGGCTGATATGTTGCGCATGGTTATCAGTACATGGCCGTCATCTTCCCTGACCACCTGTATATAGGCCCGTGTGCCCGGCATTCCGTACTTTGTTATATTCACCAGCAGGTTTTCAAATACCCGGTAGGTCTTCTGGCTGTCCAGATGAAGAAGGATTCTCTCCTCTGGCAGATTGTAACGGAACTCAATCCCGCTGGCGTCAATCTTATCCGCCAGCTCAAACCTCACCTGCTTTAAGAGGCTCACAATATCCACGTTCTCCAGGTGAAGGCTGACCGTACCGCTGCTGGCCTTGCTGACCTCGAACAGGTCCTCTATGAGCACCTTCAGCCGCATGGACTTCTGGTCCAGTACCCGTATATAGGACTTTCTCTCCTCCTCTGTCACGTTCTCCTGTTTTAACAGGTTTACATAAGTGATAATCGCCGTAAGAGGGGTCTTTAAGTCATGGGATACATTGGTAATCAATTCTGACTTGGTCCTCTCGCTTTTCACCTCCTGGGCCACTGCTTTCCTAAAGCCCTCCTGAATCCGGCTCAGCTGTTCCTTAAACGGGTTAAAGACTCCCAGCTCCTCCTGAATCTCCACATCCAGGTTTCCCTCTGCTATCTCATTGATACCCTTCAGAAGCGTATTATATTTTTGCTGCATCTGCCCCCAATATTTCTGCAACAGGAAAAACAGAACCAGGGAGTAAATCACCAGGGCTCCGATTCCCCAGAACCAGAGACAGGAGATAATGGTCAGTATGACAAAGTTCGCAATAATGGCTTTGCCTATAATCCTGGTGGAACGGCGCTCCCAGTCAGTCTCATTAAAAACATTGAAGGCATTAAACGCCCAACGCTTAATGAACCGCAGGAAACGTCCCAGCCATGTGCGCTCTTTGAAATAGCGCCAGGGCCCCAGGGAAAAGATAGCCCTGTAACAGGTAATTCCCCAGTAAAACATTCCGTAGCTGACCATCCAGAATGCCAGATTAATGACCACTGCCATCACATCCGCGGACCAGGGAAGAAAATCCGCTCTCAAAAGTTCGCTCTTCAAGCTGCCGTCCATGGTAGAGGCAATCAGAGCCATGGGTATGGTTCCGTCGCCCATAACGCCCATCCAGGCCACTCCGATACAGCTCAATGGCTCAAATGACAGCCTGCACAGGCCGCTCTTTCCAATTTCAAACCGTTTCACAGCCGGCAGAGCCAGGGCCAGCACTGCCAGCAATCCCAGCACAGATGCGCCTATGGCAAAATAGCCGTTGCTGAAACGGTAATCCCGGAGGGTAAGCTGCTGAACTCCGCTGTCAAACCTGGCATCCGTATAGCCGAACATTTGGGAAGGACTGCACCGGAACTCTACTGTCATGTCCCTGGGTCCCTGGAATTCCACGCCGCTGTAACGGTAGCCCTTGGCCAGTCTTACCTCCAGGGGATCGTAGAATTCAAACCTGGTCAATGACTCCTTGAGGCGCATGATATCCTCATCCCGTTTTCCCTTTATATCCTGGACCTTCAGTATGCCGCTGGAATTAAAGCTTATAGTAAACTGAATCTCGTCATCCTTCAGGGGTTCCCGGAAAAACGCCTTTGGCTCCGTCACATTGCTGCGTCCGTAGGTCCCATCCTGCTCACGGACCCCATAGGACAGGCTGGAATAATACTGCCTGTAGAGGCTTTCCCATTCGCTTCCCGCTCTGTCAATGGTCTGCTGCATGGACTGGTAATAGTATACGTCATAGGGATTCTCACTGTCGTAGACTGTGACTTGCCCCCCATCTTCCCCATCCCCCAGCTGCACCGCTGCTTCGTCTTTCGGTTCCTGCCGGCGGATTTTTTCCTCCAGCCCCGGCAGGAATGTCTGGGCATAAGTCAGGCGCCGCCCTGTATCCTCCTGCATTTTCAGATGCCAGATTTCATAACTGAAATTCATAACCTGGGTTGCCAGGTTTCCAAAATTACTGCTCTCCTCGAACTGGCGGACGGAACTCCTGTTGTGGTAGCTCTCCGCCTTTGTCTTCATATAGGGGTATAACCCTATGGTACTGGCTGATGCCAAAAGCAATGCCAGCATGATAATCAATATGCCCAGCCTATGGCTGCTTTTCAATTTTGTATCCAACTCCCCACACCACCTTTACATATTTGGGCTCCCTGGGATTCACCTCAATCTTTTCCCTCAGGTTACGTATGTGTACCATGACCGTATCCGTATTCACTGCCCTTTCGTTCCACACCCGTTCGTAAATTTCCTCCGCGGGAAATACACGCCCCGGGTTCTGTATCAGCAAAAGAAGGATTTTGAACTCAATAGGGGTTACCTTGACCGTTTTGTCATCCACGGCCACCTCTACCGTCTCCTCGTTGACCTCCAATCCTCCCAGTCTGTGGACCTTTGGATTCTCAGCCTGTTTAGAGTTCAGACGGTCCAGAAACCGGTGGTAACGCCGCAGCTGTGAATTGACCCTGGCCATAAGCTCCATTGGGGTAAAGGGCTTTGTGATGTAATCGTCCGCCCCCATGTTTAGGCCCAGTATCTTATCCACTTCCTCTGACTTGGCTGACAGGAAAATAACAGGAAAGTCATATTTTTCACGGAGTTTTGCCGTCATGGTAATACCGTCCATACGCGGCATCATCACATCCACAATGGCCAGATCAATCTCTCTTTCCTCCAGCACCTTAAGGCCTTCCACTCCGTCTGCTGCCTGGAATACTTCATATCCCTGGCTCTTTAAAAATATTTCCACGCCCTCCCTTATCTCTTTGTCATCCTCTACCAGTAAAATCCGGTCCCCACTCATGTCTATTTCCTCCTTACGCTATTTATCCTAACAACTAAAACAAAATTTAACCTTCACAAAAAACAAAAGAATATCTAAAGTCTTATTGTAACATTCCTAAACACATTGTTCAACGGGTGACTGCCGCCTAATCCGGCTGGCACTGCCTCAGCTGTTCCTGGGCCTCCCCCAAAATGGTGTTCAATACGGTACTGGTAAAGGCTTCGCTCAGCATGGACAGGAAAATCCCCTTCAGCCGGCCCGTAACTTCAATCGGAATACCTGCCTGCAATTCCTCCGGCGTCAGCGGCTCCATCCGATATTCCGGAAGCTGGTCAATGAGATCATCCAGACAAAGGGAAGTGCTGCGGACCATGTCATCACACCCCCCATAACACATCCCCAACTCCCCCACGCCCTCGGATGCCTATGCCAAGGCATAGTACAGGCTCACCGGGAAAAAATTCATATTTTCCCGGCTGTCCCGCAGCAGCGGCAGGAACACCCTATAAGCAAACCGGGATATCCCATCTGTAAAGTCCGGATTCACACCGATATCCTTCTCCCGATACACCGTTAAAGGGCACGGCAAAGGCCGCAGGACTTCCTGCGGCCAGGACGGACACGGCCGTGGTCAGGACGCCTGCGGCGGCAATGGATATTATATTTCGCTTCATGATTCATTCCCCCTGTAATGACTGAAAAACTAAAACCATTTGCTTATGATTTAATTTTACCAGAATATCATCAGGAAGATGTTTCTGTTTTCTTACTTTATATGGTTGTTATCTGTTACCGCAGAGAGAATTCCTTCTCTCCCACCACAGGGTCCGCGGTTCCCTTCTTCTTATCTATCTCATATGTATTGATTCTGTGGAACACATCCGGCTTTTCCTCATATCCAACTGAAACCTGAATCATTTTACTGTTCTCATAATCCACCTTAAACTGCAAAGGTTCTTCTTCGTCCTGGTACATTTCCATCTCCACCAGCTTATTCTCCAGAAGACGGCAGGCTGCCTCCGCTGTCATGGACGGCTTCTCAATCCATACGCCTGTCTCTGTATCCAGACAATACCAGGTTCCGTTAATCCGGTTCCAGCCTTTTAAGGGTTCCTCATTTTCTTCGTATACCCACTGCCCATTCTCCTCCTCTATCCACTCCCCTGCCCAAGCAGGAAATGTCAGGCCCAGTATGGATGCCATGGCTGTAATGGCAGCCAATCTGTATCTCATTTTCATATGATTCCGCCTCCTGTCCCAGAGCAAGTCTTAAAAATATCTTTAACCGGATATCAGTATACCACATGATTATTAACTTTACATAAACTGGTCCTGGATTCCTTAACCCGCTTCCTCGAAATTCCCCGTATACAGCTGATAGTATTTTCCCTTTCTGCCAATCAGCTCCTCATGGGATCCCCGTTCGATGATTCTGCCCTGTTCCATGACCATGATACAGTCTGAATTGCGGATGGTGGACAGTCTGTGGGCAATGACAAAGGTAGTTCTCCCGTTCATCAGGGCGTCCATGCCGGCCTGCACCAGGGAAACCGTCTGGGCATGGGAGGCAGTGACTTTCTGTTCCTGACCGTGGGGTGCCACAACCAGTCAGAGCTGGATCTTCTTCCCCCCGTCATACACAGACTGGCAGGCCGTTTTCCCGCCCTTCACCCTTCTGTGAAACTGATTCCGTTTAAGTCCATGGCCAATCTTCTGGAGGAGGAGCGCATACACGTCATGTTCGGCTTCCAGCAGGATGACCAGAAAAAGCCCATCGGCATATTCCACGAGCTGGCCCGGACACCGCTGGTCTGCGTGTGCAGTACCGGACATCCCTATGCCGGGCGCACCTGCCTGAATGTGGATGAGCTAAAGGGCCCCATGGTACTGGGCGAGCCCCACAGGCTGCCTCCCTCTGTGCTCCAGTCCCAAATCCGCGTCTCCTCCTCCTGCCATCCTTCGGAGCTTTTCTTCGTGGATACCTATGAAAGCATATTGGCCCTGGTAAGGGCAGGCCTTGGATACAGCCTTCTTCCCTTCTACCGCCTCTTGCATTCGGCCTGTACCACAAAGGGGTAAAGGGAAATACCATGCTAAAAGAATTCATCCGGCTATTGGATGAGGAGATAGCTGCCGGTGAATTCCGGACATGATATCACAGCTGTTAAACATGAACACCTTGCCAAATCCTCAAATGTACAAAATTCCTCCCCATGCCAGGCAATGCCTGACGCCCTCCATTTTCCCGTTTCTCCACCCGAAGGACAAAGGGGAAGATATCCCGCCTGGTACAGAGCCTGAAATCCTCCTGGGGAAAAATTTCCTGGGTTTGGGGACGGAAGAAATGCTCCCCGCCGTCCGTCCTGAGGGAGCGGATTTCCTCGTCAATAAGACAGGTCCTGCCCTCAAGAAGACATTTGATATACCGTGCGCAGATTACATCCTCCCTTGCAGTCCTTTCTCCTCCGTTTCCCATGGCTACCAATGATACTGTCTCAGGCTGCCTTCCGCTGATATAATCGGCAACTGCCCTGGCATTCACCAGGCTTCCGGTCAGTATCTCCTCTGCGTGCACGGCATTTACGATTCCCTGTGTTCCCGCGCTTGTGGTATGTACGATTTTTTTCCCTGATAAATCCACATCCCGGGTCTGGGACGGGGAATTACCATAGTCAAATCCCTCACACCTGCGTCCTCCTCTCTCTCCTATAAGAAGATATTCCGGATGGGCCTGCTTCAGACGCCTGGCCTCCTCCACGCTCCCGGCCGGGAATACGGCGGACGCTCCCCGCGCGTACAGATAGCACTCCAGTGAAAAAGCCCGAAATACATCAATGATAACAGTTAACCCCTCTGCCTTCTTTGCGCCTTCAATCAATTCCAATATCCTGATTTCCATGCTGTCTCCTCCTGGCTGCTGGTGATGCCCTATTTTTTTCCATTATACAGCATCCTTGTACAAATGCAAAGAAATATAGTTATGGCAATACAGACATAAAAGCGCCAGAAATACCGCTCCTAAGAATACGGCTGTATACCGGATAGTACTCCCCATATTCAAAACCTGGTCCTGTGGGACCTTGGCGGCCACGGTCCAGCCATACGGTTCCAGACGTTCATACACCACATAGTTTCCGTCCTTAAGCAGGCTGCCCGTCCCCTGGTTCATGGAAGGGATGAGGGACGCCATGCTGTCCGCTGCTTTCCCGGTCCCGGCTGAATCCACGCTGTAAATGCATGCCCCGTTATCGTCCATGATATAAAAGGAGCCGCTTAATCCCATATCTAAATCAGAAAACGCAGACGACAGCCTGCCTATATCTATATCCACATAAAAGAAGCCCAGACAATCTTCTATGGTCATAAAGGACGTAATATCCTGATAACTGCGCCGGAAGGTAATGACCTGATTACCGGAATCCTGAAAATAGTCATCCAAATGGGGGGACAGGACCGAAAAATTCCCTTCCTCATCCTCTTTGCCGGTCCGATACCGGAACGTGTCCTCATCCAATATCTTCTGTGCGTTCCTGGTGGCGTAATAAATCCGCCCTTTCTGGTCCATAAAGCAGACGGTGCGCAGCCGGCTGTCCCAGTCCAGCATATCGCTCAGAAGAAGTGTAATTTCCATCTTTCTTTCCTCCTGGCTAAGGCCGGGGGATTTTAAAATCTGGTACAGGAACATCCCGTCATCCGTGGAAACGTCATAGATATATTTTGTCAGGCCGCTGTATTCCTCCGCTGTATTCCTCCGCCATCTCTTCTGCATGTTTGCCCCCATAGCTCACCATGCGCCCCATGTCGTCCAGCACAACCCGTTCCATATTGTCCTTTAAATGGCCCAACAGCGCTGTGCCGGCAGCCGCAAGAGGCACAACGCCCAGCAGCACAAAGGATATGGTCATCCGGATTAATAAACTCTTTCTTCTCTCCATCATGGCTCCTCCCATTGTTCCAACATTTCTTCTGCAAGGGATGATATTGATTTTCCGCCCCACAACGTCTCAACCAGCATCTGGTCATAAAAGGCAATAAAACCGTCAGTAGGCTGGGCTTCCTTAAGCAGAAGCTCTGTATGCACAGGTTTTCCCTCATAAGCGGCCTCCATGATTCTCCGGTCCGGCGTGTCCGTCATGTTCACCCGGCGGACTGTCACAGAGTTCCCGTTCATGATTTCCAAGATATTCTCATACACGCCTTCGGAATAGTAAAACTGAAGGAAACGGACAGACGCATCCATCTTTTTTTCATTTCCGGCAGTCACCGACGAGATACCCCATTCCACACTTCTGTCGTCCATTGCATAGACAGTTCCGTCCCTTCCGGGAAGAAAGAAGAAGCCCAGGCGAATCTGGGGATTCAGGTTCTCTATCTGCGGCAGCATCCACGGTCCCGCATACACCATGACCGCCTTCCTGGCAGATATGGCCCGGACTGTCTCACGGTCCGACACTGCCCTGTACCGGGAATTGATATACCCCCGGCTGGACAAGCCACGGAAATCTCCCAGCATCTCCACCGCCTTTTCTTTGGTCCAGGAAACCTGTCCGTCACCTGTCACAATGTAGTTGCAGAACAAATAATTCCCCCAGAATTTCATATGCAGGTTACCTGCGGCTCCCAGGGCAATGGCATCATATCCTGATGCCTTAAGGGTGGCGCATACCCGAAGAAATTCCTCATATGTATGAGGTACGGAAAGTCCCAGCCTTTCAAATATGTCCGCATTATAAATCATCCCCAGGGTGGTGCTGTACCCGGGAACTCCATAACATATGCCGCCGCAGGTACCGGGGTTTTCCACCAGCGAATACACCTTTTCCGGCATGGGTGCCAGAAGCCCCGCCCGTACAAGGGCATCTGTCTCCCTCAGCTCCACAATATCGTTAAACTCTCCCTGGGCAGCCAGCACCTTCAGGCGCTCCTCATACGTCTGGTTTTCTGCCTCCGGCATGAAATACAGCTCCACCTTGATGCCGTTATTGGATTCCATGAAAGCCTCTGCCATGGTCTCCATACCGTTCTTCCATTTAACGTCCCCTCCTGAACAAACCACCCGGATTTTCACATCCGCCTCCTGAGGGCTGCCGGGCGCAGGGGATGCCGCAGCTTTGCAGCCCGTCACCATAAACAGCAAAACAGCCGAAAGAAGGATGCTGGCTGACATCCTCCTTCCGGCTGGTCTGCTGTAGGTTTTCCCTGTTCCAAAGCTTTCTTCCCGCCACTTTTTATGTTTTCTATCCCTGGCTCTCCGGCCGTTATTTTCTTCTGTACTCATTTGAACCCTTTCCATAGTTCCCCTTACAAATTAACCTGGGCTGTGATACGGATAAACGCATCCATCTCTTTTGTCATCCACTTGCTCTTGTGATAAATGACCTGCTGATACATGGTCAACCTGAAATCAGCCACATCAAGGATGGTCAGCTCCCCGTTTTCCGCATATTCCCGGACCGCAAACAGGGGAAGATATGAGATGCCCCGGTTCTTCCTTATCATCCTGATGATGAATTCCGTATTGCTGATTTCCAAAAAGGGAGTCAGCGCCCTGCCCTGGGTTTCCAGAAAACAATCCAGCTCCCGTCTGTAATTTTCATTCTTTTCCGTCAGGAAGAACGGCTCGTCCATGATTTCCTCCAAACCGATTGCCCGGTCCCCGCCAAGGCCGCAGGAGGGAGATGCCACGAACACAATAGGCTCCCGGACTTCCATCACTTTATTCCAATTATCATTATACCTTGGCCTGTCCAGAATGTATATCAAATCCAGCTGGTTCCTCTCCATCATATCAATCAGCTGGTTGGGCGTGGAGGCAGTAATCTTGACCGGAACCCTGGGATGGCGGCTACGAAAGGAATTCAGTATCCGGGGAAGCTTTGAAAAACACAGGGATTCCAGGGTTCCCACATGAATGGGACCGCACAGTTCCTCCTCGCTTTTGGCAAATTCCCTGGCACGGTTAATATCCCGGATGATTTGGGTTGCATGGTCCAGAAACTGTCTGCCGGCCGCTGTCAGGTAAACCTTTTTTCCCATGCGGTCAAAGAGCTTTACCCCCAGCTCATTTTCCAGAAGGCGTATCTGAACGGTCAGGGCTGACTGAGTATAGCCTAAAATCTCCGCTGCCCTGGAAAAGCTTTCGGTCTGGGTGATGGTCACAAAAGTCTGCAGCTGTCTTAATTCCATTTAGCCACCTTCCTATTTTCTATGAATTAAATTTATTATATCTATAAAATTCATGAATTTGATTTATTTATTCTTTATGATACAATGCCCTTACGCAGATGTCAATTCCCCGGATTCAAACACGGGAATGCGGACATGGATTGCAGACATGGACAGCCTCTGCACTATCAGCTGTAAAAAAGAAAAGGATGGAATACATATGGCATTTATCAGTATATTTGATGTATTAGGCCCCGAAATGATAGGGCCCTCCAGCTCCCATACGGCCGGCGCATGCTCCATTGCCCTGCTGGCCGGAAAAATGGCGGACAGCCCCATTACGCATGTGGAATTTACCCTCTATCAGTCCTTTGCAAAAACCCGCAAGGGCCATGGAACGGACCTGGCGCTTCTGGGAGGAATCATGGGCTTTTCCACTGACGACAAAAGAATTCCCCTTGCGTTTTCCATAGCGGAAGAACGTGGGCTTTCCTACCGTTTTATAACCGATGAAACAGATACGGACACCCACCCCAACACAGTGGATATCCGTATGACCTGTTTAAACGGACGCACCTTCTCGGTACGGGGAGAATCCCTGGGAGGCGGGAAGGTGCGGATCAGCCGCATTGACCATATAGATGTGGATTTTTCCGGTGAGTACAGCACACTCATCATCATCCACCACGACCGCCTGGGCGTCCTGGCCCATATCACCCGCTGCCTCAGCGAAGGGTATGTAAACATTGCCTTCATGAAGCTGTTCCGGGAAACAAAGGGAGACACGGCGTACAGCATCATTGAATTTGACGGGTGCCTGCCGGACCATATGATTACGCGTATTTACGAAAATCCGGATGTACAGGATGTGATGTTCATACCAGTGAAGGGAGGAAATGAAAATGGACTTTAAAAATGCAGAAGAGCTTCTGGAGCTCTGCCAAAAGCTAAATTGTCCTATCTCAGATGTCATGAAACAGAGGGAATGCACGTTGGCTGAGACCAGCCGGGAAGAATTATATGCAAAGATGGGCCATGCCCTTGCCATTATGCGCGAGTCAGCCACCACCCCCATCCGCGAGCCGAAAAGCTCCATAGGCGGGCTCATTGGTGGTGAGGCCAGGCTGGCAGACCGGCACCGGGCCAGCGGAGCATCCATCTGCGGCAGTGTGCTCTCCAGAGCAATCTCCTATTCCATGGCGGTCCTGGAGACGAATACGTCCATGGGCCTCATTGTGGCCGCCCCCACAGCCGGCTCCTCCGGCATTGTTCCGGGTCTTCTTCTGGCCCTTCAGGAAGAATACGCGATTTCCGATGCCCGTGTGATTGACGCCCTCTTCAACTCCAGCGCCATCGGTTACCTGGCCATGAGAAACGCCACCGTGGCAGGCGCGGTGGGCGGATGCCAGGCAGAGGCGGGGGTTGCCTCGGCCATGGCTGCCTCTGCTGCAGTGGAGCTCATGGGCGGAACTGCGGACCAGTGTCTCAATGCCGCCTCATCGGTTCTCATGAACCTGCTGGGCCTGGTGTGCGATCCAATCGGAGGTCTGGTGGAATGCCCGTGTCAGGGCCGGAATGCCGCAGGCGCCGCAGTTGCTCTGACCGCCGCAGAGCTGGCCCTGAGCGGGGTACGCCAGCTGATTCCCTTTGATGAAATGCTTATGGCCATGTACCGTGTGGGAAGGCAGCTGCCCCCTGACCTACGTGAAACAGCGCTGGGCGGATGCGCCGCCACACCCTCCGGAAAGGCACTGGGCTGCGGGGCCTGTCCCTGTCACTCCTCTCCCGGCCGCAGACTTGGAAATAACCGGCCATAAGGATGGATATTCCGGCAAATACCGTGCCCGCGCAGTAAAGCCTGAGTGCCCCCGCTCCCACCCCGGCGTCGTTTTCCTGTTTCCCTTCGCCCCAGTAGGTGCTCGCCGTGGGCTGCATGGCACTGGCTGTGCCCTCATAAAGATAGAGAATCAGATTTCAGCTATATGATAATGCTGTTTTTACTGTATCCTATTATATTTCCCTCAACAACTCCCCCAACCTGCGTATTCCCTCGTCAATCATCCTGCAGTCCGCGTTCGTGTAGTTCAGACGCATGGTATTGGTATTGGCCATATTGATGTAAAACGGGTCACCGGGAACAAATGCAACCTTTTTCTCCAGGGCTTTTGGAAACAGCGATAACGCGCTGACGCCTTCCGGCAGTGTCACCCATAGAAACATGCCGCCGCGGGGCCGGGTATACTTGACTGTCTTCGGAAAATACCGGTCCATTGCCTCTGTCATGGCCTGCGCCTGCTCTTTATACAGCCGCCTGATTTGGGCGATATGGGCATCATAGTCATTGTGCATCAGATAGTCCCATATCAGATACTGGGAGAAAATATTTGTATGTAAATCGCTGGCTTCTTTTGCCACTGAAATATGTTTCAGCAGTTCTGTATCGGCGCAAATCATGAAACCGGTGCGCATGCCCGGAGTCACAGTCTTTGAAAATGTCCCCAGCAGAATACTGCCCGGCAGCCGGCCTGCCCCGATATAAGGAATACGTCCGCCCTCGTCGAAACGCAGTTCCCCATAAGGGTCGTCCTCCACTAAAACGATTTCACGCCCCGTCAGGACTTTCCGGATACACTCCCTGTTTTCAGCTGAGTAGCTGAGTCCTGTGGGATTCTGGAAATCCGGTATGGCGTATATGAATTTGACGTCATGATCCAGCGCATCCTTTAACCGGCCAATATCCATCCCTTCCTCTGTCAGCTCAACCGGATAAAAAACCGGCTGATATTGGGAAAATGCCTGTATGGCCCCAAGATAGCTGGGCTTCTCCACAATCACGCCGTCCCCTGTATTTAACAGAACCTTCGATATAAGGTCCAGGGCCTGCTGGGACCCTGTGGTAATCAGGATATTCTCAATGCCAAGGGCAAGGCCGAATTTGCGGTTGTAGCGGTCCGCTATATACTGACGGAGCTCCGGGAGCCCGGCCGTGATGGAATATTGAAACAGACTGCTCCCGTAATCCCTTACGATGCGCTCCATGGATACCAGAAGCTCCTCCTGGGGAAACGATATCGGGTTTGGCAGTCCTCCTGCAAACGAGATGATTTCCGGGTCAGCCGCGGTCTTTAAAATACTTCTGATAAATGACGGTGGTGTGGATTTAATCCGCTCAGATAATAAATGTTCCATACTGCTACTCCTTTGTCAAGCTTATAATGGTATCATTATAAACTTGCAAAATGACACGAACAACAGTAGAATTGTATGCAAGACAATTTTACAAATACTCATACAAACAAACCACAAAAAACATGCAGAGGAAACAGATTATGTCCATCAATTCATTTGACAATTATCCCATGAGCTGGAAACCGGATTTAAGCAGAGCATCAGGCCCCAAATATCTGGCGCTGGTAAGCCTGATGGAAGATGATATTAAGAACGGTACACTGAAAGCAGGAACAAAGCTGCCGCCCCAGCGGGAATTGGCGGATTACCTGAATGTAAACCTGAGCACCATATCCAGGGCCTTCAAATTGTGCAGCCAGAAGGGCCTTCTGTCTGCCTCCGTGGGAAACGGAACCTATGTCTGTGCGGATGTCACCGCGGAAACCGTCCTGCTGTGCGGACGCGAAAATCCGCGGATGATTGAAATGGGCGCATTGGTTCCCCAGGTGTCCGGGAACCGGCTGGCGAAATCATATACGGAGCGGCTTCTGAAACGGCCTGACGCGCTGAACCTCTTTTCCTACGATGACCCGGAGGGAACAGGACTCCAGCGTGAAGCCGGCGTGGCCTGGTTTCAAAAATCAGGCTTCCATACAGACAAGGAGCATGTCCTGCTGGCGGCAGGCGGCCAGAATGCCCTGACGGCGTCACTGGGCGCATTGCTGGAACGTGGAAATAAGCTGGGAACAGACCCTCTGACTTATCCGGGAGTAAAAAACGCGGCCAAGCTGCTGGGAATTCATCTGATACCCATTCAGAATAACGGCTATGAAATGACAGAGGAAGGAATCCGATATGCCATACAGAATGAGAGGATAAAAGGAATCTATGTAATACCGGATTACCACAATCCCACCTCACATATCATGCCGTTAGAAACCAGGAAAATGATCGCAGGACTGGCCAGAGAAAAAAATATCCTTGTGATTGAGGATGGAATCAACAACCTGCTGGCGGAGAATCCCCTTCCTCCCATTGCTTCCTTTGCCCCGGAACAGGTCATTTACCTGTCAATCCTGTCCAAAACCATTGCCGCGGGTCTCAGAACCGCCTATGTCCATGTGCCGGACCAGTATCACCGCGGCCTGGCCACTGCCCTTTATTCCATGAATATTTCCATCTCCCCGCTGCTTGCAGCCGTATCCGCAGGACTGATTACAGATGGAATTGCCGATGAAATCATATGGGGACGAAAGGAGGAACTGCGCAGGCGGAATCATGTAATCAGCCAGTCCTTAAAGGGCTTTGTACTGGACTGTCCGCCCACCAGCCCCATGAGATACCTGCGCCTGCCGGATTATTTCACCGGCAAAAGCTTTGAAATCTGCGCAAGGCAGGCAGGCGTGCAGGTCTATGGGGCGGAACGTTTTTCAGTGGGCAACAAACCGGCAGAAAAGGCTGTCCGCATTTCCGTCATAACCCCGCCGTCTATGAAGGATTTGGAGGAGGGACTCAGACGGTTGGGGGGGATACTGCAATATTCAATCTGAAAACCATTGGGTCAAATCCACCTTGCCCTTAAGGAAATCTGAGGTTCCCTGGTCTACCGCATCCCTCAGACCTTCCGGAGTTCCCTCCGGAAACACCGGAACAAAAATCCCTTCACGGATGCCTATTTCATGTACCTTGTTGCCCTGCATTTTCCCGTCCATATACTGCTCCACGGTCCATCTGTAAAGCGTACCGAAGTCAAAGTAGACAGAGGCTGCCACGGTCCCTGGCTCCAGGTCGTTCTGGTTATCAGAAAATCCGATAACCCTGACCTGCCTTTCCTTGGCAGCCTGAATGCATCCAAGCCCCACTTCATTGGCATAGATAAACAAGGTATCCGCCCCGCTGTCAATCATCTGCTCCACTATCTTCTTCCCCAGGTCCACATTTGACCAGCTGTTGGCATAACTCCTTAATGTCTGGGGATTTTCAATTCCCCTCTGTGAAATAATATCCATTGCATTTTTCTCATACACATCCAGAAGATGCTCCATGGGGGCATTGGGATAACCCGCTATAATGCCGAGTATCCCGCTTCGGGTTATGTTGCCCGCAATGATGGAGGCCAGATAACTGGCCTCATATTCCTTCGGAAAGATGGGCGCCACATTTCTTCCCTGGCAAAAGGAACCGTTGACCACGCAAAAGGTAGTATCGGGAAACCTGGGCGCCACCACAGAGACCGCGTCGTCAAACTGAGAGCCGGCCGCCATCACCAGACCGTATCCCTGGCTGCCATACTCTGTCAGGACTGCCTCAAAATCGCTTTCCGTCACATTCTGGACAAATTCCAAATCAACTCCCAGGGTCTCCCGGCATTTCAGAATGCCTTCATAGTTTATCTTATTCCAGCTCTGATCCTCAATCATTCCCGGAAGGATTGCAACCATTTTCTCTGTTCTGTGTTCGGCGGCAGGCGAATCAGCAACCGCCTGACGGCATCCGCCGGCTGTCAGTATTGACGCGCCTGCCAGTGCCAGAAGAAAGCGCGAAATCTTTATTTCTGAAATTTTCATTGTGCACCGCCCTCGTTTTCAAATTCCGTTTCCCGATGTCAGATGCCTGTGTAAATTTATGTAAAAGACAGTTTACGCATTATCATGTGGCCGTCTGTGAATAAACCGTCCTGCGCCTCTTTTTCCCTTAAATACATTTCCTTCCGCCACAACGCTGCCTCTCTGCATCACAAGCTCTATCTGTCCCTTTAGCTTCATACCCTCGTATGCGGTATAATCCACCGCGCTGTGCATACGGTCATGGGTGAGCACATACTCCTTCTTGGGGTCAATGATTACCAAATCTCCGTCTGATCCTGGCTGCAAAATTCCTTTCTCCGGATAAAACCCATATATCCTGGCAGGATTTGTACACAGAGCCTCAACGTAACGGTTTAAGCTGATTCGTTTTTTCATCACGCCTTCTGAGAAGATGACAGACATCCTCTCCTCCACACCGGGCGCCCCGTTGGGACACTTGGTGAAGTCATCCCTGCCCAGCTGTTTCTCTATGCCGTAATTAAATGGACAGTGGTCTGTTGCCACTACCTGTATATCACCAGCCGCCAGCCCTTCCCAAAGCCGTTCACAGTCTTCCCTGGTGCGCAGGGGCGGAGACATGACATATTTCAAGCCGTCCTTATCCATATACCGTTCTTCTGTCAGTGTCAGGTACTGTGTACAGGTCTCCACAAATATATTCTTCTGCCCCTTCTTCCTGGCATCCAGTACCGCCTCCAGGCTTTCCTCGCAGGACAGATGTACGATATAAACAGGTGCATCGCCTGCCAGACGCGCCAGACTGAGAATCCTGGCCACAGCCTCCGCCTCCGCCAGATTGGGACGGCTCTTGGCATGATAGTACGGACTGGTGCAGCCCTGTTCCCTGTACATGTTCCGATAGTATTCCACCACCTCATGGTTCTCGCAGTGAAATGCAGTCACACCTCCCAGTTTCTTCATGCGTTTCAGGACCTGAAGGGCCTCCCCGTCATTCAGGCGCCTGTCATAGGTCAGGTATACCTTCACGCTGGACACTCCATCTTCCATCATTCCCTCCAGCTCGTCCAGAATATCCTGGTTCACATGCTGGGCAGTCCCGTGAAATCCATAGTCAATCACAGCCTTACCGTCAGCCAGATGATGGTATTCATTCAGCTGGTAATGAAGATTGCAGCCATCCGGTCCAAATCCCATGTGGTCCACAATGGCAGTGGTACCTCCGCAGGCCGCCGCCACCGTACCGTCATAAAAGTCATCTACTGCCCGTGAATTGCCTGCCAAAAGGTCCATATGGGTATGTACATCCACACCTCCCGGAATCACGTATTTTCCCCTGGCCTCAATGACCTTTGCTCCTTCTGATTCCAGATTCCTGCCTATACATGCAATCTTTTCTCCGTCAATCAGTATATCCGCCTCATAAATTTCACTCGGTGACACAATCGTGCCTTGTCTGATGATTGTCTTCATAATTTTCATTCACTCCATTTCTCTTATTTTGAATTTTAAGATAGATATAATATAACAGCCCTGCTCCCACGCTGCCTATGGCATATGCATTGTCAAACAGAAAATTCAATGGAGTGATGTATTTTCCAGCGATGATAACGGCCGTGGCAGCCAGGAAAATGGCAATGATTGCCGTATTCCATCCCCCCTTATAATAATACCTTCCCCCATCTTCGCGGTACAGGTCCACCATATCCACGTGGGTTTTGTGCTCAAACAGATAGGAAACCAGATAAAGCCCCGAAATAGGTCCCAGCAGTGCTCCCAAAAGGCCGCATACATTATAAATCAGGTCATAGGCGCTGGCCAGAGCGTTCCATGGCTGGGCAAACAGTGCCAGCACAGCCGCAATAAGAGCTGCCTTTTTATAGCTTATTTTCTTTGCAAACAGGGTTGCCAAAACGTTGGTGGGCGGAACCAGATTTGCAGCCACATTGGTGGTCAGCACGGCCATGATGATGAACAGAGAAAAGATAATAACAATAGCCGGGTTATCAAATTTGCTCACAAGGACCGCCGGTTCCCATATGGCCTCTTGAAAGGCCAGAGACGCGCCCGCTGTGCCGCAAATACCTACAAATGCGATGAATGCCGTCATGACAGGCGCTCCTGCCAGCTGGCCCACCATCTGCGCCTTCTGTGTCTTGCAGTTTCTTGTAAAATCCGCCATGGATAATGCGATACCGCCGTCAAAGGCAATCATGGATGAAAGGGCAGGAAAAAACAATTTCCAGAAATCAGCATCGGGATTTCCCTGGATGGACGGTTCTGAGAGCAGTCCTGAGATGCTCCAGTCTGCCGTGTACATCCCCCATATGATTACAATAAAGCTGAGTAAAATCAACACAGGCGCGGCAAACTTCTCAAGCTTCTGCACGGCGCCTGATCCGGAGCCCGCAATATACACATTCATCAGCCAGAAAATCAGGAAAGAAATAAACAATCCCTTAAATCCCAGTCCATTCCAGAAGGGAAGGAACACTGCCAGAATGGCGTTCACTGCCTGACCGCCAATCCATGCCTGTACGCCAAACCAGAAGCAGCCCAGGATTCCCCTGACCAGAGAGGGCACCACTGTGCCCTTGGAACCAAACACCAACTTGCAAAGCATGGGATAAGTCAAACCGTATTTCGTACCGAAATGTCCCAGAACCACCGCAAATACCATCACCAGGAAATGTCCCAGCACAATCGTAAACAGCGCCTCCCCCCAGGACATGCCGGATACAATCAGGCCGCTGGCCACCTGGTAAACCGCGATAGAGACCAGCATGCCAATCCAAAGGTTTCCCATATCCCAGGCAGACCATCCGCGCTCATCCATAGCCAGCGGTCTGGTGGAGTCCGCATAGTTATTCTTATGGCTTCTGACTGCCTCCAAACCGGCAGCAGTAAGCTCAACAATATCCCCGTTCTGTCTTTGAAACCCGCTCATACATATATCCTCCGTTTTCCATTTAAACCAGGTCTTCGGCCGAAATACCTTTGTTCTTATTGATTCTCTTTTATTTTAGTGGAAAACATCGAATTTTCAATGCATCAAATCTACTGTTTTGTCAATTATTTTACGCTCCTGTTGCGGTACTCATTGGGAGTCATGCCATATTGACGTTTAAACATGCTGCTGAAATACCTTGGGTCGCCAAAACCCACTAAATCCGACACATCCGCAATCTTATATTCAGGCTGCTGCAGATAACGCCTGGCCTTGTCCAGGCGAAACTGCGTAATGTATTCTGAAATATTCTTATCTGTATGGCGTTTAAACAATTCGGACAGGTAATTAGGAGAAAGATAGAGCTCTTCCGCAATATTTTTCAAGCTGATTTTCTCTGAATAGTTAAGGGCAATGTAATCCATGGCCTTTTGCACCATCAGGTTTGAAACTTCTTTTTTTTCCTCACCACCCTTTTGTTTCTCTGACAACTTTCCCTCGATTTCCTCCAGAACCCCCAGCAGTTCCCGCCTCTTGGTGGGCTTTGTCAGATACCGGGTAACCCCCAGTTCAATGGCTCTCTGGGCAAAGCCGAAATCACTGTAGCCGCTGAGTATGATGATATACGCCTCCTGGTCCGTTTCCCTCATGCGGTCAATCATGTCCAGGCCGTTGATTTCCGGCATCTTGATATCTGTGATAATTACGTCCGGGCTGCAAAAGGCCATGTTTTTGAGTGCATCCATGGCATCGGCATATGTGCCGGTCACATGCCAGTTTCCTCTGCCGTCCAGCAGTTTACTCAATCCGTTCCTGATTTTTGGTTCGTCATCCACAATCACTATGTCCATCTGTCCCCTGCTCCTGTTCTGCTGACAATCTTGTTCCGGGCATCCGCAAAGTCACAATGGTTCCTTCCTGATGCCTGCTCTCAATGGCCAGTCCGTATTCTTCCCCAAAATGCAGACGCAGCCTTCGGTGCACATTGCGCATGCCTATGCTGTCCGTGGCCCCGGACTCGCTGTAAACAGCCGCGCGGCACTGTTCCAGTTCCTCCGGGGCCATACCCGGTCCATTATCCTCTATGGTAATCAGCAAATTCTGCTGTTCCAGTCCGGCAGTAATCCTGACCCGTCCCCCATCCTTCATAGGCTCTATTCCATGGAGAATGGCATTCTCCACCATTGGCTGGAGAATCAGCTTCGGCACCATACAAGCTCTCGCCTCCTTCTGTATCTCCATTGAAGTGCAAAGGCGGTCTTCCAGCCTGTTTTTCTGTATACACAAATAACTTTCAATGTATTGTACTTCCTCATTAAGGGGAACCAGCACATCCTTGCCGTGAATGGAGTACTTAAGAATATCCCCCAGGGAGACAACTACATCGCTGATGTCATCTGCGCCAATATCCATGAGCATCCAGTTTATGGAATCCAGCGTATTGTAAAGGAAATGAGGATTGATTTGGGCCTGAAGCGCTTCCAGCTCCGCATTTTTCTGAGCAATCTTTTCCTGATAAACCTCTTTTACCAGGTGGTCAATCTTGCTGACCATGAAATTAAAAGACTCCGTAAGACGCCCAATCTCATCACGGCTTTTATTGACAACCTGAATTTTAAAATCTCCCTTTTCTATCTCCTTCATGGCAGTCATCAGCTTTCCGATAGGCCGTGTAAAGGTATAGGAAATCAGCAAAATGACAACCGCCGCCAGCAGCACAGCCACCGCAACCATGGTAAAGACCGCTCTCTGTAATTCACTGGCCTGTGGAAAGAAATCATTCAATGATACAATGGAAAATGTCTTCCAGCCGGTCACGCCATTGTACTGGCCGCATACATAGTAATCCTTTCCCTCCCAGCGCAGCTCGAATTTCCTGATTCCCTGTCCAAACCTGTCTTCTATCTCATCCAGCCAGGTATGCCCTACTTTCTTATTGGTAGATATGATATCCCCGTTACGGTCAACGATCAGGGTATACTGATTGGGGAACATGCTGTGGTTATTAAGAAGAAGGCCGCTGAAAATATCGGGATTCAATTCAATCACCAGAATGCCCTCCGCACCCCCGGTACTCCCTTCCCCCTGTGCATTCACCGCCCGCACCATGGTGACCACATCTTCTCCTGCTTCCCGGCAGAGAGGCCGTCCAATGCCCAGCCATGTCTCCCTGTCCGGCCGGTCCGCTGCTTCCTGTGTGCAGGCTTTGAGCCTTTCTTTATCTACATATCCCTCATAAGGAACATAGCTGTATCGAATCTGTCCGTCCCTATCAATCATATGAATATCGGATACAGCCACAAACACCTGGGCAAAATTGTCGAACCATTCATCTATGTAATTTCTCTGCTGTTTTGTAATCATTTTATTTTCCAGCAATTCCATCACAGCCTGGTTCTCGCTGGTATTCTCAGCCAGCCGGACAACCTGGAGCACCCATGTGTTGATGTCGATGTCGATACGGTTGATGGTATCCGCCATCTCACTTTTTTTATTGGCATATACAATTGCCTTTGCGTCCTGATAAGAAAAATAACCAATCCAGGAGCCTAATATGATAATCAGTATCGTAAATGCCAGAATCAGTTTTTTTCTCAGTGTGATGTAGACCGCCTCCTTACCCGGATATTCCTGCTGTTAGAATCCTCCAATTATTATAGCTTACCCCTTGGTATATTTCTACCGGTATGTAAGGGAAAACAAAAAAAACAGCAGTCCACGGACATCTCGTTCAGCCATCGTGTCATCTCGCGGTTTCCGCCCTCCTTAATGTCAATCCTGACATTGGGATACAACTGCCGGAACCGCTTCAGTATGGGCGGCAGCCACATGGCCGAAACACTGTAATAGCTCCCAATGGTCAGAGCGCCGCTTAAAATTCCGCGGATATCAGCCCCTATCTCCAGAGCATGGTTATGGGCGCGGCTTTTTTCGTCCTTATAAAAAGCGGGAACCCCACTTCCTCCTCCAGGGCATTAATCATCCGGGTGATTCCTGACTAAGTATAACCCAGGAAAACACCGGCTGCGGTCAGACTTCCATGGTCAATTGCAGTGAGAAAAGCCTCACAATTCGTAACCTCCATATCCTTTTCCATCCATAATAATTTGTCATAGTTAATATGATAAATTTAGAAGTTGTGGAGGTTTCGCATGAAAAATAAGGATATTGTAAAATATTTCTATGAAGTTATTATTTCGGATAATTTACTTGATGAAATCTCTAAATATATATCAGAGGACTGTGTTCAAAGAATTGGAGAAAAAGAAACGTTCATAGGAATAGACGGAATGAAAGAACACCTATTAGCATTGAAAAAAACTTATCCTGATTACATTATGAAAATTATCCGTCAATATGAAGTAGATGATTATGTTATTTCAGAATTTATTATGAGAGGCACTCATAAGGGAGAATTTCTCGGAATAACACCTACAAATAAGGTTTTGGATATTACAGGGGTGGATATTGATAAAGTTATAGATGGAAAAATTGTAGAACATGGTGGTGCTACAAATACTTTTGAAACTTTTTTTGAACACCATTTAATTCAATCTGTATAAGCCCCAGTTTGTCGGGGAGGTAACAAAGCCAGTCGAGCCAGTCAACGGTCAAGATGAACGGCGCATTTCATGCGCCGCCGTTGACAGTCCCACCTGTCTTTGCTGATGGGCAATCAAGGCGGAAAAGCCCTAAGATGGCGGCTTCCCGCCCATTTTAATTTTGAGAAAAGGAAACGCCCCAAAATCAGAAAGAGGGTGGCCCGCTGTCCTGCTACTTTTCCGGGAGTGTGGCCACACTTCGGGACACTTTGTCCACAAGTCGGGGCGTGGGACGAGGGACAGGGGACGGGGCTTTCATATACGCCCTGTCTGCTGATGAAACCAGTCCTGCGCTTGCGGCTTCACGCCACGCAATCACAGCCCTGTTTTCCTGCCGCTTCAAATGCCCTTGCCCTCACCGGCGGCAACAGCATTTTTACGGCAACGCTGACAGAGCGTATAACACACTATCAATCACGTCCTGTTATTCCATCCCCACCCTCTGATGCAGTTCCCCGCATCGCTGCAGTACTGCATTCCACTGCGCATCATCTAAATCTTCCGGCTTTTCCATGCCCAGAACATTGTCAAATGATACCTCCGCATGGTTAATCGCCTCATACGCTACCTGCTGTAATGTCTCATCCTGTTCTGAAGACTGGGACGGAATATCCTCATCTTCTGAAAAAGCATGGTCATGGTCCATGAGCGGATATAAGCCCAGAAGCTTTCCGCTCCTGTTATCCATGTAAAATCCAAAATTCGCTCCATGGCGGTCTTCATTTCCAAGCACATAATCTGCTATCTGCATTTTATAATAATTCGCAGCATCCATCTTCTTTACCATATCATATTCATTTTTATCGTGGTAACTGCAATATACCTGAAAGTCTTCCCATGGTACAAGTGCGGTCTCTTCGGAAGATATAATACGGCATTTTACTATTTTTTCCCCACTTTTATATATTTTATCTGTATGATTCCGGTCTGCTATCTTCTCCAGTCCGCTGTTTTCGGCCTCCATATAGCCTACATGGGGTATAGTAAGCGCATCCAGTATCCTGCTGGCCGGCAATTCCTTTTTTCCGACTTTATACAGATAAAGTCCCTCCGCTTCCCTTATCCAGGCTTTGGCCGCCATCCCCTGAGCAGTGAACTCCGGCGTATGGATTCTTTGTTCAAGTGTGTGGAATGTCCGGTTGGTACCCAGAAGGGCCGTTGATGTTACTGCCTTCTCCAATGGATTTTCAAACAGGCTTACCTGTTCCCATGTAAATGCCTCTTCCGCGTCTTTCATCCAGTAACAGTCGGAAAGGGAAGCAAAATGAAATAACCTGGCTACCATATACGGATTACTTTGGCTGAGACGAAAACCAGCCAACAGTTTTTTAGCGTTGGTCCTGCCTATGTTCATGGTACGGTTCTCAGTCCAGCCGTGCATGACGTCATCATAGTTTACATCCGGATAACGCAGCGATATGGGAAGCAGCTCATAATTCAGTATTTTACATCTGTAATTTTCTATCTCTAATACAGGAATATCTTTTAGCATGATATATGTTTTATTCATTATCGCTCACCTCTCTTCTCTTGAATACGGAATAATCAATATATGGATTTTATTATATCATTATTTTTATGCATTATCTATTTCTTTATTGGGACAAAATGCTTATTCTTATCGACATTATTTCCAGCAATACATTATCTTTTTGACATTGCGTCATTCGGAATACTTGCAGACTGTCAAGCTGCCGCCATTGCGTGGGGTTGTCAGTTTCTACATCCGTAAAAAAGAACAGGTCTCTTTGTCCTGCTTCATATTTCTCACCCTATTACATTTTGCCGTTCATCTTTTCCACTTAGATATGATTCCATATTATACTGCTATGGCTGCTTTAATCTTTCCCGGTATTATTACCATGGACGCTACAAGACCAGATATAGGGATTGTTGGAGGTATAATTGCTGGAATATTAGCATGATTAAAGTGTCCTGTTTTTGTATGTGTCGTGGCAGCAATTCTAGCAGATATGCTTTTATATTTTAAGTTTTGAGAATAAAGTAATGTTTAAGAAACTAAGAGCGGCACTGTAAATAGTCTAAAAACCGCTTTACCGCAAGTGTGACGGCTATTGATGATAAATTTCTTATCCTATTTCCATTTCTTACAATTACTGTGTGCCGGAAGGCATAGACCATGTCCATACTCATTTACAGATTTAAATAAGTCTTGCCTGACGAAGAATTTCATCAAACACAGCGGCACTTCTCCTCCTACATTCCCATAAAAACTGTGCTTGAACTGGCGATCTGTACGCTCCCACTCCATCTTGTTACCGCAGAATCACTGCTTCCCATCGTTCATCCGCAAAGAAAAGCTGCCACATCACATGGCAGCAATCCTTTAAAAATCTCCGTATACATCATATGTCATGAATCATGCAAGTTTCAATCCTCCGCTTCTGCGCCTTATTGAATTTCATGATATTGTCGATATGGTCAAGAATCCTTGTGTTGCCGCCTCTTTCATTACAGCGTGAACTGGATTCCACAGAAAGCGAAATACAGAACCGGCAGCAGAATGCCCTGGACTCTGGATAGCCTGCCTCTGACCAGAGCCGGCACCGTCAGCAGCAGCATAGCTGCCAGCATGACCGGAATGTCTAATACCAGGGAAGCATTCTGCCCAAGGAGGACAGAGCTTTGCGGAACGCTGAAGGGCGCCAGTGAGACGGAAACGCCGCTGACCAGAACCAGGTTGAACAGGTTGGCGCCGATTACATTGCCCAGCGATAGGGCTCCGTGTCCTTTGACCAGGGACGTGATTGCCGTCACCAGCTCAGGCAGGGAGGTCCCCAGGGCCACAAAGGTCAGCGCGATGACGGACTCCGGCACGCCCAGGGCCTCGGCGATCAGGGTTCCGTTGGTCACCAGCAAGTTGGCGCCCACGGCGATGAGCGCAGCACCGATCACCAGCAGTACCAGATTGATTCCCAGGGATTTCCCCTCTTCCTCCCCGCCGGTCTCGGCCGGCGGACTGTTTTTCATCTGCGAAACCGTTGTTACCATGTACACTACAAAGATCCCCAACAGTACAAAACCGATGGTTCTGCTGAAGTAGCCCAGGAAATAGGCTACTCCAGTGTAGATGACCGCGGCGATGAAGAAAAACAGGACCGGAGTGCGCAGTGTTTTCCGGTTAATTTCCCCCGGCTTGATAGCCACTGTGATGGCCGCAATCAACGCAGTGTTACAGATGACGGAGCCGATGGCATTTCCGTAGGCGATCTCGCTGTGGCCTGTCAGTGCGGATGTGGTGGAAACCATAACCTCCGGCAGCGTTGTACCGATCGAAACTACGGTGGCGCCGATCAGCAGCTCCGGCAGGTGAAATTTACGGGCAACCCCCGTAGCTCCGTCCACAAACCAGTCCCCGCCCTTAATCAGGCAGATCAGACCGACGATGAACAGTGATACACACATTAACATTTTCATTTCTCCTTTGTCTCAAACAGTTACATAGGGAAGATAACAGCAGCCGCCACACTCAGCGCGATAATCCGGATCAGATACATCGGCACTGTGAACTTCCAGAATTCCGGCAGCTTGTATTTTCCCATCCCCATAATCATGGCAGGCATACCGTCGATAGGCATATATCCGCCCTGCCATCCGGACACCACCACTGCTGCCGCTGCTGCAGTTGGATTCAGCTCCAGGCTCATGCAGGCCGCGATGGCGATGGGGGCAAAGATGTATACAGAGCCCATGTTGGAACCGGTAAAGGTTGCGCAGGTACTGGTCAGCAGTGCGAACAGGATGACTACCAGGAGTGGCGCCACATTGATGCCCAGAGCCGTGGCGATCACCTCTCCGATCATTGCGGTGAAGCCGGAGTTTGCCAGGGCATCCGCTACGCCGATGACGCCTGCCATCATGAGGATAACCGGGGCGAACATATTTTCGCGGAACTCTTTGAAATCAACTACTTTCATGAACAGCAGAGCCATAGCCGCCAAGCCGGGCACCACGTAGGCCACATTGCCCAGGGTGTTGATCAGCATCATACCTACTACGCTGACGACGAAGGCAATCACGGTCACTTTTTCCTTCCAGGGCTCCATGGGAACCGCTTTGGTCTTTTCAATCTTTGCCTGGGCATCCTCCTCGGCCGCTGCGATGGGGTGGTCGGGAAGCAGTTTGTAGGAAACAAGGGACCAGACTAGGAAGGCCACGGCCATGACGAAGTTTACAACTGAGAACTTGATCATGGACATCGGCTCCATAAAGCCGGCCGTCTCCAGCACAGAGCTCGCCACGCCATAGTACAGCGCCACGTTGATGGGAATCAGCGGATGGTTGGTGGCGAATCCCAGAGGCATCATCAGCTTGGAGGTGGGCATTTTTTTTGTGTAAGGGATGGTCGAAATCAGGGACAGAATCAGCACGTAGTAGCCGGTGTTGCCGCCGCCCACCAGGCTGGCGCCGACCATTACCACAATAACCAGGAGCGCGTAGCTCTTGTAGCCACCCCTGTTCACCAGGGAAATCAGGGCGTCTTTCACTTTGTCCATAGCTCTGGTCTTCTGAACGCCCGCCAGAACCACCATAAAACTGGCGATCATGATGACGCTGGAGTTGGCGAAACCCGCGAAGGCCTCGGATACGGTGGACAGGCCGGTGGCCACCAGCAGCATGCACGCCAGAAGGGGCGGCGCGCCGAAGGGAAGTACGTCAAACATGATCAGCGTAATCATAACAATCAGGATTGCAAGAGCAAGAATCATTTGGGTTGTCATTTTATTTTTCTCCTTCTCCTATGTTTTTGGCCGGCTTCTTACCGGACCTTTGCCGAGGTAGGGTTGTAGAGGCCCACTGTCTCGCGCTTTTTGCCCATAACATCTTCCTCCGTGAAGCTCATGTACTTCACGCTGAGACGGTCCTTGTAGGCAAATGCCAGGTGAAGCCTGCCGTCCGCGCCCTGCATGATGTAGGGGTATTCATACTGTCTGTTATTCGTCTTGTTCTCAGCACCCATGTACCCCTCGCCCCGTTCCATATAGCGGATCATGGGGAAGGTAAGGCCGCCGTCCTCGGACAGCGCAACGGCTACCGGGCAGCGCAGACCCGGCCAGGAAGCCACGCCGGGTGTCGGGCAGGGTGTGCAGGTAGGGTTGTAGGCAACGGCGATTCTGCCGCTCTTCAGCTTGACCGCACTGATGCTGGAATTGTTGTTGGGCAGAACGGTGGGCACCGGTGCAGTCCAGGTATCTCCGTTGTCCATGGATTCGCTTCGGTAGATATGGTCGGCCGCGCGGCTTCTCATGAACGCAGCCAGATGTCCCGGCTCCAGCTCCACCACATTGGCGTGAACCGCGCCGTTGCTCTCCGGCATATCCACGGTTTTCCAGGTCTTTCCCTGGTCATCGGAAATGCGGAATGCGGTGGGATCACCAGTCAGGCCCAGCTCGGAGTCGGTACAGATCCAGTTACCGAAAATCCAGCGTCCACTCTCCAGCACCTGGATGGGTTGTCTGCAGAAGCTGCCCTCCTCCGGAAATACGGTCTCGTAGTCGCTCCAGGTCTCTCCCCCATCCGCGCTCTTCTGACAGCGGATCACAGAGGTAAACTGCATGTTGTCCTTGCCTTCCACCCGGGACAGCTGGGAAGTGTACATAGCCCACACTTTCCCGTCGGGGCCGGCAAACAGGGACGGATTCTGCTCGCTTCTGTCCGGATCGTGGGAGACTAAAACCGGCTCCTCCCACCGGCTTGAGCCCTTTTTGAGCCTCGCACAGATGACGTTTACATCTGCATTTCCCTCAAAGGAGCCCGCAAACCAGACGCACAGCAGATCCCCGTTCTCCAGCTCCAAAAGCCCCGGGCCGTGGGCGGTCTTGTAACCTCCCGGAGGAAGCACCGCCTCCATAGTCCCCATCTCCTCATTCCAATACATCGTTCCGTCCGGTGTTAATCCCGGCAATTTTGCGTATTCCATTGTTCTTCCCCTTCCTTTTGTGCTGTATCTATTCCATTTCCTCTGTTTCAGCCATGCGGATTGCGTAATCCATGGCATTGGTCAGGCTGAGCTCGCTGGCAAGGCCTGTGCCAGCCTGGTCAAAGGCGGTTCCGTGATCCACGGAAGCGCGGATGATGGGCAGACCAAGTGTAATGTTCACTCCGGCCACTGCATCCCATTTCTGTTCCTCCTGGTTGTAGACAAAGCCCACCACCTTTAAGGGGATATGCCCCTGGTCATGGTACATGGCCACAACGATGTCATACCAACCGCCCCTTGCCTTGGAGAATACGGTGTCCGGCGGAACCGGTCCGTCTGCCTGGATACCCTCGTCTCTCGCCGCCTGAATTGCCGGCGTAATCTCCTCAATCTCTTCCCTTCCGAACATGCCGTTCTCCCCGCTGTGAGGATTTAAGCCGGCCACGCCGATCTTCGGCTGGGAAATACCCAGCCGGCGGCAGGCCTGGTGGGCGATGCGGATCACCTCCAGGATACGGTCCTTTTTCACGCGGTCGCAAGCCTCTCTCAGGGAAACATGGGTGGACACGTGGACCACTCTCAGATTCTCGTGGGCCAACATCATAGTGTACTTCCTGGTTCCTGTGTAATCGGCGTAGATTTCGGTATGGCCGGAGTAATGATGGCCGGCCAGATTCATGGCTTCCTTGTTCAGCGCATTGGTCACCGTAGCGTCAATCTTGTGATCCATGGCCAGCCCGATGACTTTTTTCACGTACTGGAAGGCCGCATTTCCGGCCATCGCGGAGACCTTCCCCCGCTGGAGCTTGTCCATATCAACCATACCCATGTGGTAGACGTCGATGGTACCGTACTCAAACAGCGCCTCACTCACATCCCCGATGGTATGTATTTTGAGCTTGCCGGAGAGGCCGGTTATCTTCAGCGCCTCCTCCATCACCGGGACATCGCCCACAACCAGCGGTTTGCAGCGCTCATAGACCGACGGATCCGATAATGCCTTTGCAGTAATCTCCGGGCCGATGCTGGCCGGATCTCCCATGGTAATTCCGATTATTTTCATAGATGCCATTCCCCTTTCCTGCACGGTTATTTGTTTTTATACTCCCCATAGTAGTTGTCAATAGTTTCCCTAATCGCCTCCACCGCATCCTGGGGCAGGATGCCGAAGGGCTTGCGGCACGGTCCCACCGGCTGGCCGATCAGATTGGTCGCACACTTGACAACGGAGTTGGGATTGCCGTATTTGAAGCACTCACGGATCCTGGAAATGGCGTTCTGCGCTTCCCTGGCCTTCTCCATATCGCCTTTTAAATAGTTCTGGTAGATGTCCACCATGACGGTGGGAAGGATGTTGGCGATGGCTGTAATGCCGCCCTTGCCGCCTGCTAAAAGAGTCCACAGGATCAGAGCGTCGTTGCCGGAGAGAACCGAAAAGTCCATGCCCTCCGTTTCCTGGATATACTGCAGTATATTGTTAAAATTGCCGCTGGAATCCTTCACTCCGGCAATGTTGGCGAACTCACCCGCCAGGCGCTTTACAGTGGCCGGTGCCAGGGAGGCGCCTGTTCTCGCCGGAATGTTGTACATCACCACCGGAATGTCCACCGAACTTGCCACCTGGGCGTAGTGCTGATACAGCTCCTCCTGGCTGATCGCCGCGAAGTAGGGCGTGATTACCGAGAGTACATCCACGCCGATTTCCCGGGCCTTTCTGGACAAAGCCACCGTCTCCTCCGTGCCGATACAGCCGGTGCCGGCGTACACCGGAACGCGGCCCTTTACCTCGTCCACAAAAATCTCCATCACACGGATCTTCTCCTCCATGGACATGATGTAAAACTCGCCGTTGGTCCCCAGACAGAACACTGCGTCCACGCCTGCGGCGATCTGCCGGTTGATCTGTCTGCGCTGCTCCGCCTCATTGATACTGCCGTCCTCATGCATGGCGGTCTGCATTGCCGCGATAATTCCCTTGATCTCAGTCACTTTCTACTCCTCCTTCAACACTTTTAAATAAATGGTGCGAATGTCCTCCAGACTCAGCTTCTTCCTGTTGTTCACCAGCAGTCTCTGCTGTTTACTGCCTGCATCCACCAGGAAATCCAGGTCCTCCATTTTCACACCAAAAGCATTTAAATGGATGGGAATCTCCGTGTTCTCAACGATTGCGGCGATCCGCCCGATCATGTAATCCGCCTTCTCCTCTGTTCCAAGAGCCGCGCGCTCCGGATATACCGCGTCGCAGAGTACCCCCAGCCGGCCGGCGCAGGCGTCCTTATTGAACGCCATCACATGGGCGAACAGGATTGCGTTGGACACGCCGTGGGGGATATGGTATTTTCCGCCCAGGGGATAGCTTAAGGCGTGGACCGCGGTTGTGCCGCTGCCGGTAATGGCCACTCCGCCGTAAAAGGCGCCCAGCATCATGTTGCTTCTGGCCTCCATGTCACCGGGATTTTTGTACGCCTCCTCAATATTCCTGAAGATCAGCTTTGCGCCTGCCGCCGCGTACGTGTCGCTTAAGGGAGTCGCTTTCTTTGAGGTGAAGCACTCCACCACATGGGCCAGGGCATCCACGCCTGTAGCTGCCACGATGGAGGCCGGAAGGCCCGCGATCATCTGTGCGTCCAGGATTACGTAATCCGGTATCATCTCCGCATTCACAATGCCCTTTTTGGACTGTTCCTCCGGGATCGCTACGATGGCATTACAGGTTGCCTCGGAGCCGGTCCCGCAGGTGGTAGGGATCATGATGGTTTTCATCTGCTTTGACGCCAACAGCGGATCCGTCAGAAGGTCCGTCACAGTGCAGGAGGAGCCTTTTAACAGGGAGCAGAGCTTGGCCGCGTCCATGACGCTGCCGCCGCCGATAGCGATAATGATGTCTCCATCTTCCCGGTTCATCTGCTCCACAACCTTCTCCACATCGGTGTAAGCGGGTTCCGGATTCAGCCCGTCGAACACCTTGTATTCCACGCCTGTACGCTCCAGCACGGCCGTCAGCTTATCCAAAAGCCCGGCTCCGGCCACTCCCTTATCAGTAAATACCAGAGCCTTCTTTGACGACTCCTGCTTTAAAATCGTCCCAATTTCCTCGATACTTCCCACACCCGCATACACGCAGGATGGAATTTTAATCTGATATCCCATTTTCTTCGCCTTTCACTCTATTTTCCTTTTAATTCTTCCGTTAACTCCGACAGCAGGTTCTCTTCCCCGAAACCGCCGGATTTGGTGATGATGTGATGTTCCCGGCCGCAGTAGTACAGCTTTGTCAGCACGCAGCCCGGCCGGATCTGCCGGATCGGCTGCAGCTCCCACTGCCGGATCTCCTTCATAAATCCCAGAAGCGTATCTCCCCCTGTCATCAGTATAACGGCATGGAGCCCGCAATCCAGCATATTCTTCAAAATAATGCCCAACGTTTCCGGGATTCTGCTGCGCACCTGCCCGGTGTCCATGCCCAATTCCCTGGCGTACTCCAGAGTGTTCCGCTCGCCCTCACGGTCGTTGGTGTCCAGAATCACGCAGTCATTTTCACTGCTCTCCTGTGTCAGCCGGCGCGTCAGGCCGGCTCCCTGCTCCGACTTCCAGAACTCCGGATTCAGCTTTTCCTCAGCCGCCATGTAGATTCGCGGATACCCCACCCTCTCTCCCCAGTCAAGCTGCCTCCTGGTAATCGGATTCACGCTGCCGCAGATCACAAACAATCTGCGCTCCAGCGCCGCCGTCTCCGGCTCCTGGCGCTTCAGGCCCAGAAGATCAGGCAGAATCGCCGCAAACCCCGCACATCCCGCCATCAGGCGGTTCTGCCCTGTTACGGTTAAATCCGCTCCAATTCTCCTGATATCCGCCTCGGTTGTTGCGTCGTACACCACGATTCCCGCTTGCCCCGGGCCCGGCTGCGCCTCGCCGTGAGTCTCAATGACAGGAATTTCGCTTTGCAGGCGGATAATATCCTTCACCAAATCCTTGGTGACCGGCTCAAAGGGATCCCGGCCGAACACGCTCTTGCTGACCGGCACTCCGTCGATATACTGCCTGCCGCCTCTGGTAATCCGATTCATCTGCGGCAAGGCGGGGACAAAACTTAGGAATGGTTCACCGGCCGCGCGGTAGGCGGCCTCCAGCTCACTGCCAATGTTTCCCCGAAGCGCTGAATCCGTTTTCTTGTAAATATAGGGAATTCCCGCCTCCCTGGCGTCCTTTGCAATTGCGAACACCTTGCGGTACGCCTGGTCCGGGGACACATGTCTGGTCTCTGCGTCAATGACCAGCACCGTGGTCTCCCCGGACCTGATCCCTTCCTCCCAGCTTCTGTCATGGTCCAGGCTGACAATCACTCTGGTTCCGATCCCTCTCTCCGCGAAATGAACCCCCGCGTCCAGAGCGCCTGTGAAATCATCCGCGATGATCATCAATTCAGTCACTGTTTCACCTCCTGCTGTCTTTTATGTTTCAATTTGGAACATTTTATTTGATCGCTTTCTGTAGTTATAGGATATCGCTTTTCGCAAAAGGTTTCAAATAAAAACAGTTTGTTTTTTGTTCTTTTTTGAAACATTATTGTATATATTTTCTCTTTATGGTACTATATTTTCATAATGAAACAGTTTAAACCGTCATTTGGGAAAGGGGAACATGTTTATGGAAAGAAAATATCGGATACTGGGAATTGCGCCCTATGAGAATTTAAAAAACGCCATGGTCACAGAGGCGGCAAAATACGAAGATATAGAAATGGTTGTCTACACGGGAAACCTGGAGGACGGGGCCCAGCTGGCCCTGCAGCATATGAACGAGGGCTTTGATATCCTGATCTCCCGGGGCGGGACCGCCGAGCTGATCCGGAAAATCGCTTCCATACCCGTCATTGAGATCACTCTGTCCATCAATGACATCCTGCGCGCGATCCTGCTGGTGGGAAACCTGACGGAGGCATACGCCGTGGTGGGTTACCCCACTGTCACTCAGCCGGCCCATGTGCTCTGCGAGATGATGAATTATCGCATGAACATCATTACCATCCACAGCCCGGACGAACTGGACCCTGTCTTAAAAGAGCTCAAGGCCGGAGGCTGCAATTTTATCCTGTGCGATGTGATCACCGAGATGATGGCACGGGAAGCGGGGGTGGAGCCCATCCTGATCCTGTCCGGGCCGGAAAGCATCGATATCGCCATCGATTATTCCATCAATATGTGCCGGGTGTTGGCAGAGACAAAAGCCCGCAGCCGCCTGTTCACCAGGGCCCTGGATATGCAGGGCATGAAAACAGTCATCATGAAACAGGACGGCTCTATCCTGTTTTCCACCTACAATGAGAAAAACATCTCGTCCGTCACCGGATATTTAAAAAAGCTGGCTGAGTCCCCTCACTCCATGTCGGCCAAAGCCTTTCACATGATTGAAAATAGGCTCTATTCCATCTCGGCAGAGGAAACCACGTTCCTGGAGGAACCCTGCTATATCTTCTGCCTGGAGCAGAATCCGTTTCCGGTGGGCGGAAGCAAGCACGGTATCCGCTTTTCCACCTGTACAGAAGTCTCCGTCATGTATTCCAGCAGCTTTTATTCCCTGACCTCCAGCGCAAGGCTGATGGAAGAGAAAATCCGTATGATCAACCAGACCACGCTTCCGGTGATGATTCTGGGTGAGCGTGGCTCCGGAAAAAACCAGCTGGCCGCCAAACTCTATCTGGAGAGCTCCATGCAGAGATATCCTTATATCACCATCGACTGCCAGGTGCTTAACGAGCGGACGTGGAACTATATCATCAGCAATTACAATTCGCCCCTCAACGACAAGAACAACACCATTTTTATCAGCAACCTCCAGGCACTGTCCAGACATCAGCAGGAGCAGCTACTGTCCTTTCTGGTGGACACAAATGCCCACAAGCGGAATAGAATTATTCTCTCCTGCTCCCAAACACTGGATCGGGACCTGCCGGATCCGTCCAGAAACTTTATCGACTATCTGCCCTGCACCACCGTCTACATGCCGCCGCTTCGGGAACTGACCGACGATATTCAGGGTTCCTCCAACCTGTATCTGAACGCCATGAATGTGGAGATGTCCAAACAGATCGTAGGGTTTACCCCCGAGGCTCTGGCCCTGCTCATGAGCTACCAGTGGCCGGACAATTTCATGCAGTTAAAGCGGGTATTGGCGGAGCTGGTCATGCTCACTTCCACCGCTTACATTCAGCGTGACACGGTGTTTGAGGTCATCGAGAAGGAGAAGCGGCAGTATGTGCCCACCACCGCCGACCTGTTTGACTACAACCGGCCTCTTGGCGAAATGACCCGGGAAATTGTAAAGGTTGTCCTCTCCCAATGCGGCGGCAACCAGACACTGGCTGCCAAAAGACTTGGCATTGGACGGACAACCCTGTGGAGATATTTAAATGAAACCGATTAATCCGGCAGATATTCAATTTGCCTGCTGCCTGCAGGCCGGCGAAAATGCCGCAGAAACTCCCAGGTGGCCCGGCTCTGCTCGCAGATCGCCCCGTGGGGCATATTCTTCATCACGGTGTATCCCACCCGCGGCAGCCCGTCCCGTCCACAGTAGACCAGAGTTCTGAACCGCTCCCCCTGGGCATATCCGCGGGCGGAGGTGTAATAGTTCTCACCGGTGCGGATTTCATCGGGCGCAAAGCGGGTGGTAAAACCGGCGCCGGCCCGTGCCTGGCAGCCATTGACCGCCAGCATGACCTCCAGCTGTTCGTCCACATCCGTGCCCGCTGCGGGGTCATTGTCCCCCACGCACACCCAGTAGGGCAGCTCATACCCGGAGCGAAGCAGTCCCGGCGAGACAGGGCTGTCCGCCGCCAGTCCTGGCGCGTCGACAGGGGCGTTGCTGGGGGCAATGGCTGCAAACAGTTCGGGAAAAGCGGTCCCCACCTCCCTTGTGATGGCGCCACCGTTGGAGAATCCGGTCAGATATACCCTGGTACGGTCCAGGCCGTAATCCGCGCAAAGCCGGTCAATCATGGCCCCAAAGACCTGTCCGTCCCGCTCCAGCTGCCAGATGTTTCCCGGGGAGTCCGGGCACACCAGGACAAAGGCCCGAGTCTCGTCCGCCAGCACGTCCCATCCGTTCTTTTCAGCGAAGAGCCATACCGGCTCCCCTCTGCCATGTACACTGAACAGAATCGGCAGCCCTTTCACCCTGTCCGCCGGACAGCCGTCAGGGAAATGGAGGGAACAGGCATATTCCAGACAGCCCACTGTGACCGAATGGTGGACAAACCGTGGGGTCTGGTAAAATCCGCTGCGCCCCAGATGCAAGCCCAAAGTCCCGTCCGGCCCGTCCTTCCATCGGATGGTGTGCTCAAAATATTCCTCGAGAATGGTGTGGGCCAGGGATAGGCCGGTGATCCCGGTCTCCTTTGACAGCAGCAGACGCTGAGCCGGGTTGGCCTCATTCTCATAGCAGCTGGCCTTCAGCGCTCCCATGGATACCTGTCCGGGCAGCCGGCCAAGGCCGCCCGATCTTCCGAAATATTCCAGAGCCTGCCGGACAGCCGTCTCGGGTGCGCCGATCAGCCAGAGGCTGCTGGGAATCTGATCGTTGCGTTTCGCGTAGTCACTGCTCACATGGCGCACCAGCCAATGGCTGGAGGGAAACGCCCCTGCCGAATAGTCATCCGGTGCTCCCCCGATCAGAGCAGCCGCGGCAAAGCGGTTCGGTTCCGCCACCGCACAATTTCCGGCAAATACCGCCCCGTCCTCATACCCAACCAGGTAGAGCATGGTCTCCCAGCACCAGAGCTTTCCTTCCCGGCCAAACAGACTCTTGCCGTTGCGGCTCCCCACCTGGCCGCAAACCCGGTCATAAATTAAGCCCGGCAGGGAATGGGACTGTGCGTTCCATCCCTCCGGAGCCAGAGGGAGAATCAGCACCGCCCCATCGTATTCGGACAACGCCTGCCAGCCTGACTGCCGGGCAAACTGCTCCGCCAGGGACAAGTCCGCCGCCATCTCCCCGGGTGCGAAGACGAAAATTGTTTTGGCCGGGTCATAGCAGGCCCTGGTGGACACATACATGTAAAATCCGTTGGCCTCTTTCATGGTTTCCCCCTCCTGTCACAGCCTTTTTTTCAGAAAATTGTAGGCAAACTGGTCGATCTCCTCCCCCAGGGAGGGACCGTGCCCGCCGCCGGAGCAGGCCACAAAGGTGGCGTCCGCTCCCGCCTTCACCAAGGCGTGGTACAGAATCTCGCTCTGATCCGGGTCCACAATGGTATCGCGGCCGCCCTGGAAGATCGCCACCGGCGGACAGTCCGCGCCGGCGTAGGTAACCGGGCTGCACTTCCTAGTCAGCTCGATAAAATGCCAGTCCGGGTCCCCGGGATCATTGCGCTCCAGAACCTGGTTTAAGGTAAAAAGGCTCCGCCCCGGGCCGGTGTAGCCCACGATCAGAGCCGGGATGATGCCGGCGTTGTCGTTGCCCACGTTCTCGATCTCCGTCCCGATCAGATCTTTTGGAGGGCCGGACAGGGCGGCTGCGCTGGTGCGGATACTCTGACACAGATCCGCGGGCGCATAGAAGATGGCCGCAGCCTTGATGGAGCTGTCGTACTCCAGGTTGCCGCCCACCTCCCCCTCCAGCTCCCTGCAGTTTGCGCTGAGGGCCAGCATGGAAGCCAGGCAGCCCCCGGCGGAATTGCCCAGGGCGCCGATGCGGTTTGGATCGATGTTGTACTTCTCCCCGTTGGCCTTCAGAAAGCGGACCACGCCCTTGACATCATGAATGCAGGCAGGAAAAATGGACTGGCTCACCAGCCTATAGTCTGGGCAGACCACCGTGTAGCCCTCCTTTGTCAAGCGCACCAGATCCCGGCAATAGACAGCCTTCTGGGTAACCTGTTTGTACTCACCCCATAGAAAACCGCCGCCGAAAATATAGATGATGCAGGGCCCGGGGGTGTTCTGTTCAGGTGACTGATAAATATCCAGTTTGAGGGTATAAGCCTGCCCGTTATCCAGCGTAACCCTGGCGTATGGCACATCTTCAAAGCGCGGCCGCTCCTCAGGCGGACACAGGGGTTTTACTTTTGGCGGAACATACATATTAAGACCTCCCATTTAAAATATCTACTATTTTATAGAGAATGGGCGTCAAAGACAACTGAGTCTTATCCATATTTCGTTCCAAAACAGAACGTTTTTCACCAATGATTCAGTTTTTATGCTTATACCCGCATGTTTGTTTTTAAACGAAACAATCCATAGCGATATGACGCAGCATCCTGCACGCATAATTCATCCGCATACTGGTGTACAGGCGCATGGGGTGGTCTGTATGTGTCTCTGAAACAGGCTGCACAGATATATATCCTTAACCCCTACCGCGCTGGCCACCCGGTGGACCGTTATCTTTCTTTTGCGCTGTTTATGCTTTTCCCGTCATATGAAGGTAACGGATTGCATTCTGGTGGGTTGGCTCCAGTCCGATTGCATTAACAAAGGCCTTTGCAGCAGCATCCATGTTCCCCAGCCCAAGATTGGCAAGCCCTATCAGGTAATAACAGTGCGTCTGATTCCGTTTATTCAGGTCATCATCAAAAATCAGGAAGTCCGGAAGCGATACCGCAAAATAACTTACCCGCATTACATCAAAGATATGCTGCTCTCCATAGTCCAGAAGCTTGTTAAACCTTGCCTTTGCCTCTACCGGCCGGTTCAGTTTTTCCTTGGCCAGTCCCTGATAGTAGATCATATCAGCCGGCTGGTCATTGTAATACATCATTCCAGCCGGTTCATCCGTACCGACGCTGGCTTTTTCAAAATACGCTTCTGCCGCTGTCTGATCGCCCCGGCGTTCTTTTATGACACCCAGATAATAGTTTACATGATTATCCTTACATCCTTCCAGCTTGCCTTCCCCAAGGTTCTCCGGATAGTACAAAGCCTTCTTCAGAAATTCTTCCGCCTCATCAAGGTCACCTCGTTCCATGGCTGACCGCGCCAGTTCTACCAGCGACACGGTATACTGGGTTGTTACCTTTCCTTCTCCTCCCTCCCATGGATGGAAACGGTTAGCCATAATAAACTCATAGGCATCCCCATAACGTTCTGAAAGATTCAGGAGGGTGGCATACTCAATCATCAGGTCATCCCGCTGCATGAACACATCCCTGGCCATATCATAGTGTTTCAGCCGCTCTGCCACCGGCATCCCCAGCTTCTTATACAGCTGGTCCAGTTCCAGGAAAATCCGCGCATCGCCGGGATTCAGCTCATATGCCCGCTCCATGGCCTGCTTTGCCTGATCCGGGTCATGTCTCTTGTTATAGTACGCCAGGGACAGATTCCTCCAGGTAATTGCAAAGTCCGGGTTTAACTCAGCAGAACGCTCCCAATACCCTATGGCTGTGTCGTACTGCATTTTATCGTAGTACAGGTTGCCCAGATAGTAATATGCATTGGCATCCTCACATTTTTCCCTGACCACGTATTCCAGGACCAGAATATCCTCCAGCTTATTGGGGAAACAGTAATCCGTGCTGCACTGTGAAGCCTGTAACAAAGTATAGGATGTATCTTTTCCCATCTTCCCCAGATAGTATGCCTTGTAGTAAAACAGCATGGGCCATGCCTCGTCGCATTGGGACAGAACCGCAACAGCCTCCTCATAAGCTCCGAACTCTGCATAATCGCGGGCCGTCATCAGATAGTTTTCATGGAAATTCCTGGCCAGGGTGTTGAACTCCTTAAGAAGCCTTTCATGAAAAATGCTCCCTGGCCCGGTTACCGTTCCTACGCCCCCTGTCATCAGGCACTGCAAAAACAAGCTGTCACAGCCAATTAAAAGCTCTGGCTTTTTTCCATCTGTTTCAAGATAATCTTCTACCCGCATAAGGTCCGGGCTGCTGTATTTGATTCCCACGATATTAGGAAACTCCTCCATCAACTTTTGCAGCAATCCAGGCTTTACATCATTAGTCGTGCAACCGGGAATATTATATATATACACTGGAAAATTCTCCGGAAGGCCTTTTATAACGTCACGGTAATACTGGAAAAGCGCTTCTTCATCCATTTGGAAAAATGCAGGACTCATAATGCCAACCCCATCTGCCCCAATATCAACCGCATGTGCTGCGTGGGATGCGGTTTCTCCTGTTGTCATACTGCCACACTGGATAAACAACGGAAGGCGGTGAGCGTTCACGTTCGCCATAACCTCTGCCACATGGTCCCTTTCCTCCTTTGTTAGGAGCAGGCTCTCGCCATTTGTCCCGTTGGGATACAGGGCATTTACACCTGCTTCTAACAGATACCGTGTGAAATCCGCAATCGACGCGTCATCAATAGATCCATCCTCATTCATCGGTGTAATGGTGGGAATAACAACCCCACACAGCCTTTTCTCATACATAACGTATTTCCTCCCACTAATAGTTTTCCCGTGTCTTTGTCAGCAAATCATACAGCGCCTTCTGATCCTCGCTGGCATCCGCCAGAAATTTATCAACAACCGGTTTTACAGCCTCTTCAAATAGCGCTTTATCAACCTCCACAATTTCAACGCCCTGTTCCTTCATTGCCTTCATACCATCCTCGGTTGCCTCTGGCCAGATCTCATTATTCCATACATCAGAGAACTTCTTGCCGGCTTCCAGAACAGCTTCCTGATTTTCAGCAGACAAGCCGTCAAACCATACCTTACTTACGAATACCGGGTCCGGGATAGTGAAATGCTCCGTCAGGGAGAAATGCTTGGCCAGTTCCTGCCATCCATTGGCAACCACTACAGAGGGGGTATGGTCAAGGCCGTCAATGGTCCCCTGCTGCAGACCGGTATAAATCTCGCTTGCACCCAGAGGCGTGGCGATTGCGCCCATGGCATTGGTTGAATCCGCCAGAATCGGTTCCTGCATGCAGCGAATCTTAAGTCCGGTAAGGTCTGCCGGGGTATTGACCGTTTGCTTCTGGTTCATTATGCTGCGGCTTCCAATGTCAGTCCACGCAATGATGATAAATCCATTGGCCTGCGCGTCCGCTTCCAGCATCTCGCGGACCGCCGGGTCCATTACAGTTGCACAGGCCTGCTGTCCGTTTTCCCACAGATACGGCAGGGAGAATACAGACCACATGTCATTAAACGCAGAAAGATCCGTGGCAGCGCACTCCGTCATCTCAATGGTTCCGTTTCCCAGGCCCTCAAAGGTTGCGGTCTTATCCCCCAGCTGGGAGGACGGATAGAATTCCATCTTCATACGCCCATCTGAGCACTCTTCAATCAGCTCTCCTAATTTCAGCGCCCCCTCTGCCTGCGTACCGGTGGAGGGATACGTTACCGAATACTTAACAACCACTTGTGAAGCATTGACGGATGCCGCGGTGTCTTTCGGGGCAGATGTGCCGCTGCTGCCTGCAGAAGCAGGGGCCTTAGAGCCGCCGCAGGCGGCGAGGCTGATTGCTGTGGCTGTTATAAGTAACATGGATATAAGATTCTTTTTCATATGGTTAATCTCCTTTATCATTCTTTATTAGTTAATTACGCCCACCACATCTCTGTTTTGTCTTCCATTATCAAAGATTCTTTGACAATCCTGACCGCTTTTTCCAGGCCTTCGAACCGGTTGTTCAGGCTATCCTCATGTTCAATACTGACCGCCCCATCGTATCCAATGATACGCAGTGTGGAAAAAATATTTTTCCAGTAAGCCGTATCATTGCCATAACCAATGGTCCTGAATATCCAGGAGCGATTAATTTCATTGCTGTAATGTTTGGTATCCAGGACTCCGTTGACCGCGGTGTTGATTAAGTCCACCTTAACATCCTTGGCATGTACATGATAGATTGCGTCTTTAAGCTCACGGATCACCGAAACAGGGTCCATTCCCTGCCAAAGAAGATGGCTTGGGTCAAAATTCACCCCAATCTCCCTTCCAACCTCCCCCCGGAGCCGTTTTAAGGTTTCAGAATTATAAACCATAAATCCCGGATGCAACTCTAATGCAATCTTCGTCACGCCATTCTCTTTTGCAAAAGCAGCAAACTCCCTCCAGTATGGAATCAATACCTCATTCCACTGGTAATCCAAAATCTTAAGATAATCATCCGGCCAGGGACAGGTCACCCAATTGGGGAATTTTGAATCCGGACAGTCTCCGGCGCATCCGGAAAAACAGGTAATTGTGTCCAGTCCCAGTTCTTTACAAAGGCGTACCGTGTCCCGCATATCCCCGTCATGGGCGGCTGCAATTCCCTGATCCGGGTGAATGGGATTACCATGGCAGGAAAGGGCGCTGATGGTCAAACCCGAATCCGCTATTATCCTCTTAAATTCATCTATCTTTTCTTTGTCACCAAGCAAAACAGTGGGATTAACATGGGACTTGCCTGCGTATCCGCCGCATCCCGGCTCTATTGTCTGGATTCCCATTTTTCGAAAATAATCCAGGGCCTCTGCCAGCGTTTTGTCCTGCATAATATTCGCTACAATGCCAACCTTCATTCTGATTGTTTCCTCCCGTTTTAATTAACACTGATCCAACGGCCCGTTTTCGCGCTTTCAAATATTTTATCCAGAACCTGCATCTGATGCAGCCCATCCTCAAAGTCTGCGTATGGATTAGTGGGCTTCGTTCCACGGATTGCTCCATAGACAGCTATAAAATTCTGTTTAAAAGCATCCGGAAATCCCTCCGTGTGACCGCCCGGATAGGTAATGATCGGCGCGGTATCCGGATGAGCCAGCCCACGGTCTTTTGTCAGCAGGCGGTTGGGTTCATTCCTGTACCCAAGCTTCAAATCACCAATGGCTTCGCTGTCCCATTCAGCAGAAATTTCCGAACCCGATACCCGAATCGTAGTCTGGTTTTTCCTGCCCTGATACACCTGGGAAAATACAGCGCTGCCAACGGCTCCATTCTCAAAGCGGATCATAACGTAAGAAGTATCCTCTGTATCCACCTCCATATCCTTTAACTCTCCTGCCACACTCATCTTTCTCACCGGCAGATTGGTCTGGAACTCCGCAAATACCTCTTTTACTTTACTTCCAATTACATACTCCGCCAGGTCAATCCAATGGGAACCAATATCCGATGTGACACGGGTACTTCCGCCTTTCGAGGACAACATACGCCAGTTAAAATCCGATTCCTGTGAAAAGCAATCCTGTAAATATCCTCCATGAACGCCATATATTTTGCCCAGAGCCCCATCCAGAATCATATTGCGCAGCTGATGGTTGGCGGGATAGAACCGGTTATGTAAATTAATCCCGTGGATAAGATTACATTTCCTTGCCGCTTCCAGCATTTCCTTTGCTTCCCCGGCATTCCTTGCCATTGGTTTCTCACAGATTACATGAATCCCGTGTTCGAATGCGTAGAGGGCAATTTCCTTATGCGTATGATTTGGTGTGCAAATGTGGATACAGTCCGGCTTTACCGCTTCAATCATCTCCCGGTAGTCTGAAAATCCATTTGGAACATCCAGTTCCTCAGCCTTTTGCGCCGGATCCACAATATCTACCAAGGCCACAACATCCACACCAGGCACCCGCTTTAGCGCCTCCACATGGCTTGAGCGGGTAGTTTTGATAGCAATCTTGGAGCCTAAGTCCTCATTATTGCAGGTAATAAGTCCACAAAATCCACTGAATCCGCATGAACAAGTCAAAGCCAAAATCCCTAGAAAATGCCTGTATTTCGGTAAATAGGTCAAAGGCAATTTATGGCTTTTTAACGGTTTTGGACGTTCTCCTATTGGTAATCGGTCAACGGCACTTTCAAAACTGAGGTCTGTCCATAGGGGAACAGGCAACGGGTTTTATTCCCATAAATGTTGTAGTAAACTGGAAGTTATAAACGTTCTTTTTGTTATCCTTCTTTGCTTTTTCTTTTCTTCTCTTTTTACCTTCAATTCAAAGTATATCTGCATAATATCTTCCTTTAATATTAGAGAAGGTCACTTTGGCAGGAAAAAGGTTCATTCCCGTGGCTGCCATTCCAACAACACTACAGGCCCATTCACTCAGTTCATTCGGCAGTCGAAAGCACTGGGATTCTCCATCTTTTAGAATTGTTACTGTTGGAGTGAATTTCTGATCTACCCCAACCGATAATACATCAAAAGTCTGAGAACCTTCATGTAACGGCAAAAGGAGTTGCTTCCTTGAATCAAAATATACCTTCCCACCCCTTTGGTTCAAATATGATTCTTCATCAAAGGGAATTACCGGCTCAACGGGCAGTTTGCATCTTCTCTGGTCAAAATACCTTGCCAACTGCTCGCAAGCAAACGCATTAAAGTATTCGCCTTGCATGTCTATATCAGCCCTGATCTGCTCGACAGATTCAAAATGGTTCATAAAATTAAGCAAAGCATTGAATACAACCAAATCGTCCGAATAAATACCGGAGTACGATTTGTACCAGGCTGGTTGCCATTCACAAATAAGACGATATAGTTTTTTATAAAGTTCTAATTGGGCTTCACTCAAGCTAAACCAACCTACGTCCAGAATCTTTTTGTTGATGCCTTCATCAAGAGATTGATATCGTAAGGAATCGCATAACCCCTTCAATAGCTTAGAAATGATTCCCGCCATCATATCTGCTATACGAATACCTGGATGTTCCGTAGAATCTGCTTCATCTGAATTATCCAGTCCTATTTCGCGAGCAGACTTTAGGGTTTTGCTTTCTTCCTCCGATTCGCCTTCTTTATCAATAATCAGTGAATAGTTCTGTATATCTTTTTCCTGCAAATACTTATTGAACCCATCAAAAGGCATATGATAATCCCAATCAAGCTTTGGAGCATCTGAAATCTCGTCTAATACGAGTAAAATTTCTTGAAATGCCATCGACTCTGCTTTCTTCAATTCCAGATTGTTTTCATTGTATTCAATCCTATATCGGAAAAACTTCTTTAGTTCCTCAAAAAAGTCTTCAGGCGATCCGTAGAGGCACTTAATGATTTCCTGTGGACGATATATAACGAGAGCCTTTGTAATGGAATACTTCATTAAGTCTGCGTCAACAAAAAAACTGTTTCTGTACCCTTGAAAAATCTGTAAAATAAGGTATTCGATCTTGCTGGAAACAGAAAAATAAATATGAATATCCTCGTCAAAAAGCGACAGGAAATCATTTATAAACTGAGCGTTCTGCTTGTTGAGGGAGGCAAAACCATGCTTGAATTGTTTTTGCTGAAACATCGTACTTTTGATTTCACCATTACGATCTTTTCTGTCTGCGTACTTGGTCTCAAAAGCAGCATACCGTTGCAGAATATCATCCTTCTCGGCTGACCATCCTACAATCATGGTTATGAAATTATCATAATAATTAGCGGCGCTTACCGTCTTATAGTTGATTTTTCGGCTATGCTCAGACTCATCATAGTAGAAATTATATTTAGACATTTTGTAATGTCTCCTTCATATAAATGATAATTTAGACGCAACTGCACAAGAAGTCATTTCAAACGCCTCATCAATCCGCTAAATTTCAAATTTGTCGTTTCAATTCTTCTGTTTTTCCTTTTGTTCCAACTGCTTTATGCTTTCCAAATAATCCTTTTCCACACTGCTAAGTGTTTTTGCTTTGTATTTCTTATATTCCGTTTGAGCCTTTTCCATTGCTTGCAAGTGACTCACCGTGCCATTCCCGGTGAGAAGATTTTCACCCGTTGATGTCAAAATTCCATCAAGGTGCTTTGCCCAATCCTCCATAGTCATAGGTACTTCTCGTTCTGCCTGTCTCTCAGCAAAATCAAGATATCCAGAAACCAGCTGCCCCATTGAACGCAGTTCTTTTTCGTCCAGATAATTTTTTGCAATTTTTGCTTCTCGCAAAGTTGGTTGTTCTCCAGAAAATGTCATCAATCCCATAAAATCTTTTTCGGCATCCGCACGATGATAAATCACCTCTGCCGCTGTTTCTCCGGAAACAGCATAGTGAATTTTATTCTGCACTCTCTTGAAAAACTGAATAGAAACCTCCGCTTTGGGATCATAGTCTATGCTTGTTGCATAAATTTCCAGCACCTGACGATAAAACACCTTTTCTGATGCCCGGATATCACGAATCCGTTCCAACAGCTCTTTGAAGTATCCGCCACCGCCCAGTTCCTTTAGGCGGTTATCATCCATCGCAAAACCTTTTTTGATGTATTCTTTTAAAATGTTCGTTGCCCAGATACGAAACTGCACACCACGCTGTGATTTCACACGATAACCTACCGATATAACAACATCTAAATTGTAATAATCGATTGCTCTTTCAACCTGTCTGCCGCCCTCAATTTGAACTGTTGCAAATTTTGCAACGGTTGACTCTCGTGACAGTTCTCCTTCTTCAAAAATGTTTTTTATATGTCTTGAAATTGTGGACTTATCCCTTGCGAATAAATCTGACATCTGATCAAGAGACAGCCATACTGTTTCATCGTGCATATTGACATCTAGTTTCGTCAAACCATCTTCGGTCTGATAAATCAGTATTTCTCCATAATTGTCCACTGTGGCACTCCTCCTGTTATTCACAATCGCTATATCCGTTTTTACTCTTCGCCAGAGAACGTTCCTGCCAATTCGATATATTCCTTTAACTTTTTCTGCAACAGCTTCTTATCAATCAGCTTCAAATTATATTCAGAGACCATAGTCGGGGATAAACTGCGGCTGAGAGCAAACTCTACAACCTCATCATCCTTGCTTGCACAGAGTATAACACCAACGCTGGGATTTTCGTTATCTTTTTTCATTTCACGGTCAAGAGCTTCAAGGTATAGATTGATCTTACCAACATATTCCGGCTTAAATTCCCCGATTTTCAGTTCAAATGCTACAAGGCATGAAAGTCCTCTGTGGTAAAACAGCAAATCAATATAGTAGTCGTGATTTCCGACCTGCACACGGTATTCTTCTCCGATGAAAGTAAAGTCCTTACCAATTTCAAGAATAAAATCTTTCAGATTTCGTATTATAGACTTCTGCAAATCACGCTCAGAAACAGTATCCGGCACATTAAGAAAATCAAGTACATAATTATCAAGAAAAACATTTCCTGTTGCTTTTCTTGATTCTTCAATGGCAGGTGTCAGTGGTTTCTGTGACAACATATATCTTTCGTAATATCCGCTGTCGATTTGTCTGGATAATTCTCTTGCACTGTACTTTTCCTTTACACACATACTCATGTAGAAAATACGTTCTTCAATCGTCTTACACGCCGACATTATCTTCAAATGATTGGACCATGTCAATTGTGTCAACAGCGTTGACACTTTTTCATTGTCCTTGTAAAGTTCATAAAACTGTTTCATTCTGTAAAGTCCACGGCGATTGAACCCTTTTAAGTCAGGGTAATGCTCCGCAAAAAAGTCTGCAAGTTTCTGCACAAATGCATCGCCGTATTCAGCATTTTCAGACTGTACACTAATGTATTCGCCTATATCACGATACATTAAAATCAATTCCTCATTCACTTTGCGGTATGCACGTTCTTTGGCAGACTCAATAATATCAACAATCTTTTCAAATTGTTTACTGTAAGGTATCAAATCACTCATAATATAGTTCCTTTCCAAATAACCGTTTTAAATTTCAATCTCTCTTTACATAAGTAAGTTCAATATCATAACCGAGAGCTTCCAGCATCTGCACAAAAGTTTTATTCACAACACCGTCCTGCTTTTTGATGATGCGATTGACATATGGACTTGTTGTTTTAATCTTCTCTGCAAGCTGTGCCTGCGTCATGCCGCTTTCTATACATTTTACCTTTACGTCTACTTCTATATTATTTTTCAGCATTTAAATCTCCTCTGTCTACACTGCTTTTAATAAATTTCACTTATCAGATAATTTATTATACCGTATTTCTATGTTCTTTTCAACGCATTCCCAAAAATAAGCACCCCGCTTTCCTGCAGAGTGCCTACTAACGTAATTTTATTTAATTATCCTTTCATCTCAATCTGAATCCCCGATTTGAACAGGAAATCCAAATGGTCATCATACACCGTTATTTTCTCAATCAGCTTACGCACCAATTGTTCATCGTAGACAGTGACTCGTTTTGGCTTTGACTTGAGATACTCAATCATCTCCTGAATCCGTTCCTTTCCTGCCTTATAGTTTACATTGGCCGCCATTGCTTCTTCCTGCTCCCTTTGCAGAGCATAAATCTTATCCACCACCTTGGAATAATCCTCCGATGCCGCCGTCATTTTTACAAGAAGCGTCTGCTGTTTTTCAATCTGCTGTTTGATGCGTTCCAGTTCCTCACTGTGGGTATTGCCAACCACCTCGGAGATATTCGTTTCCAGAACCTTGATGGCTCTTTGCTTGCCGCCCAGCACCTTATTGATTGCTTCCAGCACCAAATTCTGAAGCTGTATCTCTGACAGCGTCCTTGCCGGACATTCCACTCCCGGAACATTCAGCCTTGTAACGCATCTCCAGACAATCTGCTTTTTGCCGTGATTATTCCAATGGGTTCTGCGGTACATATCACCGCAATGCCCGCAAAAGACAATGCTTGACAACGCATATTTACTGCTGTACACACGTCTTTTCCCATCCATGCCCTGCCGTATATTCGCCCTGCGCTTCATCTCTTCCTGCACTCTTGCAAAAAGTTCCCTTGGAATGATCGCCTCGTGGTCGTTGTTCACATAATATTGAGGAACGGTTCCGTCATTGGCAACTCTCTTTTTGGTAAGGCAGTCCACCGTATAGGTTTTCTGAAGAAGTGCATCACCCATATACTTTTCATTAGTCAGTATTTTCTTTAAGGTGCTTGAATGCCACTTTGGATTGCCTGCCGCTGTGAGAATGCCGTCTGCTTCAAGTCCTGCCGATATTTCCTTATAATTGGCTCCCTCAAGGTACTCCCTGTAAATTCTTTTTACGATTTCCGCTTCCTCCGGCACAATCACAAGATTTTTGTCAGCATCCTTGGTATAGCCTAAAAAGCGGTTGTGGTTGACCTGTACAATACCCTGCTGATAGCGGAACTGAATCCCCATCTTAATGTTCTGTGATAAGGATTCGCTCTCCTGCTGTGCAAGAGAAGCCATGATGGTAAGCAAGACCTCGCCTTTAGAATCCATCGTGTTGATATTTTCCTTCTCGAAGAATACGGAAATATTCAGTGCTTTCAGCTGCCGGATATATTTCAGGCAGTCGATGGTATTTCTTGCAAATCGGCTGATAGATTTTGTAATAATCATATCAATATTCCCAGCTTTGCATTCTTCTATCATGCGATTGAACTCATCACGCTTTTTTGTGTTCGTGCCGGATATGCCGTCATCGGCAAATATGCCCGCCAGCTTCCATTCCGGATTATTTTGTATGAACAAGGTATAATGCTCGATCTGTGCTTCATAGCTTGTTGCCTGTTCATCGCTGTCCGTTGAAACACGGCAGTAGGCGGCCACTCTTAATTTTGCTTTTTCTTCTGCCTTGATTTCCTGTGCCTTTCGGTTTAACCTCGGCGGAAGTATTGTTACACTTCTTTCTGCCATCAGAACCACTCGCTTTCTATCATGCTGTAAGCATTCTCTGCCTGTTTGAAAGGATCATCAAACATAATCTCATTTGATTTCAGACGAAACTTGGTGGGGGAAAGTATCGGCAGATCATCTTCGACTTCCCGCACCCTTCCCAGCTTAACAGCACGATGCTCTCTTTCTTCCTGTGCTTTTTGGAAAATCTCCTTGCTGATAATCGCAGGGTAATAATCCGTACCCATATATTTTTTATTTTGCAGCATTCTTCCTGCACTGCCGTGATAGGTATCAATTCCGGCTTCAAGGGCTGCTGCCCGCAGTGCCTTGCCGCTGATGTATCCATCAAACAGTTTCTGCACCTTGGCGGCCTTCTCCTTGTCAATACTGGCTTTTCCGTTTTTGATTTTATAACCAAACAATGTCATTCTCATCGAACCACCATCCTTTCTCTGAGCGTAATGCCGCAGTTCAACCGAAAGCCAGCTTCGTCCCTTGAAAAGACAATCACACCGTTGACAAACCTTTTGAAAACGTCCTCATCATAGACCGTATGCATTTCCGCTTTGCAGCAGTAGGCATACAAATCTCTTGCCGCCGCAAGGTAGGTAGTCCCTCTCTGCTGATTGTGAAGATAATCTTCCCGCATCTGAGCCAGTGTCCGCAGTTCCTGTTCGATATCTTCCATGCTTCGGCTGAATATTTCCTGACTCAGCAGATTCTTGTGGAAATGCTCCCGCAGGAGCTTCTCACGTTCTTTAATCGCTTTTTGCTGGTTTTCAAATTCGGTCTGCTTTTCGGTATTCATGTAATTCATGTTTTCATCCAGACCTTCCAGCAAAGGCGTCAGAACCTCTTTATATCCAAAGACCAGCTTATTCATCATCGTGGTAAACGCTGCCTTTATCGCATCATCTCTGACATAAAGCATAGGGCATTTGCTTTTATCCTCAAGATGAGTGCCGCAGGACCATGCAATGTATTCCTTCCTGCCTGTATAGTGGGTTCTGCGTTTCATGATTGCCCCGCACTCACCGCACTTGATAATGCCGGAGAAAGCATATCGTTTGTTATACTTCTGCGTACTTTTCTTGATATTTTTCTCATCGGCTCTGCGCCGTGTTTCCTGTTCCGCCAGTTCAAAAATCTCGTGGCTGATAATCGGCTCGTGATGGTTTCGGCAGTAATACTGCTGTTCCTCGCCGTTATTGATATGCCTTGTAAAACGGTCATCCGTATAGGTCTTTTGAAAAATCGCATCACCCGTGTATTTTTCATTTTTCAGCATCCCGCGAATCGTTGTGGAATGCCATTTGCCGCCCTTTTTACTCTTGATGCCCTCTTCGGTCAATTCTTTGGCAATCTGCGCGGAACCTTTTCCATTGATGGTATCATTGAATATTCTTCGGACAACCTCCGCTTCTTCCGGCACAATCCTCATCTCGCCGCCGTCATTGATATAGCCATAAGGGGGATAGCTGATAACATAAGTACCTTGTTCAAAGCGTTTCTGAATCGACCATTTGTTGTTCTTAGAAATGGAATGGGATTCTTCCTCTGCCATACTGCTCAGGATGGAAAGAATCAGCTCGCTCTCCATCGTCATGGTATTTAGATTCTCTTTTTCAAAATACACATAAACGCCATGCTCGATCAGAAATCTCACCATCTCAAGGCAGTCCACCGTATTTCTGGAAAATCGGCTGATGGACTTTGTGATAACCAAATCGATTTCTTTTCTTTCACAGGCATCCAGCATAGCCAAGAGCTGCTTTCGTTTTTCCATTTTTGTGCCGGATATGCCTTCATCATAATACAGCCCGGCATACTGCCACGCAGGATTGCTTTTGATGTAGGTTTGATAATGCTTCTTCTGTGCCTCCAAGCTTTCCAGCTGTTCATCACTGTCCGTAGAGACACGGCAGTAGGCGGCAACCTTCAGCTTTTTATTCTCTTCTTCTTTTTCATTGAAGATTTTTGTAACCTTCGCCACTGATAACACCTCCTTCGTCAGTGTGACATATTACCGCTTACCCCTTGAAATAGCAACGATTTTACGCCATGATTGATGCCAGTTCCGGGGAGAATATTTTAAGATTTAAAGCCGAGATTTTGTCGAATTCAGCCAGTGAAATCAAACCGCTCTCAAGCATATTTTTCAGCATCTGCTGTGCCATCATATAATCAAATTCGTTCTGCATCTGTTCTTCAGAAATGACTTCTGCCTGTACATTAGCTTTCTTCGTTTCCATAGTTGTCCTCCGCTTCCGAGGCCAATGCCTCTAACAGGGAAAGGACAGAAATGTATGATTTAAGAACCAAAAGACAAAAAAATAAGTGCAGATGTCAGAGTTAATTACTCTCTAACAACTACACTTTTATGGTACTAAATAATGCCCGCCAAGGAAATCAATCCCCAGCGAGCATTCAATCACAATGTTTTATTTCAGTATTTCATTTACCCGATTCTGAATCACAGAATAGTTATAGCCTGCGGCTGTCAGTCGCTGTCTGCGCTCTGCTCCGTTTCCCCATTTCCCTTGTATAACCTCTTTTGCAATCTCATCCATTGTTTTTGACGGGGTACTGGTTCCAGCCAAGATTTCATTTACTCTTTTCTGAACAGGTTCATAATCATAACCGGCCGCTGCCAATCTCTGCTTTCGTTCCGCACCATTTCCCCAATCACCGCGAATAACCTCTTTTGCTATCTCATCCATTGACTTGAAAGCAGACGAAGCTCCTGCAGTGGAATATACCGCATTTCCCGATTCATCAAATACCTTATAATCAGCGTTGGAGTCAGCACATTTCTTGGCATTTGCAAGACTATGGAACGCACCTTTTTGAGATTTGGCATCCGACCATGTCTTTCGCACACGATACCAGCAGGAATCATTCGCTGACGGAGTCTGCTGAGATGAACCAAGTGCCGCTGTTACCTTTGCTGCAAGATCACCAAGCCTTGCATACAGCCAGTTTCCCGGACAGCTTTTGTTGGCAAACCAGCGATGGACGGTAATTACCATTTCATCAGACTTTGGAGCATAGTTTAAGGACTTGTTCTTATCGGCAAACCACAGAAGTTTCTTCTTGCCGTTACGCTTGCAGATGTCTGTGCAGAGTTTGATAAGGGAGTTATACACTGCACTGTTCATGGCATACGGCTCTGTCTTATCACTGGCGCATTCAATCGTGACGGCTCTTTGGTCATTGGCACTGCTGGAGGAACACCATGAACGGTTCTTTTCCTCCACGCACAAAGACACCCTGCCGTCTGTACCGATGCCGTAATTGCAGCTTGCCTCACGTCCTGCCGGAAAGCAGGCACAGATGCTCTCGCAGGATAACTGTCCTACCACACAGTGCGGTGTGATGCGGTCAATCGAATGTGTTCTCTGCCCGGAATGGTTCGGGCTAAGTCTGGTATAAGCCACCAGAGGGCTGTTTGTGTATCCCATATTTATTCGTCTCCTTTCTCGCTGCGGTCATGCAGCTGTTCCAATACTTCCTTCATCTTTGCCGGAATTGGCAGTCCGAGATGAGCGGCATTTTCCAGAAGGGAAATACCCTCGTTGGAAATGTAGAAAAATACCACTGCTGTTCGAAGCACCGAGCCTGTTCCGATTACCTGCACATCAAGGATATTTGCAATCCCTACGAGCAGAAAAATCAGCACCTTCCGGCAGATGCCCTTAAACCCCACCTCACTGGAGAGATTCTTATCCCCAATGGCACACATCACTCCCGTGATATAATCCACCGCCACAAAGACAAGCAGGGCAAACAACAAACCGTCGCAGCCGCCCAAAAACCAGCCGAGCCATCCTCCGATGGCTGCAAAAACAAATTGAATCGTGTTCCAGAATTCTTTCATGTAAGATTCCTCTCTTTCTTTGATTTTGTGTATAACCATGCAGGAAATCCGCATGGCTGACGCGGTATTCGCACCAAAAAAAGCGACCGTTCCGAAGAACAACCGCCTGTTTCCAAAATGCAGTACGCACAATGTCCTGTACGCATATTTGTTGTATTTATATTTAAAATCCCCTTGCTATTTTCCGGCTTTAGAGTGATAGATAACACTACCAAAAACCAGCGCTGCAAAGCGCATTCAAACAGCAAGGAGGAATTGCCCATGAAAACAAAAAACATTAAAGTCCAGTATTCCAGCCGCTATCAAAGCGGTTTTGCGCCGAAGATCCAGATGGAAGGCCGTTGGCTTGAAAAACTTGGCTTTCCTATCGGCACACATCTGGTTGTCGAATATGAGGAAGGCTCCATCCGCATTCGGCCCTTTACGGAAGAAGAAACGGCCGCTATAGAAGAACAAAAACTTCAAGCGGAGCTTGCCAGAAAGCAGCAGGAATACGAAGCTACAAGACGCAGTCTGGCAAAACAATACGGAGCGTTCACAATGGTCGCAGAAGCGAATAGTAACTATGGCACAGATTCCACAACACGTCCGCAGCGCAAAAAGTGATCCCTCCGCCGGATATCCCGGTATCCAATCCCTACAGGAAAGCAGGAGGCAGCGCCCCCTGTTTTCTCTCGCTTAACTTTCTTCCGGCTGCTCTGTCAGTGTATAGGTAATCTTCATGGTTTTATCCACCGTCTTTACTACCGCTGACGAAAGGTTGTTGATGGAAGCAAGGTAAGGCGTAAGCAGATAGGTGGTACGGAATTCACTCCCATAGCTTCCTCCCCAGCCTACAAGGAAGTTTTTATACTGAAATAAAGGAGTTGCTGCAACATTCAGCCTTGCACTTCCCTGTGTGTGTATGACTTTATCCTCTGCTGTGATTTGGAAATCCCCTCCTACAATCAAATCTCCAATTAGTGTCAGATACACTTCGCAGTTTCCTGTTTCACAAAGGGGCTTCCACTTGGATGTAAATCCGAAATTAATCAGCGTTACGTCCGAGGGATTGCTGACATTAATCTTATAAATCCCCTTTTTGTCATTGGCTGGTGCATACAGATAACCGCTCCGCATACAGCACTTGACCGTCCGCTCCGGGAAACTGTCATCCGCATCCCGTTCTCCCACGGCCATCAGTTTGGCATTGAAGAGCGTCCACGTTCCTTCTGTAAAGGAGTAATCCGCCTTTGAAATCTTAATCCACAGCATAGTGCTGCTGCCGGAGGAATTCCCTTCATTAGAAAAGCCGTACCAGTATCCGTCCTGCCCATCTATAAATTCCCCATACTTTGTATAACTCCCAAGAAAACGGAATGTTTCTGTAGTGATGGTCTTATCCTCTAAGACCGTGTAAGTGGAATCGCCCAGCTTTTCATTCAGCCCGATGCTGAAAATGGGCAGCCGTATTTTCCGGATACGGACACTGGCATCTGCAAAGGTAATGGAATACAGCAGGTTCTTCTCAAAATCCACCTGGACCGTTTCAAACAGCATCATCTGTTCCGCTTTTCCCATATCCCCGATATCCACATCTTTAATCTGCAAAAAGGTGCTTGCATCCCCCACAAGGCTTCCAAATCCGTTCTCACCTCCCTGGGCGCTGGTCAAAGCTACCGCTGAAATCGTTCCGTTCCCCTGACTTGGGGTAAACTCCCAGACAAACTTATAGCCGTTCTCCAGCGCCTTGCTTTCCACCGGATTTAAGCTCCCTCTTGCAGTATTAGCGGTGGAATTCACATTGTTGGAGGCATATGCAGTGGGAAGGTTGTCCGACTTTACATAGAGATTATCCGCATATTCCTCCAGAGCCTTTGGAAAAAGCAGAATCCCTCCAATCATGTGCGGGCAGATGGGGAGCAGGTTTCCATTCCATGTAATCCCGCAGGATAAATTCTTCTCCGTGTAAAAGGTCCCCATCGGGTTCAATCCCAAAATGTTGTTTACTGTATTGGTAATCATATTTTCTTCCGTGACAGTTTCCGTCTCAGAAGTATTTACATCCGTCAGTTCCATCACCATCGTTCCTTTTAACTTCATAATCACAATCCCTCCTGTGTTATTTCTATTGGTCGGCAGAACGCTCCAATGGCTGTCCGTCCTGCTACCCGGTCTGTATAGCTTCTCTGCACCAGTTCCATTGTCTCTATTTTTATTATTTCCTGAGATGCCCTTCCCTGCAGACCGCCGCCAATCACAAAACTGCCGACTGTTTCTTCTATATTGATTTTTCCATCCCAAGCCGCTGCTGCCGCCATTGACTGACCGCTGATAGATGCAATGCAGTCCCCTGTCCCGATATCTCCTGTTCCTTTCGTCAGTCGCAGATATACATTGAAAGTATTGGTGTAGTCTGCAGCAATCTGCTCAATGGGATAATACAATGCCAGCGTATGTTTTCCGCTGTGCCAGCTTTCCTGCGGATGAAAAGTCAAGATTTCTTCGTCATTCAATTCAAAGGTAACGTAAGCCTCGGCCTTTCCGTCCTCCCGCCATATGACTGGCAGTTCCACAGCTATCTCTGTATCCGCAGTCTCTGCACTTTCTGTATCTATCGCCCCTTCTAAGATAACTGCCCCATTGCCAGTTCCTGCTTGAGCGCTGCCTGGAATCGTAATTGTCCCCTTGGCTGCAGCGGTACGTTCTGTCTGCTCCGCTGATACGTCAATAACAATCTCTCCAAAGAACTGCACATGGGTTTCCTCTGAAGCCGCAAACTCAATGCTGATAATCTTCACAGCCGTATCTGCGACCGAAAAAGAAGAAGCATTGGTAAAGGTATGAATGCCAATCTTTCCAGCTTCAATCTGATTCAGCAGACCGGAAATATTCTTGTCATTCTTTGATTTTGCCTGTGCCAGCCTTGGATTCTTGCCCACACATTTCAATGACTGTTTCCCGCCAATTTTATACTGGATAGCCGTGATACAGGTGTGCTTCGTCTCATCCGCCTGTCCTCCAGTAAAGGTTAAGATATCTCCCAAATCCAGTGCCGGATTGCCGATGGTGTCGGAATCAAACGGAACGTAGGATACTGCCGACAAGTCATGCAGGATATTTTCACATAACTGTTTTCTGGTTTCTTCCAGTCCAAACTGCAAAAGAGGGTTCACTCCAAGGTTCATGGTCAGCCCATCATCCGTTTCCAGTGCATAATATTCTGCAATCTGTGTCCGCAGATTGGTGGAACTAACAGCAGTGTATCTGGTAATAAAATCAGAAAAGCTACTGGAAAACCGATGTCGGCTGCCTATTTGCCGGACAGGCAAAGCAGTGTATTTCCGAAGTTCCAGTTTTCCTTCCCGATTGATACAGCAAAAGCATCCAAGTACCTGCGCAGTGTAATAAAGCACGTCCCGATAAGTTTCAATATCATTCTCCGAATAGATGGACAGTGTGATATCCGCATTTGGAAAAGCAGCAATCTGCTCTTTCGTCTGTGCCAGTTCCACACTACAGGCTTTGCTGCATAATGCAAGAAAATCATAAGCTGTTCCAATGGTTTCAAAGCCATTGAAATTCTTCTCAAAGCGGAGCATATAATCGTAGGCTTTCAGTTCCAGTGTTTTGATGTGCCTGTTGGCTTCGCTGACTTCAAAAATCCCCATCGGAAGTTTTTCATACGTGCCGTCAGACAGACACAGATGATAAAACAATTCTACTTTTGCATCTTCCAGTGTGTAACGGTCAATCTGAGAAAATAGGGTAATGCCCATTTCAGCGGCATACACCGTTCCCAGTTCAATTTCTGTGCTGCCGCAGCACTGGCTTGAAATATAGCCGCTGCCCTTTACGATATCCTGATATCCAAATTCATGGATGATTCCTGCTTTTGTTGTGATTCTTCCTGTCCAATAATATTTTCTTGTGTTTTCCTGCACTGCCTGCAGGAAGGCATCCGATACAGGATACACCGACACCACCTCCCTAAAATTCGTTCAGTGAGAATGACACCGTCCACAGACCCTTATAGGAAGTATCCTTATAGAGCTTCGCCTTGTAGCCTGTGATATACATTTCTGTTTCCTTCAATGCCAAATCCTCTGTATCAAAATACTGCACGGCTATCTTTGGCTGTTTGGAATAAGCCGTCAGCCGTTTCAGCCATGCGGCACTGACAGAGAAGGAGACGCCTATTCTAACTACTCCTGCCCGTACCACATCTCTTTGTGTTGTCCCGGCCTCTGTTTCTCCGCCGGAGTCCGCCTCCACATCTGTCAAGTCCAGATCATAAGAATCGGGCAGAGGGAGAACCGTGCCGTCAAACTTCAAATACTGTATAAATGCCATAATTATCGCCCTCCACTTCTTAGATTCGTTCTTTGCTGTGCATTAACTACCACTTCGTCCAGCATGGTTCCTCCAAGGTAAACCGGGATAACAATGTCACCGCCCTGACCTCCCACACTTGCCAGCGCTTCAGTAATGGCTGTGGTAATTCCTGCAAGAGCATCTCCTGCAGATACACCGCCAAGGATTCCACTGGTGTCTGCCGTGCTGATTTTCGGATTGACCACCATATCGGCAGCCACATCGTCCATCGCATTTGCCACCATGCTCTTGCTTTTTTCGATGCCCTTGGCAAGCCCGCTCATGAAGTCCGGCATCCAGGTTTCATAATCCGTTAAAGGCCCCTCATCCAGCACGGAGAAGTGCAGAAAGGATTTGATTTTGTTTGCCACATCGCTGACGGCATCACCGACGGCACTGATGCAGCTTTTGATACCATTCACGATACCCATAACTAAATCCTTGCCCCAGATAAAGGCAGAAGAAGCAAGATTTTTGATATAGCCGACTGCCTTGTCAAAGCCACCCTTGATGGTGTTGTAGATACCGCTGATGGTGCTTTTGATGCCATTCCACATAGCAGAAAAGGCGTTGCTCACAGCCGTCTTGATTCCATTAACCACAGAAGATACCGTGGACTTGATGTTATTCCAGACTGTTGTAATGGTATTTTTGATGCCGTTTACCACTGTGGTAATCACCGATTTGATGGCATTCCAGATGGTTGTGAACACTGTTTTTATCGCATTCAGAACTGTGGTGATGACCGTCTTTATGGTGTTCCAAGCAGTAGTCAGAAAGGTTTGGATTGCCGTAACAATGGTTGTAATGAAGGTGCTGATAGCATCCCATACCGTAGTCACCACCGTCTGAATGGCTGTCAGAACTGTTGTAATTGCCGTCTTGATAACATTCCAAGCTGTGGTAAGGAAAGTCTGAATCGCTGTGACCACGGTTTTCACAACCGTGCTGATGGCATTCCATACCGTAGTGAAAAAGGTCTGGATTGCCGTGAAAATAGTTGTAATCACAGTCTTTATCGTATTCCATGCCGTGGACAGGAAGGTAGAAATCGCTGTCACTACAGTAGTGAAGATATTCTTGATGCCTTCCCACAGACCTGTGAAGAAGTCACGCAGTCCGCTCCACATTGTTTCTGCGACAGATTTGATGCCCTCCCAGGCTGCCGCAAAAAATTCCTTGATGGCATTCCATACGGCAATGGCTACTTCCTTGATGTTCTCCCACAGGTCAATCCAAAACTGGCGGAAATCCTCATTGGTATTCCACAGATAGATGAATGCTGCCACCAGTGCCGTAATTGCAGCAATAATCAGGAAAATTGGGTTTGCAAGCATGGTCGCATTCAGTGCGGCAAAGGCTCCTTTGACCGTATTGATAACTCCGGCAATCTTCGGAACAACTGTCATAATCGTACCGACTGCCGAAATGACCTTACCGACTATAATCAGCACAGGCCCCAGTGCAGCCGCAAACAAGGCTACGGTCACTACAACCTTCTTGGTTCCTTCATCCATGCCGTTCAGCCAATCCACGAACTTCTGCACCCAGCCGACAATCTCCTTAATGGCTGGCATCAGCAGTTCGCCAAAGGAAATGGCAAGACCCTCAAGAGCCGATTTAAGAATCGTCAGCTGTCCTTGCAGGTTGTCCAGCTGCGTATCTGCCATCTGCTGCGCCGCACCGCCGCTGTTGACTATAGATGCCTGCAAATCATCCCAAGTTTCGCCCGTATTAGCAAGCAGTGCATTGACAGAGGACAAGTCAGTCTTATTGAAGATGTTGCTGATAATATTGGACTTTTCTTCGGAGGTCATGCCGTCCATACTCTTGTTCAAATCACCGAGGACGTCATTCATGCTCCGCATATTGCCCTCGGAATCGTAAACATCCACACCGAGAGATTTCATGCTTGCCGCCGCTTTATCCGTTGGATTCTGTAAGGACAAGATGATATTTCGAAGATGCGTACCGCCCTCTGCACCCTTGATACCATTGTTGGCAAGGATACCGAGAGCCGTGTTCAGTTCTGCCGTTCCGCCTTTTACCGACTTTGCCGTTGCACCGATGGTCAGGATACCTTCGCCCAGCTGGGCAACAGAGGTGTTGGTTGTGGAAGCGGTCTTTGCCATCTGGTCTACCATCTTCTCCGATTCAGATACGCCCATGCCAAGGGCGGACATGGCGTCAGTCACCATATCCGATGCAGAAGCAAGGTCAATTCCGCCTGCCGCTGCAAGATTTAAGATAGTCGGCAGGGTGTCGCACATCTGCTGCGTGTCATATCCGGCGAGGGCAAGGTAGTTTAAAGCCTCGGCACACTCACTTGCGGAGAAAGCCGTTTCTGCCCCCATCTTCTTTGCCAGTTCCGAAAGAGTGTCCATCGTGTTGACGGTCTGCCCATCGACTTCTGACATGGAATCTTTGGTAATGCCCATCGTAGCCTGCACCTGGGACATGGAGGACTCGAAGTTCGCCGCCGTGGTTACCGCCGCTGTTCCAAGGCCAGTCACTGCTGCTGTCACTGGCAGCATCTTCTTACCGACACCGGAAATGTTATCGCCTGCTGTTTTCAGCTTTTCACCTGTTGCAGCAATCTTCTGCATGGCAGTGGCGGACTGGTTCGCCTGTTCTTCCAGCTTTTTTAAATCATTCTCTGTTTCTATAATTTCACGTTGAAGGGCATCGTACTGCTCTTGCGAAATCTCACCATTGGCAAGAGCCGTGTTTGCCTGTTCAGCGGCAGTTTTTAATGTGGTCAGTTTACCTTTGGTTTCTTCCACTGCCTGTCCGAGAAGTTTATGCTTTTGTGCAAGCAGTTCGGTATTGCCGGGGTCCAGTTTCAGAAGTTTCTCCACATCCTTCAGCTGTGCCTGCGTATTTTTAATTTCTCCGTTGACACCCTTTAAGGCAGTCTGAAGTTTTGTGGTATCGCCGCCGATTTCCACTGTGATGCCCTTGATTCTGTTTGCCACTTTAAGCACCTCCTCTCTGCAAAATAAAAGCACCGACCATAACAGCCGATGCACTTTTACTCAAAATTGAGTATATTAAAATCTGTCGAAGTCCTCCTGCGTTGCGACCTCTCTGTACTTATAATCATCATTCCTGCTCTCTGCGTACATATCGTTGACCATGCCAATCGTAAGCAAATTCAAGTCACGAATAGAAAGGCCAAGCTGTACACATCGGAGCAGAAATAATGGGGTTGTCATTTCCCGCTCAGTTGCTCGAAGTTTTTTTTAGACTGGACATCCGTCTGGGTATTCAGTCCCCAAAGCTGAATCAGCTGGGGAAGAATCTGATAGATGGAGAAGGTGTTGAAGCCGTCCAGCCAATCTTCCGGGGAATCCGGGATAGACGAGTCAGCGTGTTTTGCCATGATATAGGCGATGTTCTCAAACATCTCAAGGGAAAACATATCCAGATTGGAGTTCTCCTCGCTGCCGTCACCGACCGATTTCTCTAAAGAACGCAGGTCTTTGTAAATGTCACGATGGAACTTCATTCTGTAAATGCGGGGAATGGCGGCGGATGCCTTAAATGGAACCTGCTTGCCATCAATCTCAATATTCTGTTTCATGCTCATGGCTTAGCCCTCCTTTACAGCCACAGTCCTAGCGGGTGTACTTGCTTTTGCAGTATTTGCCACAGGCTGCACTTCCGGTTCTGTTTCTGCGGCCGGCAGATACACCTCCTTGTACCAATCCAAATATACTGCGTCCGTGGTATCGTCCCCAGTCTTTGCTTTGACATAACCACTCGCCAATGGGGTGGCTGTCAGTGCAAGCGTTTCTGTCTGAACTTCAATCTCATCCTCATTGGTTTGGGATTCGATGCTCGGACGGCTTGCCGCACAGTTATACAGCACATGACGGATTTTCTTTACATCACCGTCAAACTCGAAAAGCAGTGCAAAGTTGGCTGTCTCTACGTTTGCATTCTCTACCAGCACCTTATTTTTGTCCAGTTCTTCCTTCAGCACATCGGTACGGAAACTCTCCGGCACCATCGCCAGCTCCAGGTCACCGTCATACCCCATATTGTTGGAAATAGTATAGTACGCATATCCATCCGCATAGAAATTGGACGGCTCACCGTTTGCATCCAATGCCAAGGATACCGCACCGGGCATTGTGACAGGTGTGCCAAAAGATACCTGTCCGTCCTCTGCAATTGTCTGCAGGGCATAATGCACATTGCAGATATTAAATTTAACTTTATTCTTTTTAAGGCTCATTTCAAACCCTCCTGTTCAAATTGATATAGGACCTCATACAGCTTTTCGCTGTCGATCCATGTTTCGGACTTTTCATAGAAGATGCCGTATTTATCCAGCACATCCTCCAATTTCTGCTCCATCGGCAAGTCCTTGGTGTCGGTGTACAGTTCAATTTTCACATCGTTTATCTTGTAATACACTCTGCCGTCTGCAGCGAAGTTGTCACTGCCGGGGAGCAAATAGCAGATAAACGGCGGATCAGGCGATTCGCCCTCTGCAAAATGGTCATAGGCAAAGGGGATGCCGACCTCGTTCATGATTTCTATCAGCTTATCCATTCTGCAGGCTCCTTTCGATTTCTTCTTCCAGCTGACGGACTGCCTTTTCCTCTGCCGGAGCGATGTGTGCTTTTCCTGCCACACGGCCGCCGCCACGCTTGGCATGACCATGTTCCAGAAGATGTGCCATCTGATAGCGGTTCTTAGAATGGACAATCAACTGAAGAGAATCCGAGGTTTCCTTTTCCTTTTTCACTGCCCAGCTTTTCGCATACGCACCAGTATCAGATGGCGCATTCTGCTGTATCTCCTTGCGGACAGATGTCCCGGCTTTCTTGACTGCCTTTTTCATATCATACGCAGCAAGGTCAGCATATTCTTTCAGACCTTCCATAACGGCAGATGCCAGCTGATCTGACCGGATGCTGTTGTTTGCCATATTACCGCCTCACTTTCTGACATTTCAGCTTGACTGACTTCTTCTTAAAATTCATGTGGTCTATGCCGAGAATGTTGTAAATATCACCGCTGTAAACCACACGGTATTTGTCCGCAGTCATTGCCGAAATATTCCTGCACCACCTCACTGTAAAATCTATCTTGCCGCTGTCACCCACCACTCCCGCCTTAGTATCCTCTTTGGGCGATTCGCCGCTGACAGTCGCATAACAGGAATACCAGTCCGTCCATGTGTTGACGTGGTTTCCGATATCATCCACGGTCACAGTATTTTTCTGAATTGTGATTTTCACATTCATAAGTGCAATGTCCATCAGAATCCCTCCCGTCTGCTGCCAAAGAGCAAGGCTCGAAGGGTAATCATCAGGGCATGATGGTCTGCATCCTCACGATGCTCATAAAGATATGCCACTGTATACAGAACTGCCGTCTTTGCATTCGGCTCAGATGTGAGCGCATTGGCATCATCGGTTCGCATGATATCCATGCAGATTTTCTCTGCACTGGAAAGCAGATACTCGATCAGCGAATCATCATCTTGAAAATCTACACGGAGATACTGCTTCATCTCCTCAAGGGTTACAATCATATCTGTCACCACCTCTATCTATAAAAGTAAGCGCCGCCCCAGAGGATGGCACCATAGGTTTACTTGCTTGCAGTCTTAGCTGTCACAGCAGCTTTTGCAGCACCAGTGATTTTCAGAATCTGCACGGCTTCCGGCAGAATCAGCTTGCCGTCCACACGCTCCTTTGCCACATAGCCAAGCATGCCGTTGCCTGCGAACAGTTCCGTGAGCTGCTTGAAGGAACGGGTACCACGGTCACCGATGTTGTAGTAGCTGTAATCACCGAAAGCAATGGCATCGACAGGTGCAAACTGAGAAGTATGCACATCATAGCCGAGCAGCTTATCCGGCTCATCGAACTGATAAGACGGCTGCCACATATATGCGCCGTTGTTGTCCTTCAGAGTACGGATCTGTGCAATCAGCTGATCATTGATAATGAAGGACGCATCCTTGCGGTATGCTCTCTTAAGGGCGTACACAAGATTGATGATTTCATCGGCGGTTAATGCGGATACCGTTTTTGCCACTGTACCGCCGCCTGTTTCCGCAAACAGACCTAACGGCTGACCCACGCCTGTGCCATTTAAGAACGCATCCTCTTCGGCATTGGCGAGTGCCTTGCCGAACTGGTCGATGATATAGTTCTCAAGGCCGAAAGCGTTATCGTAGAGCAGTTCCTCAGTTACCTTAATGGCAACGTGCAGCTTGTGAGCGTCCAACAGAATCTGGTCGAAGGTCGCATCGCCAAAGGTAAGCGCACCTCCTTCCTCAATCCATGCCGCCGCAGGCTTGGTGGCAGCAATGTTGATTTTATGCTCGCCGCTTGTCGAGATGCGTGTTGCCAGCTTACGCATGATGTTCTCGTCCTCAAGTGCCTGAATCAAGCGGCTGTCATATTCCTCCGGCACAAGGTAGCCGCCGTCAGCGTCCACGCCCTCCTGCAGAACATTGGAAATCTGCTTGAAGTTGGAACGCAGTGCTTTCAGCATACCTTCACGGTACTCATCGGATGCACGGCCTGTCTTTGCCTTATCCTTGCCGTCAGCCTTCATCGGCTTGGTCACGATAGGAGTATTCACAGGCTTATTGAGTTCATTTTCCAATGCTTCCATCTGCTCCATGCGTTCAATCTCCACACTGTAATCCTTGATTTTCTTTTCCATATCGGCATAGGCTTTTGCATCCTCTTCGGAAAGCAGACCATCCTTGTCACGCTTGCTTTCCACGAATGCCTTAGCGCCCTGCCATGCCTTGTTTCTTGCTTCTCTCAGTTCCAAAATAGTCATAATCGATTACCTCCAGTTTTTCATTAAGTTAAGCCGCTCCATGAGGGAGTCGGCTGTGGTTTTGGTTTCTGATTTCGTTTTCTGTGCGATTTTGCACTTTGCCGCCAGCTTATCCATTAAGGAATTTGTGACAGCCGCACGGGAAAACACCATGCTGACCTGCGGAATGTCCATATTTTCCGCTGTACTTCTGTACATGATTTCATCTGCAAATCCCATCTCCACGGCACTGTTTGCATCCATCCAAGTCTCCGCATCCATAAGGTGCGACAGCTTGGCACGGGACAGTCCCGTCTTGATTTCGTAGGCATTGATGATGGACTCCTTTACCTCGGAGAGCATGGCGATGGCTTTCTCCATTTCCGCTGTATCTCCAAAAGCAATGGTGGCCGGATTGTGGATCATCATCATGGACACAGGGGAAACCTGCACCTTCGTTCCTGCCATTGCAATGACACTCGCCGCTGATGCCGCAATGCCGTCAATCTTGACTGTCACACTGCCTTTATAGTTCATCAGCATATTGTAGATTTGGGCGGCCGCCACGCAGTCACCGCCGGGACTGTTAATCCACACGGTAATGTTACCGCTGCCGGATTCCAGTTCTTCCTTGAAAAGCTGCGGCGTGACATCATCGTCAAACCAGCTTTCCTCTGCGATTGTGCCGTTTAGAAACAGCGTCCTCTCCTGTGTCTGTTCCTGCGTTTCCTGATTGGTCACCGTCCTGTCCTTCCAGTTCCAGAACTTCTTCATCGGATTTTTCCTCCTTTCCTCGTCCTCGCAATCTTCATATCGTTCATTTCCGTGCAAGCACGAAAACTCACTCATTTCGCTGCTCGTCCTCTCCCCAACAAGTCATTCGACTTGCCGGGGTCCCCATTCGCAAATATTCCCGCATCTGACAGCTTGGTCATATTGCCATTGATGAGGTATAAATCACCGCCGTCTTCGGCAGGAATGCGGTCAAGGTTCTCAAGTTCACGGATGTCATTGGCGCTCATCCAGCCGTTCTGCCTTGCCGTGGCATAGCCGCTCATACGGCTTGCATAATCCCCCCGGAGCAGTCCGTCCACATTGAACTTGATAAAAAATGCAGCCTTGTCATTCTGTGAAATCAGCACCCTTGCCATAGCCTGTTCCCAGCGGATTAGCCACGGCTCCAAGGTGTATTTCACAAACTCCAAAGACTGCTGCTCAATATTGGAAAAGCTCGACTTCTCCAAATCACCGACCATGTGGGGCGGCACTCGGAAAATTCGAGCAATCTCATTGATTTGAAATTTTCTTGTTTCTAAAAACTGTGCTTCATTTGGGGAAATGGAAATCGGTGTATACTTCATTCCTTCTTCAAGGATTGCCACTTTGTTGGAATTGCTGCTCCCGCCGAATCCCTTATTCCAAGACTCCCTGACTTTCTCCGGGTCTTTGACCGTTCCCGGATATTCCAGAAGTCCGCCCGGTGTCGCACCGTTTGCAAAGAACTTGGCTCCATACTCCTCGCAGGCAATCGCCATGCCGATGGCATTCTTCGCCATTGCAATAGGCGAATAGCCGACCAGTCCATCAAATCCCAGTCCGGGAATATGAAGCACATCGGTCGGTTTCAGCCTGACTGTTCCGCCTTTCATGGTGTGTGCTTCATCGCTTGAGGTCTGGTATTCATAATAAAGCTGCCCCTTATCGTCACGGTCAACCGTCATACGGTTCGGCATCAGAGGATACAGTGCCATCACCTCGCCTTTGCCGTTTCGGATAATCTGTGCATAGCCGTTGCCCCACAGCAAAAGGTGTGTCATGAGCGTTTCTCGAAAAACAAAGGATGTCATTTCCGGGTTCGGCTCATCATGCAGAAGGAAATACAGCGGATTGTCCACTGCCTTTTCCTTACTGCCGTCCGCACCGTATTTGTATAAATGAAGGGGCAGACCTGCCACAGCTTCTGACAGTATCCTCACGCATGAGTACACCGCTGTCATCTGCATGGCAGACCGCTCATTGACTGGCTTGCCGGAGGTGCTTCCGCCAAGGAAAAATCGGTAGGCACTGCCTGCCGTACTGTTTTTGGGTGCATCTCTTGACCTAAAAAGTCCGCTGAATAGTCCCATAGTAATCACGCTCCTTCCTAAATGAACAAAATCCCGCGATGGTTATACACGGAATCCCCGGCATCACTTCCACAGCGGATGGCTCTGTCCAGTGCCATAATCGTGGCAATGGCACCGTCAATCTTCTCTGTGGATTTTTCCTTGTCTGCCTTGATGTTTCCGGCAGGGTCGGTTCGGATGAAGATATTGTCCATATTCCATCTAAGAACCGGGTGGCCGCCGTGGGCAATCTTCTGCTCCAGCACCAGCTTCATCAGTTCCTTGGTCGGAGGAGACATATCCTTAAATCCCTGTCCGAATGGAACGACCGTAAATCCCATGCCCTCAAGGTTCTGCACCATCTGCACAGCACCCCAGCGGTCAAAGGCGATCTCCCGGATATTGAACCGTTCGCCCAGCTTTTCGACGAACTTCTCAATGTATCCGTAATGCACCACATTGCCCTCCGTTGTCTGTAAATACCCCTGTCTCTCCCACACATCATAAGGAACATGGTCACGGCGGACACGCAGGTCGAGGGTTTCTTCCGGAACCCAGAAGAAGGGCAGAACACTGAATTTGTCCTCTTCATCAAGCGGTGGGAACACCAGCGAAAATGCCGTCATATCCGTGGTGCTGGAAAGGTCAAGACCGCCGTAGCAGACACGTCCTTCCAAATCTTCCTCACTGACGGCAAAGGAGCATTTATCCCATTTGTCCATCGGCATCCAGCGGATTGCCTGCTTGACCCATTGGTTCAAGCGAAGCTGTCGGAAGGAGTTCTCCTCACCCGGATTCTGCTTTGCTGAGTCGCAGGCTGCTTTGACCTTATCCATACCGACCGTGATGCCAAGAGACGGATTGGCTTTCTTCCACACCTTGGGGTCTGTCCAATCATCGGCTTCATCCGCACCGTAAATCACAGGGTAGAAGGTAGGGTCAAGTTTTCTTCCTTCCAGAATGTCCTTTGCTTTCTGATGTGTTTCATAGCAGATGGAATTGGTGTCCGTCCCGGCTGTTGTAATAAGGAAATACAGCGGCTGCATACGGGCATCGCCGGAACCTTTGGTCATAACATCAAACAGCTTTCGGTTCGGCTGGGTATGCAGTTCATCAAATACCACCCCGTGTATATTAAATCCATGCTTGGAGTAGGCTTCTGCCGACAGCACTTGATAGAAGCTGTTGGTCGGAGTATAGATGATCCGCTTCTGCGAAGTCAGTATCTTCACTCGCTTGGACAGAGCAGGACACATCCGCACCATATCCGCCGCCACATCAAATACAATGGCAGCCTGCTGTCTGTCGGCAGCACAGCCGTAAACCTCGGCTCGTTCTTCTCCGTCCCCACAGGTCAGAAGAAGTGCGACTGCCGCCGCCAGCTCCGATTTTCCCATCTTCTTTGGAATTTCCACATAGGCTGTATTGAACTGCCGATACCCGTTGGGTTTCAGCGTTCCGAATAAATCTCGGATAATCTGCTCCTGCCAGTCGATCAGTTCAAAGGGTTTTCCCGCCCATGTTCCTTTGGTATGGCAAAGGCTCTCGATGAAGGCAACAGCGAAGTCCGCCGCATACTCATCATAGTGGCTGTCTTTTACCTTGAACTTGGTAGGTCTGTATTTTTTCAGTTTTCGCAAGAGTGCCACCTCCTTCATTTTGGCATAAAAAACGACCTGCCATCGGCAAGCCTTCGTAACAAGATACAGAGCCGCTTGGCTCCGTTCTTGGAATTTTCAGTTGTAAAAATCCTTAGTTATGTTCGTACATCAGAATGGCAAGTGCCTGTTCCGCTTCCTTGGTCTGCGGTGGAATATCCCATCCTCTTCCATAGTCATAAACTATCTCACCATACTGCTTTAATACCAGGCTGCAAATCCTGCCGCCGTCAATGCCGTATTCTTCGCTTGGCTCATCAAAGTGTTTGCACCAATAACGCACCGCCGTGTATTTCCCATCCTCGTTCTTTACTCCAATCGTTCCTTCGCTCCACATATTCGTTTACCTCCGTTTGTTGTTTTCCCTTTCGGTAGTACACATATTACCGCTGAAAGCACTATATATCCACTCAATTCAGAGCATATACTACACAATCTTTTAAGAGGAAAACTGTGTATTTTACAGCGTTATCCACGCATGGAGCGATGAATTGTTTCGAGGATTTCTTCCTGCTCGGACGGCTTTACACCGATGCTCTCCAGGGCTTCTCTGGTGCCGCAGTCCGGACAGATGATGGTTTCGCTGTCTGCCCTCGAAAGGGCAGGCGCACCGTGGTAGGATTTGCTGCAGCGTGGGCAGATTCTGATTCTTTCATTAGCTTCAATCTTCATGGCATTTCCTCCTGCTGTTTTCCACAGCCTTAAACAAAATATTCTCATCAAATCCAAAACTGTTATATCCCTCAACACAGGTCTGCACGTAGTGCCAGCTTGGTGTTCCAAGCATTCTGTCCTCGTGCATGATATACACGAAGCAGTCACGGATTCTGGTCTTGCCGGACTTGATGCCCTTAATCGGCAGCTGCATTTCCTTCTTGTAGTAGAAGGTGGGAAAACCCTCGTAGCGGTCGAGAGCCGCTTCATCCTCATCAGTCACCGACCAAACGGCAACGGGAACAATCGTCCCAATTTTAGGTTCAATGGTAAGGTATGCTCCTGTCTGACTGCCTTTGAAAAGCAGTTCATAATCCTTGATTTCTGATGTTCCGATGATTCGTGCCGATGGGCATCGCATCCGCATCTGCGGGATGTTTAAATTGCTTCCGTAGGCAAGGTAGTATCGTTTCTTCATAATGGTATCCATCCTTTCCGAAGGGATTACCCTTCTACCACCTTAAGACCGCCGAAGCGGTCGGAAGTAAGGTGGCAGGAGGCTAACTCCTGCGATTCTCGCCTGTCGGCTCGGTCGGTGCTTCTGCTTCGCAGAGGTGTCCACTGGACACCCGCACCCTTCAAGCGGCTCTGCCGTTTCTGAAGGCTGTATCTCCTGCCAGTCTCTTGGTAAGGATTTCTCTTGCCGTCTTGAATTCCTCTCCGATGAAGCCGAGTCGGAGAAGCCAAGTCCTCATGGCGTATTTCGGATTTTCATTCTGCTGTGGCTTTGGGCTGGCAGTCTTTACCGTTTTCGCCATCTGGCTCAGTGCAAGGCAAAGCTGAATGTAGCTTTTCAGCTGTCCGGCATGAAGTCCGTTCAGTTTGCCGTCTGCCGGGGCATCGAACTGGAAAAGTCTGAACTCGATGGTCCCTTTGGTAAAGGTCGCATGGTAGTTAAGCATATGGTATCTGCTGTCATTGTAATGGTGGTCTCTGCCGCAGCCTGCTCCGTTGGAGGTGTACCAGATATCTGCAAGTGCCGCCATCGTCTTTGGCTTTTTCTTGTTGACCTGCTCCAAGAACCGAGGATCAACCGTGCGGCAGTAGCGGTGCATCCTTCCTCTGTCGAGGTCAAGGGCATCGGCTATCAGGCTTTCGTGGCTTGCCATGATGTTTGCAAGGTTTCTCATGGTCTGTGGGGTATGTCCGTTTGCACCGATGTGGATGTGGACTCCGCAGCCCCTTGTGGCATCGCTTTTCGCTCCTGCGTGACGAAGCTTGCGGATAAGTTCCTGCAAAATCTCAATATCGCTGTAGTGAAGGATTGGGGTTACCAATTCGCATTTTTCGCTGTCGCATCCTGCAATGCTAACATCCTTTTGGAATTTCCATTCTCTTCCTTCTGTATCCCAAGCTGACCAAGTGCTGTAGCCGTTTCGTCCAGCTGTATTTTCATATCTGCCTGTACCGAAGTATGTGGCCGTAAGCCTTGCTGCCTTCTCCCTCGTGATGCCGTTCATCTCGACCTCAACACCGATGGTCTGCTGCTTCATTTCTTCAACCTGTCTTGTGATTTTTTCGTTCATCGTATGTACCTCCGTTTGGTGTGTTTTCCTTTTGGTAGTACACATATTCGCTCTAAAACCACATAATAGCAAGTCATTTCAGCGATATATACCGGACAAATATCTGCCCCCGTGAAGTCGCTAAAACTGTGTACTTTATGGCGGTTACTCCTCATGGATTATCCTGCATCTGTCCTCTCCATAGACCACATTCAGTCCGCTGCCGTTGTCCCAGTAAACCATGATGGATGCGGTATCATCCACACCCCATACGGTTCCTTTTGTGCCGACTGGCGGAGCCTGCACATCATCCATCTGCACCAGTTCCACTCTCGTTCCCACGGGGTACTGACTGCGTAGCCGCTCGACCGTTTCTTTACTCGGAAATCTCATCGTCTGCCGCCTCCTTTTTCGCACCGCTCTTGAAAGCACTGCTGCCTGTCAGATTCTTCAACAGGATTTTTCGGTCTGACTTATATTCGGCACCCACAAATCCTAGCCGAAGGAGCAGGCATCGGAATGCATACTTTTCATTCTCCACCGCTTTTTCGGTGCTGGAGATGCGTTTCTGCTCCCGGCTCATTTTGCAGAGGGCTGTGATGAAGTCGGTGTAGGCTTTGGCTGTTTCAGCATCCAAGCCGTCTGAAAACCATGGGAAGGAAATCTGCTCCTCCGTGATTTCAATCGGAAGTTCGCTGATTCCCAGTGCCTTCTTGATAAGGCTGCCCTTGGATTCCAGAAGGTTGGTAAGATTGCCGACCAGCACCTTATCCAGCGGCATCGCCACCGTAAGCCCCACAGTTTCGCCCTGTGGCTCGGTTTTCGGCACTCCGTATGCAGGCGGGCAGTCCTCCAAAGGCTCCTCACAGCCCGTTTCCGGCTGGGGTTCATCGTATTCGGAACTCTCGCAGTGAAAACCTCTCTGGTCAAGTTCTTCAAGAATCCGCTCGATTTCCTCACTGTCTGCCATGTCATTGAAGGTAAGGTTGCCCTCGCGGGTCACTGTAAAATAATCCACCGTGTATGCATAGGTTGGAGTTTTCATGTAGACTGCCTTTGCCCCTGTGATTTCTTCCAGTGCCTTTACAAAAGGCTTTCTGTCGGTAATGTTGTAAATAACTTTCATGGTAAGTACCTCCTTTGTTTTTCGGTACTACATATATCACTCTAAAGGCGATAAATAGCAAGTCATTCTGTAGCAGAATATCTTACAATAAAAAGTCAGGAAACTGTGAATAATACACGATGCCGGAAAGCACGAATACCACATTGGGAAGTGCCACACCGTTTCCCCACATCTTATATTCCGCAGAATCGGAGTGTGGGTCTTTCAGCCATTTGATGATCTGCTTTTCAGTCTTTGGCTTTGAGGAAGTTCCCATGATATGACGATGGGTTTCAAATACCTCTGTCCACCATTTGATTTCTTCCTCGGTCGGTTCTGCTGTGCCAAGGTCACTGCACCACCAGTCCGGGAATCCCTGCAGCCTTGCACATTCCGTAGGGGTAAGCCTGCGGACGATATACTCCGGCATCTCACTGACATCATTTACGATGGGCGGATCTTTATAATCCGTAGCCACCAGTGTGTTCGCCAGTTCCTCTTCCGCAGAAGTAAAGAAGGATGCCTTGCCGGAAGAATAGACGGGTGCAGCCACGGCACTTGGTCCCTGTGCATTCAGCGTGGAATTGATACCGTCCTCTGAAATGCCCATCTTCCTTGCGTAATTCTGACCGCAGTTATAGCTTTCACGGTCAATGGCATATACCACTGCGTGCTGTTCGATAGTATTTAGGGTATACATGACATCGGATTCCTTATAGCCGTCACCCTTATGGGACGGTCTGCTGCCGTTGCCTTCCACCACAACAATGCCGCCTTGATTGCAGGCAGGATTGCCGCCGTTGGCATCAATGGTACGGGAAGTGTCCGCTTCGTAAAATCCGCTCTTGGGATTATCCGATTTCATGGAATTGCTGTCCTTGGAGCAGATGCCATATGCCTTTGGCACGAAGAGTGTCTGGTCATTATTACAGCCAAGAGTCGCAGATAAATCATCCTGAATCAGCGCACCCTTGCCGCCGCCTTCACAGCCGCTTCGGATTTTCAGCGTTTTCGGTGTTTCCAGCACAAACGGCTGATTATTGCCGCCGGTTCCATAGGTGGAACTGACCGTGGGAGCCTGCTCCAAGGGACCCGTGTATCTGGTATCCTGACTATGATTTTCAAAGACCAGCGGAGGATGGTTTGATTCTGCACGAAGGGTACAGGTCATGCCCTCCGTTACATCCATACGGTTGCCGCCTTGGTCATTTAAGCAGACTGTGCCTGCCGCTCCAGTGCAGCCTTCAAAATCTCCGGCAGCTCCTTGCCACGGGCAGATGCCCTTTGGAGGATACCCTGACACGCCCTCTGACTCAAATAGTATTTTTCCGGCACATTGGCCTGCAAAATCTGCGACAAGGTAGATGCGTTTTCTTCTTTGGGGAACTCCCCAATACTGCGCATCAAGCACCCGCCATGCAAGGGAGAACTGTTCTCCCACGATTTCTCCTGCATTTGTCCATTTTCCAAACTGAGGAACAGAAATGCACTCGTCTTTGATTTTGCAGATTTCTTCGAGGACTGCCTTGAAGTCCTCGCCCTTGTTGCTGGAGAATGCGCCGGGGACGTTTTCCCAGACCACAAATCTTGGATATTTGCCATTTGTCTTACACCTCATTTCCTTCACGATTCGCACCGCTTGATAGAACAGACTGGAACGCTCACCGTCCAGTCCGCTTCGCTTGCCCGCCACAGACATATCTTGGCAGGGACTTCCGAATGTGATGATGTCCACAGGCGGAACTTCCGCACCGCTTAGTTTGCTGACATCACCGTAATGTGTTATCTGCGGCAGCCGTTTGGTTGTCACACGGATAGGAAAAGGCTCAACTTCCGATGCCCACAAAGGGGTAATCCCGGAAATCAAGCCTCCCAGTGGAAATCCGCCGCTGCCGTCAAACAGACTTCCCAGTGTTAAATTTTTATTCTCCATCGGCACTGACCTCCAAATCCTCAAAACGGATGGTCTTGCCGTCACGAATGACGAATACCGTATCTGCAGAGCCGACCTGCTCGATGTACCGTTTTACGATAACATCACAGTATTTCTCGTCCAGTTCAATGGTGTGGCAGATTCTGCCCAGCTGTTCACAGGCAATCAAGGTACTGCCACTACCGCCAAACGGATCGAGAATGATACAATTGCTCATACTGGAATTCTTAATCGGATAGGCAATCAGCGGAATCGGCTTCATGGTCGGATGGTCACCGTTCTTCTTCGGCTTATCAAACTCCCAGATAGTGGTTTGCTTCCTGTCGGAATACCACTGGTGCCTGCCTTTCTTCTTCCAACCGTAAAGACACGGCTCATGCTGCCATTGGTATGGACTCCTGCCAAGCACAAGGCTCTGTTTCTTCCAGATACACGTCCCAGACAGGTAAAAGCCTGCATCCGAGAATGCCTTTCTAAAATTCAGTCCCTCGGTGTCCGCATGGAACACATAAATGCTGGCATCGTCTGCCATCGCCTTTTCCATGTTCCGGAACGCATCGAGCAAGAACTGATAGAACTTGTCATTCTCCATGTTGTCGTTCTGAATCTTCCCGGCACTGCCTTCATAATTGACATTGTAAGGCGGATCCGTTACCACAAGATTTGCTTGCTTTCCGACCATAAGGACTGCATAGGTTTCTTCCTTGGTGCTGTCCCCGCAAATCAAACGATGATTTCCAAGCAGCCACATATCACCGCTCTTGGAAACGGGCGGCTTCTGGAGTTCCTCATCCACATCAAAATCATCATCCTGTGCATCACCACCTTCTCCTGCGAAAAGTTCAGCGATATCCTTTTCATCAAACCCGGTCAGACCCACATCAAAGGACTCTGCCTGCAAGGCTTCAATCTCCACGCGCAGAAGTTCTTCATCCCATCCGGCATCCATCGACATACGGTTGTCGGCTAAGATGTATGCCTTCTTCTGTGCCGGAGTAAGATAGTCCACAAATACACACGGAACTTCCTCGATGCCTTCTTCCTTTGCCGCAAGGATACGGCCATGCCCTGCAATCACATTGTATTCCCGGTCGATAATGACGGGATTGATAAAACCGAACTCTCGCAGGGAGGAGCGGAGCTTCGTAATCTGCTGTGCGTTATGCGTTCTGGCATTGTTTACATACGGCACCAATTTGGATACTGCCACCAGCTGCATCTCTGTTGTTGTCTTTCCCATTATCCAAACCTCCTCTCCAGCAGCTTATGCAGTCCTTTTTCAGCACCTGCAATGTCTCCGGCAAAAGCCTGACCTTTGATGGTGCGAAACTGCTGCCCGCTTAGATTTTTCTTATTTGCTTTCAGCTTATTCATAAATTCTGTCAATTCTGTTTTCATAATCATCTGCCCTCCCTTGCACGGAGCAGACGCTCCATTAAATCATTCTGCGGCGCAGAATCGTCATAATCAGTGCTGCAGTTCTCCTTCACGATCTGGAATATCTCATTCCACAGTCTTACCGCCTGATTCATATAGTTGATGCCAATATTGATAAATGGAGATGGAATAGGTTTCTGTGTGGTCGGATGCTTGGAAAGGAAACCCAGCTTGTTGGTCATTTCCTCACATTGAATCCATCTCGCACTGCTCATGGCATAACGCTCTAAAAGCTGTGGTGACACCTTTCCGGCACAGCCGATTTTTCTAAGCCACTGCCATGTTTCTTCGTATATATCTGCCGCCTGTAAGGAACTGCCGTCCCTCTGCTCTGCGGATAAAAAATCATGGGGTCTCGGCATCTCCACACCCACGATATCCGGGATGTCTAAAACCTCCAGCTTTCTGCCGCCCGGATTTCCGTTCTCCGCTTTCTCCTTGACAGGAGATTTCTTACGGCCGGCCCCCGGTCTTGCACCGCCTCGGCCGCCGATGTTGTTAGATTTTGTTGGCATTTTTCTCACCTTCCTTTATTACCCTTTTGAAATCGCCTTTTCTCTGCACGAAGGGGGGCGCCGTTTTCCCGGTATTGGACCCGTAGAGATTGCGACCGCCCCTCCCGGTCAGTTCCGTGCGTTTCTGTCACCCAACTCTGCATGGATTTTGTTATGACAGGAACGGCAAAGGCTCATCAGATTGCTTCGCTCGTGTGTTCCGCCCTTGGATACAGGTACCTTGTGATGCACCTCATCCACGGGAACTAATATTCCGCGCTCAAAGCATTGTTCACAGAAAGGATGCTCCCTGACATAGCTGTCACGGATGCGTTTCCACGCTCTGCCATACTTGCGGCGTACTGACGGGTCACGGCTGTACGTCTCGTAGCGTTTGGCTTCCATCTTCCTGTGTTCCTCACAGTATCTGCCCTCACATAACCTCGGGCATCCGGGATAGGCACACGGCTGTAATGGTTTCCTTGGCACTCGCCTCACCTCCTTTGGGCATAAGAAAAACCCTGCAGGTCGGTCTGACCCACAAGGCTCTCTGTTTACAGTCTTTCATGCTATCAGTATAACACGTCCTGCTGGGGAATACGTCCGCGATATTACTCACAGGTGCTGCTCCCTTTGCAGTTTTTCATACTATCATTGTAACAGGTCTTTCCGTAAAAAGCGTCCACGGTATTACTCATCACTTGCCGTACAGCAGAACCGCCAGTTTTGCCAAAGCACGATTTTTTCTGTTATAGGCAGAGGAACGCTCAATGTGGAAGTGGTCGCAGATTTCGTAAACGGCTCCTGTCTGACCACACTCATCACGATAGAAGGTTTCCAGCACATAGCGTTCCTCGGAACTTAACTGTTCCCACGCTGGCTTGAACCAATCCATATATTCCACTGCCTGCCTATAACGCTCCTGCAGAATATCGATTTCCTCGATGCCCTTTAAGATACGTTCTTCTCCCGCCTGCGGATTGTGTGTTCTTGGCATCCCGTCAAACTGGGGACTTCGGACACCGCTCATCTTATCACGGGTATTTTTGATTTCACTGCTGGTGTTGGCAATGATGAATGCCATGCTGTCATAATCCTTCAAGGCATCCACTGCCGCAGAACGCTTGTCTAAATACTTCCAAATAATGCTCATATCCTTACCTCCGAAATTTTGTATTACACTCGGATTGGCTTGGATTGTCATAGGTTGACTCTGATTTTCATAGGTTGGCTTTTACGGCATCAATCAAAGCAGACTGGGAGATATCCTTGGTTTTCAGTGCCTTGATGATCCTCTCGTCAATGGTGCCTTTTGTTATGATGTGGGTAATGACCACGGTTTCTGCCGACTGACCCTGCCGCCAAAGTCTGGCATTGGTCTGCTGTATAATTCCAGCGACCATGTGATTCCGAACCACACCAAGGCAGAACCGCCCTGCTGTAAATTCAGACCGTGACCTGCCGATGCCGGATGTATCACGGCAACGGGGATACTGCCGTTATTCCAGTCGGCTATATCCTTGGCGGTCTTGATTTCTCTCACATCAAAGCGTTTTCTGATACGCTCCAAATCGTGACGGAACCAGTATGCCACAAGGACAGGCTTGCCATTTGCAGATTCAATAATATCTTCCAGTGCCTCCAGCTTTCTCTGGTGTATCTCCAAAACACTCTCATTATCGGAATAAACTGCCCCGTTTGCCATCTGAGACAACTTGCCCGCCAGCGATGCTGCATTGGCGGCTGTAATTTCTCCATCCGGCAGCTGAAGAATGAGGTCTTTTTTCAGTTCCTCGTATTTCTTCTTTTCCGGTTCCGACAATTTCACCTCCATCTGTGTGCTGATCAGTTCCGGCATTTTCAGATGGTCGGTAGATTTCATGGAAATCGTAATATCCGAAATCTTATCATAAATCTGCTGTTCGGCATTGGGCAGAGGTTTGAAGCTGTAGATAATCTGACCATTCCTCTTGTCCGGGGTGAAGTAGGCGGTTCGGTACTGACCGATGAACCTGCCAAGCCTTGCACCCATATCCAGCAGCTTGAACTCTGCGAATAAATCCATCAGACCGTTGCTGGATGGAGTGCCTGTCAGACCCACCATCCTTTTTACCTTCGGTCTTGCTTTCATCAGTGCCTTGAACCGCTTGGACTGGTAATTTTTGAAGGAGGAAAGCTCATCCACAACTACCATGTCAAAATCAAAGGGGATGCCGCTTTTCTCAATCAGCCACTGCACGTTCTCACGGTTGATGATGTAGATATCCGCCTGTGCTTTCAGTGCCGACATCCGTTCTGACTCAGAACCCACCGCCACGGAATACTGCAACAGGTGCAGATGCTCCCATTTTTCGATTTCGGCACTCCATGTCACCGAAGCCACACGCAGGGGTGCGATAACAAGGACTTTATGGATTTCAAAACTGTCAAACAGCAGATTGGAAAGAGCCGTCAGCGTAATACCCGTCTTACCTTAACCTAAGCCCATATCCAGCAGAACTGCTGCAATCGGATGGCTTTCGATATATTCGACTGCATATTTTTGATAATCATGTGGTATGAACTTCATTCGGCATCACCTCCAATCTCCTGAATGATTGTTTCAATCTGCTCCTCACGGTCAAGGACATACACTTGAAATCCCAGACGGCTCAGTAATCTGTGCCTTGCCAGCTGCAGCGGTCTTGGTTTTTCTCCCGGTGCTTTCACTTCCACAAAAGCGAACCTGCCATGCGGAAGAAGCAGTAAACGATCCGGCATACCATCGAAGCCGGGAGAAGTGAACTTTGGACATATCCCGCCATGCTTTTTTACTGCCGTTACAAATTTCTGTTCTATGATTTTTTCTCTCATTTTTCCTCCTGCGGTGTGACAAGGTGACAAGTGTGACAGCGTTTTCTATATATTCTATACGTGCATACAGATATACACCTGTATCCCATATTTCATATATTTTAATCTATATATAGTAGTTGTCACACTTGTCACAAAAAGCAATAAAAGCCTTTGTTTAAGCAGTTTTACTGCTGTGACAACTTCTCGTACATTCTTTGCATACCATACAGCGGTATTCTCTTTCGCTTGCCGCTTTTTTCCCAACCATCGATTTTCATCATAATTGCCGCTATCGCATAGGAGTCGGATGTTTTAATGGCAGACAGACTGTTGCCGAAGCATTCGCACCAGATTTCAGCATTGCTTACCTGCGTTCTTTCCACAGTGCCTGTTTTCATCCCGCCGAAATCATCGCCGCTTAAAAAGTTTTTTCGCTCAAAAAGGCTCATGGCTTCCCAGTTATCCGGGAGCAGTGTGTTCAGGAAATTCTCCACCAATCCCTGCCTTTCATCTGTTTCCATTGCCTGTCTTTGCTGTTCCTCTGCAATCGCAGCGTCTTTGCCCTCAAGGTATAGCTTTTCGCCCCGTTTATATAGATACAGTGCTTCCGCCCATATCTGCGATACCTCACCATCCGTCATCTGCCACGATTTTTTTGCGGAGTCTCCGCATACATTCACTGGCCAAAAACGGCGGTTGCCCGTAATATCACGGAGGAATCCATTCTCCGCATTGGTAGAACCTACCACGATACATTGTCTTGGATGGCTTTCCACTACTCTGCCATAGGATGGGCGGTAAATATCATCAGTACGGCTCAGAAAGGATTTGATGGTTTCAATATCCACCTTTTTCATTCCAGCCATTTCTCCCAGTTCCAAAATCAAAAACCCCTGCAGTTTCTCTGCGCCTGCTTTGTCCTTCATATCCGTAAGGGTCAGGCTGTCGGAAAACCAGCTGCCCGCCAGTTTGGAAAAGAAGGTTGATTTTCCGATGCCCTGTGCACCCACCAAAATTAATGCGCTGTCGAATTTAACTCCAGGATGATAGGTTCTTGCCACCGCTGCAATCAGCGTTTTTCTCATGGCCGCTTTTGTGTAGGAATTGTCCTCTGCACCAAAATAATCAATCAGCAGATTTTCCACTCTTGTTACACGATCCCATTCCGGCAGCTTTTCAAAATACTCCCTTGCAGGATGAAAATGCCTGTCCTCTACAATTTTTGTGAAAGCCACATCGTGATTGCGGCTGGAGAAGGACTGATATTTAATATCAATGAGTGCCTTCATTTGTGCAGTATCTGCATCTCTCCAGAACTTGTTGTCCATAGGACGCTCCCACGGCACAGCACCTGTAATTTCAATTCTTCCCGCCATTTCGTTGTATGCAATATTTGCAAAGTCAGGATCATTATTTAAAATCAGCATCAGATTCCACACACTGTTTTCAAGGCACTTGCTTCTCGGCATATAGCGGAGTTTTGACCTCCAGTCCGACTCATCTGCAAAGTCCTCATCTATCTGTAACTGCCTTTCTTCCAAAGCACGGAGTTTTACTTTTTCCTGCTTCATTGCAAATTCGCACATACTCTTGAATGATCTATTATCATCATCGCCAAATTTATGGATACGGACGATATCAAAGGCATTGCACAACTTTAAGTAGGCAGGGTCTTTGGCATGATGGCTGTATACGAACTTTCCGTTCTCCTTGATTTCCACACCTGCCATACTGCTGGATTCAATCAGATGGTAGCGGCTGTCGCTGTCGGTCGGCTCGTAAATGTCGGAAAGGAACTCATCCACAGCAAGATTCACGGGGAAGTATACCCTGTTGAAAAGACCGATTACACCTTCTTTTTCAAGCGGATCCTGCACCTTTTTGAAGCTGGCAGTATTTGCCTTGCTCTCCCTTGATGAGGTCGGCAGTCTGGTAGGGTCAGTCCATTCCGGGTGTGCCGATAAAATCTCGTCCGGGTCAAGCCAGTCCTTGTCGATTTCCTTATACACAAATACACCATTTGATGGAGTGCTTGGCCAGTACATCAGCTGATTCGGCTGATAGGAGCATTCGTCAAAATAATCCATGCCCAGTGCCTGCGCCAGATATCTTGCCACCGCCACATATTCCTCGGAGGTCACATCCCTTGTAAGTGGAAATACCAGACGCACTCTCGGATTTTCATCCGTATGACTGTGGGTGGTATAAAGAACAGAGGTATAGGGTGCGTTCTTCTCATAATCCTTCAGAAATTCCGCATCGATTTTATCTCCGTCCAGTGCCACCATAGAACGGGACTCCACGGTATCAATCTTTCGTCTGCCGCCCTTTAACACCCCGGCAACGAAACCGCCGTGGTCTTTTACAGCATCACGCTGTGCCTTGGTAAATTTGGCATATTCCTCCGCCGACTCCGAGGTTCTGATGGTTGTTTTCAGACGTTCCTTCAAATCGGCAAAGCGGATGGTCTTATTGCTCCACTGCTTTGCCGTCCTGCCGTTGCCATAGGCAATCTTCAAATCACGCATCTTTATTGACCTCCTTCAAATCACTGCCGAAATATCGCAGTCTGTAATTTTTCCTCTTGGCTCTCCTGATTTCAGCATCCATTCCGGCTGATATAATTTCTCCGAACACCCACACCTCGCTGCAATGGCTCATCAGCACATTTCCAAAGTGCAGTCCCAGTTCACGCTCTGTTAAATCGTTATCATTAAGGAACTGCGGAAACAGCAAATGCGGAGCAATGGGGATATATCCCTGCTCCACAGCAAAGCGGCTGTACTTCCGTGCATTTGCAATGTTTCCGGCAACATCTCTCGAAAACGGGGAGCATACATACACCATCGGTCTGTATGCTCTTGCCGCCTTTGTTTCTTTCTCAATATTGGATAAGGCACCATAGGTGGTCGGATCAGGATAACCTTCGCTGTTATACCTGCTCACACCCACAAGCCCTACCTCCCATCAATTTTTTGCTGCAGTTATCACACATCACTGCCGTACCGAAAAGGTCAATCTCACCATCGGCAAACACATCCGCAAGGTCAACCTGCACCTCTGATCCGCAGTGCGGGCAGCGGCAGAATACATTCTCATCGTTAATTTCAATGGAAACCTCCATAGCATCATTCAGCTGTTCTTTCACATAAAACATTTATTTGTCCTCCTCTAATTTGGTTTTGTACCATTCCAGATGGCGTTTGCGGTCTTCATAATTTGGAAACGCTACAAGCAGTCCCACATCGACTTTCTGCAAAGTCTCCAGCATATCGATCTGTTCCTTTGACAGATACGGTCTGATGCTTTTGCCCTTTTCGATGCCATTGGCAATCCTGAACTGCTTTGCGGTCATACCCAGCACAATGCGGTTTAGCATATCGCATTCATTGCTGAAGTGGTAAGGCTTTGGAGCATCGTGAAGCAGCTTGATGTTTGCCGTAAGGAGCGGAAACTCCTGTCTTGCAGATACCAGTGTTTTGATGAATTTCTCCATCTCATTGAAACGCTTAATGTAGATTTCTTTAAAGTGTGCTGCTTTCTTTCCTGTAAATCCCATCGCAAGTGCCGTAAATCCATCACGGGTAATTGCATAGCAACGCTGCTTTCTGTTCCACTGGTCTTTGTATGAGGTCGGCTCAAAATTGAGCTGACCAAACTCTGGACTAAATCCAGAACCCGAAGAAGTGATAGCGTCAATATCACGCAGCACATTTTTGTGTTCCTTCTCAAAGAAGTCAGCCACAAACAGGCTGTCCACCCTTGCTGTGTCATGCATATCCGCAAAAATGCCGTATTCGTCTTTTGGTATCAGTTCTTTCATAAAAAAATACCGTCCTTTCATAAAAGTAGGGTCTTGCCCTCTGATAGTGAAAGGACAAAACCCTGAACTTTAAGAACTGTATTTTTAATCTTTTTTATAAAACTCACACTCATATCCGTCTGCACGGAGCAGAAGTCTCGGAATCCAAGGCGGAGTCCTGCCCATCTGCTCGCAGATGGCATCGACAGAAACGCTCTTACTGCACTCAATAATCAATTCATCATGAACATGACCGCAGATAAAACAGTGGGACAATGTTTTCATAGAATGAGCCAAAATGTCCCTGCTGATTGCCTGCACGATATTCTCCACGAACTTTGGACCGTAACTTTCGATGCGTTCCCATTTCTTTGTACCGCCCACACCTTCATAGGTAACAGCTTCTCCGCCAAAACGGTTCTCTCCCATGCGTGGTTTCACATAGGAAAGCCGTCTGCCGCTTGGCAGCTGAATGAACAGCATCCCGCTCTGGCAGAAAAAGCGGATGCCGTGTGTTTCTGTGGTGACTCTGTTCTTGACCGTATCCTTAACACAGCGGTCAACATCCCACCAGAAACGCACAATGTTTGGATTAGCGGCTCTCCATGAATCTACAAGCGGCTGGAGTTCTTCCTCTTCAATTCCCATATCTAAAGCACCCATTGCTTTTAATGCTCCGACCGAGCCGCCGTAACCCAGTGCCAATTCTGCAATTTTTCCCTTCTGACGAAGATGTCCGTTGACACCATGCTTTTCCACAGGCACACCGAACATGGCAGATGCCGATGCACAATAGATGTCCCCGTTATTCAAAAAGACCTCACTTCGCCAGCTTTCCTTGGCAAGATACGAAAGCACCCTTGCTTCTATGGCAGAGAAATCCGCCACCACAAATTTCATCCCGGCTCTCGGCACAAAGGCTGTACGGATGAGCTGCGACAAGGTATCCGGGATATCATCATATAAAAGTTCCATCGCATCATAATTGCTGGACTCCACAAGACCACGAGCCTGTTCCAAATCCGGCATATGGTTCTGCGGTAGGTTCTGCAGCTGTATCATTCTGCCCGCCCAGCGCCCGGAACGATTAGCACCATAGAATTGGAACATTCCTCTCGCCCTGCCATCTGTGCAGACTGCATTCTGCATTGCCTGATACTTCTTTACAGAAGACTTGGATAACCGCTGCCGCAGGAGCAGAACCTCTGCCAGTTCCTTAGGTGCAGTTTTCACCGCCTGTTCCACTTCCTTTTTACCAAGACTGTCCATCTCCAGACCGTTATCTGCAAGCCACTGCTTCATCTGCACCACAGAGTTGGGGTTATCAAGGTCAGTCAGTTCCTGCATTTTCTCTGTCAGTTCTGCCTTGGATTTCGCATCAAAAGCAATGGCATTCTCCACCATATTCATATCAAGGGCAATGCCACGGTCATTGATTTCTTGGTCGAGGTGGTATTCATCCCATACGAAATCCGGCACAGGATATTTTTTCAGCCTGTCCTGTATGGACATTTCCACCTCAACATCTCGCTTGTTATAGAACTTGAACAGATTCCACTTCTCCATATCATGCTCCGGCAGATTGCGTGTCCTGCCGCCATTGACCTTAGTCGGCTTGCAGGGAACACAGAAATATCGGATGAGGTCTTTGCCTTCCTTCAGCTTCTGTTCTTCCAGTCCAAGCACCGTGCCGGCCCCGTCAAGGGATAACGGCAGTCCCATATATGCCGACCATATCATAGAGCATTTCCACGCCGTCGGGTCAAGGTAATCTCCCACGGTATCTTCATTGATGCTGTAACTGCAAAAGCACTGCGGATAGTTCCTTTGCAGCCACACAGAAAGGCAGACCCTCTCGAAAGCCGCATTAAAAGCCCATTTTGTTATGGTATCATCTGTCAGTGCCGTAATGATATCCATCGGAAGTTCTTCTCCCTGTGCCAGATCATAAACCATGACCTCACCGCCGTTTACAGATACACCAAACAGCAGGATTTCAAAGTTAGGGGACTGGGCATATTTATAGACACCGCACTTCTGCAAATCCACATCGCTGTAACTCTCAATATCTATGGAGAGCGTATTTATTTTTCCCATATTGTCACCATCCTTATATAAGCAAGGCGGCGAAGAATGCGCCTCCGCCGCCTGCTGTTTACTGATTATTCTGTTCTTCTTTGCGTCTGCGTTTCTTTTCCTTATGGCTGTCAATGGCACATTTGATAAGAATCACAGCATTGCCGATAAATGTTCCCATCACGGCACCGAAACAGACTGCAAGCATCATACTCTGAACTTCTGTCATTTTACACATCCTCCTTACGAAAGAAAAGCGTCATCGTCATCAGTTGCAAAATCATCCTCTGCACGGCTCTTTCCGCCAAGCGGCTCCCCGTCCTTCATCTTCTGGAGATTGTTCAGACCGCAGGCAATGCCCTTATTGCCATTGGAGTTAAAAGCATAGAAGTTAATGCTGGCACGGCCATACACACCGCTGTATACCTCACTGCGGTCAATGATAGGCTGGCGGTCTGCATCTACGATGCCCGGAGCGGATGCACTGTTGGCATTGACGAAGTAGCTGTTGGCGTAGGCTTCATCATCGGGACGTTCTAAATCTCCATCTCTCAAAGGTGTTTTCAGAATGGAAAGTGCAGGCACGGTCTTGCCGCTGCCCTTCAACTTGGACTGACCTTCCTCATAGGCGGACTGGATAGCCGCCTTGATTTTGTTGACCGTTGCGGTATCGTCCTTCGGAATGATAAGGCTCACGCTGAACTTCGGTGCGCCGCCGTTGATGGATTTCGGGTCCCATACATTTGCATAAGACCAGCGGGTGTTTACTCCTGTGATAACTTTGGTAGGGTTGGTATAATTCTTCGACATATTATTTGTCCTCCTTAAAATCGTCTGCCGCTTCTGCGGCTTTGCTGTTATTCATTGCCGGACGCTTGTCCGACATAAGTACTAAAGTTGGCTTGCCCTGCGGTTTCTCGATAAACCCGGAGAGCAGTTCTTCAAATCTTGTCCTGCCAAGCAGTTTGGTCATTGCCGTAATACCCAGAACCTTATGTTCATATGGGTCATATCCGGCATCCTTAACCGTATCTGCTACAGCGGTTTCATTGACATATTTCCTGTTGGAGCGTCCTTCGACAATTTTCCAGTCTTTCCACTCCTTGCCGCTAACAGCCTGCTGCAGAGCGTATTCTTTGATATCGCCTGCCCAAGATACCAACGCATCAACTTTTGAAAGAATGGCCTCTATCTCATCATCTTCAAGGGTGGAAGGCATCCCAAAATCGTAACGCGCAAGTTCAAGGTTGTATTCGGCTCTCTTACGGCAGGTGGCTTTTACCTTGCAGAACAGGCAGTGGTCTCCGGCTTTGTATTCGCCCTCGCCCTTTGCTGCCAGCTGTGCAGTAGGACTAAGCACTTCATCCGCCCATTTCAGCAGTTCTTCCTTGGAGATAGTGTATGTGCTGACACGGTCCCGCCTTGGCTGGAAGATTGTCATGGTCACCGAAACAATATCGTAGATGCCATCAAACAGCTGTAAGGCTCCCAGTGCGTAGCACATCATCTGCGGATTCTTTTCTGCCTCCACCAGAATGCCGACACCGTATTTGAAATCAATCACGGTAAGGGTTTCATCTGCCACAATGACACAGTCCCCGGTGCCAAATCCCTCCGGCACCCATCTGGAAAAATCGAGATGCTGTTCAATCAGAACAATGGGGTCTTTGCATTTTTCCTTTGCCGCCGCCAGCTGCTCCATCACATATTGGGCATACATATCGGAGCAGTCTGCCATTTCCTCATCGAAATACTGTAAATTCTCCGTAGGGTCTTTTGACTTCTGCCCCAGTGCAGTTTTCAGCTTATGTTCGCAAAGGCTGTGTGCATCGGTACCCTGCATAGCAAACTCACTGGCTGTATCTCCTGCCTTGGAACAGAGCCGAGCCGAGGGCGGACATTCCAGCCACCTGTGACTGGAAGATGCAGATAATACTGCGTGGCCCAGGCCAGCCTCTCTTGCACCTGCGGTGCAATTCACCTTCTGTTTATCCGGCATTGCCAAGCACCTCCACTTCCGCAAGCAGTGCTTTGTATTCTGCCGGGTCTACCTCGGACAGCTTGTCTGCACCATGCTTTGTGAGGATTGCCTTGACCTCTGCAGTAAAGCCTTTGCGGGATTTATCCGCACACACGGCTCTGACATCTTCCAAAGTGAGCGGCTTTTCTTCCTTCGGCTGTGGTTCCTTAGGTTCCTCGGCTGTCTTTTTCTTCGGTGCAGCCTTTTTTGCGGGTACTTTTTCTTCCGATGTACCGCTGAACATATCAGCCAGTCCTTCCGAAATGCCAATCAAGGCTTCTCCGCACTTTTTGAGTTCATCAACGAGCATGGACAATTCGTTTACTTTTCCCATTTGGACTTCCTCCTTCCATATTCACTTTTTCTCCGCCGCTAACTACAGAAAGCCTGTCAGCGATTCGTCTTGACACGACGCTGATTGCGATAAGCACATCAGATAACTCACGGTCGAGTTCCTGACTACTACTGCCGCCCGTGCCTGTTCTGCATCGGTTTGTCATACATTTACCGTCCTTTCCGAGGTGCTTTATTTGCCCCTCTGAGAGTGAAAGGACATAGGCGGCTGTTTTAAGAACCGCAATTTTAAAAAAATATAAAAACCTGCTCCACCATATACTGCCGTGATGGAACAGGCAGGGAATCTATCCCTTATTTATAATCCTGCAGGCGAGTGCGGAGCTTCAGCAAAATTCTCTGCTTGCGCTTGCCGACCCCACGCTGGCTCATGCCGACTGCCTGTCCGATTTCTGCTTCACTATGATTTTTGCTGTACATCTCCATAATGGTGCGATCGAGTTCCTCCAGCTCATCGAGAGCCACATACAACTCATCAATCATCATCTGCTTCATGACATCGACTTCAAGGTCAGAGGTATCGGCGGCTTCGTACTCTATTTCCTCGTACATCTTATCCAGTGATGCCATAGGCTCCTGTCGCTGCTGACGCTTGTCCTCACGCCAAAGAGGACGCATATATTCGTAATACTGCTCCTCGGTCACGGGAATCATAATAACCTTTTTAGGTTTGTTGCCGATTCTCGTCCATACCACATCCGCCGGGTTAATACCGAAATCTTTGACGGTTTCCGATGTTACCTCCATAGGGATGTAGTACTGCTTTTCTTCTCTGTTTTCGTTGTTTGCCTGTGTGTTTTCAAATTTGTCCATTTCGTAGACCCTCCTTCGGTCTGAATACCGAAGTGAGAATCCACGCAGGACATCCCATAATAATTGGCCATAAGAATGAATCCTCACTTCTTGAATGGCCAACCGTCCCAGTGGGTTGACTTTTATTTACTTGTGTCCGTTTCGCCGCTCTGGGCATCGCTGATCAGGCGATGAACATTGAAACGGGATTTATATAAAGCCGGGATTACTCCCAAGCAATATATCTGTTTTGGGGTAACAAAAAAGCCGGATGACCACAAAGCTTTCACTCTGTAAATCATCCGGCCATTTGGTAGCTCGCATTCGGCTCCGTTGCTCGGTATGGTTAACCTGTACTATGTTATTTCTTCTTTGTTGATTTCGTCTGTGCTAACGCACTGGCTGCAACAGACTTGGTTTTCGCACTGTATCTTCCGTCTCGTAAAATGGAAGATGCCTTACTTGCAACAGACTTTGAAGTCTGTTTACACGTATGTTTTGCCATAGTGACTACCTCCTTCTTTTGAAATACTGAGGCACGATTCTGCAACACAAGGTATTTTTACAAACTTATGGCAGTTCGGACACTTCAGTTCTATCTCAATCTGCTCTTTAGGCAGCCTTGAAATGTCAAACGCTCTTTTCCCACAGCAGGGGCATTTCATTTTATTCATATGGCATCCTCCTTTCATGCTTAGTCATAGGCACCACCTCCTTATCGTGATTATGTACGCTTATTTGCGAACACATCTGTAAAAATATAAGAGAACCCGTCACTGGGAAGAGTCCTCCCATTTTACTGGAACAGTAAATCTAAATCTCTCAATCTTTTCATCATCGCAGCTTTTGATACATTAAATGTATCTGCCATTCCCTGTACAAATTGCTCTGATACATAAACCGCTGATAAATCCTCTACCGCCATATTAAGTTTATCTGCCATAAGCATTTTCACGGTAGGGGCTGGCATAATAAGTGCCGCACCTAATCTGTTCGCTTGCCACTCTCGGATATCTTCATCTGACATTGGAGGACGTTTCGACCAATTTTCAATATGATAAACAGAACAATTAAGCTTGGGTATAGGGCATCCCGGTTTCTGATAATAGAATCTCTTATGCAAAATCCAGTGGGAACATTCGTGAATGATGGTAAACCGCACACGCCCTTCCACCTCATATTCCAATACTCTATTATCTATGAAAATATATCCTTTTTCAACATCAATAGGATATTCTTTCTCTCTTTCATCGTCCCATACCATCAGAATCCCATCATTGAAACAAGTGCAACCTAATGTCAACCCATCCTGAGACAAATTTGCAAAATCGATTGTTGCTTTGAGATAAAATTCCGCAAAATGATCCACATCCATTGCCATTGGCTGTTTTAGCAGTTCTCCATCATTATAAACAGACAGAATCTCAATTGCCTTCTTTTCTAACCGCTCTGGTGTATATTCATGATACAAATTGATACCCCCAATCCTTACTCACCGATTTTCTTGTCAATGAGGTCGATGACTTCCTGCCATCCCTCATCAGATAACTTTCCATCTCTTGCTCTGCGTAGTGCAACTCTGGCAAGGTCTTTTTCCATAATATATTCCGGAAGATCAGAAGATACAGTTTTGGTCTTTGCCATTGCAGCTAAATCAAGCATGGAGTTCTTTTCAGTCTCATTCAGTTTAAGGATTTGTGCTATTTCATCCAGTTTCTTGTCTGGCGGGTAGCGGCGTCCTTTTTCAATATCACTCATATATGCAGGTGCAATGTCTAACTCAGCAGCAAAGCCACGGAGTGTAAGACCTAATGCTTTTCGCCTTTCTTCTATGAACTTTCCAAAAGCCATTTCATTTTCATTCATAGCGATACCCCTTTCTAAGTTATTATGTTCGCTAACATGAGTACATTATATCCGATTTCCTTTCCTGTGTCAATACTCTTGTACGCTTTTTAGCGAACATTCATAAATTATTTACATAAAAAAGCAGCGATTATTTAAAACCACTGCTTCAATAGGGTAACACTATATTTTTGAAAGCCTTTCATGCACAAGCGGAAGTAGTATTTTATCCACTTCCTTACGGAATTCCTCATCCTCTAAATACTTCTCACAGAACTCTTGGTTTTTGGTCATTCGTCCCAATACTACATCCATGATATTTTCATCATAGATAATTTTGAAGAGATCCAAGGTATTCTTAGAGCGAAGAATCATCTCCTGATTTGAGGACATATCTTGAACCAGCTGTTCCAGAACCTTATCCATTTCAGTAAAGTTTGTTCCCAATCGCTCATTCAGACTTTTGATAATTTCCGACAATTTATCTTTCTCATCTTCCAAGGGCAACCCAGTCCCCGAAGTTTTATTATTCAGCACACCTTCCTCGTCATCCAGCTTAATAGAACCTTCATATGCTTTTTGTACACGATAATATTGAAGGCTAACATCGCTGTCCAGATTTGGTACGTGTTCGCCACCATCCTTTGGCAGCTTTCTCAGCAGACATTTTGCAAAAGCATAGAACTTGTGCAGATTCTCATCTCCAAGGCTAATAATATGCGTTAGGAATGCATAAAGCCTAATGAACTTCGTAAGAGATGATTTGAAATCCAATTTGTCCTGTTTATCATCTAATGCTTTATATCTGTCCACAACCGGGTCTACGAAAGAATTAAGTTTGCCTAAGTCGATGTTGCCCTGCTTTTTTCTTTCCTTAAAGAAGACTCTTGCAAAAGCATCGATTTCTTTATCGGTATAAAGCATAAAACTATCCAGAACATTCTTTATATCATAAATCACATTCGGGTCTGTTGTCTCTGCAACCGTAGTAGAAACATAATAATCTTGAAAGGCTTTTTCAATTTCTTCACGGGTATTCACAAAATCCAGCACAAAGATATCAATTTTGCCTGGACAGGTGCGATTGATACGGGAGAGTGTCTGTACCGCTTTTACTCCGGACAGCTTCTTATCCACATACATGGTATGTAACAGTGGCTGGTCAAATCCTGTCTGATACTTTTCCGCTACAAGCAGCAACTGATATTCCGCAGACTCGAATTTCTCCGGCAGCTGACTTTCAGGAATATTATTGATATTTTCTTCTGTATACTCCTTGATTTCCCCAGTGACATTATCTTTTACCGTGCCTGAGAATGCAACCAGAACACCCAAATCTGTATATCCCATTTTCTTAATATACTTTAGGAACTCAAAGTAGTATCGAACTGCATGAAGTCGAGACCCCGTTACCAGCATCGCTTTCGCACGACCACCAATACGGTTCTTTACCTGACTGCGAAAATGCTCGATGATAATTTCTGTCTTCTGAGCGAGATTATGTGGATGCAGGCTCATGTATTTACCAAGAGCCTTATTGGCCTGCCCTTTGCCATACAACGGGTCATCCGATATTTTCTTACCCAATTGAAAATAGGTCTTATAGGTGGTGTAGTTTTCAAGGACATCAAAAATAAATCCCTCTTCAATTGCCTGTTTCATACTGTAAACATGACAAGGCTCCGGCTTTCCATTTGCACCCTTTCGCCCGAAGATTTCCAAAGTTTTCTGTTTTGGTGTAGCCGTAAATGCAAAGAATGATAAATTCTTCTGCTGACCGTGTGCTGCCATCTCTGCCTTGATTTCATCAGCTAATTCTTCATCTGTATCCTGTTCTTCTGCTTCAATCTTTGATTCTTCCATAGCAAATGCATGAAGTTTCTTTTCTACTGCCTCTTCGCCCTGTTCAGATATATCTGCAAGCACTTCTTTCAATCGCTCACTTGCTTTACCACTTTGGGAAGAATGTGCCTCATCTACGATAATTGCAAAACGCTTTCCTGCCGTTGCCACCTTTTGAACATCAACGAAAGGGAACTTCTGTAATGTACAGATAATAATTCTTTCTCCCTTTTCCAACGCTGTGGTAAGCTGCCTTGCGTTTTTATCCACACGCATAACAACTCCGGCTTTATGTTCCATATTAAAGATATCACGCTGTAACTGTTTATCCAGTACCTTGCGGTCTGTGATTACAATAATGCTGTGAAATACCACTTCATCATTGGCATCATGCAAGTTTTCCAAATGATGTGCAAGCCATGCAATAGAATTAGACTTGCCGGAACCTGCCGAATGCTGAATCAGATAATTTCCACCACAGCCATTTTCATAAACCTGTGAAATCAAATATCTCACTGCATCCAATTGATGATAGCGAGGGAATATCAGCTTTTCTTTGCCTGTATTCTCATCCTTTTTCAGCTGAACAAATCGATGCAGGATGTCAAGCAAACTGTCCTTCTGCAATATCTTCTTCCAAAGATATGATGTGCGATAATCACCACGGACAGCGGGATTCCCTGCTCCGTTATTGAATCCCCTGTTAAATGGGATAAATACGGTATCCAGCCTCTGCAGCTTAGTGGTCATCCATACTTCCTCAGTATCTACAGCAAAATGCACCAATGCTCTTTTCTTAAAGGTCAACAATGCTTCACGAGGATTTCTGTCATTTTGATACTGTGCGATTGCATCCCTATAGGTTTGACCAGTAAGTGGATTTTTCAATTCAATTGTAATGATTGGAAGACCGTTCAAAAAAATTACGGAATCTATGGAATTCTCATTCGCTTCACTGTATTTTACTTGTCTGGTAATTTGCAGCACGTTCTTTTCATATAAAGCGGTTGCAGATTTATTCATACCGCTGCCCGGTTTAAAAAAGGCAAGACGAACCTCAACACCCAAATCTGTAATACCGTGGCGAAGCACGTCAATCATTCCACGATTGTTCAACTCATCGTTTAATCGTTTAATAAAGCCTTCTTCAACATCAGTTCCATGCCTTTTACACAGGACATTCCATTTGTCCGGCTGCGTATCCTTCACAAAAGCAATCACTGCTTTTTTATCCATTGCCATTTTACGGTCAAAGTCTATTGGATTACCTTTTGCATATTTTTCCGACTTTTTCCCGATTGAACTAAGGCAGTATTCAATTTCTTCCTCGAATGTTCGCTCTTTCGTATCTATTGCCATATCATTCGCCCTCCGTTACTTTTATTTTTCCCGTAACTGCATCATGAATGACAATTTTACGGTATTCTTTCAGTTTCTCAATTTGTGCTTTTATATCTGCTGTAAGTTCTTCAATCTGACCAACCCTCGTATCCAGATATGCAGCAATCTGTTCCTGCTCCTCAATCGGTGGTTGCGGTAATCGTATATTCAAGAACTGGTCTGCCTGCAAACGCCATCTGCCTAAGTTAGATACACCTTGACCCAAACGATAAAAAACACGATTGGTATAGCACATTTGAAACAGGTATTTGTAGTAGGTATGGCACTGTGGTTTGTCAGGATGAAATCTGAATACACGATAATCCGGACTGGTAACACCTTCGTAGGGGCTGCAATCCACCCAGCCTGTCAGCAAATCCATAGAGTTCATGGCAAAATCATTCACATTTACCACTTGATAATTTGCATAGGATTCTGCCATCTGTCCATCATTAATATCAATATCTTTAATCTTGATACCTCGCTGCGTGATGGAGAGAACATCTCTGTCCTCCGCACCATAGATACGTTTTACAATTTCAAACATCCATTTCAACTTGGTAACATTCCAGTGCTTCGGAATATTACCCATCCAATCAACATCGCTGTCTTTCATAGAAACAGTTTTATTCATACCTTTTGTAATGATATTAGCGATTAACTCTCGCTTAAAATGTTGAATTTCTTCCAATTGCTTTTCGAGGCCAATAACAAGTGTATCGATTGACTTGCATTTATCATCAAGATAATCAGCAATGGCTTTTTGTTCCAAAACCATAGGAACAGGTATTCGTAAACTTGATAATTTATCCATTGGAATTCTCATTCTAATGGTATTAAGCTTTCCATTTGACGATTCTTTTATTTGGATTCCGTTTCCTAATCCATATAAGCTTTTTTGAAATGCCTCATCCAAAAAAATATAACTATAATATCGTACATCTCCATCGTAAGGATATAGCATATAATAAACAGGACTTACGCAACCGAAATAATGTGAAAGACCAGTAGACCCAGATAAAATATTCATACTGCTGTCTCTTATACACATCTGACGCTGCCGACGACTTAATAGGTGTAGA
>OWIL01000029.1_pt1 | contig 99122 bp, 158 predicted proteins | sample 1732871 | NCBI WGS metagenome assembly OWIL01 (sample SAMN05065763, study PRJEB22554) | human gut metagenome | biome: ENVO:2100002; feature: ENVO:00000062; material: ENVO:00002003 | host: Homo sapiens | place: USA
GGTATAAAATCTTGCGCAGGAATATTATAGACGGTAAAAATATACTTACACAGGAAATGGTTAATCAGCCTCATACGATTTATATGATTCAGTATGACTATGATTTGAATGGCGCAACTATTAGAATACCTGAAGGATGCGTATTTGATTTCCAAGGCGGAAGCTTAAGTAACGGTTTTATAGCAGGCAATAATACAGCGATTATATCTGTAGATAGAAAAATTTTTAGTAATATAAAATTTCTGAACAGTCTGTTTTCCAATGCCTTTAAAGTAGAATGGTTTGGCGCGATTGTAAGTGATAATATTGATAGTTCATTTGCTTTTAATGAGGCGTTGGCTAATGTATCAAATGTTGAAGCTAATGGAGAAATTTATTATTTGGAATACCCTATTGTGATTAATTCCGATTATAAAACACTAAAATGTAAAGGACGGCTCTTGTGTAAATACGGGATAAACGGAATTGAATCAAATGCAAAATATTTGAATATCCAGATAAACCAGTTAATATCAGATTACTCTCCTGATAATCTTTATGGTGACACTTTGGGTTCCGGAATTAAAATTAACAATAATTTTAACTCTGTGATTTCTATCGATTTTATAACAAATTTTAAATACGGGATTCATTTATGTCCAAGAATTATTGAAGGCGGAGAAAGAGTTTCCGGCATTCAATATGTAAAGTTTAATTTTAGCCAAATCACTGCGTATACTTGTATATTAATGGATGTCGATGTTGTTACGGATACTCCTGGAAGTTTGTGGATAACCGAGTCTCAATTCAATGGAGGCAGATTGAAAGGATATAACGGGATTTCATTTATTGGGTACGAAGAATCAGTATCTGAAATTAACGGGCATGTATTCAATTCAATTGGCTTTGAGAAAATATACAATCCGATAGCATTAAAGAAATGTGTTAATAGTAAATTCTTAAATCTAAGAATGTCAGAAGATATTTACGGTGAATATTATTTAAATTTGGAGAATTGTTCAAGACTCTATTTTGACATAAAAAGTAACAGCATTGGGGACAAGGTGAGAATTATAAATTCTCCCTTTATAACAGTCAATGATGACAGTATAGTTCTTCCTTTGACAGGAGTTAGAAATTCGAGTTTCAGATATGCGACATTGGATGATGATTGTAAGTATATAATTAACAAAATAAATAGCCATACAATATTTTCCGATGATATCGTAGTAGATAATAATACATATATAACCCCGTCTGATTTAGTGACTAAAATAGACGATGTAAACTATAGTTCTATCCATAAAAAAATACATATATTGAACGGTGAGACAACTATAAACATAGGGCATGTTAGAGGTCTGGATCGTGTACCATATTGTTTGTTTATATATAATCCTAATAATTTCAATTATTCAATATTAAGTGATGGACGTGTGATTTATAGATCATCTAAAAGTATGGATTACATATATCTTTATATAGATAAAACGGGTTATAAAGCATGCTCTTCTGTTATTGGCAATAAGATTCGGTTAACTCAATTAAAGTATTACAAATTAATAGATTCCTCTAAATTAAATTCATATAATAAGTTTAATTTATCGGTTAACAGGATTGCCTTTTCGAAGAATATATTTAATACATATGATTACAGTATTTTATATTCTACTTCCGGGGAAGAATCTTTCATTAATATCAGCAGTCCTAAGGTTGCTGATTATATATCTTTTCATAAAGATGAATCCAATAACTTGTATATTAAATCTGTTTATAACAGTGTCATAAGCAGTGATTTTTTTGATATTAAAGAAGTCGATATAGACGAAGGAAAACTGTCAGCTGTTCCTGTAAGTAATTTATTGAAAGGTGTTGATAGGCCAGGCAATGTAGAGACGGGCTATTTATATTTTGATGACAATTTGGGCAAACCTATATGGTGGAACGGTTCTTCATGGGTAGATGCCAGTGGAACTACGGTATAATGTTTTACTAATTGTTTAATTATTTATGGTATGAGAAATAACATCTTAGGTGCGGTGGTATATCTATCCACCGCCATAGTATTCGGTGGCAGCACTGCACTGCTGATGCTCTTTATAAAGGAAAACAGCGACCGTTGCCACTACTATAACGGCAAGTGGAATAAGAAAGACTTAGCAATTGGAATTTCATCCATAATATTAGGATCCATTGCTAAATATTTTATAACTTTAATTTAACAAACTTATGATAAAACAAGAAAACCCTAACTTTTTAGCATCTGTTTATGCTCCTAATCCAATGGAAGTAACATATTGGATTGATTTGTCTGAAGATGCTAATGGTAATGTTATAAAAACTTATGATGGCAAAAAATGGATTCCTATTAACAATAAGGAAGATAATACACAAAATTCTCAAATAGAACATTTGTTAAACATTATAAATGAGAAAGCAAATAAAAAAGACGTATATACTATAGCTTAGACAAATGATGCAATAAATAGGTCAAAGACAGTAGTTGAAAATGTTCTTACTTCTACTTCGACAACTACTGCTTTATCCTCAGCTCAAGGTAAGATTCTAAATGATCTAATTACAAGTCTTACTGCTAGGGTATAGGCTCTTGAAACTCCAAAGCCATAAAATGATAAGAAGCGCTATTAGTTGAACACACTGTTTATTTACAAGTGGTAACCTATACAGTAACTGTGCGTTTTAATATTAAATCTCAAACAAATTATCAGTCCTAGCAGATTTTCCCCCTTTTAAATCTCTAGGACTTTTTTTGATTACATTATCAGACTTTTAGCTATGAATTATTATCAGATAGGAGAACAAACGATGTCAATATTTAAGAACATGTTTAGTAGTGTTGAAAAGGTTACAATTAGCACTATAGGTGGTTTATTGTCTTTATATTCTCCCGTGTATGTCCCTATATTGGCTTTATCAGGAATTATAATTGTTGATTCTATGTATGAGTGTAAAGCTAATAAGAAAGCTAAGAAGTATCATAATGTAGTAGAACAATCAAGGAGATTATATTCAAAGATATTTTATAAATTACGAGATTCTATAGTTGCCATATGTGGAGCATTTACTATAGAAACCTTTATTATAACTTCTATATCAATACCAGCAGTAGAATTTGTAGCTGGTGCTATAGCTCTGGTAGAATTTTTCTAGTTACTTGAGAATTTAGGTAGAATACATCCTAATTGGAAAATATGGGGTCTACTATAGAGAGTAATAAAGAAGAAAGGGGAATAGTTTTTAGATGTCAGTTTAGATAAAGAATTTTCAGATGATACCAATACTAAGCATAATTAATTGGTGCAGAAAGAATTTCAAAGTAGTCGCAGTAGGTTTAATCAGTTTACTTATTGCGACTATTTTTGTTTAGCACAATTAGTTATAGAAAAAAGATACAGAGATAAATAGAATAACTTCTAATGTTAGAACTTACTAGGATATAGTATCTAATAATTAGAATAATAACAGAACACTATAGCTTACTATAGAAGAATTAAACCATAGTAATGATAGTTTATTATTATAGTTGAAATAGACTCAGAAAGAGCTTAAAATCAAAGACAAGAATCTAACCAATGCTAATGTAATCAATACAGAGATTAAAGATTCTGTTAAAACAGTAATCAAGAAAGAAGCTATAGATTTTAAAGAAGAACTAAAGCTTAATCCATTAACAACTATCATAGTTGAAAGAAAGGACTCAATCCTAACAGCCAAAATAGATTTAAAAAATCAATAGACTATTCTTATATACAAGAAGAAAGAGTATAAGAATTTCTATAAAAATGGCTGGGTTAGATTCTGGCACTTTGATTGGAAAAAAATAGAAGCAAAGGAATATCAAATAGTTAATACCAATCCACTTATCAAAGTAACAGGTACACGAATAGTAGAGGTACCTAAGTAATAATATATTCAATAATTATTAATCAATAATAATATGCATAGAATATTTCGTGTAAAAGCTTATGAGATGGAACACGGTCCACATTTTAATGAGGAACACGCTCGTAAAGCTGTAATGAAGATGGAAAATGAGGATGGTACTCGTGGACCACATTGGTCCTTAGAGGAAACTTCTGCTTTAGCTAGTCAGTACGGAATATCACTCAGTGGTAAATTTAATCGTTATGATTGGTTTGTAGCATTGAATATGGTTTACTCTGACTATTACAAAGTATTGTTAAACATTACTGGTTCTAACAATATTAAACATTATATAGAATTTGCAAAGGCTTGGCTTAATGACAAAGACATTGACGAAGGTAAAATGTGGTACTATTACCAGTATGTAATGTGTGATAAGATTAGAGAAGCTGAAATGGAATGCTATGAAGAAGAACTTGAAAAACATGAAGAAGATGAAGAAACTTACGGAATGTTTAGACGCGGTTCTAGAGGTAGAAGTAGAGGAGGTATGCGTATGTATAGATCTTATCCTCTAAGACGTAATGAAGATCTAGAAGAATACGATAAATTTGAACGCGAAAGCGAAAGAGAATACAATCCTTATGATGAATATAGTCGTAGTGGTAGATCTACTCGCTATATCAGATATTAATAAAAATCAATTTTAAAATAAATCAATTATGTTAGAAGATAGAATTATTGTGCAAGATCGTGGTATTGATGCTGGTCTTGCTGCTTTAATGCAAAATGCTAATAAAGGTAGTATGGATCCTGCTGCTTTGCTTGCCATGATGAACAATAACGGTATGGGCGGTAATGGTGGATGGTGGTGGATCTGGATTATATTGCTGTTCTTCTGTTGGGGTGGTAATGGATTTGGATTTGGTGGTCGTAATGCAGGTGCTTTAGCTTCTGAATTAAACACTGACGCTAATACCAATCTGTTAATGCAGGCTATCAACGGTAATAAAGATGCTATTAGTACACTTTCAACTACTTTGAACTGTGATATTAATTCTGTTCAGACTGCTTTGAATACTATCAATACAGGAGTAAGCCAGATAGCTTGTGATACTAAACTTGCAAGTTGTGAAGTAATTAATGCTATTACTTCTGGTAATGCTTCATTAGCTTCTCAGTTAGCTAGCTGTTGCTGTGATGTTAGATCCTCTATAGCTGATGTAAATAATAATATCACTAAGATGGGTTATGAAAGTCAATTATCTATGTGTAACTAGACTAATACATTACAGAGTGCTATTACTTCTGGATTTAATAGTTTGTTATCTGACAATACTACTAAATTTAATATTCTTGGTTCTAAGATTGATGCACAAACATAGATTATCAATGATAAGTTCTGTCAACTTGAAATGCGTGAAATGCAGAACAAGATTGACGCTCTTCGTCAAGAGAATAATCAGTTAGCTTTGTCAGCTTCTCAGTAGGCTCAGACAGCTAACATTGTTAGTCAATTGAAGAGTCCGTGTCCTGTACCAGCTTACTTTGTACCTAATCCGAACTGCTGCCCGTTCGATTACTACAGATACTTGCTGAACAGAGATAACACTACTACTGCTCCGGCAGCTTAATAATAATCAAGGGCCCTTTATTGGGCCCTTAAAAATACTATACTTATGTTATTTAATCAATTAAATATAGGGGATAAAGTATATATAATAGAAGTAATAGGTACTTTTAAGAAAACAACCGAATATAACGAAGGTTAGGTTACTCAAGTAAGTAATGTATATGAAGAACCTTTACCGCCTGGTTAGTTTCCCATGCCCAATCAATAGCGTAAAAAATTAGTAGATATAACTATCCAATGTAACGGAGAATCGAAGAAATTCACTATACCTGAGAATAAGTCTACTATAACTGATAGTACATTGGGTTTAACTATATCTACAATTAAGTAGGAAATAATAAATATAGTACGTAGCTAGTACGATACTTATAAACAAAGAAAAGAAGCCATAGCTAAGTGTGATGAGGAAATGGCTAAATGTCAGCAACTATTAGATAAACTTGAAATTCATAATGAGCCTACTAATGAAAATTCAAAGATAGTAGAGCTTCAAAATGAAATAAATGAATTAAAAAATATCATAAGGAAGGCCAATTAGATGGTTCCACCACCTATGAAAGATATGTTACCTTAGGATATGAAAGATGCAATGAATAAGGTTGATCAATAAGATCAACCTTTTTTTATTTTAAGGCTGTGTAAGAAGAGCTATTAGTTCCCTAAAGGGATTGTAAGGGAAGATATATAAAATGCTGCTACAAGCCTTAAAATGCGTTTTATTCTGTATTAACGTTAATATTTAATAAAATGAGTCTTAATAATATTATTGATAATATTTTATAGATTGTTCGTAATAACAATATAGCAGAATCAGAACATATTTCAAGACATTAGATTGAATTATGGATTGTATATTACAGAGCAATGCTTATAAAGTAGGCTATTGATAAGGGTTATGATGTTGATGAAGCGTATGTCACTACATTAGAACCCATTCATTTAGATAGAGTACAGATTGTTCCTGGTAAATTTGTATTCGTTGGAGAAAAAGAACTACCTACTTTAATCAACTTTAGATATAAACCAGGAGTAATAGCTGTACGTGATATGTTTGGTAACCTAATATAGTTAGGTAGCTATACTAAAGCTAAATTACAAAAATATAGAAAAGCTACATGTAAAGACTATATCGCTTGGGTTAAGAATAACAAGATATATGTTGAAGGAGATTCCAATCAATTAGAATATATAAGTATAGATGTTATACTTTAGGATCCTACTAAGGATATACCGTGTTATAATCCAGATGATGAATACCCTATACCAGCAGCTATGATACCTACTATTGTGTAGATGATATTAGAGAAAGAATTGAGAGTTATGGTAGCTTCTCCTAGTGACGTTACTAATGACTCTAAAGATGATACTCAGAATAGATATAGTAACAAATGAGAGAAAGAGTAAAATATAACAGAAAAAGCTATACTATTGCTGATTTTTATATTAATTATAAATAGCAAATTGATGCTAATACCTAGTATGATGTTAATTTAAAGACATATAAAGCAATAGTAACAGATTATTTTAAGTACATTAGAGATGAAATAATGTAGAACTGTAAAGAATTTAAATTACCTTGCAGGCTAGGTACTTTATAGATAATAAAGCATCAACCAAAAGAATTCTCAGGTAAGAGTTTGAGATGGGATTGGAAGGCTACCAAGGAAGCAGGTAAACCTGTATATTTACTAAATGATCATAGCGGTTATTTCAAGTACAGATTTTATTGGTGTAAGAAGAATTGTCTGTTAACTAACAAGAGTAAATATCAATTTATAGCTTCAAGGGAAAATAAGCGTACACTTGCTCAAATTATTTTTAATAAATTAAAAGATTATCCAGAATTATAAGTATGATAAATAATAGAATGATTAGCTCCAAGACAGTTCTGGCAAAGGTTATTTCAGACCTAGATTTAAAGGAAGAGGAAATCAAGATATCAGATATTTCTGAATGGATCTGTGAAGGTTTACTTAAGATTGGAGCTATACAACAGTATGAACACAAAGTAACTATATTACCTGTTAAATGTCATTAGGCTTCCTTACCATGTGATCTATATAAGTTAGGTTAGGTAGCATTTTCATTTTGTAATAATGGTGGTTGGTTACCTATGAGAAAAGCTACATCCAGCTTTGGAGTATACCATGATAAATGTGTAGATAAGCCGTGTATGCTTATACCTGATGCTGGCTTAATACCTTTAGTAAAGAACTTATTTAATTTAGTATCTGATAGAGAAGCTTTAGATAAACTTAATTCAGATTCTAATATGCGTGATACTTTAAGTGCTTTAGTAAATCAATATACAGTAGCTAGTCCATCTAACAGATATGTAAATGGTAAATTTGCTCATACCGATGGTACAATGTACAGCGCAGATTTATAGTATATGACTAAACCTGGTTATATTATGACTAATATACCTACCGGTTTTGTCAAAATAGAATATTATGCTATATTTACTGATGAAGAAGGCATGCCTATGATACCAGATATGGAATCCTATAAAGAAGCATTATTGTGGTACGTTACATTAAAATTAATGTATCCGAGAAAGCTAAAGGGACAAATATCTTAGTAGGATTACTTAGAAATGAAGACTAGCTGGAACTACTATAGAAAGTAGGCTTACGCTGAAGCTATGATGCCTGGAGTAGATGAACTGGAAAGTATAAAAAATACCTATCACAAACTTTATCCAGAATTTAATGACCATGATACTTTCTTTAGTACTACTGGAGAAGAACAAATAATTTACAATTAGAATAGATTATGATTAGTAATACAGCTCAAATAAATACATTTTATGGTGGAATGAACACTGATAGTGCCGCCAGTATGTTACCAAGTAATCAATATAGATTTGGTTAGGATGTTCGTATCATTACTGATGATTCTAGTACTAGTGGAGTTCTTTAGAGTGTAGAGGGTGCTAAAAAGTATAATTATGGTATTAAAGGTACTGAAGAAATAATAGGTACTGCAACCATTAACGATATTGCTGTAGTAGTTACTAAGTTAGTAGATGGCTATAATAAGATATACCGTATAGAGAATTTTGATTCTCCCAATTTAGTTAGTACAGTTGTATTATAGGGTAAATTAAAACTATGTGAAAAAACTGATTCAAATCAGTTAAGTATAGTATTAAATTACGAAACACAGTCCAATATTAAAGCTTACTTTACTGATGGAAACTCATCTATTAAAGTAATCAATATTATGAGTGATAAGTATATAAAGTATCCTAATGTTGATAACCCTTTAGTAGATGCAGATGGTAATATACTTAATCCAGATAGTATTGATATTATACCTAATGCAATATTACCACCATTTGAAGTCACAGATATTGTGTCTGGTAACTTTCAAGCTGGTATGGTTCAATACTGTTATAGATTGTATAATAAACACTCTCAACAAACTTCATTATCTAGTTTAAGTAATTTAGTACACTTAGACGCTTCTGAAATTAATGCTTCATTAGTAAATCACGAAGGGTCTTAGAAAGGTTCTTATACCGGTAAAGGATGCACAATAAGAGCAAAACTCAGTACTAAAGATTTCAATAGATGTAACATAGTACGTATCTTCTATGAAGATAATAATTCTATTCCTACTTATTCTGTAATAGATGATATTGAAATAGATACAAATTTAGATTACATAAGTTATACTGATACTGGTAGTAGCGCATTAAGCACTATGACATAGGAAGAATTTAACGCATTTACTAGCTATTCTTTTATATGTAATAGCATTACTTCTCTGTAGAATAGACTGTTTGCGTCTAATGTTACAGAAACTTCTTGGGTACCAATGATATATGACAATGATAATCTGGTGGAGTATGACGCTAGAGTATATAGAGCTAATTCTAACAATTATGTTAGGTTAGAAACTGCTAACCCTGACGACTATGAGTATTTCTCAATTACAGATTACGATGCTATGAGGAAAATTCCAAAACATCATGATTGTATTAACCCTTATAATGCAGCTAGATCTAGCTTTGCACAGTCTACAGAATATGTGTATGGAGAAGGAAATAAGCTTGGAGGTAATGGGCTAAATATATCATATAGTTTTATTAATACGGAATTAAACGAAACTTATTCACCTCTTACTGGTACAGGCTTAGCAAACAACGTTGGTCTTGAAAATAGTGGTTTTACCACAGATTCTATGCCCATTTATGAATTAAATGGAAGTAAAATATACGATAGGCCTATAGCCTCTGCTTATAGACAAAGAAATTACGCTGACCCCATCATAGCTTCGTTATTTAAAAGTTATCAACGAGATGAAGTATATAGATTTGGTATTGTATTTTACAATAGTAAATTCATAGCTTCTCCAGTATTGTGGATAGGAGATATTAGAATGCCTAATTTAGTCACAGCCCCTCTTCTTACGCAATCTGGTAGTTACTGGTACTCAAAACCTATAGGCATTAAATTTACAGTAAAGAACTTTCCTATTGATGCAGTATCTTATGAAATAGTAAGATGTGACAGAACAGAAAAAGATAGGACTATTGTATCGCAGGGTGTTATTACTCCAATACATAATTATAAAATTGTTGAAACAAGTGATAATGGAGAAATAGGTAGAGGGGAAAGTAATAAAGATACGAATGAGTATAGACCAATGCCATTTTTACATACTAAACGTAGAGGGTTAGTAATAGAAAGATCTGGAGCAGGTATAGTTGGAAGAAAAATTGATGAAGAAGATATAACTGATAATTATTGGAGGTTTATATCACCAGAAGTATGTTTTAATGGAGAAAAGACTGAAGCTCTATTTAAAGACAATATATATCTCAGATAGGAAGCCGTTCTTATATCTGATTTCAGTAAACAAGATACAGATCAGCAAGGTACAAATGTGCAAAACTGGGTAGCTATGAATAACTCAGCTTAGCGTTTACCAGAAGGAACATCTCATGTTACTAATAGAAAAAGTACTAAAGTATATAATTCTGGGAATAATGCGTCAGCTTCAGCATCACAAGTATTTGCTATTCATAATGACGATTGGTACTGTGCTTATATATAGAAATTCTATTTTCGAGTAAATTCTAAATTTATAGGAAAGGAACAAAGTATAATAGACGCAAAACTTCCAGCTATAATACCATACAATGCCGTACTAAATGGTGGAGTAAAACCTTACAAAGCTAATATAGGTAATATTACTTATTCTAATTGGACTGCCAGTAATTTTTATGAAGGCGGAAGTAACATAGATGTAATTACTTATGGCCCAGCTGGTCCGTGTCTTATATTATAGGTATCAGACGATGATATAAATTCAATCCAACCTATTTCGTTTTATCGTGATGAACACGCTAATGATAATTGTCCGTTAATTGTGGTTAATGCAAAAAAACCAACAATACCATATAATGGAAATACTTATTCAGCTAGAACTAGTTCTACGTATATTCCAGTGGGATCATATGGTGATACGAACAATCCTGTAGTATATGCTTTTGGAGGGGACACTTATATCGGTATTCTAGATTATCCATCTCAAATGATATTTCAAAGAAATGAAGCTTCTGGCAGGGATTCTTGGTCTGAACGTAAACGTTATTTTGGAGCATATATACCATTAGAAAGCACTATCAATTTGAAATTGTCTATGGGACAAATGACTAATAGAACGTATAATGGCGCTTCAAATAATGTAGATGCATATTTGCAAATAGAACCCGTTCAATTAGGTACATATCATTCGCAAAGTAAACCTTATTATCTATATAATGACGCATACTCTGCACAGCCTGATGGAAAAATATTCAATACCAGAGGTTTATATGATGAAGCTAATGTGAAATCAGCTAATAGAGTATATGCATCACAGGCTAAAACTATCAATGAAAATATAGACAATTGGTCTGTATTTAAGCCAGCTGATTTCATAGATGTAGATTATCAGTACGGAGAAATAACTAACATACGAGGTATATTTAATAGATTGTACTTCTGGTAGAATAATGCTTTTGGAGTATTATCTGTAAATGAAAGATCATTGATACAAGATAATAATGTAGGTCAGTTAGTATTAGGTACTGGTGGTGTATTAGATAGATACGATTACTTAAGTACTTTAAATGGCACTAAAGTTATTAATGATAGAAGTATAGTAAACTCTAGTAATAGTATTTATTGGTATGACTAGGATAAGAATGAAATATGTAAATCTACAGGAGGCGGAATAAGTATAATAACAAAAGACTGTAATGTACAATCATATATGAACACAATGTATAGTCAGAAAACTAAAGGAGCTAATTCGTTGTATGATAAGAAATATGACGAAGTATGGTTCAGATTATATAACAAGTCTTTAATATATAATGAGAAACTAAATGTATTTACATCTTTATATACATTTGATCCAGATTTTACGTTACCTCTCAGAGATAAGGTTGTAGCTACTAAGAATAATGAATTTTATATAATAAATTCATTAGATATAGAAGGATTTGGTGATACAAGTAAGGATATAAGACTGCGAATCATAGTAAACAAAGACCCTCAATATACTAAAGTATTTGATAATATTGCATTACAAGGAGAGTTTATAGATCCTAATAATAAGATATTAACTAATGACATATTAGATGGAATAAAATTCAACACTAAACATCAAGTAGCGAATAAAAAAGGAGAAGATTTAGTGTTTGACTATCGTGAAGATACTTATAGAATACCTGTTCCAAGATAGGATCAATTCGAGGAAGAAGACAATATGTCATTTCCTGCTAGAATGAGAGGTAAATATATGGTTTGTGATTATAAGTTTAAATCAGATAAGGATTATTCTTTTTAGATACCTTAGATAACAACTACTTATAGATATTCTAGAATTTAATATGAAAAAGAATAAAAACAAAAGAAAAATATAGATTCCTGCTGCGTAGTTTGGTTTGCCGGTATCTTTAAGTAATATGCAGGAATTACAATCCTCTATATCTAGAGGTATTGCTCCTAATAATCCTAGCAACCTTATAGTTAAAAGTAACCCTACTAATGTTGGTATAGGAAATATATCTGGTATAACTTAGGCAATACCAGGGGCTATAAATACATTAACAAGTCCTTTTTAGACATCTACAGCTACTACAGGTGGAGAAGCTACTATGCAATCTATTGCAGGTATTGCAGAAGGAGCAGGATCTGGTGCACAACTTGGTATGACTATAGGTGGACCTGTAGGTGGATTAGTAGGTGGTATAGCTGGTGCAGCTGCTGGTCTCATAGGTAAAAAAGGAAAGGCAGCAGAAATGACCTCATTTACTGACTTTGATGAAGGTACTCTGGGTACTGGCTTAAGAGGTGCATTTAGAAATAAGAAACTTAGAAGACGTAGAGCTGCTATAAGATTGAACGCATTTCAAAATAGAGAAGCTGTAGCTGGTACAGAAAGATTAGCTAATGAGTTTAATGAAGATAACACAGAGTTTGATACTGATGTATTTGAATACGGTGGTAAAGTTCCTTCATCATTGGCTTATGTAGATGATGGAGAACTAATATAGACTCCAGATGGTTCAGTAAGTAAAGTACCTGAACAAGGATAGCCTACAGATAGTAATTTAGTAAACTTACCAGAAGGAAGTAGAATATTAAGTAATACTTTGAAAGTGCCTGGTACAAATAAAACCTTTGCAGAATTAGGTGATAAAGTAATGACTAGAAAAAAAAGTAAAGGAAAAGACACATACGCTTAGAATGCAAATATGCTTAATGAGATGAATAATAAATTAATGCATGACAAACTATTTGCTATGCAGGAAAGTATTAAAGCTAAGAAAGGCATTAAGAACAAAACTAAAGAATTAAAAAGTTTTGCTAGAGGTGGTGACAATACTCCAGCTGGTTATAATGCCGCAGGTTTTATGATAGATCCTAGATTTGCTGGTGAAATTAGTATGGGAGTTAGCGCTCCTACACCAAGAGTTAGAAGTACTTGGGGTATGAGAGGTGACGTTACAGCTCCTTGGGATAATTATGGTAGAATATCAGAAGTAAATGCTGGTACATTACCTGAAGTAACTATTAGCGCTCCTAAAGCAGTAGTTAAAGAAACTCCTAAGACTACTTCTAGAGTAATGCCTAGAATTACTAAATCAACAGTTGCTCCAGACATTATTCCAAATTTAGATACTATTAATGAAGATTTTAGTATAGATGCTACTCCATAGGATATTAGAACTAGAACGGCAGTAAGTCCAACAGTAGAACCAGTTATTACAAATCCTAATGAAGAGCCTGTAAGATTAGATGGATTAAACGGTTTAATTAGTGGTGTAACTTCTCTTGTTCCTATAATGTCTAATTTGTTTACTAGTAGTCCTGAAGCAGTACCAGCTAACTATAACCCTTATGCTACAGCTATTGCTAATACTATGGGCAGACGTAGATACAATATTGATCCGTTGCTCAGAGATATAGAGACTAATAGAAATGTAGCTAATTATGCAGCTAGTCAACAAAGAACTAATACTGGTCAAGACATGGCGTTTAGATTACAGAATGCAATTGCTACTAATAAGGCTATTGCTGCGGCTAGAGCTGCTGAAAGTAATGCAAATAATCAGTATAGAGCTGAATATGCAAATACAATGAATAATTTAGGACAACAGTGGGTTCAAGCTACTAACTTAGCATCTGAACTTAATGCTCGCAATAGAGCTACTGCTAGAAATATTCGCAGAACTGGTTTAAGTCAGTTAAGCCAATGGGCTCAAAATAGAGAGTTAATGAGTAATCAAAGAAGTAGAGATAACGCTATGCTTAAATTGTATGATCCGTTCTTGCAAGCTGGATTTACTTCTGCTGATATGAGTCAATTTAAGAAATGGTTAAATAAGGGAGGTAATAAATAATGACAGCTAATAGATATGATTAGGCTGCTGAAGCCCCTATAATGAATACGTATGTTCCTATTAACTTTGGTGAATTATATAGAATAGGAGCTACACAGAAAGCAGCAGTAGATGAGGCAGCTAAATAGTTTAGTACAGCACTATAGAAATTTGGAGAATTTCGTTCTCCTTCCGCTGTAGATACTTAGAATTGGTATAACTTAACTATTAATAGAAAAGATGTACAGAACGCTATCAATTAGATAGCAAATAATCCTGATGCTATGAAGGATGCTTCTTTTAGAGCTAACTTACAATCGTTAATTAATAGCACAGATTATTCTTCTTTATCCTTACTTAAGGAAAGTGCAGATAATCTTAGAGCTGGATTGGAGATGAGAGCTAAGATGGAAGCTGAAGGAAAATATAAAGAAGGATGGGATGATTCTAATATTCCTCAGTATGATACACTAGGTAATAAAAGAGTATTTAGTGACATTACTCCTGTCAGATACATGACAGCTGATGAGCTATCTAATCCTTACTTTAGTAATCTTAAGCCTAGTAGTTTAGGCTCTGTATGGAAAGATGGAGTTAAGTATAACAGAGCTGGCATAACATATGATACATTATATGATATAGCAAACGCTAGATTTAATGATCTGGTAAGTACTCCACAGGGACAGAAATATTATAAAGAAGCATTACAAGCTGCTGGCGGTAATGAGTCTGTAGCTAGAGAAGCTTTTGTAGGAATGATAGCTGATTCACAAAGAGATAGAATTGTTAATCAAGATACTGTTGATCCATTGTGGTTAATACAAGCTAAACATGCAGCTAGCAGAACAGGTAAAGACGAAATAATTAGACCTAATCCTACTAGATTAGACTTCTTAAACGAATCTATTACTAGAAGTGTACAATCTAGAATTGGTTCTAGATTTGATCAATATAGAAATTATATTGAAGGTCTAATAAGTAAATATCCAAATACTAAGATAGCTCAAGATGCTAAGAAAGGTGTATAGAATATTGATAATATGATGAACTCATATATGTAGCTTAATCAGGCTGCAAGGCAGTATTCTAATGCTTATAGAGCTACAGGTAATGATAATGACTTGATAGTAGCCAGAAGTGCATCTGATGCAGCTGATAGATTACAAGCTCAAATGATCGGTCTTGCTAATAAGCATGTACTTAGAGATGAATTCCAAAAAGTATCCGGCTTCTCTCCTATATCTGTAAGCGGTAATAAAGAATATTCTAAACAAGGTTACTTAAAAGGTGTAAACTCAGCTTTGGATATGATTAAAGGTAATGTTAGCTTACTTGAGAGTGATGATTTATTAACTGGTATAGGTGGTTCACAACAAGAAGTAAAAGATGAGAATGGCACTACTAAGAATGTATACCAATTTAATGATTCCAGAGGTTTTCTATTACCTGAAACAGTATTCCAAATTGCTTCTGAAACTACTCCTAGAAAAGCAGAAAGAGTAGCTGGTATTGGTAGAGATACAAGCTTCCCGTTGAAGGAAGTACTAGAATCTGGTAATCTAGCTGATGTATAGTTCTTACCTGAAGGAAAAATGGTAAAAGTAGGACCAGGTACGTTTGCTTTATCTGGTAAAATAAGAATTCCAAAGGAAACTATAGAACAAACTTTAGGTACTGGTTTATGGAGTGATAAAGGTCTAACAAGAGGATTTGCAGATAACTTAGTAGCTCCGTTTGGTAGACAAAGTACTAGAACTGCTTTAAAGGATTTATATAAAGCAGCTGAGGTTACAGAGGTAGTTGGAGAAGATGGACACGAATATTTTGAAATGAATATATTCAAAACACTACCAAATACTAACAATGCCCCAGAATTTTGGCAAAGAGTAAATCAAAGATGGCAAGGTGGTTCACCTACAGGTATAGGCGGTACTACTCAAGCTAAGGAAGAATATGGAACTTCTGCATTACAAACATTAGGAATGTATAATTGATAATTATGAAGAGAAAAGTATACGATACATCATTAATAGATAGTATAAGATAGAGAACAGCTTTATATGATGCTTACTAGGCTCCTAAAGCTAATATAGAAGAATATTTCCATACTATGGAGAACCCCTCTTATGAGGGGGCTCCTGATGATTATGGAGTTACAGATTGGGTATCTAATGCTTTTAATGATTGGAATCTTAAAAGAAATGAAGCTATTAGAGATAGTGCATTAGGTGATTATGTAATGGCTGATTAGGATTATAATACAATTCTAAATGCTAAAAATTATATTCAAGCTGTACGTAATATTAATGCCATACTTCCACAATTAAGACAAGACCCTAATAACCAAGACTTAAAACAGTAGGTAAAACAATTATCAGATACTATTCTTAATAACAAAGAAGCATACGATAATATCTTAAATGATAAATTAAATGATTCTTCTTTGAATACAAAGCTGAAAACTGATTTCATTAATGGAAATTGGAATTCAGCTTTAAGTGAAATAGATCGTTAGACAACTGAACAGATAGATAAAGCAACAGGATCTTATGCAGATCCTAATACTTTGTATGCTAAAAAGAGTTCTGCCTTATTCTAGGCTGATGTTGCTCAAAATACCGCTGATGAATACAATAGTAAATTAACATCTGATTACTATCGTAGAAAGTCACAACAGCCAGGTATGGATCTTACTGATATAGATACTTATTTGTTTAAATTGCCAGGTTTATTAGGTTCTTCAGCAGCTACTATTACTAATGATATACTTACTACTGGAACTACATATGCTACTACATCTATAGGTTCTAGTTTTGGCCCTATTGGAGCAGCAGCTGGTATGATTGCTGGAGCAGGAGTATCTGTATTAGGTAATCTATTAAGTAGAGAAAGAGAATCTAAAGGAGAAGTATACAGTAACTATAAATCTGCTGTACTTAATCAGATTGATAAAAGTGGTATTTCTAAACAGTTATTAAAGGATGCCAAAGCAGAAATGCAAAGAATGGGTTCTTATACTCAAGAATAGATTGATAATGATGATTACGTATACGATCAATTACTTACTAATCAAGTAAAAGTAAACAATGTTAAGTTCGATAAAATACGTCTTAACAATTTTGAAGGTATGAAATCACTTTATACCGACAATATGGCTTTGTCTACTTGGGATGCTACTCAAACTATGTTAGAAGTTGTACCACTGGGCAAAATAGCTAAAAGTGTAAGAGGATTAAAAACTTTAGCAAATAAGTACGATAAAGGCAAAGATTTTCTAAAGGGTAAATTAGCCGAACGTATAGACGATATAACCAGCTTTGGTATAGATAGTGTAGATAAACTGCCTAAAAAGACTAAGAGAAAAGCAATATTAGATTTAGGTGGTAGAATTCTCATATCTTCTGCTATGGAAGGAGCGGAAGAAGGAACCCAATATATGAAGGGTTAGGACTATATTAATAGACACTTTGAAGAAGATCCTAATCTAGCAAAGAGTTTCATTAAGAACATGGGATCTGGAGCAAGATCTATATTTGCAGCAATTACTCCTTGGGATTCTGTATATTCGGATGATGCTGAATTCTTAGAGAATTTTAAAGGTGGTGCGTTACTTGGTGGTCTAATGACTGGTGGAATAGGTGCTGCTACCACTTACTTACAAACTAAGGACCAATTACAAGCTGATAAATTGCTATCAGCTTTGTATGCTGAAAAACTAGATCAAAAAGATAGAGTAAGAAAAGACATTGTATATGCAGAAATGGCTGCTAATAATAAGTGGGATAACTTGATGCAGTCATTTGACAATCTTCAATCTGCTAATATTGATGGTCTTACTCAAGAAGATATAGAGACTGAAAGAAATAATGCTAATAGAGTAAAGAATATAGCTACATCTGAGTCAGCATTAAAGTAGGCTGAAGCATTAGGTATAGAACCAAATACTGAGGATTACAATATACTTATAGCTTTAAAAGATCATTACGATAAGCTAGTTGAAGAAGCAGATCAAAATTTTGTAGCATCTTCTAATAAGATGCAAAGTTTGCTGAACGGAGAAGAAGTAAATAAGCAAATCGAGAAAGTAATATCTAAATTATCTGATGAACAACGCGCTCAAATAGCTGTAGAAGATATAAGAAATGCTATTTCTCTTTATTCTGAATTAGAAGTATATAATAGACTTATAAATGATTATGAGTAGAATAGTACTAAACTCAATGATCTTGAAAAGAATACTGGTCTACGTACATCTAAAGCAGATGTAATTCATTTCAGAAATCTATTAAATACTGATAAGAAGGCATTAGAAAACAGTTATGATAAACTTAAGAAAGTATTAAGCGAATATAATTTAACTGAATCTGATTTTTAGGTTCCATCTATACATCAGGATTTAGCTGATGCTCAGGAATAGTTAATTCTTTCTGGTCTAGATCAAGCTAGAGCACGTGAAGAAAATAACTTGATGTCTTCTGACGATAAGAAGTCTATAATGGCTAAAATAAATAAATGGAAGAACTCTGAAGCTAAAGAAGATGATTTTGTTCAAGATATAGAAGACTTGTATTCTGGTAGAACATAGGAGAAAGTAGCAGAAGAAGGAGAAGAAGTTACTCCAGAACCTTTAAAACAAGAACCAGCTCCTGTTCAAGAGTAGGAAAAACCACAGGAAGATGAGGGTGTAAAGTCAGCTAGACAGAATGCTAAAGAAATTCAGAACGAATTCTTTACTACTGAAAGAGACAGCCGTGGAAACAGTAAAGTAGTATTAAACACAAATAATGAATTTGGTCAAGCTTACAAGCAAGCTAGCGATGCTTTACGTGAATCATTTATATCTCAACATCCTAATGTGAAGAATTACTCTGAATATATTGCTGCTTTACAAATGGATAGAGCAGAAGGACAGGAAGCTGAAAGATGGTAGGAAATATACGATCTTAGAAATCAATTAGAAGAAGAAGTATATAACAACGGTAATTCTGATAAAGCTAAACAGTTAGTAAGTCAGTTGAAAGAAGCAATAGAAAATAAAATTGATTCTAATTTATTAAAAGAAGCTTATAATGATTTTGTTAGTTCAGGAGAGTGGAAAATATCACAGAACTTACAAAATAGAGAAAAAGCTAGAGCTGAAGAGCTGAAACTTCTTGCTCAAGAAGCTAGAGAAGAAATAGCTTAGAAAGAACAATAGGATATACAGACTAAATAGAAAGAAGCTCAAAAGCCTATTGCTGTTCCTAGTGAGACTGCTATTCCTGTATCTCCAGTTGAAGAAGCTCCTAAGACAGAACCTTTATCTATAGAAGATGTACCTACTCTTAGTGATATACTTGGTGGATGGCTTGGTAATGAGGCTAAGCAAGCTTTAGAAACTCCAACTCAAGTTTCAGAAAAGCCAGTTCAAACACCAGAAGAAACACAAACATCAGAACCTAGATAGTTAGAAGAGCTCACATATGATTCTAGACTGGATCCATATTCTCATGAGTTAAATTACAGACTTACTGAATCTAAATAGAACGAATAGGGTCAATGGATTAGAACTTCTAAAAAATTCCAAGGTATGGAACAATACCTTAATAATGAAGAATTTGCAGAAGTTACAGGTCAACCTGACTTTATTAAAGAAGTAACTAAGAATGGAGTACGTATAGTAGTAAGACCATATACTAAAGATGATGGTACTACTACAGATGCTATATACGCTTTATTTAATTACAAAGGGAAAGAATACATTGCTAGTATTAAGACAATAGAAGGGCTGTATGCTAGAGGAAATAGAGCTTTTAACAGACTACCTTTTAATGACCAATAGTTAATTGTAAATAATCTTAGTGCTTTACGTAATAAAGTTCTAGAACTTAATAAACAAGTACAAGTTAATCCTAACTTAGAAATAGTTCCTACTACCATTAGAAAAACAAATGGTAAGATTGTAAATCTTAAGAATGAAGATGGTAGTCCTAAAAATAGAAAACTTACAGATTCTTCTTGGTTAACCATTAAAGACCCGTACTAGATTAATCCTGAAAATACTCAAGTAGGCATTACTACAGGTAGTTTAGGTGGTAGTGTAATCAGATTTAAAAACCAAGTAATATCAGCTAAGGGTTTTCCTATGGGTAAGCCAGTATGGATGATTAAGACTTCTAGAGATGATGGCAGTACATCATAGATAGGAGTTGTTCTTAATTACGATAACTTTAAAGATAAACCTGAAGTAGCAGATTTAATTATTGATTTAGTTACTTCTAAGGATCAATTCTATACTGATAAGAATGGAGTTGTTACTAACGTTACTCCACAGAATGTATTACAGTTCTTAGTGAACTTTGGCCCTCAAACAGCCACTAATCCTAATGATACTAGATTATCTCCTGAACAAGTAAGAGCTAGAATGAATAAACAATTCTATTTAGCAGAGGATAATTAGTTAGTAGTAGGTCAATAGGTATACAACTTAAATGATATAAATACTGTACCTGAGATTAGAGAAAGACTGAAAAAATATATAATGGATAATTTCCATTGGAATATAGATGAAGCTGGTCTAAGCTCTAATTATTTGGGAGGTGATTTACAATCTCAAGTAAAAGATCCTAAGTTGTATCCTTTAGCTTTATTCTTGAAGAACAGTAATGTAGATAAGATTACTCTAATCCCTAATGTTTTAGAATTTACTAACAAAGATTTCGGTATTATTAAAGATAGTAAAGGCAACAAATAGGTAGATTCTAGCTATCCTAATGGTATCAGTGTACTTGGTTGGTACATAAAGCAAGGTATTTTACTTACCGATATAGCAGATACTATGCAAGATGCTAACATATACATTGATGATGTTATGTTAGTGGATAAAAATGCAGAAAGTAAAGTAGAGCAATCACAACAAAAAGTTCAAGAAGAAACTAAAATGGGCAGCATTACCCTACCTGATGAAACTGGTAAATAGACTACTATTGATTTGGATGAAATATTTTCTATATTGGACGGTAAAGGTAGAAAAGGTCCTAATATGGAAGTATCTGAAGAAGAAGTATCTAAACTAGCTATTAATGAGGAGGATAAAATGGATCCAAAATAGACTAAAGAATGGATATAGTCTACTTTGGGCATTACTCCTGAAATAGTATCATCCATAATAGATGTTACAGAAGCTGGTAATTTAGTAGTAGGTAGAGTAACAGAGGACTCCATAAAGATCTCGGAGTAGGCTCCAGAAGGTGTTCAATATCATGAAGCATGGCACAGAGTATCACAGTTATTAATTGATCCTAAACACAGAGATAAGATATATAAGAAGTATAGAGAACAAGGTCTAAATGATAAACGGATTGATGAAAAATTAGCTGATCAGTTTAAAGACTTTATGTTAACTGAATCAGGTAATTATAGATTTGATACTAAGAATTGGTTTAGAAGAATATACGACTTTATCAAATTGTGGATTAGAACTGGTCAATATGGATTAGCTAAAGTATACTCAGCGATCAATAGAGGTAAGTATTATGGTTTGAAACCTAATGCTGAAAATGTAGATAGATTCAGAGAAATATACAAAGGTGATGGAGCTAATATGGAAGTATCCGGATATAAATTTAAACATATTCAGACAGTTAAACAATTAAATGACATTATAAATAGTTTAACTTATGCTTTCTTCCAAGTATCATTTGCAGATGGTAAGACTATTAATTACTCTGACTTATCTAAGGAAGCTCCTAAATTTGATAGACTTAAACTTATACTTCAAGCTCAAGCTTACAAGTATCCATCTGATATAATCAATGAAGTAGTAGACAAATTTGACTCTATTATACTTCCTATGCTTACTACTAAACTAAAGCAATTAGGAATTAGATCAATAGATAGAAATGAAAGTGATACTTTAGCTAATATAGAAGAAGGAGCCGAAGGAGTAAACATAGGCCAGCATACAATAGAGGGTATGAACATCTCTATTAGAGATAATGCTCCTGCTGAAGTAAAGTTCTTCTTTCAAACTATACCTGTATATGAAATAGGGAAAGATGGTACTCCGCAAACTAAGTTTGATGAATATACTCATTTTCCTAGTTTTGTAGATCCAAATATAGCTTGGACAAACATATTGAAAGATTTATCTGGGTGCAGAACTATATCTAATATTATTGATAGAGTGCAATTCTTTGCTAAGAATGGTAATACATTCTATCAAGCATTATTGCTTAGACTAACTACTCTGGTAAAGAACTCTTTGAGTGAAGATGTAAATGTAGCTACACAAGCTGAAGCTATGCTTACTAAGATAGAAACTGTAATTACTTCTGACATTAATAACTATATAACAGTAAAGATTAGTGAAGATGCAGATACTGGTCTTACAAAGATGGAATTAAAAGATAATACAGTAGATGTAAAAGCAGCTAACTATCCTAAAGTATGGTCGTAGTACTTCTTTAATAATGCTGGTATATATAGATATAATGAAACAGGTGCTATTGTTGCTACAGATAATGCTAAACAAACCTTACGAGTTATAATAGACAATTTTAATAGAATTAGAAATGCTTTTACCAACAATAAAGGTATATTAAAAGTAGGTGATAACAATGTAGATTTGCATATAGCAGCTAACCAAGAGTATCTAAAGGATGTAATTGTTCGTATGTTAAATTCTGTAGGTGTAGGTATAGATAAGCCAACGCTTAATAGAATGTTAATGTCTGGAGATTATGGTAATCCTAGATCAGACCAATATACATTGCTAAATTCTTTCTTAGTAAATAGAATTAAATTTGGTGGTATTCCTAGATTAATAGAAACATTAGATAGTATCAAAAATTCTATTAATAAAGATAATACTATTAAAGATATAGAGAGCCCAGAAGGAGTGATACAACCTACTTAGGTATGGAATACACAAGGTTTTGTTAAGGAAATAGCAAATTACTATGCTTATCAACATGCTACAGATAAGAGTCTAAGTAGCTATGGCCCAGATGGTAATAGCTATTACATGGTATCTTAGAATAACTTTGCAAAAGACAGACTTAATGAAATAGTAAATGATAAGGATACTTTTGATAATCTAAATGCTGTAGTATACAATGGTAATTCTATTATTCTAAATGCAGTTAAAAGAGGTAATAAAGATCTATCTATAGAAACTCTAATAAACTTCAAAGATACCACATCACAAGATGTAGGTAGAGATTACTTTGGTATTACTGATAGAGAAGATTATATTGCTAAAATGGTAGCTGTATTTAATGACAGAATAATATTCCCTACAGTAGCAGATAAAAAGACATATCATTTCATTAGAGGAATTAAGTTGCCTCATGAAAGAATAAAGTTCAATACCACTCCTCAAGGCGCTTATATCCAATACGGGGAACAAAGTATGGACACTTTACTGGGATATTGTTATGATGAATTGAATCAAATAGAACTGTGTTTAAGACAGATAGATGATGATCCAACTCATTATGATGAGAAAACAGGATTGCATTACAATGAAGATGGTACTATCAATAATGATTGGTTAGAACCTACCAGAAGAATAAAGAATTTCCATACGCCAAATAAAGTAAGTTGGAAGGATAAGAATGGTAAGAAGCATACTAAGAAATTAGAAGGAAATGGCGCTAGATTCTTATTGTTAACCGGTATCAGAACATCTAAAGGCTTTGTTAGCTTCAACGATCCTATGAAATCAGCTAAAGAAAATCTTTAGACAGCTAAAGATTACTTCTTTAACTTATCTAAAGATACGTAGAAAGCATTTTTAAGCTCTTTGATCAATGAACGTGTTAAACAGGAGATAGCTACAGCTAAAGAGTTAGGCTTGATTGAAGGCAATGAAAATAATGATATTTGGAGTTTGCGTAATAAGCTGCTTGATGATGTTGAATTGAACAATAGAAAGGCATTTTATAGTCAACTTGATCCAACTAATGCTGAAGGATACGCTATATTTGACATGTTAGCTGATTATACAATTAATAGTATAATATCTATTAATGAAGTAGAAAAGTTATTCAGTGGAGCTCCTGCTTACTATAAAGTAAAGTATGATCAATATGGTCCTGTAGATGTATCTATTGATAAAATCAAACGCCTTGGTTCTCTTACTTCCACTGGCTTGAATAACAGACTAGATTTCTTTAATGATCCTATTAGAGATGAATATGTAGTTGCTGAATTAAAAGACCATGAAATAATGGACAAGCAATACTACATCTATGAAGGATTATTTACTAGAGGTAATGTTAAGGAAACTATTCAAGAATTAGAAGGTGAAGATGCTTGGAATCAGGTAAAAGATTTAAGTATTCAAGAAATTGAAAAAATCTATCCTGAATCAGTTAAGATAGCTAAACAAGCTGCTAAAGTAGAAGTAGAAGGTTATAAAGAAGGTATAAATGTAGCGGATGCTGCTGTATATATTAGCCCTAATATGACTAGAGATCTACTTAGAATGCGTGGAGTATGGTCTCCTGAAATAAAGAAAGCATTTGAAATTCTTACTAATGAAGATACAGCTAATCTATGGGATTCAGATCCTAAACTGTATGCAGAAGCTAATAAGGTTATTCTAAATGCTATGAAGTATATGGCATTCGGTACTAGATTCAATGAAATACCGGGATTAGGTATACCTTATTTTAATAAGATGGCTCTATTCCCATTATTCAAGAGTATAGCTACAGGTGACATTAAAGCATTGTATGACAGGATGGTAGACCCAAGTAAACCAGTAGATATGGTTCTATTTGACTCTGCTGTTAAAGCTGGTTCTAGATCTCCTATGAAGTTCTATAGAGTAGCTAAAGATAGTGAAATAGAACTAAGAGATGGTCAAACTGTTCTTAGTGCTAAAGTTACTGATGAGTTAATTAACGAAGAAGGAAATACTCTAAATGACTTTAATAACTTAGTTACTTATACTCAGAGGTTTAAGTACTTAAGACAACAATTAGAGACTAATCCTCATACTCACGAAGAATAGATGGCTGGTACTCAGTTTATGAAAGTAAATCTATCTAATCTACGTATGGATGATTTATATGGTATTGAAGGTCAACAGGTAACTGGTAGGCAAATTAAGGATACTATTATGAATGCTTTGAATAAATTATCTGATATGGGTGTTAAAGACTTAGAAGATGAATTATTCAACAAAGACGGTAGTGTAAATGTAACCAAATTAGCTAAAATGTTAGAAGATGATGCTAGAGAATCTGATGCTAACGATAATGTATTATCTGGTCTCAAAACAGCTAATAACAAATTTATAATGCCTTTGTCTTCTTTATCAGATAATAAGTGGTTAGAAAGTAGATTTATCTCTATGATCAATAAGTAGGTTATTGATGTTCATATACCTGGTGGAGCATTTATCCAAAGATCTACTTTAGGTCTAGAAGCTACTTCTACTAAGGTAGTAACACCAAATATGATAAATGACGGTAGAGTATTAAAATCTATAAATGAGGAGGGTTCAATGGATTCGGTAGTAAGTATAAACTTGTTTAAATACTTTATACCTAATTATGAAAACTTAACATATAGAGAAGCTAGACAGTGGCTTATTGATCATGAAATTATTGGTGATAAAGCTAAAGCTAATGCTATAGGTTATCGTATCCCTACTCAGTCAATTGCATCTATATCTCCATTAAGATTTGTAGACGTGTTCCCTGAAATAATGGGTGATACTATCATGTTGCCAGAAGACTTTACTAAACTTACTGGTTCTGACTTCGATATTGATAAATTGTATGTAGCTAGATTTGCATATAATAAGAATGGTATCAAGTTTAACAAAGGTAATTCTCTTAAGTATGACGAAGTGCGTAATTTTATAAAGAATGAAATGCTGGAAGCATATTTAAAGGTATTACTTACTAGAGATAATACTAACTCTCTTAAATTGTCTATTGATAATGCTACAGAGAATGTTAAGGAGGTACTTAGAGATATAGAAGGACCTAGTAGTTATCATCCTACTCCATTTGAAGTATATTCACCTACATATCAAGAAGCTAGAAAGGCTGAATATACTGGTGGTAAGGCTGGTATTGGACCTTTTGCCTTGAATAATGCTCATCACATTCTTACTTAGCTTACTAAACTTAGCATGGTTAGAGATGTGTTCACCAATACTCTAAATATATGGAATATAGGTGGTATATACGATACTCCAGTGGCAGGCATGAAGAAAGGTGGTAGAATACTTGACTGGTTATCAGCTATGATCAATGGTTTCGTAGATATTGCTAAAGACCCTTATATTGTAAGATTGAATGTTAATTCATGGACATACAATATGGTTTCTTTCTTGTTACGTACTGGTAAAGGTAAGCAGACATTCTACTTTGTTGCTCAACCCATTCTTAAAGAAATGGCAGAAGCTGTAATAAAGACTAAAGGTAAGTATGGTATAGATAGAACTAAGACTCCTACTCAGTTGGAAAATGAAGCAATTGAATCAGTACTTGATAAATATGATCCTACTAAGAAATATAGGAAAAAATATGAATTTATAAATGGCAATGAAAATTCAAAAGCTAACGAATATCAAGACTTATTTAGCACATATCAGAAAGAAAATGGTGAATATACATCTAGAACAAGAGAGTTACTCAAGCTAAATAAAGAAGAAATAAGTAACTTTAACGAAGAATAGGTTCGTATATATTATGCTTGGAAAGCATTAAAACCATATGCTGATTCATTGGCTAATTTGGTTAAGTATTCTAAAGTAGATACTAAGAAAACTGGTAAGACATTTGCTGAACAACAAACATACTATAATGGTATGTGGGCAATGACAGAGGATGCTAATTTTGCAGATGGTGAAATTGAACGTTTCTATAATGAAACTTTTATTGCTAAAAAGACAGAAAACAGTATTCCGTTTGGTACTTCTATATTCAAGAACTTATTACTTAGAAACACTGATACTTTCTTAAGTAAGAAAGACATAATGTTATCATTACTTGGTAGAAAGAATAATGCTGATTCTAAACTACTTAATGCTCTTGTTTCAGGAATGGAAGCTCAAATTAAGAGCGGGTTTTTTAACCAGTTTATATACCAAAATGGTATTGATATTCACAGTATGTTTACTGGAAAAATGTCAATGGCAAAACGTATCAATAACTTTAAATATGAAATACTAAAAGGTAATCCCAAACTAAGTAGATTTTTAAATAATGGCGGTACTATAAATAATGACTTTATAAATTATTTGATACCCAATATAGATTATAATGGTTTAGATTTCATTGATACTTCATCTTTACTTGATGCTGATCAATCACAAGCTAATAACTTGATAAACTACTGGAGAGAATTAATAGATGACCCAGAACCTAGAGTAAGCCAATTATTTAAAGATTTAGTAGTATATGCGTTCCTTACTTCAGGGGATAATCCTACTATGAACTCATTCTTCCAATATGTTCCAAATAGTTATAAAATATCAATGGGTTATACTGACTATATATAGACTAAATTAGATGAATTATCTAATGGAGTTGATCAATCTATAGTAAGAGATGACTTATTCTTAAATAACTGGCAAAATGATAAGCTAGTAAGACCAGTAGATCTGTATAACAATAAAGGAGTCAAATTATACTCTATATCGTTAAATGATTAGTCCGTAGTTCCTAATATCATATTAGGAGAAAGATAGGATAAAACAGATAGACCTGCTATTAGACCTAGTAATTGGTTATCAATGACTTATGTTAATGATAAAGGTAAGCTAATAGAAGGTAAATTCCCTATATTCTACCCGTATATTAAGATAAATGATGGCTTAGGACGTACTCCAGCTAATTATCATGTATACTCTCTTATAGGTTATAAACAAGCAGCTGATCCAGAAACCAGACGTTTAAATTATATACCTATCTATGGATTAGTATCTAAGAAAGGATACAAATACAGAGGACATACTGTAGTAGAATACGGTAAAGAATCTCAATTTGATTTTAATAAAGAAAGTGTATGGGATTACACTGAAGCTTTACAAAATCAGGAAGCATTAGCTGATATGGCAGATGATTATAGCAAACCTAACTGGTAGAATTCTGATATTCATTTGATTACAGATCTTCCTCCATATTAGAATATGAATTATGCTAAAGAGCAATAGGATATGAAATTTGAATGGGATCAGGATGATAAAGATGATAATGAACAAGGTGTAGTACTTAGCGAAGCTGAAGAAACTAAAGAAGACTCTAAAAATCTTCTTTAGTTAGAGGCTGATCTTTTGTATAAGATGAAGGAATACCTGACCGAATTAAGCAAAGATAATACAGATTTAGCATCTAGTATAGATGATAAAATGGAAGAATTTACTCAATTGTTACGTAAAGAAAATCCAACTACTCCAGAAGAAGTGGAAGGTTTGATTAACAAATTTATATGTAATTTATAATATGAATAAATATTGTCCAAATAAAAATCTTCCCGAATGGAAGGAGTTAGTAAAGGTAGTAGGTGAAAATAAAGCCTACTACCTTTGGGATTAGAATAAAGGTAATAGTTTAGATAAAGCTCCTAATGGAGAGGATTCTAAGCTATTTTCAGACCTTTTAAGCTAGTTTGATAATAATCGTGAACAAGCTATTTTAGCAAAGGCTGAAACCTTTACAGAAGCTTTTAAAACGCAATTATCAGATGAATTATCTAAACAAGTAGATGAAAATGGTGAGCTGTTAATTGAAGCTTACAATAAAAGAAATGAAGTTAAATAGGGTTCTTCTAATACTTTATTGGAATAGTTAGGAGAATTTGCAGATACTGTAGATGTAGTAAACTTCTTTATTAATCACGATGAAGTAAAATCTCAAACTAAAGAACTTCTTAAGAAGTTAAACAAGGTTAATAGACCATTTGTAATATATAAAGGTCATAAAAAAGGAGTTAGAGCCGAAGCTGGAGCCGCCTTATATTTGTATTCAGATGTAATTAATTCTTCATCGGTATAGTTAAACGCCGAAGATGTTGCTCATGAAATGTTACATATTTACTTGCGTAAAGAATATGAAACTAATGAGCAATTTAAAAATTTACTTGACGAATTACAAATTGAATATAGAAAGAAAATAGGGAGTGTGTTATATGGTTTAGGTAAAGATTAGTAGAGTGATGAGTTTTTAAATGAAGTACTATCAAACACAGCATTTCGTGCTCATTTAAAATTAACTGACAGAAGTAAGTTCTAGAGACTGTGGATATTTATAAAAGGTATAATAAATAGGATAATCACTGGCAAAAAATTCATTGTTTATTCTAAATTACCCGAAGATATATCTAATTTGCAAGATTACGCTATGTCTTTACTTGATAAAGTTAATCAGGGAGAAATAAGTATCCATTCAATTGATCATTATGATGAGGAATATAGTGGTGAAACATTCAGTAAATTAGACAATAATCAACAAAAATAGATAGACAAACTATATGACAAGATATAGAAAGGATTAAAAGATAGATTAAATGCCATTAAACATTACAATGTAAAAAATCCTAAAGTATGGAACCAAATATCTACTATTATATCACAATTGTCTAAATCTGAAACTGAACAAGGTATACTACAATTCGTACAGCATGTAAGTGATACTATAGAAGATAGTATTAAATTCTTATCTAAATCAATAGGTGATATTAATGCTAAACAAATTAGACAGCTATCTAATGACTATTTAGGATTCTATAAACCTCTTATTGATTAGATACAATACGCAGTAGATACTACTGATATATTCAAAGAATTACCTGAGTACCCAACAATAAAGTAGAATATCGCGAATATAGCTTAGCAATTAACTATAGTAAACAATAGATTTACTAATGTGCTTAAAGAGAAAGGATACCAATTTCTACAAGAATACCTACAATCTAGAGCTGTACCACAAGATTATATAGATAAAGTATTAGCATGGTTAGACGATCCTAAACATGATACTAATATATTTATGAATTGGTTTGGTATGGCTACCAATAGTGATAACATGGTACTACAAACTATAGCTAATATGCTATAGAATACTGTTAATAAGACAGATAGAGAAACATTAGAGGTAGGTACTGAATTAGTTAAATAGCTGAATAAAGTAAAGGAGAAATACGGTAATGACGTTCAAAAATTACTATATGAGAAGTATGACGACGGTACATATACTGGATTAAAGGTTACTCCTATCAATAAAGGGCAATTCAAAAGAGATTAGAAGGAATATCTAAATAATTTATCTAGTAAATTAGGAATACAAAAAGATGAGCATGACCAATACATAATGCCTGATGATGAAGATATTCAAAGAAAATGGTTTGATGGAGTTAACAAATTCTACTCTAATAGAGCTAATAGAAAGTATAAACCAGAATATTATTCAACTAGAAATAAAATGCTTTCTATGAAAACCAGGGATGCTATAAATGAGATTAATAACTATATTAATACTATAGTAGATCCTATTACAGTAGATGGAGTAGAATATGATAACTTATTATCAGAATCTGAATATAATTCATTAATTAGTTTACGTAGACAAAAAGCTCTATTATCCAATAGATATAATCTAGATGGTAGTATAAAAACAGGGGATGATTTAATCATAGCTAACGAGTTGCATTCCTTTAATGAAATAGTTCAGTAGCATGTAAAGTATAAAACAGATAAAGAAAGCTATAATAGAGATAGAGCAAAAGTAGTAGCTAAGTATGGTGAAGGATCTACTCAACTACAATTATGGGAATCAAGAAATTTAAAGAAATAGTACACTTAGGAATTCTACGATGAATTAGATAGTTTAGGTAAAGTAGAACAATCTGAAGAATACAAAGAAGCTATAAAGAAACGTAGAGAATTCCAATAGCTATTTAAAGATCCTCGTACTGGTAAGATAGATTCTAATTTAATGTCAGATTCTGAAAAAAGGGAACTATTGAAATTAGATTAGGATATAGCTGATTTATATACTTGGACAGAATAGATTGACACGGATAAGAAATTTAGTGATATAGCTGAAGTAGTTCCAACAGAACAGTACTATAAAGATAGCTAGAATGCTAGAGAAGCTGGCATAGAAGCTTATAACGATTGGTTTAATAATAATCATTATGAAGACGGTAGAGGTCGTATGCATCCAGCTTCATATTATACAGAATTAAAACCAAAAGATGAGTTATTAGAAAAGTATACAGAGTATGCACCAATAAGTAGATACTCTACTATAGATAGACAATCAGATTGGTTTAATAAGGACTGGGATCCAGCTGGTCCTACTGTATAGCCTAATAAGAAATATTATGACAATAGTAAAGCATACAAAGAAATAGTTGATAAACCTGAATTAAAGAAATTATATGACGATTTATCTGATACTATCAATAAGGCTAACAAGTATATATCATTCTTAACATTTGGTGACGATGGTAGAATGCCTCAAATACCTGCAAGATTTATGCAAGTATTAGGTAGAAAAGATAGCGTACTAAATGCTTTGAAATATATATTTGATGATGTAGCTGTTACTAGAGTAGATGATACTGATTATATAGATGATTTTACTACTATGCCCAATGGTGATCCTATCAAAGTAATACCTACAAGATTTATAAATATGCTAGAAGATACCAATGAAATATCAACAGACGCTGTTGCATCTGTAATAGCTTATTATAACATGGCTGCTAATTATAATAATATGGTAGAACAATAGGATGATGTTGAATTATTACTCAATCTTCTAAAGAATATTCAAATTAGAACTAAGAAAGAACTAAAAACAGCAGGTTCATCTAATGTATATAAACAAGCTTAGCTATTAGTTGATAGAATAATGTATGGCAGAAATAAAACTCCTATTACAGTAAATATATTAGATAAAGAGATAAATATAGGTAAAACATTGGATATAATACGAGGATTTGTTACTAAAGTAAATCTATCAGGTAACTTGTGGTCTATTGGCACTTCTTTCTTTACTGATGCTACCTATACTACTTTAGAAGCCAAAATGGGTAGATTCTTTGATATCAATGACCTTAAATTTGCTTCTAATGAATTTGCTAGATAGTTACCAGATATGATGGCTAATATTGGCAATCCAGTACCTAAAGGTAAATTGTCTTATTTGTTACAACTAAATCAAGTAGTAAAGGATAACAAAGAAATATTTGATAGACTAGACTAGAGTCAGGTATTAAGAGCTATAAATCAAAACTTCTGGTTTGCAGGTTATACTTAGTCTGATTATACTGTTAAGAGTCATACAGTTATTAGTATATATCATAGTTATAGATTTGTGGATGGAGAAGGTTTTATGACTAAACAGTAGTATATTGATAAATTTAATTCTAATAGTACTAAATTTGAGCAATTGCCTGTAACTTTATATGATGTATTTGTAGAGGATAAAGAAGGTAATATAAAGATATAGGATAAGTATAAACAGCACGTTAATGATAAGCTATAGAATGAGGTAAGAAATAGAATTAATATACTTACTTAGAGAATTGATGGTACTTTACGAGAAATAGATAAAGCGGCAGTACATGCTAACTCTATAGCTTCTTATATTGTGTTACATCGTAACTTTATGATATCTGCACTGCATGATAGATTTAAGAAAAAATAGTTTAATCTTGATTTAGGAGTAGAAGAAGAAGGATATTATAGATCTACTAGTAAATTCTTAAAAAATGTTATAGGATAGAGACATTTTGCTATAACACAATTATTAGCAGACTATAATAACTTGAAAGATTACGAATAGTATGCTGTTAGAAGAGTTCTAAATGAATTAGTGCTAATAGCAGCTTCTACTACTGTAGCTCTTGCTATGGCTACTATAGTAGATGGAGATGATGAGTATGATACATGGTTAACTTAGTCTATTACTTACTTAGCAATGCGTTCAGCATTTGAATTTAGAACTATGTATAATCCATTTGAATTTATTTCATTAATTAAGTCTCCTACAGCAGCTTTCAATTGGTTTGACAATGCTTCTAGTTTTATTAATTTATTTAATCCTGCTTCATATGTAGGCGATCGAACTCCTTTTACTATAATAGACAGAGGCCCTTATAAAGGAATGCCGGTTATACTTAAAAATATAATCAAGGTTACCCCGTTTAAGAGTATAATAGAAGCAACAGATCCAAAAGCAAAAAGGAACTATTTATAGAATTAGTTAATGAACTTCTAAAAAGTTTCTATCTAAATTATCAATTCGCTAGATTAACTGTAAAAAAGAAAGGCTGAGTATTAATTTACTCAGCCTATTTTGTTATGAGAGTTCATCACGCTCTTCATAACTATAATAATCTTCTTCTGGCAATTCAGCATTTATAGACTCACCAAATCTATATGTATTTAGAAATAACCTCTGTGCTAATTCTGGAACAGGCACGTTTGCCCAAAATCTATTTATTTCTAATGCTGCACTTACATTATAAGTTTTACCAGTTGATTGAAGATTATGTATATCTTTTTTATACTTAGGGTTACTTAAACAATAAATAGTATAATGCTTATTGTTTATCGTAATATATTTAGTATTATATAAAGAGTCTAACTGTTTAAACTTTCTATATCTATCTAAAGATTCCTTAGTATTAACACTACTATCATATAAAAGAAAGACCTTTTCTTCTAAAAAAGGTCTATTCTTATCAGTAGTATATGCATTTATGTAACCGCTTTCTACAGTTAAATCATTCCATGTAAGATTATCGTCTAATAATGGAACTATATATATACTAACATCATTCAAGTTCTTCAGTACCATTTCCTTCGTAATAACTACGAGTATGCTCCCAATTATTAGTTTGGTAATGATATGAAAGTTCTGATAATGCATTGATAATAATGTTTTTACGAGAGTCTAACTCTGTTTCATTAAACATATTAAACACTCTCACTTCATAGCTACCATTTGTTTGTATAGCAACAATATATGCTTCACAATTGTAATCTGAAATATCAATATCTTGATCTTTCATATACCATGTAATAGCTAACAAATAGTAAGCAATCTGTCTATAATAATCAAATTCTTCTACAGAATGTTTAAAGTTATAGACATCTGATGTTGTTTTTAAGTCAATTAGAATAATTTTCTTATTGACATGATCAAATATGCATCTATCAAGTAATGACTTACAAGGTGCATACCAGGTCTTATTTTCATCCATTTTAAGACTATCTGTCTTAATAGGAAATGTCCAGTTAATATGAAACTCATTATGAGATTCTACTCCTGGAGTGTTTGTTAGTAATTCATTTGCTTTCTTATGTTTCTCAATGTTAGACTTAATTGTCTTTAACATATTAAGATCTGCAAATGAAATTGCTTTTTTATTATTTTTCAAAGACTTTGACTTAATATATTCATCATATCTTAATGCAAAATCCTTAGCAATAGATAATTTAGCATCTTCAGATAATTTATTACTATAAGCCTTGTTATAAGAATCTAATAATAATTTATCATCATCTTCTAATGGATTAGTATCTTTAAATATAGAATACCAATCACAGAAATCTTTTTGCTGTTTTACTTTAGGTACTTCATATTCAAGTATTGTATAATCATTCCAGAATTCATCTGGTTGGAGTATATACTCATGTATCATAGTACCCTTTTCTAACTGCGGTAACTTTAATCCTTCTTCCTTACCATCAAGCATATTACGGAAGTATAAAGGACCTTTTTTTAGAAACCAACCTATAGAAGAATTTGATATTCTCGTGTTATCTTCATAATACGGTTTATCAATTATCATTGTTCTTCTTCGTTTTCTTCTTCAGTTTTATGTTTAATTGTTTCAACTAAGAGATTAAAAAGTAAATCTTCTCTAGATTTATCTGATTTTTTCTCTAAATCAAAATCAATAGTTACTATTTTAAGTCTTTCTCTTATCATATAACTGTCAGTTAAAATACTACAGTTATATTGATTAAGATGACCGTATGATATACCATTATGCCAATGCCCAAAGAAATGATGCTTATACTTACCAAAACAGTAATTTTCAAGCTTTTCATTATAATTCGGATTCTCATGAGTAATAAGTATATCACAATTAGGTATTTTTTCATATGGGCATATATACTCATCATATTCGTGTTGAGTATCTTCAAATGCCCATGTTTGCCAGTGTATAGGAGCTATCCATGGAGTACCATAGAATGTTACTCCTTTATATTCATATAATTCATCAATAAGAAATACTACTTTATTATTAGTAAGTAAAGATATTTTATCTTTAAATTCTTGTAAAGTAATATCTTTTATTAATCCATTATATAATTGTTCAATGTATATATCATGATTTCCTGGTACTACAAATATCTTTTCACATGATAACTTATTAGCCCATGTAATAAAAGCAGTACTCCACCATGCATCTGATTCATCAGAACTTCTTTGAACAATTAGGTCTACTACATCACCAGCAATACATAATACGTCACATTCTGGTATAGAAGGCAATATACCATGCAAATCACTAATTGCACATATTTTCATAATGCAAACTTGCTGTTAATTTATATATTAATACTGCACAAAAAATTAACATTCTTTTAAATGTTTTATTAACTCATCTACTTGTTTCTGATTATGTACTATATAGAACTTTATATTAGGTTCAAATCTATACAAATAGTAGTTAAATAGTTTTTCACGTAAAGGCCATGCCTCGTTAGGATATCCTTTACATTCAATAATGAACTTATTTCCTACAAAATCAGGTAAATAAGTCATTGATCTATATTTCTTTCCTCCAAAAGTAAAAGCTGGAAGAAGTTCATATCTATGCTGTTCATATTCAGCACTGATTTTAGCTTCTTTCAGCTTTTTATATGTATATGTTTCAAGCTTACTTCTAAACTTTATTCCATCATATATATTAGGAGTTGCATTCTTTACTTTTCCCTATTTCTTCTTCTGCTCCATAAATACATTCTTCAAATATTTTTATAACATCTCTATCTATTTGTAGTATTGTATCTGTTAGTTTACACACACCTACAGTAAGCATCACTACTATAATAGTAGTTAATAGGAATGGGATGCAAATTAGATTAGCTATAACTTCTCTAAAATCTTTCCAAAATGTTTTTAATTTATTTTTTAATGTTTTCATAAAGCCATTTCTTAATAGTTTCAAAATCATTTGCTTTAATAGCATCTGATACATCCTTCGCTTTGAACTTTTTGTGGATTAAAAGCCCTTCTAAGCCTGTTTTAAGGCTCATTTTACGAAGATATTTTACGCCAGCTTCGTCCCTATCGAACAATATAATAATACGCTTAAAACGCTTCTTAAGTTGTTCTAATACTTTATCAGGTAAAAAAGTTGACTCTGAAGAAGGAGATATTGCTGATATCCCCATTTCGTATAAACACATGACGTCTTTCATACTCTTTGTTATTATGAGTACATCACCAGTTTTAGGTAACTGTTTAAACCCCTGAATATCATTCTCTGTCAGGTTATTACGCCATTTTGTATATTTATCTGCTAAAGGTCTATAAATTTTAAAATGATTATATACCTTATAAGCATACATAGGATTAGTATCCTTGTAAATACCCTTTACAATACCATTACACAGGTAATATTTAATACTACTTACTCCAAATTTCTTTAAAGTATTAATACTAATATTAAACTGAGACCAGTAATTGATGTCTGTTAAAGTAAAGTCTTGTCTTACTACACCAATTACTGTCTCTGTTGACGGTATGTATTGCTTAGAGCTAACGAGTTGCGTATTATTAGTAATTTTAAGCTTATTAACTATATTATTAAGTATATCTGAATAATTAGTTAAACCGGTAAGTAATGAAACAAATTTAATTACATTACCACAATCGCCTGTACCATGATCTTTAAACATTAATTGTTTAGTAGTTCTACTATAGAAACATCCAAATGATGGATTTTTATCTTTTCTAAATGGACTATTATAGATCATACCTACTTTAAAATTACCAATATACGCTGCATATATATCATATTCTGTTACTTTAGATAATATATAATCTAGAGTAATATTCACTTCATCTTTTATATTTGTAGTGTCGTATAGCATATGATATAGATTTTAATTTGTGGAGTATTGCAGAATCGAACTGCAATATAGGCATATTATAATAGAATAAGCTTGCTTATATTGGCTCTATTATAATAGTCAGCTATTTCTAGTTACCTTGTTTTACCATTAAACTAATACCCCTTTAAAACGTGAGTGCATACTATTCCAAATCTATTATTTTGTCTAAAGACTCACATAGTGGTATGCTACTCACGTATCGCTATATTATGCCTAGCGTAGGCAACTGTTTAAAGACTAAATTAGAAAGGCAAATCGTTACCTGATTCCTGAGTATCTGTAGAAATCATATCTAACGGATTCTCTTCCTTATTTTCTTTGTCTGCTACTACAGGTCGAACAAATAAGTCAATGTTCAACTCAGTAATTTTACTCTTCTGTCCCTCAGGTAAATTCATCGGTTCAATAAAAGTAAATTTACAGTAGTTAGGCAAAGTAGTATAGCCTTTATTATTATAAACTATCTTTACTTTAAGTAAAATATCTTTATTTGCTGCGTTTAGCAAATTAACAACCCAATTTGCAAATTCATTAAATGAAGAACCTGCGAAAACAAGTACTTCTTTAGGATAGAAACATCCTAAAATCTGTAGAATACGCTTTACTTGTCTGGTAGCTCTAGCTTGATAATCCTCTTCGGACTCATTAGGTTTCTTAGTAGATTCCCATTCAGTATGAGTCATGGTCTGTTCATCTTTCTCAAACTTAAATTCGATAAAGATGTTTCCATTAATGGATTTATCAACTCTAGCACTAACAAATTTCACATTTTCGTGAATACCTGCTTCTAAGTACTTATTTTTACTCTCTTGTATCTGGTTTGCTAATTCTGTACTATAAATCATAATTCTAATTCTTTAAACTGATATAAAATACTGTTAAAGTTATTCTGGTAAATATATTTTGTCCCAATAAACTTTAATATTGTTATTTTCATTGCTTTCTGCAATAACAATATTCTTACCTCTCAGATGTGGTGCTCTTGCTTCTCTTACAGAGTTATCTCCTCCTTCAAAAGAAATATGAGTTTCATTTTTCTTTCTATATACATAGCCTACTGCATCAGCTTCGCCACATATAATATTAGCAAGTTTACCAACTAAATCTAGAGACATCTCAGATAATTCTTCACCTTCTTTATTAATCATCTTATCCTTAAGATGACCAATTAAGATGAAGTTATCGCAAAGATCTCTAAACATGTCTATAACTTTTCTTACAGCTTGCTGTAAATACATATATCCAGAACCATTAGGTAAGGTTCTAACGTCATTACCTGAGTAGTTCTTTCCCATAGGTGTCTGACGATACAATGTAGCTGCATAGCTTAGACATATTTCCTCGAGTCGAGATGCATTATCGAGAGTAATATACTTATACGGTTTCTTTCCCATTGACTTAATTTCTTCTCTAATAGCATTTGCAATATCTCCTAAATCTTTTACAGATCTAGCTTGTACTGCTAATGCTTCAAGGAATTCAGAGCCTCCTTCTAAGTCAATGATTAAGTTATTATCTAGTTTGGAAGCTAAAGTAGTTTTACCGGCCTTAGGCTTGCCAAAAATTATTAAAAATCTTGGATTTTCTACTTTAGCTTTTACTTTCTCTTTTGGTAATACAATCATAAAAAAGCTTTATTTTTGTATCCTTACTGAAAGTTTTTGGTAATCACTGATAATACGGACAAATTTTAATATTTTTTAAAATAAACCACGATTCTTAATCTTAATCGTGATGTCAATGATAGTCTTTTTAGTTTTTGATTTCAAATGGTTCAATGAACCAGTTGCAATCGGAATAATTTCATAACCAATCTGTACGAAATTATCGAAAATCTTAATCGGTGTACCGAATTCATCTTCAAAGTCATAATCCTTCTTAAATGGATAATTCTTCTTTGCATAGATATCAAGTGCATTCATTGCACTGAAGAACTCTTTCTCCAAATCAAAGTTAATACTACCGTCAGCAAAACACTTAAACGGACAGTTTGCACATTCTTCTGGCATCCAGCCAATATTATGAGTCTTACTTAAGCCTAAAGTAATATAGTCGCCAGCTCCAGCATATTCTACGCCAAAATCACATTTAGGATAGTCGTAGTTGCTTTCTACTGTTAACCAGGGATAAGCATTAATAACTCGTTTCATCAACTTTTCTTTATAGATATCTGCACTATTGTTGTTTTTCGGTAACTTAAAAGTATATGTTTTCATAATTTTCAGCCTTTTTTAATTGTTATTACTAAACGAAATCTTCCTTGCTGGTTCTTCTTCTCGTATAGTCTCAATTAAATTATTGTATTTCAAATCATTATCAAACTCTAATATTGTACACTCTCCTGCATCTCTATTTTTAAGAATATGTAGGTAGACTTTGTTTTTTACTAGTAAACGATTTGGTCCATACTGTTGTATATTGAGTAATTCTGGTCTGTGAATACATATGACATAATCAGACGCATGAAATATAGTATCAGCAGAGGAGATGTCACTACGCATTGGATAATGCATAGAAGGGTTGTTAATTCTTTCAGGATTTTCTATATTCCGATTCATCTGTGATAACTGAATTATAGTAGTATTAGGTAATTTCTTTACCTTAATAAACAGTTTCTGTAATTCGGAAATAACTTGCAAGGCACTTTCACGATTTTGACCTTCAACAAGAAGAGTATGATCAAGTATAATCACAAATTTCTTGTCTTTAGCTTTAGTTTCATAGAAGTAATTAATAGTAGAAGCTATATCTTCAACAGTACCAGGAGTATCTACATAATATATAGGATACGACTTTATTTGTTGAGAAGTTTGTTCAACTCTATCTAATAAATCATCTGTTAATTCATTATTAGCACTATATAGCTCAGCAGTAGTTTGCCTTAACTTACTACTTATTTTTCTACCTACTTGCCTAGAACTTAACATTTCAAATGAAAAATTAAGTACTATAACATCCTGATTAGAATTTAAATCTATTAAATCAGTTTCAAGTGTATTCACAAATGAAGATTTACCACTACCAGATATACCTACTATAGTATATATCGTATTTGGTTCAATTCCTCCCATACAGGATTTATTAAACTTATTCCATCTTGTTCTTAAAGATTGAATTTCGTGGTTCTTTCTTTTACGAATATATTCTACTGCTTCATTTGTTGCAGTAGATATATGACGAAATGATAGTGTTTTAGATGACATCTGTTCCATAATTATAAGTATTAGGTTGATAATCATCTAATTTCATTTGTTCCTCAAAGGTTTCCCACTCATGTTGAGTGAGCCATTTCCACATAGTTTTCATATAACCCATCTTGCCTGTACGCATTTTATCATCTATTTCATATCTTAGACAATCCATAATGTGTTCATGCATTGCTTTAGATTTACCTACGATGCGGTTATACTCCTTTCTACATTTGTTTACATTAGCTCTTAAGAAACCTTTAGTTCCATCAGGGCGTATAACGTAAACTGGAAATTGGTCATAAAAAGTATCAAACATAGTTTTATCTTCTTTAAGAAGTTCATCTAGTTTTGATGTCTTACTTATGACTTGGTTATCAGTACTATTATTAATACTAATTAAACCTTGATTAGCTAACTCTTGTATTTCTTCTTCATTAACTAGGCTGAGAAGTTTCTGAATGTCTTGATTGATTACTTTGATATCACTCAATACAAGTGTTAGGAATACTAATTGATTAATAGATATGTTTGGTATTCTATCTAAGATAGAAGTGTCTATTTCTAAAATCATATTCTCATATATTATATGAGCATATAGTTCTTTGAAATTTATTTGGTAGCCTTTGTTAATCCCATAGGCTCAATTGTAATGGTTTTAATTCTCTGATTATCTTATAGGCTTCATATATATAATACCTATAATTAATCTTTCGTTCTTCAATTGGTTTATCATCAAATTTATTTAAAAGAGTAACACCAGATGCCGTTAGCATATTCTGATACTGTCTTGCAGAAGCCTTATATTTATGTTCTCCTGCATATGGCTCAGTGTATGTTATAATTTCACCTTCTTTGTGCCCAGTATCTTTCCATTTCCATAAGTATCCACCATTAGTGGATGCATAGAAACGATTAGTTCTTTGTTGCTCTTTATTCATGTATTCAACATGCCATTGTTTACCAGTCTTTTCAGACATTAAGAATTTACGTATATCTGTGCATCCTTTTATAGTCTCTTCAACTGGTACTTTGTCTACAAAGTATTTAATTATAGCTTCAGGTATTATCTTTGCAGATAAACCTTTACCTAATAATACTTCAGTAATAAACATTCCTTTTGTTTTAATTAAATTAGGATTCTTAGTCTTACCATATCCTTCTTTAACCGCAATATAATCATTAATTGCATATTGATACATAGCTTCAAAACGGTCCTCTTCTAGAGTAAGTCTAGTAAGTTGTTCCCATTCTCGACAAACCTTGTTGTAATTACTATAGTTATCTTTTTTACAAATTAAGAAAAGTCCATCAGTATTAGCTTGTACTATTCTACATCCTATTTGGACTAATTTTTCAGCTAACATTAAAAGTAAAAGTTGACCATTGATTCTAATTTTCATAACAGCCTCAGGGCTGTAACAGAAATTATGTTCATTTTGTAAGTTGCCTGATAACATTGTTGTTATCGTTAAGCTTTTTATCTTAACTTCTTATACTTATTATTAATATAAGATCCGCATATATTTTCATCTGTTCTAGATGTGAACCACTCTTGGAAATATTTTTGCTACTATAACGCTCAATTTCTATGCTGTACAGTGACTAACAGTTATTAGTTTACCTCGGTATTATCATTCCAGACTTCTACCGATTTTGGTTCATTCTTATCATCCATTCCTGGGTGTAAGGGCTTATTTATTAAACCGTTTAAGGCAAGCTTTAAGGTTTCATTTTTAACTTTATTGCCGTTGTGTTTAGCTTCTACTCGTTCTTCTTTAATTTGCTTGTACACTTCTAGAAATTCAGGCCCTAAGTGTTTAGGATAAAATTTATATTCTATTAGCATACTCGGATATAGTGATGTTACATCACAGTCTATAAGTAATTCATCTTCTTTAGGAATAATGATTTCAGGATCATTCTTAGAATGAATTCCCCCTACTCCTACAGTATAGCGTAGATTATCAAATATGAAGTTATTTTCATAGCCTTTTCTACCTGGAGATACTACTTGATGTTTCATATCATCAAGTACATTCTTTAGTATCGGACTATCAAATTTTACAAATGGTAGTATTACATCTTTTAAAGGAATATAATCCATTGGAGATCTTAAATCTTTAATATCCCACCAGGTTAAACCTGTTTTCTCGAGATACTTTTGAGTTAAAATCTTCATTCCAATATTTACACCATCTTTGCTAAGTACTCTTACTCCATATTCATCCTCAATAGCTATACGTAAATCAATAGCTGTTTTACATCTATTTAAAAGCTCTGTAGTAGACTCAATATCATTTATATTATAGTCTATCATTTCGTCAAAATCTTCTAATGGAAGAGGCTTACTCCAATCACATACAAATTCTTGTACATTAGGATATTGCATAGTTACCTGAATTTCTTTCAAACCTACTCTAAGTTTATTAGAATATAGCATAGTAAGAATATCAAAAGTATCAAACCATATTTGATATTTCCAATGTTTCCAGGCATCTATGTTGTCCTCTTTAGATGTAGTAATAGTTTTACTTAGATTGAAGATAGAATTACATATAGTAGCTACATTATAGCTCATAAGTTTATCTTCATACTCTATAATATAATTTATTATAGGATTATCATAATGTAGATTATTATATCCACAAAAGATAATATCTGAGTTTATTACTAGTTCTGTTCCATAAAAGTCTCCCCATTTTATATAAGTATTGACTTGTTTAAAGAATTTAACTAATTCTCTTAGCTGATTCTTTCTTTCAGAGATTTCAAATTTATATATTTCTCCTGTTTCTGTATTTTTAACAGAACAATGAAAAATATTCTGAAATACCTCAATATCATATACATAGACCTTTTTGTCACGTATAATCATATTAATAATATTTAGTTAGATTCCGTAGTCAGACTCGAACTGACACAAATCACACAGACTTACATTTTGCTGCGGCTCTAACCTCTTCTTGAGCTATACGGAATTCCATAGATATTACGCTGCTATTTTATTAATAGTAGGTTTTATAAATTTTCTACAGTAAGCTCTATGGTCGCTTACTCTGTTTTTTCCTTTGCAACCTCCTGCATGTTGCTTTCTGTTCTTATCTCTTCCTACATAGAATTGTAAGAATTTCAAGGGACGTTTAGGTTTCTCTAAACGAAACCTTGCTTCTTTTTGTTTCGCTAATTTCTTAGCTTTTAATTCTTTGATTCGTGCTTTTCTTTTTGCACGTAATTCTTTTAATCTTGGACTTAACCAATCTTCAGGTTTTTTGTCCTTATTAGACTCTTTGTCTAACTTACTTTGAGCTAAACGTAAATCACGTTCAGTTTGTTTACCTTTATGTCTTATTCTTTTAGCTTCAGCTAATTTCCACTCTGTGTAATTCTGTTTTTCCATAATCTTGATAATTTAGAAAGTTAATTATTTAAAACCAATTTTGTTTCTATTTATGTCAATTTCTTTTTTTAAAGTATGAACTATAACTACGCTATTAGGATAAACTCTAATCTCTGTGTAATAATCGTTATCTCTCCAAAACAGAGCTTTTTGCACTCTATATTCAAATTTTGAATTACTTTCAAAGAAACCTTTTCTTAAATAGATGATTAATTGTTCTTCTTTTGAATGTTCTACTGTTACTTTATCCATTATGCTGCTAATAATGATTTACCGTCATAATAAATTATATTATTGTCTCCTTCAATGTCTTGTACAGTTATACCAGCAAATGAGGAATCATTACGATACTGTTTAGCTTCTTTAGCTGCTTTTTTCTTTGCCTCTTCTCTTGTAGAAGCTACAAAATAGTCAGTTTTAAAATCGTACGTACGTTTATCGTCGTCACTACGTCTACGATTTATTACATACTTAAATTTTCGCTCTTTAGGCTTCTCTTTAACAGCTAATTCAGCTGCTGTAAAGCCTTTTTGTTTACCAGCCTTAATAGGTAAAGGTTTATACTTTAAAGCCTCCATACGGGCTTCTTTTGCAGCCTTTTGTTGAGTAAACAGCTCTTTCCATTCTGCCTTAGAACGTTCTCCTGGCTTAGGAGATTTAGTGAATAAAGAATTCTTTACTATTCTAGTAAATTTCTTCTTTTCTTTACGTGTGTAGTGGATAGTTGGATCATAGCCTGCTTTCATAAGAATATTTTTTATTAGTTCTTTTTTAGACTGTTTGATAACCTTATTCTCTTCTATAGCATTTTTTGCTATTTCAGTAGGCTGTTGTTTATTCTTAGAACTCCAGGAGTTCCAATTTACTGTTTTCCCATCTTTTACTTCAGTAACTAAAGACGGACCGATCTCGAAATCTCTAGTAGTTTCTGCTGGACAATATTTCTTAACATATTTTCCGTTTATTACTATTCTAGGATAATTACGCTTTTTAGCTTTAGCTGATCGTTTGGCATTTCTTACTGTCTGTTTCTTTACTCTATATTGTTTATTCTTTTTCATAATTTTGATAATTTTAAAGGGTTAATACTAAGAAAGGGAAGGGGAAGTTACTCCCCTAAGCCTTTCTACAATAGTTATGAATATATAAAATAATATCTTTAGTCTTACATTTTTCTTAAGCCGCAATAGATAGAGGAGCTTCTTCAAGGCTTAATTCAGCCTTGTTATTAAACTCTTCAATCTCTTTGTTAAGTTTGTTAATCTCTAACTGAAGTTTATTCTTCAGATTGTTAATATAGTCTGAGGTCAATTCTTCAGTTGTATTAAGGTTTTTCTTTCCTTTTGAGCGCTTAAGCTTAGGATCTAAGGTCTTAATTTTACTCAAATGGAATAACTGTTCCTGCTTTTCACTTAAAGTAAATATAGCAAGATAGTTATTTGTTGTAGGCAATTCTGAGAACTTCTTATAACCCATATTGATACACTGTAAATACAGTTTCAACAGGATACGTTCATCAGCCTTAGCTTGGATTTCATTAAGTAACTGTTTCAAGTCAAAATTACGAGTAGCACCCTTAGGGATGATATTCTCGTTCTTAATAATATTCCAATATTTAGTAATTTCATTACTAAGTTCTTTACGATGTGTAATAATATATTTAGATGTAATTGATTTCATGTTCAAGTTGATTTTTTAAAGTTAATACTTGACCAAATTACGTCTACTAGTTGTAGTGCTGGTGAGACTCGAACTCACAACTCTCAACTTAGAAGGTTGATGTTCTATCCAGTTGAACTACAGCACTATATTTAAACAGGGCCAGTTCACCCTGTGAAAATATGTTGTTTTATTATAATATTCCAATTCAAATACTATACTTGTTTAACCTTGCCTAATCGTACTGGTACGACTACGCCTGGTCTTATTTCAATACCAGCAAACCCAAATATATTGTCAGAGACAACAAGTTTGCCAGTTAGACCTTTCTCTTTTGCGAATTTTTCAATAGCTTCTTTATTGATATACTTTGAGTGCAGCTCTCCGCTCGAAGCATTCCTCATACTATCAAATAAAATATCTACAACACAATCGAGATCTTTGTTTTTAATTGCTTCCTTCAGTAATGCTTGTGTAATACCGTCAAAAGCTACATCGTTTCTAGTTCCTCCAGAACCAGTTATTGCATCTGCAATACGTATTGCTACATCTAAAAGACTTACCGATTCATAAGTATTTAAAAGCCGTTGCCACCATAAAGGCCCTTTGCCATAGTAAAAGAAGACCTGACCATCCTCTCTTACAGATACTGCATTAGGTGTTACTTTAGTGCTTCCGTCCCAACTCTGAACTTTAGCTAGTATAGTAGGCTCGACGCAAATAAGTAGTCGCAGAAGCTCTATTCTTACTTTAGAAATTCTGCTCATAGTATTGCTTATTCAGTAGTTTCTTCAAGATTTACCTGAAGTGTTACTTCTGTTTCGTCAGTAACTACACCACACTGCCGTTGATATTCCAACTGCATACGGTCAGACTGATCCATCATATCACGTACAGTCTCACTGAGTCGAATGAACTTGCGAGACAAATCCTCATAGAAGTTGAGGATACCCTTGTTATGTATCTTCAACATATCGTTCAGCATAGGCAATTCCTCTGCTGCAAAGAACATTGGTTTACTGTTCTTCTTACCAATACGTTCGATACATTCAGCCACGCTCTTCCGGTCAGCCTTACTGAAATCAGGCTTGACTAACGGGAATACAAGATTCGGGTCGTTGTCATCCGGATTCAACATGATTTTCGGTTCACCATCTAAGTCCTTAGCGATGAACTTGACATCTAAAATGTCAATAGCCTTAACAATGAATACATTTACTTCTTTCCGTAAAGTATTCTTGTCGTTGAGCACATCTTCCTTCCATTTAAGGTCAGGATTCGTTGCTACTACGGTATAGATTTGTTCACCAAAGAACCGTCCATACTCTTTTGCAGTTGCCCGATAACGAGCCATAACTTGAGCAGCAGTGCTCTGTGTTCCTACTAATGCACCAATAGAAGATGCTACATTACTTTTATCCATAAGAATGTTTCCTTTCTGAGTCCGTGCTTGATTTCACCAATACGAAACTCTCTTAATTTTTAATTAATACTTTGTTAATGCTCTCCACCTTTCGATTATTTATATACTAAAGTATGCATCTTATATCATACCGCTTTACTAAGCTTTGAAATTTTAGTAGTGAAGTCAATCACATAATCTACTTAGCTTACTTTGAAAATAAATTGAAATAATTTATGAGAAATACTCTGAGAGTTACTTCTGATAATACTTTGGTAATTTGAGCTTATCGTACTCCAACGGATAAGATTCAATTTATACGATGCTTACCGCACCCATCACCCTACTTTATATCATGTTCTCTTGCATAAGTATTGTACAAGCATAATATATCGAACTCTTTCATCAGCAACTGGTATGCCTAGGAGTAATTAAGGATTACAACATTCTAAGCGAATGAGGGTCGTTTCTGTCGAGAAACGTTACTAAAACACTACAAGCTGCCTAATTTTTCAAGACACCCACTTGACCTCTCGGATTTCTTATTTATACTACACGAATACGAGGATTTCCACCTCTCATCAGCATCATAAATACCGGTACTATCTCCGCTATTGCATGAGAAACCTGAGTATATAGACAGTATACTCTTATATTTATTACTTTAAATCTGAATCAGCGTTCTTCATACATACTAAGTTGCAATTAGTACTTTACGAAGTGTCAATGTCAGCGATAACGGTTGGTAGTCGGGGTGGCGACCTGTCTACTCACACTACTCTTACGAACGGTAGTCTCAGCGTTTACAGTTCCATTGAACTTCCCATTTTATTAAAGATTAAACAATTAAAGCTCATTTATTCATAGCTGGCTTTATTCAGCGTAGATACATTGGTAAATACAGCATAACATCTTATACTCATAACCTAATGGCATAGTCTTCTGTATCTCCTTAGTTTTAAATACGACTATTAATAACAACAATTCTGGCGTGAACTGCATTATATTAAGAAGAAGTTTACATATCTTGAAACTTATAAGCTCTGCCGTTTTTTAATAGGTGTTTTCTCTGCATCACCTTAGTCTTATTTTTACCACATAATATGACTTGCTAAAGGTCACTGTATCTAGAATCAGGGTTATAGCGCCCTCAAACCGCTCGACGAGTCTGTTGCTCCGTAATCATTCCTCATTCAATTATACTCACACGAACGACCAAGCACGTGAGTCACTTTAGACTTGAAAGACTGTATCAATCTCATATACATCACTCCTACTTCATCCTTGGAACATTGCGTATCCACCTTCACGAGGACCCTATTTACCATAAGGCACAGAATTGGCTTCTGCTCCACGATAATCAGTCAAGTTTACATAGTGTGTACCATAACACGGTTATCCTTACATTAGTATCAGTAATTTACTACCTTCATAAGTACAAGTTCCAATATCCACAATTGCATATTGCATCACAGTTGATGTGTACTGAACACTATAGTTAGCAATGCTATTTTTCCTTTCTGGGTGCATAGTTGCACTTTTGTTGACCGATTTTGGAGACCGGTGATCGCGTTATATGCTGTCTCTTTTTTTCCATGAGTTGGCTGCTTTCTTTAGGTGAAACTAACCTTGCCTCTCGGCTTCACTTATTCTTTCCAAAGGAATAAGTCAGGAACCGTATTGCTCCTGTTTCAGCGTCGTGTTTATACTCCTATTTGATTCTGATTTTGATAATCTAAAACGAGTAATTATAGAGGATTTCGTTCCCCTTGCTTTAATTTATAACTCTGCATTAGCGGTACTGTTTGCAGTAATTAAGAGTCTTTAGTATTCACCAATACGGTTCTCAATACCTAATGAGGATTAAGCACTCTGATCCCCTGCTATCCGTTTTTCAGACGTTTTAGCCTAATATCCTACCTTTTGAGTAATCTCACTGTTTTAGCAGCTAACATATTCTCGGATTCTGTACTTTTTCGGGCCAGTAGAAATGACTACAGCTCCCTAACGGGCGCGACTGATATTCTTTTATATCTTACCGCATGACTTCCCTGGAGTGATTTACGCTATAGTTTTACTCCTCTCGAACTATGACATAATTATAGGTTTTTTAAGTGGTTATTGTCATCAACTATTTTCCACTGAGCTTTTCTCTTCAGCTAATTTTTTTCATTCTGTTCTGGTTCTAACATAGTAATTTTACCTGTACTCAGGCAGATTGTTGCAACAATCTTCTTACCTTTACAAATGTCTACGAATTTGTTTTTTACATCACTACTACTGATGTAGTCAACTGGTTCCATGATACTTGCGTTAAATCCATCCAAACATTTACAAGCATTACTTACAGACAAACGTAAGTACTTTTCAGTATATAAGCAATTAGCTATACTATCTTTAGTCTGATTATTAATAATATCAGACTGGTCTCCTTCTACTATAAAGTAAGAAGATTGAGATAAGATAGAACTAAGTTTACATCTTGCTTCTTTCATATCCTTAATGATACGAGATAATCGTATCATTTGTTTTAGTATAACTAAATTACTTACCATGAGAATTTACTTTAGATAATGGAGAAATAGCTTTAATACTGTCTGGCATAGTACCTACAGATTTAATGTAGGGATATCCAGAAGCTACTTCTTTTTCTATTGTTTTAGTTCTCCACTTAACTATTGGTTTTGGTTCACCAATAGTCTTTACATTCACAATTGCGTCTGTTGTTCCTTTCACGGATACTTCTAATGTAGATAGGTCTACTTCGACATCTATCTTATCGACAGACTTACTCTCTTCACTATTAACTATAGGAAATTTTGGCATTTCTATAGGTGAAGGAATTACAGGTGCTGCCTGTACTACTGTGACTGTCTGTCGCAGTCCAAAGCCAATTATGCAACTGGCGATGAACATGCCGACAGCCGTAATAAATCTAAAATTCATATTGATTATGCTATTTTAGAGAATGGTTAGTCTTTATACCCTATGAATTGTAAAAACTTACGCCACATGCTTAATTTTTTTTTTCATCGGCGGGTTTTTCTTCCTTCTTTTCTGGGTATTCCTTCTCTACTGGAGAAGTTATTGATGACTGGCAGTACGCAGCAAGACGAGAAGCTGGGTCACGATACAGATTGATAATCTGACCAACTTTCAGACGAAGTTCATCAGGTGTCGGGCTTTCATCTTTACTGAAGAAGTTAGTCTTAATAGAACCTAATACCATTCGAGCAATCTTTCGATCATTCTCAAGCTGGTTCTTCTTAGATTCTTCTACTCCTTCGAGATTGATTCCCCAATCTGCAAACAACTTATCAATATACTCCTCGCCTAAGTTCGAGATAATGGCTGAAATAGCCTTATCTGACTCTGGCGTGAGTTCTTTATTATCCTTCTGTTTCAGACGGAAATTCTCGTTGATAAGAGCGCGTACAGTTTCTGCAACTTGTTCTTCACTCCATCCAGCTTTCGTCAAATGGTTGTGAAGTACTGAGTGTGCCATACACGGGGAGCCAGTCTGTGAAGTATACACATATACTGAGCTTCCTAATCCCTTAAGTAAACTAACAGGGTTGATACGGCTGAATATTTCATTCATCCAATCACCTACTGTCATCTCATCTAATGCTAACTTCTTGTCAGCGTTAGTTTCCTTAAGGCCACGTAAAGTACGATACCATTCTACGGTGTTAACAATGTTTGTTGCTACATTTCTCTCTTTGTTGATGAGGTAAGTTAACGCTTCGTCAATTTCCTCATCTGTTGTGATCTTATTCGGATCAAGCTCCGGTACTTTGGTAACGGTCTTACCGGCATCTTTTGCTAGTTCTTCTGGAATCTCTGACTTGTTAAAGTCAATAGCCAGTTGACCATCATCACTACCTGGTAATGCTTTAGCTGGAGCTAGTTTAATACCTAGCATTTCAGCCATACCTTGCAACGGCATGAGTTGATTTGCATCAATCATCAGTTGCAATTCACCACGTTCGCCACGGTTGAATAAGTCTTGGCGAATATCGACAAGGGCAAGCAGACTCACTACATCAATCGTACGATTGATATCTGCGTATACTTCAGGATAGCGCTTGGCAAGTTCTTCGTTGTTAGCGTAACGCTGTTGCATTACAAATGCTAACATGGCCTTTCCGTCTACTGATGAAGCTGTTGAACCTACAGGAATACCTGCACCAGTTATTCCACTTACAAGCGATGTTGCGCGCTTGAGAGCCTTTTCTTCAGGAGATACTTTTGGTTTGTCTTCTGTAACTTCTTCAGGAATGATAGTAGGAGTTTTGTCTTTCTTCTGCTTTTGGGTGCCGGACTTCTGCTCTTTCTTCTGTTCCTTCTGTTCTTTCGTCTCTCCTTTCTGGTCTTTGTTGGTTACTGTCTGTGCAGCTACTTGAGGCTTCTTTTCCTCTTTCTTGTTCTCCTTTGTTTCAACTTTCTCAGCTGTCTGCTGAGTATTCTTGTTATTTTCTTTTGCTTCTGCTTTTGCAGCTGCTTTAGCTGCTTTCAATGCTGCCTTTCTTTCAGCCTTAGACATTTCTTTTTGTGCCATAATTCTTGATAAATTTTTTGGTGGTTAATAATAATTTTTTACTTTCAGTCGATAGAATATTTAAAGAGGTCAACTATCATCCTCTATTGCTGGTGAGTCACGCCCGTTAGTATAGATATTACTAATCAATGCGTCTGATAACTTTACTTTAAGTTCTGACATGTTACTCACAACCCCAGATAGGCAATTGGTAGTACCTTCTGTCACTGTACACACTAAGCTTTGTGTGCATGCAGAACTATAGTCATCAACGGTGTTGATTAGCTGAGTAATGGAAGTATCTTTTTTGTTCATTCCTGAACGCACGATTACTTCCTTACTCAACATACCTACTAACAAGCCAGCTACGATGCAGGAGATATAAATCCACCACATCTTGTCACTGCGAAATCCTCTCGCAAAGACAAATGCTACTAATAGTAGCACAATAATCCAAATTGCTGACATGTTTGTAAATTTTTAGTTTAACAATTGTTTTAATTTCTCTCTAGCTTTATTAAGCTGAGATTTTACTTGGCTCTCTGAGAGACCCAATTGTTCAGAAATCTGTTTGTAAGACATATTCTGAACAGTACGTAGTTCGAGTATATATCGGTACTTATAACGAAGTCTATTGAAGGCATTTGTTAATCTAGCATCTGTTTCATTGAAGATATAGTTATCTTCAGGCGAGTAGTCGGCCGAACTTCTCAATTGAACAGTACTAGTGTCATCATCCAGCCAATAGTTTGCATTCTCCTTTTTAGTACGTCTAATATAATCAATACTACTATTTATAGCTATTGTTTTTAACCACATCTCAAATGAAATGTTGTTAATATAACTATCTAGCTTAGAAAAAGCTTTAGTAAAAGTAACAGATAATAAATCATCTGCTGCATCTTTATTATTTACAATACGATATATAGTACTGTATATAATTCGATTATACTTTTCATAAAGCTTTGTGAAGGCACTTTGTTTGCCTTCTTTCGCCTGTTTGATCAGATCGAAAAGCTGTTGTCTTTCTTCATCTGTCATAATTACGGGCTTTAGTGTGGGTTATAGTCAACCCAATGACTATAACCCTAGAAAGGTAATTGCAATATATATCTGCAATACCACTCATTCCATTCATCATAGAACTTACGGAAAGTATCCCATATACATTCCATGAACTCAATCTTCAAATCACGAGTAAGTACTTCAATAGGTAATTTGTTTACCATACCACAGACTATTCTTATTCTTACTTCAAGAGTAGTTTTAGAAGCTATGCCTATTTGCTGTAGTATTTGAGTATCATACCATGCTAGTACTTTAGATAATGTTTGTTTTTTGAAGAATTTGTGGAATTCTGTTTCTCTTATTTCCTTGTTTTGTATTCTTAAAAATACATACCAGGATGGTCTCCAATTTATCTGATTATATCTTATTGGACATTTATTCAGATAAGTATAAACAGTAATACTATTTACGACCATTGCGACGTATACTATTAGCTATTCTAAGTAATAATACGTTTATTTGCGCTAGGCTCCAGTCTGTTACACTTAGAATATAAGCTTTTGTAGCTTCAATTCCTCTGCCGTTTATAGACATATCGCTTATATAGCGCTCTGTAAATGCTTTCATCATATCATTACTGATATCTGGCATTTTTGTACCACGAATAGATTGCCTATAAGGTGGTAATGGGCATACTTCTGAGTATTCATGCTCGAAGAACAAGAATGCATCTGGATTATTACATACATTTTGTATTTCAATTGAGTCCTCAGATAATATTGTAAACTTACCTCTTTGAACAAGGTCATTCATAAGTAATGCAGAAGTAATTCTTAAACACGGTACTTCTCCTACTATATTGGCTAACAATTCATAGTTTTCTCCAATAATACGGTAGATTCCAGGATGGTTTAGTTTCATGACTTTTTGTTTATTTCTTTTTGAAAGTTATTTACTACTCCTGATATTGCAGACATACTTAGGTCCGGATATTTATCTAAGAGTTTACTTATCGCTTCAGATTCTGAGCGAGATTGATTAAGAATACTGATAAATTCAGTACGTTCGGCTTTAGAGTCAAACCATGCAAAGTATCTTATACGCATTGTTGTTGATAGTTTCTTGCTTTTTTTTCAAGTTCTCGAAATTTTGTCTCGTCTTCAGGAGTTAAATTACTTGCATCTATAAGATGAATAATTTCAGTGCCTCTTGTTTCCCAAAAGAAGAATATATTTCTTACTTTAGAAATTCCTTCTTTATAGTGATACTTATTCTTGTAACACTGCGGTACTACAGAGTTGATACGTTGTACCAATTTCTCTTTCATTCTTAATTCCTTACTAGCCTTGTCTAGAGGTTCAGGAAGTTTTTCTCTGATAAATTTTATTAATCCCATTTCAAATTAATATTTATTGATTAAACTTAATTTAATTTGTAGTAAGTAGGTGACTCGAACACCTTATCTCTTAGTAATATCTAAGGCTTCACTACCATGCAAAGCTTACTTACTCCAGCTTTCTACGACATTAGCTTAGCCGTTAGATTACTTACGCTACTAAGCGAGTGTAATCTGTTACATAACTTGTATTGCCAGTTATCTGCTTATTGACCTATTCTATTTCCTCTTTGTCGCTGTCAAAACCATAATGCCCCAGGGTGCCGTTATACGATACGGTCAAACGGCAGCTAACGATTCTTTACTGCAACCGTGCAGGACAATCCGTTACTAGACTGGTTATATGTACACGTACATTTTCAGTTTGTTCTAGTTATTTTATTCAACTGCAAAGGGCGTGGAGCATAGGGGAGTCGAACCCCTGTCCAAACGATGATTTATAGACCTAACAGTCAATTAGTTTATAAGATTAATTAAAGTATAACTCACGTGCAGAATTAAGCCATCCTTCCAGCTTTATTATTTAACACTGTTCACAGCACTCTCTACAGGTAGGCCTTCGTTATGTTATACAATACTCCTGCTATTTTTATAATTAATCTTATTAGTGGATATGTAGCCGACCAAAGCTACATATCCTATGGTCTTGAGAATGGTTAGTTCTCTTTATTACTGATCTTGATGATACTCGAATAATGATATATGACGAAACATATATGATACAAGATACACATTATTCAGTCTGATTTGATATCTCGACTAAAGCAGTTCAGTACTATTACTAATACGGGACAATCTTATTGTCGCGATCTCAGACATATGATCAGTAGTACACAATAATTCCACACTAATGATACAAAGATACGTAGTATGACCTGTTAATTCAGGTCTTTGTGTCGTTCAATATACTTTCGGCCCGTAGGGCGCTATAGATATTCCTCCATAAACACTAAACTTGTTTAGATACAAAGATACTCAAGTTTGGAATCTCTTTTATTTTAGTTTTTTAGCCTGATTAACCGTTACGGCGGGGAATCAAACTATTCCAGCGATAAGACCAGGAATTGGGGAAGATTTCGTCAAGCTCGTTTTGAGACTTGTCGATATCTTTGTCAATATCAATGAGATCCTTGTCAAACTGCTTCTTCAGTGCCGGAGCTTCATCATTCCAGGCCGTAACTGGCTTCTTACCACTCTTCACTTCTTCTGCGAGATTGTGCAAGTCCTTCATATAGGTCTTCATTCTCTGGTTCACGCGGTTACTACGGCGTAACTGCAATGCTGCGGACTTCTCAGTGTATTCACACTTTTGAACCACGTCGATGAGTTCGTTCGTAAGTTTTTCCTTACGGCGCTCGGCAATCTTTTCAGCTGCTTTCTTTACTACGTCATCGGTTACTTTGTTCGCGTTAGAGATAGACTCTTGAATGTCATCACTCTCGTTGTTTACATCAAAGATGTTCAATTTGTTTTCTTCTGCCATTTTGATAAATTTTTAAATGTTTGATACTATAGTTATTAATCACGAAATAATTTCTATGAAATTACATTTTTTAAAATATCTTTCTCTAGCTTCATATACTGCTACAGTGATATTTATAGGATAAACTTCTATCGGCCTATATTTCTGTTTCTCACACCAATACATTGCTGCTTCAGTTGTGAGCTTCCCAAAGTAAGCTACAGCTCTAATTCTTTCTTGAATATTCTCTGTAGCATTTATTTTAACTAAGGGATTGGTTGACCTACCCATTGTGTAAAGATTCTCTACGTTCTTTGTTCAGCCTAATTTTGCGTTGGCGATAACTTTCTCTCTCACCTGCTTTTATAAGCTTACGATTACCGTATGATTCTTTACGCTTGTTAGTATTCTGTGATATCAATATAAGATATCTACTAACACGTTTTTCTTCTGCTTTCAACTCATTTTTGAGTTTATTAGCAGCTTCTTCACATACTTCTATGTAGTCCTGTCTAGAATTCTTCTCTAGTTTCTCTAGTCTAATAAATTCCTCTAGGACTTTTATTCTTTTAGTCTTACTCATTTTTGATAATTTTAAGATTAAAAAAGAACTATCTTGCTTATTCGTATATCTTATTCGCAAGTAACCCATATCCTTCTTCTGACCTAAGCATTATGCTTGGTTGACCGTTGTATAGTCCATTGTACTCTTGAATAGCAGTTTAGCACTACTAAACTTCCATTAGGGTTTTGGTTATAAATAGTTCTAGGTTGACTGAAATCCACCATACTAACAATTTAAATTAGTAATATATAACAGCGGGCGGATACTCTGGCGGAATATCCTCCTTGGACTGTTCAGGTTGCATTCTGAGTTTACACTCATGAGTACATTCACTACAGTTGATTTTATTATCAAATGTAGGACATTCATTAGATATGGTCATTAACTCATTATAGCGTTTATATGCTATGTTTTCAAAAGTATTTAACCATTCTTTTTTAATCACTTCTCCTATTTCCATGACTTTTTACGATTGTAAGGCTCCATTTTCTTATGCTTAGGCTTCTTTTTGAAGTCTTTTTGTTGCCTTTCGTAATCTTTTTCTGTTCTTGCCATATTAGTATAGTTTAAGAATAGAATTAAGTTCTTTGAGTATCTCTGGAAGTTTTGATAAACCGTAGTTATGCAATACTACTTTTACTTTGGAAGCTGAATTTTCTGGAGTATTGATAACAATGCGTAATACTCTAGTTGTATCTTGGTTTTCTTTGTTAAGAAGATACTTTAACAATTCCTTACGGAATAGTTCTTCATTCATCAATGATGGAGTACCAATTTCATTGAGAATATTGCTACAAAGTTCGCTTACAGCTTTTACAGTAGCTGAAGAAGCTTTGTCAGTATTTGCTACAGGAGCTATTACTACTTTTTGCAGTAAGGCTTCTGATACTTCTTTGTCATCTAACTTTGCCGCAGATATATCTTCAATCTTCGCACTTGTGTTATTGAACACTAATTCAGCTATTTTTCTGATGATTTCATCATAATTCTTCTCAGGAGCTTCTCCATGGAAGGTAATAATAATTGCTTTCATTTTACTTTGATAGTTAATTAATAGTTATTTTAACTGTTATTGCGTATTCACCTAATTCAATATGAATAGCATCAGTAGGTAATTTACTGATAATAGGTAGTGGTGGATCTACCTTAATATTCATATCTGGATGAGATTTACACAGAGTTCTTGCCTTACTTAAGGGTATACCTAATATTTTAGTACAAGCAAGCAAATTTGCTAGATAATGGTCTGTACCGAATTTTATTTCAGTGAGTTTACGACCTTCTTCTACTTTAATACGAGGCATTAGTTCCCTCCTTTGCTAATTTCTTTTTCATATTACTTAATGTTTTAAATTGTTAATATTATTGATGACGACCAGGATACTCTGGATTTGTTTTTAAGTTAGTATCAACTCACATTTGTTAATAATAAGATAACAGCACTTTGTTTCTATGACTCTCACTATAGTTTTAACACATAAGCAGGATTGCTGTCAAACTTTCCTTATTGGTGTACCTGATTTTAACGTCCGCACGATCATAATCAATTCTCCAAACTGCCGTATCAGAAGGAACTCAACTAAATAACTATGACTACGGCTTCGCTCAGAGGTTATTTAGCAGGATTACTTACGCCCCACAGGTTTGTCATCTTCTGAGGACGTATACTCTATCTTCACAGACTGAGTATACTTAAAGATACTACCATTAAAGATGATTTAGTTATTTTATTCTCTCTTTACAAAAGCAGTATCTTTAGTATTGTCATAAGTGTTAGACAATTTATCTAATGAGTCTTTGTAGTGTTGACTTCTAGCTCCACTCATTACTTTGTTATAAGTACTTCTGTTCGATTCATATATAGTTACGATGTCACTATTAGACAATGAAGTTCCATGTTGCCTTAGTATATCTATTAAGACAACGTCTGGCATTGTAAGAAATACACTGTCTATGTGCATGTAACGTTTTGTGTCTTCTCGAAACTGAAGAACTTCCTGTATTGTAGGTACAGCTTCAGTATAAATTGTGTCAACACAAACTTGTTCTACATTATCCTTTTCAGGATTGATGAGATTGTCAACCTTATCGTGACAGATAAAGGTTAGTGCGCTAGCAACTAACATTCCTAATAGAATTAGGATTGTTGCTAAACTCCAGGCTATTGCTGAGCCTCTTCCTCTTGGAGAATTTTGTAATTCATTTTCCATTTTTTGATAAATGTTTTAATAGTTAATAAATATGAGAACTTAATCTATACCAAATATATATTTCATATACAATGGTTTAAATGTTTTAGCTGCGTATTCTGCTGCATCTCTGTTAATGAATTGTAGATGATTACCGACATCAGCATAGGCAGAACTAACGCCAAGGTTAGAATCCAGATTGAATAAACCTGCATAAGAACCTTTTTCAATTTTATCCCAATCAATATACCACCAACTGTACCATGTTTCGATTGGTTTGTTTTGTTGGTAGACTGGTATCCACGGTTTGTTTCCATTAGCAATAAAGTTAATTGCTTCAGTGATAGTACTCAGCATGATGTGTAACACAATATGCTCATCTAATTTCCTGCGCTTATCAATAGGTTTCTTACCTAATATAGCACAAGCACTTTTGTAATCTTTTACTTGTTCAAACATAGTTTTTTGATTAAAAGTTTAAAAGTTATCTACTAATTTAGCGAGTTTATTAAGATCTTTAGTAACTGTATTGTAAAGAGTGTCATCTACATACTTTAGTTCTTTTGCTGCAACACTTAAGGTATCCACGCAATCGTTTAGTACAGATTTAATAGTTAATCTATAAGACGGATCAAGTGGTATTCTTAGTGTTAATTCCCGTAATTTATTATTACGAGCTTCAAGAGCTTCAGGAAATGTAGCAAAGGTTCCTAATTGAATATTTTTACCATTGTGACGTATTATCACACGATACGGCTTACTCTTATTGTATCTACATAGATATATATACTTTTGACTTTTACTTCTCGTCATTTTATAGTATCTCCTACAAAATAAGTGTTATAGTATAAGTAGTCCTTAACATATACCTCTTCAGTCTTTTTACTGAAAGGATTCATGAGTTCTAACACATAGGTGTCTGAGTTCCGTATGTACTTATTAGTTACAATATAGTTCTTATATTGTGCTTTAAGTTCTACATAATTGTAATAATTATAGTCTGCACAATATTTACTTATTGATACTGTTGCTATTAATATTATAATTAATGCAATTAAAAATTCACTGATACTTGTGAGTATACTATTTGAATAACTTCTTCTGATTGTCATACTATGCTATTCTGATATATACTCTAGTAGGTTCGTTATCTTCCCATTTTACATTAGGGAAAGCTTCTTTTGGGAGTACTAGACTATTGAACGTATTTAAATTTATCCAGTAAGATTTACGCTTTTTTGGTTTTTCACAGAACAAAAATAACGCTCCATTTTTTTCTCTTGCTACCCATGCTCGAATTGATTTCTTTGCTCTCATAATTATTGTTTTTAAGTTAATGAATGTACTCAGAGCGGGAATCGAACCCGCACGATTGTAATAATCATCAGAGTTTAAGTCTGAAGCGTCTACCAATTTCGCCATCTGAGCATTGTTGTTAATAAATCATTAATAATCTTATTATTATTGAAATAATTGCTGTTCCTCCACTAATAGTACTTATTATAAATAATGTTTTAAGTACGTTGGCTACTGTTTTTGAATATGGTGCTTGTATAGTACAAGCTGCTATTATCATTGAAAATATACCACAAAATACAGTAATTAGTGTTGCTATTGTTTCTACCATAATTTATTGATTAAATTGTTAATAAAAAGTAAGGCATTAGTTTTCATAGGTACAAACTGGAAGATTTATTTAACCTATTACTTAACACACTCGCCACGTGAAGGCTGCCTTATGAGTGCAACTAGTATATCTATATTCACATATAAACATACTAGCAATACTACTCTTAGTATTCCACAAATCCATATTAAGCTAACGGAACATAATAAGTTGAGGACTATCCTACGCTTAGGACTAATAAGTATAACATGATTCAGAAGTTCACTATTGCATTAGTATATGGAAGGTTGTTATACTGCATGATTTTTAAGTCTGCACTAATACTAACTAATATTATGTATTGCAACTTTCAAATACATAATTAATAACTCCTTATTCTGTGATATTTGCTTTAAGTTGTCGAATAGCTTCGTCACTAAAATGAATAATGGTTAATATTGCTAGATATAAGCCCCACATGCTTGTCAAGGATTCTCACCTTAAAGAGGAGAGTATGATTATCCTTTGAACATACTCTCTGGCTTACTGAAAAATGTTATAGGACAGCCACGTCCCTGGATTTTACTTTGTACACTAGCTTTTTCTTCCTATACGGTACATGTCTTTGATTTCTCTGCACTAATACTTAGGTATAAACCTAACTATAAAAGAATTTCCAGAATACTATTTGCAACTATTATTCCTTCTATTGAGATATAGGTTTATTTATATGCGCTCCTAAGATATAAGCCCCACAAAGTTGATACTGATTCTCACAGTATAGGTGCAGTATTTCTACTGCATTAACTTTATTATATTTATGCCAACATTATAAGGTTTTAGTTTTTTAATAATTTTATTTACTTCTTCTTTTGTAATAACTTTAGGGAACGTGTTATATTCTCCTATGCAGCTATCTACATAATCTTTGGCTTCTTTAAGACTAAGACTGGTAGTGCCAAATTGTTCTCTTAGTATTTTTATTATTTGTATTTTAGTTTCGTTACTGACTTCTTTAGGTACAAACATATTTATTTCTACAAAGTTTACCTTATCTTTACAAGTAGCGTGTGCTTTGATAAGAATAGATAATATGTTATTAAACTGTTCTGTTGAACATGTTTTAACTATGGCATCTATTAGATTTTCTATAGATAGTGTCTTATTGTTGATAAGATTATCTATTACATACTGTTGAATACAAGTTATTTCTTTCATAGTTTGATATTATTTCTTTTTTAATATTTTAATATCTCCAGCACTTTCTATTAATAACAAAAACGTAGGAATTGGCCAGATAATTATAAAAAATGGGCATAGTAATATATCTCTTAAGGTTATCTCTTTACATTCATTATAATGATAGATTAAATCTATAATGTCAAATAGTATACCTAAAAGGATATAAATACAAAATACTTTTGTTTCCATATAATTGATTTATTTGTTAGTTAATGCAATAAAAATAATAGAGTAAGCGCATTAATGTGCCGATGTTGCGTTATGCGGCTACAAGCTATGCTAAGAGCTGTGTAAGATATTACACCTCATTTTCTCTTACTCTATTAACACTTAGAATATTACATCTGACCGTAATATATTACATTTGCCTGTGAAGCGCAAATAACTAAGAGAGATACTTATTGTTCAGTTAGTATCAGACTGTCAAGTACCTCATTAAGCCTATCGAGGTAATAGCTTATTCCCATCTATACTTGCTTTGGTTAGTTGCTACTAAAGGATGCACTCACAGCGAACCTAACTGTGTCCTTACCACGTGGTTTTACTATCCTATCTATTTGTGCATAATAAATATGATAGCTTCTTTGACTCTGCATTTATCAGACTTGTCACTGACGTCGGTTGCATTAAAGAAGAAAGTATAATAATATAGTCCTTAGCGTTACCTAAGTCTTTATAAGGGCATACCTAACTTATATTATTATACTTTAACGTGGTTAAGCTATGTTTCACAACATATGAAGATAATTTGCATTTCATAGAATAATTACTTTGCGGAAATATACTTATGCTTTAATTACAATATATCTGTTACTATTACGAGCCTAATCCTGTATCTCTATCTATAACATCATATTTTATATTCTGCATCAGAATAGCCATTATTGTATGCAATCTCTAAATCTGCTTTTCTTTTCCACTCTGTATTAACAAAGTATGCAGAACTACCTACTATATCAACAAATGGTTCTTCGTTTATTAGTATTGCATTTTCTCTGAAATTATCTATAGTCATATAGTCTTGTATTTCTGGCCATGTTACTATTTCAAATGTAGATTGAAGTAAGCTGTTTCTATCCATATGATTATTTTATTTAGTTAATGATTAAATTGCATTTTACACCTAAAACTTACTCTAAGTTATTTTGAGTCAGTGGACTTTAACCACGAATGTAGTACTTTATTATCAATCGTCTCTTAACAGAGTTGACCATGATAATTGTACAGCCTCTCAAACGTTTTGTCAATAAGAAACTGGTGCCCTCAATGTCTTGGGATTGTTACACAACTCCGTAGCTTACGCTACTCCGAAGTTATTGAGTTTTTTAAAGTAACAGACTATTATTTCTCCGGTCTGTCAGCAGATACTTGTATAATGCGTGATACGGGTTAATAAGGTAATGGTTGACCTCCTTGTGGTGCTTGTGTGAAGGTTGGTTGTTGACCTTGTGCTGTAGGAGCTGTAGCAGGTTGTACTACTTGTCCTCCAACTATTTCAGGTTCTGGAGTAGTTGATATAAGCTGAGGAGCTTTGTCTTCTTCAGCTGGTATACAATAAGCACTGAATGCTCTTTGTCCTACTTCTTCAGGAGAACTTCCACGTATCCATTGTTTTTCTCCGAATTCGTCAATGTAATATTGACAGAATATACGTAATGTGGTGTAAAGAATGGGTTTTCCACCTTTCGATACAAGTGAACCAGCTTTGATTGCTTCAGTAGCTGGTCGAGTTGCTGTTGCAGGTCTTGCTGGATGGTCTGACAGATGTTGTTTGTAGAACTTCTGTGGCGGACACCAGTCAATCCAACATCCTGTTACATACTGTAATTCTTCAGGAATTGGTTGGTCTGTTTGTGCTGCTCCTCCATGTTGAATTGACAATAATGGGGTAAGCATGTTTACAATGGGTTGAATGAAACAAGTAAATGTTTGTGGTTCTTCCCAAATACACATTACATTCTGAAGCTTAGCAACTACATATTTAGTGCCTGCATTTTGCTTGCCTGCTTCAACTGTTTTGATTAATGGTTCGATTAATTTATAACGTGCCATGACATGATACACTTAACCTGTACAGTGTTAGGTTTTTGGTGATTTGTAAATTATAGCTATATATTACTTGATGAGGTAATACATTGAAAATGGGAGAAGTGGAAGAATGTGGGTGAGTGGTATATCATCACCCATTCACTCAAACAATGGCAAACACTATGAATTCCTTCCTGCTTCCCCCAATGTTGAGCAGCTGTGGCTGATTTGCTTCCTGTGCGCAGCCTTTGTGGCAATACTGAGTACTTAGTACTGTGTATAACAATTGTTTATAAATTGTCTTCGTCAATAATACATGTATCGTCTTCATATACATTTACACAAGCTGGTTTGTAGTTTTCACCTATCATAAAATGATACTCATTACAGTACTCGTATCTCATGCACTGTTTACACAGTTCATTACTTGGACGACGCCCGCGCATTACTCTCTTTACCATAAAAGGTAATTCAACAACTACATCTTCACAAGGAGCTATATAAGAAGCTTCCTCTCTTTCTTTCATTTTACTCTTCTTACTCATGACTTAACGAGTTTAAATAGTTCTACTTTCCTACGTAACTCAATGTTTGTATATGAAAATAACATATAATTTGATGTAACAGTAGCACTGTCATAATCATCAGGATGTGATATTACTTTGAATGACTCTTTAAGAGTAAGCCAATCCCGTACGAATACCTTCCTATATCTATAGAAAGACAACATAATAAGCCAATAGCCCATATACAATTTGATTTTGTTAAGCATATTTATAAAGTTTTAAGTTGATAATCAAAGCAAATAAGGGCTATTACAGCCCTTATATTAATCCCAATTGAACCATGCATCAGCATAGTCTTCATCTGCATCAGATGGAGTAAATAAACAATCAGACATAATAAGTAAGATTTAGTTAATAATGCAATGATTGACAGTAGTAGCTGATTTGCTTTCTGTTGCATTTTCATAAGTAAACTCATCAACCCTACCGGGGACTTCCCGATTTCTAACAGGGGTGGGGGATTTGTTTTGTGGTAGTCCACACACGGGCATTTATACCTCTAAATTTTTTTATAAAATTTGTTAAATTTTTGTAATTATTATTAATCAATGCGTTATAATAGTATGAACGTTGAGTATAAAATAATAGGTAATACTATTCCTTTTAGTAAGTCTATAGAGTTATATAAGAGATCTGCTTACATAGGACCTACAGATGATGGATGGTCTGAAATAGTAAAAGTAGATGAACAGTATTACGTGGTACAACAAGGTCTGCCAGAGTATGAAGGGCACGTATATATGATACCAGTAGAAATAATAGAAGATAAAATTTAACTAATATGAAACTAATAGAATCTAGCGTACAGATAATTGAGGAGAAAGATCCTTATAAGATGATAGAGTTAGCAGGGAGAACTTGTTATAAGAGTGAGAATAATATAACAGAACATAGTGCTAAAGAGTTCGTAGACCGCATGATCAAGTTAGGGCATGGAGCTATGCTAGAACACGGTACTATTTATCTTACTGTTGCTAAGACAGCTATGAACATTGGAGATCCTATATTCTATATTAGAAATAAGTACTCTAAAGTAAATGAAGATGATTATTTCTATTATATAACTACTAATATGCGTGTTATAGTAGAGAATAATAGATTAGATGATTTACAATATCAAGTAGAGCCTACAGAGCATCATGAGATACGTATTACAGCGAAATTTATATGTGATAGAGGAGTAAGTCATGAGTTTGTAAGACATAGAGTATTTAGCTTTGCACAGGAGTCTCAAAGATATTGTAACTACTCTAAAGATAAATTTAATAATGAAATTACCTTTATTATGCCTTCTTGGTGGAATTATAACAGTTCTATTATAGAATCTGGAGAAAGATATCTATGTGAGATACTACAGAAATGTGAAGACTATTATAAGTCATTACTGGACATGGGTTATAAACCACAAGAAGCAAGAGCTGTACTCCCTAATGCTACTAAAACAGAACTAGTAATGACAGGTTTTGAAAGTGATTGGGAAAATTTCTTTGAACTTAGATGTAGTAAAGCAGCTCATCCTGATGCACAGAAGTTAGCTAATGAGCTAAAAGAATTGTTAATAAATGTTAAAAAGTATTAACATTATAGCGTTAAATAATCATAAATAATGTTAATAAATGTTAAAGAAAAGGTAACATAAATAGCATATTAGACGTTTATAGGGGAGTAAGAGGGGTTAGGCTACTAATACAGACTAATAAGTTCTATATCATAAGTAAGCCATACATAACTACTCTTACTCTAGATAAATTAATTATACTACTTTACTTAAGATAATACATATGAATAAAGAAACTAAAGTTGATAAAGCCTACTCTGGAAAGATAATATATCATGGTAATAAACCTTATCAGTTAGTACCTGAGTTGCATAAAGGTATGTGTGAAGGTTGTAGTTTATATCATAATAGTTGTCCTCCTAGAGTTACTAATTACTGTACTCAAGGTTATATACTTAAAAAGATTATACTATGGCAGAAATAAAAGCAGTAGAATATTACCCTTCAAACAAGGGTCTGAAGAATATTTACAGCAAGTTCCTAAAATTTGGTAGTACTGAAGACTTTGATAATTTAATTCTCTTTTATACCAATGACATAAGAGAAAAGGTGATAAACTCTTATATAGAAGACGGAGAGGATAAAGAGACAGCTCAATTCATAGTTGATTATTTTGAATATATTTATGGGAAGCGAGAAGAGCGGGAAGAAGAATGATTTCCAAGATGGTAAACTAAGATGGGATTTACTACCTTTAGAAGAGATTGAAGACATAGTAAAGCTTTATACAGCTGGTTCTATTAAGTATGGAGATAATAACTGGCAAGGCTTAGAAAATGGTTATCAACGTTATAAAGCAGCTATGTTAAGACACTTACTTGAGTATGAAAAAGGAACTAAGATTGACGAAGAAACTAAAGTAAATCATTTGGCTGCTGTAGCTTGGAATGCAATAGCTATGCTTTACTTAGATAAGCACGGAAAGGGAAAAGTAAATGACAATAAATGATCCAGAATTGGCAAGAATAATAAAGAATAAACTGCCTATAGATATAAATGGCAAACAGTTTATAGTAGAATCATCTAAAGGAGGTAAATGTGATGGTTGCTACTTTCAAAGTCAGTTAACTTGCCCAGTTAAAGCAGTCACTTACTGCACTTCTAATGGCGGTAATATACTTAAAATAAAGCAATAAAATAAGAACCTATGACTATACTTTACGTTATAGTATTAAACTAAGTTAAAGAATATGAACGAAGATAAAGTATTAGAAACAGTTTTAGAGAAACTTAATTATACCTTCTTAAAGGATGCGTTGGTGAAGCCTTTAGATCCTATTATGGTTACTAAGGAAATTACAGAGCAAATTCCTACAGGAGAGAAGGATGAAGAAGGATATAATAAGTATGAAACAAAGACAGAAACAAAGGAAGTAGAATCTGAATGGGCTACTGGTATTGTTTTAGCCTTGCCATCTTCATATAAAGAAGATGAATTAAATGTCGGAGATAAGGTAGTATATAATAAGAAATTTGCTAAAGACTTCGATCTATTCAAAAACAGTCAATTAGTCAAAACATACGATATAATCGCAATTTGTAAATAATCAATATTTATACATACATGAAATTTTTATTATAAATATTACAGATAAACCCTGGCTTTGGCTAGGGTTTTTCTTTATATATACCTTAAATGTTAACAAATGTTAAAAAGTATTAACAAATTTTTAACATAACCGTTTTAGGTTTAGTAGAACAACAATAGCTATTAAAAGTAAAAGTATGAAAAATTTAAAAGTAGTAAAAGAAGACGGATTCTTTAAGAAAGGTGATCTTCTTTCTTATAATGAAGAATTGGGCGCATATACTCTTGATGTATACTGTGGTGATAAGTTTAGATCAGCAATGATAGATACTAATACTGCTGAAGAATTAGTAGAGAAAGAGATTATGGTAGAAGTAGATTCTACATCTGATACTGTTAAAGATACTATAGAGTTCTTAGAAGAGAAAATCAAAGAATATAAGCAGAATCTTAAAGAAAACCAGGAAAAATTTGAAAAAGGAGAATTACAACCCTGCGTTAAAGTAGAATCCGAAACAGTACTTTACAATTTAATTAAATTTGCAGATAACGTTAAAGCTAGACTAGAAAATGAATAAATTGGTTAAAGGAGTATCTAAAACCGATTTATATAATGAATTTCTAAGAAGCCTTAATGGTATCCTTAAACTTACTGATAGGGAGTTAGAACTATTATCTACATTTATACAAATAGATATAAATACTCCTAAACTCCCCAATATCAGTAAGAATGTAATTAGTACTGAAAATAGAAAGTATATCAGAAAAACCCTTGGTATTACTCTAGATAACTTAAGTAGATATATTACTAAATTTAAGAATTCTGGTATACTTGTAAAAGGTAAAATTGAGGATGAAGTAATAGTTAATAAGGCTTTAATACCAGAAGTAATCGGTGATAGAGTACAAATAACTATAATTTTAAGATTGAACAAAGATGAAAATACAATCAACAATGCTTGAGCCTGGATCTATTGTAGTTTGGAAAGATTATAGCTTACTTAAGAAGATTTGGTATAATATCTCAAGAAAGAATCTTCCTTATAATAAATTTACTCTTATTACTCAAAAAACAGAACTCTTAAGTATTAATGGTAATTTTGATAATGATACTGCTATATACGAACCTATACGTAAGTATAGTAAGTTAGAAGCAAATAAATTAGCCGTTATAACAGGTAGTTTACGTTATTCTAATAACTGGCTAGATATAGCTGACATTATTAATGTAATTAGACCAAATACTATAAGTAGTTCTATTACTTTAGATGAATGTAAGTATTACAGGAGATTAAATTTCAATGAAAAATCAACCAAGTATATATACTAAATTAAGTAATAGATATAATCTACCATATCATGTTATTGAGGTAATATGCAATAGCCCATTTAGATTTGCTAATGAAGCTATTACAAATATGGAGGATAAAGCTATCAGATTCACATATTTAGGTAAAATTAAGTTAAAGAAGCAGTATGAAAAGAAAAATTGACAAATACGATCCTGTAGTTTATCCTAGATTACTTTGGGTTGCTACTGAAATTACAGATCTAGATAAGATGTTTGTATTCTGTAATATAAATGATTTTACTAAAGAGAATCCAGATACCTATAAAAATCTAGTAGAAGATTATGAAACAGGATGTACTAGTGCTATGACAATACCAGTAATACACAAGAATTCAGGAAGATCTGGTGTATTAGTACTTATTTTTGATCTAGATAGTGATGATTTATCAAATACTATACCTCATGAGGCAACACATGTTACAGATTATATATTCGATAGTCTTGGACTATCAGCAGATGTTTTCAGCAGAAATGAATGCTATGCTTATTTACTTGGTTGGGCAGCAAGTTGTATCAGTAGTAGCGTAATTAAATTTAATGAGTAATGACAAAGGAAGAAAGTATAACGATGTGGAACATTGAGAAAAATAGTGCAGATAGTTCTACATTTACAAAGAAGATGAAGAAATTATTCTCTAAAGTAGAAGAGTTGATAATGTCTGGAGAATTGATGTATGATCAGTTTAGTGGAGATATGTTAGATGCTGTAACTGATATGATTATAGAGAATACTAACAAAGAAACTACACTTGATAGAGCAGATCAGATAGATTACTTGTGTGATAAATTATATGAAAAATATACGCAGCAATATAACAACTCAGAGTCTGGAAAAGGAGATAGTGTAGTTTCAGGAGATACTACAGAAGTACAAGAATAATTCAGAGTATGTGAATCCAAATGTACCTTAGAAATTAGCTGAAAGTATACTATAGAGATTAAGTAAGGAATATTATTTAGGTTATAGAATTGACTAAAAATTAGACATTATGAATAAATACGTTTTAGATAAAAGAAAATCAATAATAAAATTAAATACTGATACATTAGATTTAAAATATATTGATACAGTATATGATATAGATTATGTGTGGATTATTGATGAAGACGGTATTCTTATAAGATCTGGCAAAGAATATAAAGTAGAAAAAGGTGATGTAGTATTACTTATGTATCGTATTGGTAATGAAAAAGAAGGAGATTTAATTATTATTAATAACAACGATTTGAACAATTACTTTGAACGTAAAAAGAAATTCTTAGAAGAAATGGAAAATGCAAAATGTACTGAAAAAGTTTGTAGTGATTGTGATCTAAAATGTGAAGGTACCTCAAATCATTAATATGGATAAACTGTTAATAAACAAATACGGCAATAAAGTTCTATATGATACTGAAACTAATGCCATTAAAAATACACCCAGTGATTTTGATGTAAGAGGTGCGTTCTTTGCTAAATAGTCTGGACAAGTAATTACTGATACTGAGGTAATAAATTATAATGAAGGAGACCTAATACTGTGTTTTGTTAACTGGAATGGAGTAGATTATGATACTAAAGTAGTAGTATGCACCGATCTAGTAGCTAAAGATGACATTAGTAGATGGTTTGAAAGCTTAACTAAGAAAATAGAAGTTAATGAAACTATTTGACATTATAGGTGGTAAAGTAGTTATTCACTCAGATGCTTTAGGTATCCCATGCTTTAAAAAGGTATGGGATGCCGATAAGCCAGATAAAGAGCACGCCACTAAAGTAATTAGCTATATAGTGCTTATGAATAAATGGAATAGTCCGTATGTTCAGAGTATGGAAGCTGATACTAGAGAATCCAAATTGAAAAAGGAAATATTTGGTGATGAAAACTACCAATTTACTGCTGAAGAGATTAGCTGTGAAAACGACTATAAAGCGTTCTGTTATACTCGTACGCTGGAGATGCTTGATAATATGAGACTGAAATTAGATAGCATCAGTAAGTACTATAAAGAATCGCTTGACGATACTCTAGATGAGAAGAAAATTAAAGACTTATTGGCTGGTATGACCTCTGTAGGTAATGTACTTAAAAGTATTGACACTCTAGAGAATATGGTTAAGGCCGAAGAGGTAGCTATGGGTAAAGTTAAAGGTGATGCTAAGGTTAATCCTTATGAGTTGGTGAAATAATACATTAATTTATAACCTAAATTAAACAATACGTTTTAAGAATAAACTAAGCAAATTATGAAAACAAAATTGATTATTACGTTTGATTTGACTAAAGATGGCGCAGACTTCTGGGAACAAGTTAAAGAAGTAGACGCTGTATTATGTAAGGTAGTTGTTAAGAAGCCTTGGTATAAGAGACTATTTAGTTGGTTCTAAATACACTTGCCATACGTAGAGGCAATTAAAATATATCTACGTGCACTGCCCTATGGTGTAATGGTTAGCACAGGAGGCTCTAACCCTCTTAGTCTGCGTTCGAGTCGTAGTGGGGCTACCAATTAAAATACCAGTCCTTTGAAACTATAATAGCAGAAGGAAACTTGTTGGATAGGTAGTTATCGTGAACAGGTAGTCTGGGGTAAACGTTAGCCCAGGTAAGGAGTACTAAATATAAGGCGTATAAACCTCAGCTTAAGAAACTGAGTTGCAGTCACTGGAAATCTCCTTATAAGTAGTTTATCAGAAAAACTGTAATGTAGTATATTCAAACTGCACGTTAAATATTAAAGGATTTGGGCGCAGAAGTGCGATCCGTACTGATAAACTACTTAAAAAATATTGAAGCTTTTGAGGAGCAACGTAACTTCCTAAGTCACTTACTATCTGATCAATAGTAAACACAGCTAATGAAGGACTGGATCGTAAGCCAGCGTGTTAAACAGGTGTCACGTATAAACCTGTGTACTGCGGATTGGTGAAAAGGTATCATTGGTGGCTCATAACCATCGGTTCCCGTTCGAGTCGTGGGTCCGCACTATATGTTAAACATGTTTTTTATTTTAATAAGTTGGGAAGGGGTTCGTTGTGAAACGCGCCCCTTTTTTTAAAACAAATATGGTAGACTTTAATAAAAAAATAGTAAATAGTAATAAATTTCGTTAGGCTTCAATATAGTTCCTAAATACAGGACAATACTGTCAGTATCCAGAAGGAACCACGGAATTTTACAAATTCTGGGATGAAGAAAGAGATAGATGTATTAATGGTTATACTGCTGATGATGGAGACTTTATCAGTGGATATAACTATTTTTATTTAAACTATTGTCCTATATCTAGAATAGTTAATCATATTACTACTGATAAGTTAGGTAATACAGTAGTAAAACGTGTTAATGAGGTTAGCTTTCCTGATTTTTGGGATTATGACTATTACTATTTTAATGCGGTATAGGAAGCAGAAGAAGTAGGTAAACACTTATGTTTATTAAAGTCACGTAGAAAGGGTTTCTCTTATAAAGGAGGAGCTATGGCTTGTCGTAACTATTACTTAATTCCTAATAGTAAGACATTTATATATGCATCAAATAAACAGTATTTAACTGATGATGGTATTCTTACTAAAGCATGGGACTATATGGACTTTATAGATAAGAATACAGCATGGGGTAAGAAGAGATCTGTTAATACTTAGATGCGTAGGCGTGCTGGTTTCTACACTAAAGATGATTACGGTAATGTAATAGAAATGGGTTATAAATCAGAGATTATTGGTGTTACTCTAAAGGATAATCCTGATGTAGTTCGTGGTAAGAAAGCTAATCTTATTTTGTTTGAAGAGGGGGGTTCTTTCTCAGAATTAGGCGCAGCATGGCAAATTGCAAGACCATCAGTAGAAGTAGATGGTATAGCATTTGGCACTATGATTGTATGGGGAACAGGTGGTGACGAAGGTAGTGCATTTGAAACTATGAAGGATATGTTCTATAATCCAGATGGTTATAACTGTCTAGGATTTGATAACATATGGGATGAAACAGCTACTACTAATAAATGTGGATTCTTTGTACCTCAATATACTAACCTTGATATACGTGATAAAGAAGGTAAACGTATGTACATGGATGAGGATGGTAATACGTTTAGAAAAAAGTCTTTAGAACATATATTAGCCGAAAGATAGATAGTAATATCTAATGCTACTAGTAATGCAGCAGTAGACCGATATGTAGCAGAGAGACCTATTACTCCTGCTGAGGCTATGCTAGAATTTAATGGTAATATATTTCCTAAAAAAGAATTATAGGAATAGCTATCTTTACTTAGAACTAATAAGAAACTATAGAATCATAAATAGGTAGGAGATCTGGTATAGCAACCTGATGGTACTATTAAATGGGTAATTAAGAAGACTGGAGACATAACTCATTATCCTTTAAGAACTAAAAGAGATGAAACTACAGGAGCTCTGATAGGAGATGACCCAACTGGATCTATAGTAATATGGGAACATCCAAATAAGGATGCTAGCCCTGGACTTTATATAGCTGGTATTGACTCATATGACTATGATGAATCAAGTACTACATCTCTAGGTTCCTGCTTTATATATAAGCGTGTTCAATCTATAGAACAATATTCAGATATTATAGTAGCTGAGTATACTGGTAGACCTAAATCAGCAGAAGAGTTTTATGAAAATGTAAGAAAATTATTGTTATATTACAATGCTAGAGCAATGTATGAAAATCAAAATAAAGGTATATTTGTTTACTTTACTAATAAGCATTGTGATTACTTACTAGCTGACCAACCTGATATTATTAATGACATTGTTAGTAATTCTAAAGTAAATAGAAAAAAAGGTTGTCATATGAATAAACAGATCAAATAGTGGGGTTGGGGTCTTATAAAAGACTGGCTTAATGATATTAATGCTGATGGAAAGAAAAATGTATACAACATTATGTCAGAACCGCTATTAGAAGAACTCATAGCTGCAAATGATGTAGTTAACGTGGATAGGGTAATGGCGTTGACACAAGTAATGATATATAGAGAACAGCTATATAATGTTAAAGTAAAAGAAGTAAAAAAAGAGAATAGAAATAGGGTATTATTTGATGGCCCTATATTCACTCAACAGTGGTTTCGTGACGACGAAATGGCTGATAATATAGAAGCATATATGTTTTAATTATGAGAAATATTAATCAATTTCCCTTATAGAGACTGCCTATGTCTAAAAAGACTCAAGACTGGAAAGAAGCCTGTGTAGATTATATAGCTGGGCACAGTCAAGGTAGTTCTAGAGATGGTAATAATAGAAGCCGTAAAGAGGAAATGTAGACTTACTATGATCTATACAATAGTATATATAGTGAAAAAGATCTTAAGTATGTTACTAATCCATTCAAACAATAGGATGGATTTCCAGCTATGGCTCAAGACTATAATATAATAAAGCCAAAGATTGATTTACTTTTAGGAGAAGAAACTAAAAGACCGTTTAACTTCAGAGTAGTACATACTAGTGATATAGCTACTAGTGAAATATAGGACAAAGCTAAACAAATGATTATTGACTATATTCAAGCAACAATTATGAGTAAACTAGGTCCTGAAGAACAAGCTAGATATCAAGAAGCATTACAGTCTGGAGAAATAATGGCTCCAGAATAGATACAAAAGTATCTCAGTAAAGACTATAAAGACATTGCGGAAATAACTGCATATCACAGTCTTAATTATTTAAAGAATAAGTTAAATATTACTCACGAATTCTTTAAAGGATGGAAGGATGCACTAATAGGAGGCGAAGAAATATACTATGTAGGTATAGTAAATGGAGAACCTTGTTTGCAACGTATTAATCCAATATACTTTGATTATGATTCAGATACTTCTGACTTAGAGTTTATACATGAAGCTCAATGGTGCTGTTATGAGATGATTATGTCTCTTACTGAAGTATATGACAGATTGTATGATAAGATGTCTGAAAAGCAATTAAATGAGCTACTAGATATGATGGACGATCGCTCTAAGGGTGGTGTAACTCCAGAAGTAAGAAAAACATCTTTAGACTATCCTCATATTAAAACTCACAGCATAAATGGCTTCAGTTCCAATCCTTTTGAAGAAGCTGATAATATACATGTATGGCATTGTTGTTGGAAGTCTTTAAAGAAGATAGGTTTTGTTAATATAATCAATCCTGAAACAGGTATACCAGAAGAATACCAAGTAGATGAAACCTACAAAGAAACGGGCAATGAACTTGATGTTGAATGGAAATGGATTATAGAAGTATGGGAAGGATATAGAATAGGACAAGATCTATATGTTGGTATATAGCCTGTTGAGTACTAGCATATATCTGCTGATAATCCTAATGCTCAAAGATTACCATATACTGGAGTAATATATAACAATACTAATAGTAGACCACGTAGTCTTGTTAGTATGATGAAGCCACTACAATATATGTATATTGTACTATGGTATCGTCTTGAATTAGCTATGGCTAGAGATAAGGGTAAAGTAGTTACTATGGACATTACTTAGATACCTAAGTCTATGAATATAGATGTAGCTAAGTGGATGCATTATTTATCAGCCCTTGGAGTTAACTTTGTAAATCCTTATGAAGAAGGTTGGGATATTCCAGGTAGAGAAGGTGGTAAGCCTAGTCAGTTCAATTAGATATCAGCGCTTGATCTTACTATGGCTAATACTATAGACTAGTATATTAATCTAATGGATAAGATAGAATCTATGTTATCTGAAATATCCGGAGTAAGTAAACAAAGAGAAGGTTCTATTTCATCTAATGAATTAGTAGGTAACGTAGAAAGATCTGTAGTATAGTCAGCTCATATTACTGAACCTTGGTTTTGGGTTCATAATTAGGTAAAAAAAGAATGTTTAACTATGTTATTAGATACAGCTAAACATGCTTGGAAAGATAACAAGACTAGTATACAGTACGTATTAGATGATGCTACTAGAGCATTTTTAACTTTATCAGATGATTTCTTCTATGAAGATATGGATATATTTGTAGAAGATACTACTAAGAATCAACAGCAGATAGAAGCTCTTAAGAACTTAATGCAACCTGCTATGCAAAATGGAGCTAGTTTACTTGATATAGCTGAGATTATTACTATGGATAATGTCACTATGATTAGAAGTAAATTAGAAGAAATAGAGCAGAAGAGAATGGAATAGCAATAGGCTATGGAACAAGCTCAAGCAGAACGTGAACAGCAAATGGCTCAGATTCAGAATGAAATTAAAGAAGAAGAGCTTATGCTTAAAGAAGCAGAAATGGATCTTAAGAAATATGAAATTGATTCTAATAATGCTACTAAGATAACTGTTGCTCAATTAAATGCTTATAGAGGTGCTGAAAATATGGATCAAGATATGAACGGAATACCAGATCCTATAGAAATAGGTAAACAAGCCATTGAACAACAAAAGGTAAATTCTGATATTGCTTCTAAACAATTTGAGTTCAATAATAAGAAACGTGAAATGGAAATGAAACGTGAAATTGAGAATAAGAAGATTGAGCTTGAAAAGCAGAAAATGAAGCAAGAAATGGAATTACAGAAGTAGAAAGATAAAGCTGCTATGAAACGTGAACAATTAAAAGCACGTACTGCAAAACAGAATAAAGTAGTAGGAGAGAAGTAATATGAATAAATTGAAGAAATTTGGTCTGTATTTATGGCAATTACCACAGAATATAATAGGTAAAATATTATTTATTTTATACTCTGGAACTATTATAAATATAGACGATAACGCCAAAGTAAAAGTATCACCTAATATGAAGGGAGGAATTACACTTGGCAAATACATAGTAGTACATAATCATAAGTATATCAAACATGAATATGGACATACTATACAGAGTAAATATCTAGGTCCATTATACTTGTTAGTAATAGGTTTACCATCTATACTTCACGCAGCTGTACACAAGTTGTGGTGTAAAAATGATGACTATTATCATTTCTATACAGAAAAATGGGCTAACAAATTAAGTGATAAATATTATAAAAATTAAGGAGGAATAGATTATGGCATGCGGAAAAGGCGGAAAGAAATCCGGTGGTAAAAAAGGTAAAGGTGGTAAATGATAAGATAAAATTTTTATGGACAAGAATGAAACTATAAAATATCTTTAGGAAAAATACCCTGAAGATCTTAACGATAACTATAATTGTTATTGGTGGTATACTTGCGATTTAGATGGAAATGGTCTAAAGTATCATTTACTATTGCGTGATAAGATAGCAAGGGTAGATGAAAAACCATTGATATCTCTTAGAGCTCATTCTTCTGATCCTAAAAATCTTATTAATTTATTAGAGTTATATTTAGAAACATGTGAATATTAACATGGATAAACAAGCATTTAAATAGAGAATGCAAAATCTAAAGTCTTACCGGGAAAACAATCCAGGTAAAGGCTATTGGGATTGGAGGAATAGTTTACCTGATAATCTTAAGTATACAGATGATACTGAATATAATATGCGAGGAGCATATGAATCAGGAGCTTAGCCTATTTTAGAAAATGACGGATTTTATCATTTGCCTACTAGAAATCCTCAAACAGGAGAAATATTAAAAACATCTTTACATCCTACATTCTGGAAAGGATTGGCAGAAGATGCTAAAATAGGTTACAATACTTACTTTGTTGGAGATAAAGTATATACTAAATCAAAAGAAGAAGGTCCTATAAACGTGTATACAGATGGTGGAGAAGTAGCTCGTAAATCATTGAAAGATATACGAAAAGAATCAATCATAGAAGACAAATTGGACTATGATGTAATGTTGTAGAATCAAAATGCTTACTAGAAAGAATTTGCTACTAATTGGTATAAAGAAAGAGCTAAAAATCCAAAATATAGTTCTCAATTAGGAGATGGTAAGTTAGATAAGATACTTTCAGATATAGATAAAGCTACTTGGAAGAATCCTACAGAAGCTATGAGAGATAACTTAATTTCACAGGGTTATACTCCAACAGATCAGAATATTAAATCTCAGTTACAAGCTATTAATGCTAAAGGTACTAAAGGATTTGCAGTACCGAGTATGTATTCATATTATGGAGCACCTAGAAATACATGGCACGAAGGTGTAGGTCACATAGTAGGAGATAACAATCCAGCTATTTTAGATTCTACTCCAAATATAAATATACCTAGTAATGATCCTTAGTATTCTGATTATGTAAATCAAGCTAATGAGAAACATGCATAGACTTGGGATTTTAGAGGTAAGAATTAGACTTTAAAGGACGATACTGGTAATTACTATATTGATCCTAATAGGCAACTTAGCTCTGATGATATATAGGAAATGATAGATAAAGGTGCTGCAATTCCTGATCAATGGAAAGATCTTACTACTCAGGATATATCAGATCTAACTAATACTTTCGCTTATAATTATGCAGAAGGAGGTGAAGTAGGTAATCCGGATGATGACTTTATTAAAGCTATTAATACTAAATTAGGTAGAACTCCCGATGGTAGACCTAAAGAGCAAGGACTTAAACCTGTATTTGATCTAGAAAATGCTGCTAATATAACCCCTATAGGAGATGCGTTATCTGCTAGAGATGTGTATAATGCTGTTACAGAAAAAGATTGGACTGGAGCTGGTTTAGCTGCATTGGGAATATTACCATTTATACCAAGTGGATTACGTCAGTTAAAACCAACTGCAAGATATATACCATCAGTTAGTAGAAGTAGAGAATAGGATCTGCTTAATGCTGCATTTGACAACATCAAATAGAAAAGAGAGTATTTATCTGATGTAGCTAATGAACGTAATAGAGTACTCGAAAGTGTAAACGATTATGCTCATAGAGTTAGAGCTGAAAAAGCAGATCAAATGTTTGGAACAAATTATAGTGATACTTATAAGCTTTTATCTGATTTGTACGAACATAAGTTCTTCAGTTTGCCAGAAGTATAGGGGATAGATATGAAAGAAATTGGTAAAATGCAGGCTAAGGATTAGGCTAATAAAAACTTTATTAAAACAGGTATAGGTGCTGGACCAGAAGATTTTGATTTTCTTGTAAATCCATACAGACCTATGGCAGCAGATGAACTAGCTAGACATGAATTAAATCATTATACAGATTTCATAATTAGTAGAAATAGAGATACTTCTACAAATAATAATATGCTTAAACAACTTGAAGCATCTTTAAAGAAAACTAATGATGTAAAGGATGATTATTTTAAGTTGGGTACAGAATAGAAAGCTTACATGAATTAGTTAAGAACAAGAATGTATAATGATAAAGCTATTAGTAGTTTAGAAGAACCTGTATCTACTGCTTTAATTAAGAAATATATGGATTCTTTAGGTGATAAAGATTCTATTAAAAGAGCTTATAAACAACATAAGAGCTTATCTGCATATACTAAATGGTTTAATTCTATACCTTTGTTAGGTATAGGAGCAATTGGAGTAAATAAATATTTCAATAATGGAATTGAACAAGAAAAATAAATTCGCTGAGAATGTAAAAAATAAAATCTTGAATTTACAAGAAGTAATTGAAAAAGGCAAACGCTGGAAATAGTTTATGGAAGACTATGTATCTATGAAATATGGATACATTGATCCTAATCCGGATTTATATTACACTACAGAATAGTTTGCTATTTTAGATAAGTGGGAGTAGAATTCTTATTTTACTAATGACGAAAAGGATTTTATTATAAACTATTTAATAGATTGTTTGGTAGAAAATCAGCCATTTGATTGTTCTAGTCTAGGACCTAATAAATACTTAAATGAATGATCTAATAGACTATACAGGCATTATGCCGGTTTATCCCATACCTTCATATAAGTATGGTGGTATTCACATTAAGAAAAAGAATAGAGGTAAGTTTAACGCTCTAAAGAAAAGAACTGGTAAAACTACTGAGGAACTTACGCATAGTAAGAATCCTTTAACACGTAAAAGAGCAATATTCGCTTAGAACGCTAGACGTTGGAAACATAAAGGAAGAAAGAAAAACAATTAATCTAATTATATATAATTATGGATAATAACACATTGAACGGCTTTGAAGTATTTGAAGAATTCATGCCAGGTAGTGTAGTAAATAACAATACATCTATTAATGATAGCGATATTATAGATGGAGCAAGTGAAGAATTAACAGAAGAGGAATTAGAAGCTCTTACTAAAAAAGGTAAAGGTAGCTCTAATGATGATAAGGATGCTAAACAGGATAAAAAAGAAGATAAAGATGATAAATAGGATCCTGATGATAATTCTTCTAAGGATGATAAAGATAATAAGAATGATAAAGTAGATGATGATACTGTAATTGATGCAGATAATCAGATAGATGATAATACTGAGGATAATGCAGTAGCTACATTCTTTGAAGCTTTATCAGATAAAATGGGTTGGGAATTAGACGAGGATGAAGAAATACCTCAAACTCCTGAAGAACTAGTAGAGTACTTCCAAGAGGTAATTGAAGAGAATTCAGTACCACAGTATGCTAGTGAAGAAGTAGAGGCACTAGATAAATTTGTTAAAAATGGTGGTAACTTGAAAGATTATTTCCAAATTGATGGAGAGCTAGATCTAGAAGATTTTGAGATTGAAGACAATGAAGTAAATCAGAAATTAGTTATTAAGGAATTCCTTAAAGAAAAAGGGTTTAGTAGTAAGCAAATAGATAAGAAGCTTACTAAATATGAAGATGCTGGTTTACTTGAGGATGAAGCTACGGATGCATTAGAAGCTCTTAGAGACATTAGAGAGTAGAAGAAACAACAGCTATTAGAAGAGCAAGAAAAGAGTGCTAACGAGCTTAAAAAGCGTCAACAGGAGTATTTTAACTCCGTTGTGACAGAAATAAAGGGCATGGATAATATTCGTGGAATTAAAATACCTCAAAAAGATAAATAGGCATTATTAGAATATATATTCAAACCCACAGCTGATGGAAAGACTCAGTATCAGAAAGACTATTCCAAAAGCGTGAAAAACTTACTCGAGTCTGCCTACTTTACTATGAAGGGTGATACTTTACTAAAGGCAGCAAAGAGTGAAGGCTCTACTGCGGCTATTAATAAATTTAAAAATAGCTTAAGTAAAACAGGAGTAAGTAGAAAGACTAGAAGACAGGATAACACTAGCACTGAGTCTATGTGGGATTCTTTTGCACGACAATTGCGTGTAGATTAAATAACAACTAAATTATAATTTACTAATATTTTATGGATAATAATATTCTTAATAACTTAGTTCTGTACAAAGGTAAGCGTTTCTCTGACCTGATTGATACGAATAAGATTTCAGCAGCTTCGCAATAGAATCCGTATCAGGTTGCTACCGTGTTGTCTTATGTATTTGGAACTAAAGATAATGGTTACAATACTTCCCTTGACATGCTGACTGGCGGTCTTGGTAATGTAATGACTATTGATCGGCCGAACTGGGAGTGGAATGTAATGATTGATGCAGATAGAGCTATTACCATTAGAGATGCTAAATGGAATGGTGCTGCTATTGAAGACAATACTACAGCTGGTTTAGGTAATACTCCTATTTATCTGTGGTTAGAAGAAAACTGGTTTGGTCCTACAGCTATTCTTGAACTTGATAATAAAGATTATCAGTTGCGTGTTGCTGGTGCCCCGTATCAGGATGGTAATTTGTGGGTTTATACTTGCTTTATTGCAGATGGTAATCCTACTTCATATATACCTGCTAAATATTTGAAAGCTGGTTCTCAAGTATCTCGTCTTGCTTCTGCCGTTGAGGAATACAGTGAAGAAGGTGATATCCTGAACTATAGTACTCACTTTAAGATGCGTAACTACCTGACTACTATTCGTATTAACTACGATATTACAGGTTCTGCTTACTCTACAGTAATGGCTATTGCATTGCAAGATCCTAAGACTGGTAAGAAATCTTATTTGTGGGCTGACTATCAGGAATGGCTAGCTTTGCGTGAGTGGTATAAGAGATGTGAACGTATGCTTGTTTACATGAAATCTAATGTAAATAAGGATGGTTCTTGCAACTTGAAAGGTACTAACGGTCGTCCGGTATTTATCGGTGCTGGTTTGCTGGAACAGATTGCTCCGTCTAACAAGCGTATGTATACTAGATTGACAGCTGAATTGCTTGAAGATTTCTTGTTTGACCTGTCTTATAATGTACTTGGTACTAACGAACGTAAGTTTGTTGCTTTGACTGGTGAAATGGGTATGCGTGAATTTGACCGTATTTTGAAGGAAAAGGTAGCTACTATGAACCTTATGGATACTGTATTTGTAACTGGTTCTGGTGATAACCTGAAGTTCGGTGGTCAGTTTAAGACTTACCAAATGACTAATGGTATTGAGCTTACTTTGAAGTATTTCCCGTTGTATGATGATACTACTTATAATCGTCAGTTGCATCCGGTTACTCTGAAACCTCTGGAATCATATCGTATGACATTCCTTGATCTGGGTCGTCGTGATGGTGAAGCTAATATCGTTAAGGTAGTTCGTAAAGATCGTGAATTCGTAACTTGGTATACTGGTGGTGCTGTAGCTCCGTCTGGTTATGCTAACTCTAAGAATACACTGAGATCTAACGGTAAGGATGGTTACACTGTGTTCTTCCTTGGAGAAATGGGAATAATGTTAAGGGACCCGCGTGCGTGTGGAGAACTAATCATGGAAGCTGAAGACTAATTCTAACTTTTTTATACATTTATTGGTAACCTTGCGGTAAGTTTAGCGTTATATAGATATAACCAAACATAATTATTATGTTACGATCATATGATGTTTATAAAATAACAAATAAGGTAAACAATAAAGTATATATTGGAATTACAAGTAAAGGAATAAGTGCTCGGTGGAAAGAGCATATCTATAGTGCCGAGCACGACTGTCCTTTCAAACTTCATAGAGCTATACGTAAGTATGGCAAAGAAAACTTCTCAGTAGAGCTTATAGATTTTGCAAATAGCTGGGAAGAACTAACTAAAAAAGAACAACAATATATTTCCGAATATAATAGTCTTCAAGATGAATTTGGATACAACATGACAGAAGGAGGAGATGGAACTTTTGGTAAAGTAGTATCTGAGGAAACTAAAGAAAAAATTCGTCAAAAAGCTATTGGTAGAGAAGTTACAGAAGCTACTAGAATTAAATTATCAGAAGCTGGTAAAATAGTAACTGAAGCTAGAGAAGCTTATTGGAAATCGGGACAAATTGGATCTACTAGAAAAAAACCTGTTTTACAATACACTAAAGACGGAGAGTTTATTGCAGAGTACTCTGGAGTAAACGAAGCATCAAGAAGAACTGGCGTTCATGTAACTACGTTATCAAATGCTTTAAAACAAAGAAATATAACAGGATCCAAAGTAAACCCTTATATATGGGTGTATAAAGAAGATTATCCTGGAATTCCTAAAACAGTTCCTGCTAGTTTATTCGCTAAAGATCCAGATTGGAAACCCACTATATCTGAAGCTTGTAGAAAAGCCGATTTAGAATCTAGAAAAAATAGAAAAGCAACAGAAAAGCAGTTACAGGTTACTAGAGAAAATGGCATGAAAAAAGCAAAATCTATTTGCCTATACGATAAAGATGGGAATTTACTTGGAGAATATGAATCTATAATTAGTGCTAGTAGAGAAATGAAATGTGATAGAAGAAGCATTCAAAGACAACTACAAAATCCTGTAGATCCTAACAACAAACGAGCTTGGAATAATGCTAAATATATCTGGAAATACAAAGAAGAACTAACTGAACAATCTAATTAATTAATTATGGAAGTAATCGTTAGAATAATTAAAACAAACCCTTGGACTGGTATTACTAAATGGTCTACATGTTATGACTATATCAGTTCATACTGGACACGTTCTGGTAATTTATATACTGGCTTAAATGCTGAAGATGCAGCCAGATTAGAAAAAGAAATTGGTTATGCAGAAGGATAGCTTTCACCTGGCAGCAAATTTTGGGATACATTTGCTATTAAAATTGGTAGGAAAGATCTAATTCTGAATACAGACAGACCTGAAGATGAGCTTAAATATTTGTTCTTGAAAAAACATAAGAGAGTAGCAGATGGGTTGAATAATGTTACATCTTCTACTGATTATGTTATTATCAATAAAGATAGCGAAGCTAAAGAAGTTAATAAGATTAACAAAATCAAACGTGAAGCATATAGAGAAATGGATAAGATGTCTATTGAAGATATGCGTAAGTGTCTTAGACTATATGGTATTAAATCTGATACATTGTCTAATGAAATGGTTGAAGCTAAGCTTAGTGAACAGATTGAAGCTGCACCTGATAAGTTTATAATGAAGTGGGTAGATAACCCAAATAAAGAAATTACTTTTGTTATTGAAGAAGCTATTGCTAAGAATATTATTCGTAAGAATAGAACTCAATACTTCTTTGGTACAGATCTGATTGGTAATGGTATAGATGATGTAATTGCTTATTTAAATAATAAGAAGAATCAAGACATTAAGCTTGCCATTATGGGAGAAATTAAATCTAAATAATGAAAATATCTGATTTACATAAGGCATTTAAAGTTCTCATGGATAAGAATTCAGAGGCAGTTGCTTTTGGTGGCTGCCCTGCATTCCTTCCTGAAGAAATAGATCTATTTCTTAATTAGGCATATATAGAAGTAATATGTAATAAATACACTGGTAATAATACTCTAAAAGTAGGGTTTGAAGGTGCTGTTAAACGTATTGCTGATCTATAGAAATTAATTAAGACAGATGCTGCACAGGCGTTAGTATATCCTTATGCACATTCTAATGTGCTTACTTTATCTAATTTCTTTAATGATGGAGAACAGCTTAAAAGAATGTTTTATGTAGACTGTGTGCTTCATTTCAATGGTGAAGCAGCAGTATGTTCATTAACAGATCATGAAAAAGCTAAGGGGTTTTTACAGACATATAACAATATACCTTGGATTGAAACTCCTATAGCAGTATTAGAAGACAATACTTTAAAGATCTATATAGACCCTATACGTATGTCTTCTGAATCCTATACAGCGGATATTACTTATATTAAGTATCCTGAAAATATTAGTTATAAAGATTATAACAAAGATATTACCGAAGTACCCGATTATGTACTTAATGAAGTAGTAGATAGAGCTGTAGAAATTGCTCTAGAGACTATAGAGTCATAGAGAACACAAACTAAAGTACAACTTGATAGCTTAAATGAATAATGAGCCCTAGAGAATTACAAATAGAAGTAGAGAGACGATTACAGTTAATCAATCCTGAATTATCTTTAGCTGGCAAATTACCATCTGATACTATAATGTCATTCATTAATGAAGCTATTGACAAATTCTGGAAGACACGTTATTCTGGCCTTAATTATAAACAAAGAGGTTTTGAATAGGACCAAAAGCGTACTGATGATTTACGTACTCTAGTTACTAAGCACACTTATAAAGATACAGACATTTCTAAAATAAACCAAGTGGAATACACAGTTACCTTGCCTGATGATTATGTAATATTATTAGGAGATACAGCAGGTATATCTCCGGCAGATGGAGTAATAAATAATTGCTGGGAGAAAGATGCTTTAGGTAACTACAAAATAAAGTATAGTGATACTATAGAAGGTACTATTGAAACAGTAGATAGAATTAAAGAAAATTCCTTATCAGAGTATCATCTAAAGTACACTAAAGCTAAACCAATAAGACTGATATAGGATAATACAATTACTTTGTACACAGATGGTCAGTATAAAGTATCTGAATATACTATAGAGTACTTAAAAAAACCAAGTAAGGTAGACCTTAAAACTAATCCTACTGATGAGTATACAGATTTACCTAGTCATACTCATATGGAAGTAGTTAAATTGGCAGTTTAGTTAATACTGGCTACTTTACCAAATTATAATGTATATTCTAATGAAGTAAATTCAATGGAATAACATTAACAGAAAGCGCTTATTGACGTGGAAATTAAACTTTTAAACAAGTTAGGAAAGTAGAAAGTAAGCGAAAATAGACAGAAGCGCTTAATATGTCTAATTTAAAATAAATAATTTATATGATAACTTCAGTTCATACCGTACTTATCGGTACTAAATGCCCTGCTAGCTATACTACTGATGATGTTTTGAATGCTGGTGAAGTAGCTTTGTTTGATCAGAATAGAGCTATTCTTAAAACTGCCGCTGAAGCTGCTAAAGCTAGTTCACTTTATGTTGGTGTAGCAGGTCCGAAAATTAATGTTACCATGCCTAACGGTACGGTTGCTTAGAAAGCTAATATTGAGTTTTCTAATGAAATTCAAAAGAGCTCTAAACCGTCTGCTGTAATTGGTGCTAATGTAGAACCTACTCAGGATAAAGTAGTAGTTACTTTAACTAATGCTACTGTAGTAGCTGGTCATAGATATGTACTTCGTGTTCTGTATAAGGATATTGAAGCTAATAACTTCCAGTTTACTCATACTTATGAAGTATACGCTGAATCAAATGAAGCACAGAAACTGGCAGAAGCTTTTGTAAAGAAGATTAATGCTCACAAAAATCGTCGTATTCAGGCTGAGAATGCTGCTGCTGTTCTCACTTTGACTGCCATGGTTAAAGATGACAATGAAGGTGTTTATTCTCTGAATGAATACTCTGTAGTAGATATGGAAGTATCTCTGTATCATACTGTTCCTGGTGCATTGCTTGCTAATCAGCCAGAAGCAGTATCTGGTGCCACTATTGCTAAAACTCCGGGTAATCCTGGTAAAGGTTTCTGGAAGCAAGTTCGTGATGCAGAAGTACGCTACATGGGCTATAAAGGTCATGTGTTTACTGGCGCATATCCTGAAGTAGAACAAGCTCGTAAAGTAGTAGAGGGTACTAAATACGATTATGCAGTAATTGAAAATGACAATCTGTATCTTAGCAATGATAATCAGTATATTAAGACTACTCCGTTAACTACGGAAGTATACTGTCCTAGCATGGTAGGTAGTATCGTTGATAAAGGTATTCAGTCATTTATCAAAGGTGAAACTGTAGCATAATAAAAATAGTGTTTCAGTGTGCTGACAAGGGCTATGGGGCTAAATAGCCCTGTAGCCTTTTTTATTTAAAAGTATTAATATGAAGATAACTGGTATAACAATAGTAAAAGATAACATAGTAGTAGAACTGGATACAAAGATACCTGATTCGGTAGATTCAGATTTGTATTTATACATAGACACACTGAATAACTATTCTAACAGGAGTTCAGTAAATCCTGATAAACATTCATATAAATTGTTAGTATTAGGTACAGACTATCGTTCTGATGTAAAAATAGACGAATAGAGATTATCCATAGTAATAGATTCTACTAAACTTGAAGATTTCTGTATGAGTGCTTTTATAGCTACAATTGACAATTCAAGTTAGTTCTATTTTAATCAGGCTGATATATACTATAAAGAAGTTGAGTTATTGTGTAAGAATTGTAGTACTTGTTTGGATGATCAATAGATGGATAGAATGGTTCTATTCATATTGAAACAAGATCTATTAAGTTACGCCATTAATAATAATCTTATAGATGATGCAGTGCAGTATTATACAGATTTAGCTAGAATGTTAAATATATGTTTAGATACTAATACTACTTACTACAATAATCACGATTGCTTTGCTTGTAATAAAACTTGTAGAAATGGAGTTTGTTCATTATGCTAATAGATGATATATATAGAATAGGTAAAGAGTACAACTTAAAAGTTAAGTATAACTCAAATCAAGGTATACCGTGTATATGTAAATGGATTTGCGCTAATCATATTGCTCGTCTATTAGAAAGTGATTTAAAACTTACAGATGAATAGATTGATTGTCTTAGAGCATTGATAAGCAAGCTAGTACATCCTTTGGATGAAATGTGGAAAGATACTTCTGAAACTGATGATAAAGCTATATTACTAGAATAGAGTTTAGGAGTAGACTTAGGTATAAAGACATTCTATGATGAACTTTTAATTTGCGAAAAATGACTCCATTAGAAGAACAAGTACAGAAAAATACTACATCTATTAAGACTATATCAGATAGTTTAATAGAGTATGCTAAAGATACAGACTTAGATAAGTCTAATGATAATATATCGGCTAATACTGCTGATATAGAATAGTTACGTAGTAAATTAGTTGATTTACAGACTTAGATTAATTTGTAGAATCGTATTGAGTAGATGAAGGATACTAATATAGTAGATGCTGCTAAATTAGACTTATTACAATACGATGGTAAAAGATGGTCAAATATAGCTGCTAATAAAGTAGTAACCGGCTTACTTGGTAAATTAGTTGATTTACAAGATGTGACTATTAGTAACTTACGTAATGATAATGCATTAGCGTGGGATAGTGAATTATAGAAGTGGACTAATAAGAACTTGAATACAGAAATATATGATGATGTATTCTTAAGTAAAATCAAGCCTGATTCTACTGCTTACGAAGTATGGTTTAAAGAATCCGCAATATTTGGTCAAGAAGGTTTTGCATCAGGTCTTACTGGTTTCGGTGGTAAGATTGATAAGTACGGTCATGCTGAGTTTGATAGTCTTACTTTACGTAGATTTCTCGAAGTACCTGAATTAAGATACAATCGTGTAGAAATTCAATTAGGAGATAAGTGGAATGCTCCTGGTGCAGGTGTAATAGAAAGTGTAGAACAAACAGATGAATGGACAGGTGTTATTACACTAAAGCTAGAAGAAGGTGAATATGGAGCTGTATCAATGGGTGACTTATGTATGGGTATATACCATTCAGAGAAGACAGATGAAAATGCTGAGAATGATGAAGATGATGGTAGAGGTAATAGAAAGTTTGCAGGTTTCTATACTGTATACTTTGAAGTTACTAATATACTAGATGCTCAAAATAAAAAATTTGGTTATAAACTTAGACCAGTAGATGAATATTGGAATATGGTATTCCATCCCTGTGCTCAAATGAACTTTGTAGCATATGGCAATAAAACTAATGTAGATCGTCAGACATCTTGCTACTCAACTCGTACTTACACTCGTTACTTAGTAAAACAAAATACTTGGGATTAGAAAGCTATCAATATAGCTATGTAGTTTGGTGATTTGAGTAATCTTAATATATTTGGATATGAAATGACTGGTTATTCAGCATACCTTAACTCAGTATATTTTACCGGTAAGATTACTCAAGTAAAACCAAATGGAGAAGAAATAAAGTATGCTAACGATAGAGGACCTTGGGAACCAGATACTCATTATGACTATTATGATAGAGTAAGCGTATTAGGTTACTTATGGTTATGCGTTAATCCTAATGGTTCTGATACTAAACCTAGTGAAGATAATCCTGATTGGTTAATGCAGGTATCTAAGGGTGATCCAGGAGCTGGTATGATAGTACGTAGATCTGAATGGAAACCTGGAGTAGAATATAGAAATGATTAGGATGTACCACAATCTGTATCAGAACTAAGATACTTAGACATAGTATTAGTTAAAGATTTAGCTACTACTACTGGATATAAAGTATATAAGTGTATTTATACAAAAGCACCTCACATATCTACTAATGATAATGCTCCTGGTACAGATGGTGGAGTTGAATATTGGGAAGAACTAGCATAGAATGTAGGTAGTATTTATACTGATTTGATTATAGCTAAAAATGCTAAATTAGACTTTATTACTGGTAACTCATTAAGAGTTGGTTATTAGGTTGATAATACACCTAATGGATTTAGAGTGGTAGCTGGTATTACTGGAGAAGGAGGTAGTGATTCTAATTCTATTCGCATATGGGCTGGTTCTGATGAAGAAAATAGAAGCAGTGCTCCATTTAGAGTAACTCAATCAGGAGCCTTGTATTCCACTAAGGGTCAAATAGGAGGTTTTAATATAGGTAGTACTTATTTAGAAAATAAAGATTCTAGTACAGGAGATGGCTTATACTTAGATAGAAATTCTATTCTATTTAAAAAAGAAGGTAATATGTTTGCTGTAGGTCATATATCTACACTAGGAACTAATAGATTAGGTATTATAACAAAAACTAATTCTAGTATTGACCGTAAACTACCAAACTTTGGTCTTGTTTTTGATGTATACGGAAGTGATATATCTAATATAGCTATAGGTGGTAATGGAGATGTTGTTATGAATGGTTTAGTACAAGGATTTGATTACGATGTCAAAAGTTATACAGCCAATAACACTACATATGAAATAAACTTCGATAGTGAAGTAGTCATATTAAGAACAGCTGGTACTACAGGTTCATTTGTCAACTTACCATCTAAACGTAATGTAACTAGTAGATTAGGTATAACTGAAGGATCAGCATTCTGTGCTGAAATCACTTTTGTAGCAGATATAGGTATTACTGAAACTAGAGTATATGGAAGACATGGAAAAGCTACTGATTTTGGAAGTACAGAATTTCCATAGCTATATGATTCAAATGGAAACAAAATAGATTATGTTACTATGAATCAAGGAGATATTGTTACAATACTTATAATTCACGAACCTTTTACTTTGACTGAAAGAAAATATTATGCTATGTTAAAAAGTTTTAAATTTAATTAATATGAAAATAAACTTTGCACAACTAGAAACATACACAGACATTCAAAAGACAAACAAGATCTGTTTGGATGCTAGACAACAATTAGGTGAATTGATTTACGAAGCGGGTAGTGGTATTAAAGCTCACGCATTAGCTTTAAAGATTTATAATTCTGAAGGGGAAACAGAATATACAGAAGAAGAAATACAAACTCTTATGCAGTTTGTAAATCAGTACTGTAAACCTGCAATTATAGATGCTATTAATGCATTAAAAACAGAATAAGTAATATGATTACAAAAGGAATTAGAATAAGTCAGTTAGTCGAAAGGAAAGATCTCAATGGTAAAGAAATAATTCCTTTTCAAGATGGCATTCATAATGGTAAGTTAAGTATATAGTCCTTAATAGATTATATAGGGGATATATCTGATAGTGATTTAGAACTACAGGCTTTGATAAAAATATAGAAGTTTGTAGACGCAGTATCAGAAATGGACTTACTGTTATATCAAGCTAAAGAAGGAGATATTTACTACTGCAAAGAAAATAAGAAACTATACATTAGAAGATTCAATGAATGGGAGATAATCAACCCTCTTAATTCTAAAGTATATGTTCTGGTAGGTTTAGATGAATATAACCGAACCAATATCATACATCTCTGGGATGGTAATGATATGGTAGTAATGTCTGAAAGACTATTTCTTGGAGAAACAACTGGTACTGCTTATGATGGCGGTAAAGGAAAGGCACTTGCAGACAGAGTTCAAACATTATCTGAAGATTTGACTAATGAAACAAATGCTAGAATCGAAGCAGATGAACAGTTGCAGTAGAATATAAATACTGTCGATAACAAACTTGATAAGGAAATAACGGATAGGACTGAAGGCGATAATTCTATTTGGGAAGTGTTATATGACTAGTTTATTTAGATATCCGGTTTTGGAGTATCTCCTACTATAATTGAAAAAGGAGTAGCCACCACTATTAATATTAATGGTAGATTTTTGTTTGCAGGTGATCCTGTAACACCAGATACGCTTATTCTCAAAAGAGGCGATGCTTTACTTAGTGATAGACCTGTAGATAATCTTAGTGGCACTAAAGATACATTAAATACTAATGATGATACAACTACTTATTCTCTTTCTATTACAGCTCATGGAGTAACCAGAAATACATCTGCTATAGTATCCGCATATTATCCTTGCTATTTTGGTCATACTACTAAAACTATTATAGTAGGTACAGATGTGTTAAGCTTTAGTAAATAGTCTATTAAATCAAGTCCTAACGGTACATATAGTATGTCAGATATTTCTCAAGGTGAATATGTATGGTTATGTATTCCTTCAAATTTTAATATTAATAGCGTAACATCATCAGGATTTTCTGTTCCAATGGAGGCTGCTATTAGTGTACCAGTAGAAGGAAAAGGTAATTATAAGTGTTATCGTACTAGTAGCTCTTTGGTAGCAGGTACATTTAATTTTGTAATTGGTTGAAAATATGGCAGAGATAAAAATTTATGGTACATTAGTAAATGCTACCACTGATCCAAAGATAGCTAAGGCTAGTTAGATATTTGATGAAGAGTTAAATAAGTATCAATCAGAAATTAATACTTAGCTTGGTATAAGTGACGATAGTTTACACAAAGAATTAACAAATTTTAAGAATACTAAAGGTAAAGCTAACGGCCTTGCATCACTAGATGATAGTGGCAAGGTTCCTTCTACACAATTGCCATCATATGTAGATGATGTGCTAGAATTTACTCAATTGGATTAGCTACCTAAACCAGGGGAATCAGGTAAAATATATGTAGTAACTAGTACAAATTTACAATACAGATGGTCTGGTAGTGATTATGTAGAAATATCTAAATCATTAGCATTAGGCGAAACTAGTTCTACAGCATATCCTGGAGATAAGGGTAAAGCTACTACAGATGTAGTTAATTCATTATCTGATAATTTGGTAAATGATGTATTGGTATCTTAGTCTGACAAGAATTCTGTATCATTGGCGATTAAATCAATAACTAAAAATCCTGTCAAAAAAAATAAAGAATTGTTATTGGTAGATGGCGAACCCATTTTACTTACAGACAATACTCCTATATTACTAGCAGATAATGTAAATGACGGTTTATATGATCAAGCAGATGACAAATTAATAACCATAAATTAGGCAAGTTCATTTACAGCTGGAGTAATGTCTGCATCAGATAAGACTAAATTAGATGGATTAAAAGCATAGGCAGAGATAGATACTTCTATTAGTAATGTGCAAAACAATCTAAATGCACATATCAATAATAGAACCAACCCCCATAGAGTAACCAAGGAGCAGATAGGATTGGATCAAGTAGATAATACTTCTGATGCTAATAAGCCTATATCTAATGCTACACAAACTGCTCTTAATGGTAAATTTAGTGCTACAGATGGTAATGCTTTAAAGTAGAGAGTAGATAATATACCTGAATTGGTAGCTACCGATATTACTGTTGATAGTGATAACGATAGTGTAAATATATCTTTAGATAAGACGTCTATTGTAGACGGAACATTATCAGGAACAACTATAAACATTAATTCTGCAACAGCTAGTAAAGCTGGTATACTTGTACCTACTGATAAAAGCAAAATAGATAAGATTATTACCAATGGTAATGGTACTAAATACTTATCTGACAACGGTACTTATAGAGAAGTGAGCGGTGGATCTAGTAGTTCTGATATAAACATTATTGAATTACAAGATATTAGGGATATTATTTCAATTGTATATCATGAAAAAGATAGAGCTTCTAGTGATATAAGTTCAGTTTTTGGTGGTTCTGCTAACTTTAGAGCTATAGTTAATGATATACTAAAAACACATACTCGATATTTTTTCCATGTTAAAGATACCCCTGATAGTAACTGTATATAGTTATCAGGTATAAATGCTTGGAAAAATATAGATAATACTCAATATGAACTGCATTTTATTTATAATTATTATATATCAAATGGTAATCAAAGAACTTGTAGAAGAGTAACTGTAATTGATAGTGATAATACTGATAATAATTTATTCATCGTAGAAAATGTGAATGATATGTACGTTCTATCTAAAGATAGAGATAGACGTAAATCAGTATCATTAGTAGGTGAAGGCTTTGATGAAAATCATTGGTATCCTGTATCATTTACTGCTGACCCTAATAGTATTGTACCTCCTTGTAATTTAATAATTTGGAATAGCTTGAATAATGATTCTGCGGGAATAAGCCCTAAACCATCTTGGGCTACAAATAATGGAGGTTTTGTAGTATATGTGAATATGACAATTATTGGAAATGGTTATGGATAGATTTACGCTCCTGCAATACTAAATGGTTATGCATGCTCCTGGGGAGGAGAAACAGCAGTTGGAGAAATGCGTTAGACTACACAGACTTCTACATTCTATATATATCTTAGAGGAGGTGCTAATTATTTTTATACTAGTGATTACGCAGACTTAAAAATGACTGCACATTCCTCTGAAGTATTAGATGGGTATAATACGTATTCTATAAAAGATACACAAGGAGATATAAAAGATTTCTTTACATATGTTGAAAATGATCTATTCGGAGAAGTTAAGAATCTACAAATAGTACATGATAATGAATTTAATTTTGCAAACGATAGTATTGGAGATTACGTATGGATTAACTATAGATCTAGATATGATGCTGTAACTTCAGCCAAAGCAGTATATGTAGGTAATGGTCAAGCCGGTGCAGATGGAGCTTTTGGTGCTGTACATGCTTCAGGTTTCTTTAAAAAATCTGACATTAGATTAAAGTCTGATATAGCTCCTTTAAAGCATACGTTAGATCAAATATGTAACATACCTACCGTAGAGTTCAATATGCACGATAAACATCAAATAGGTACTATTGCATAGGATTTAGAGAATAACTTTGCAGAAGTAGTTAATACTGATAGCGACGGTATGAAATCTGTAGATTACTGTATGTTAGGTGTAGTAGCTATTGAAGGTATTAAGTTACTTAAGTAGGAAGTAGAAGATTTAAAGAAATAGATAAAGGAGTTGAAGAATGGAAGATAAAACTATTCAAATTGAACCTAAGGCTGCTACAGAAATGTAGAGTTGGACAAATATTTATGATAGAGTGCCATCTCAATATAAATAGTATGTAAGCTACCCTACCACAGCTATGAATGAGTGCCCTTCTAAATCAGAGATAAGAGATAAGTTTCCCGAATCTACAACTAGTTCTAATGAATTAGCTGACTACAGTTCTATTACGTTAAACTTCTCTGAAAGATAGGAATTAAGTGCTGATTCATTAGCTGAAAATTGGGTGTATAATAACACTACACAAAGAGACATCTAGCTTAGATATGGTTCTACTGTTCTTTGCAATAATCGTGTTATTCATTAGAATATAAATGATTATACAAGTGGTTATACTTATAAGAAGTCAGGATAGAACTAGAGCTTATTTGAAGTGTTAGCTTTAGATAAAGGATTGTTGCGTGTAAGACCTTTATCCAGTAATGGTACTAATATGATGAGAACTTGTACTGTTGCTGTAACTGCTATGGGTTAGACTACATATATATATCTTTCACAGAATGCTAGTCCTTTATAGCCAACAACTCCTACTTCAACAAATTAAACTAAACTACATTATGGAACCTACTAATGAACTAATAACTAAAGCAGAAGCTAATGCAGAAGGATTTAGTATTAAACCTACTAATGAATGTATTACTAAAGCTGAATTTATTGCTAATTTGCCAACCCCCCCCCATTTCTCATATGATTTTCCATTGGGAAATAAAAGGAGTATTGTAATAATAAATGGTAGCATTGCATCTAAAACTATACAGATAAATGATGATACAGTAGTACTTAATCCTAAAGATGTATGGACAAAATCTTATTATGACACTACTCCAATAGATGTAATTACACAAACAAATTTAGAATTCAGAATGATTTATTCAGAAGGTAATTCTAAAAACAATGATTCACAATGGGTTTTTCCTGATGAACATTTAAATGCACAAGCTGGAAACTATTTACTAACTGTCTCACAAACACATGAACTTTATCTAGTATCCGTATTTTATATTACACAGTAAACAATAGAAATAATGAAATATTTTACAATCGAGGAAATGACAAAGTCATCTACAGCAAAAGCTAACGGTATAGACAATACTCCTTCTGATGAAGGAGTATTAAAGCTGTAGAAGCTAATAGAGGCTGTTTTAGACCCTTTAAGGGAATGGTATGGTAAACCTATTAGAGTTAACTCTGGATATCGCTGTGAGGCTTTAAATGAGGCTGTAGGTAGTAAAGCTAAGAAGAGTTAGCACCTATACGGAGAAGCAGCTGATATTACCGCAGGTAGTAAGACAGAAAATGAGAAGTTATTCAACTATATTAAAGATAATCTTCCATTCGATCAGTTAATAAATGAATCAAACTTCTCTTGGGTTCACGTATCATATAGAGAAGGGAGATTACGTAAACAAGTATTAGCACTATGAAAACAATCCTATATCAGCCTTTATTTATAAATCCTTAGGCTTACTTTGTATTTCCTCAACTGTATCATATAGAGAAGGGAGATTCTTACATTGAACCTGCTAATATTACTGGTTAGCTTATTATAAACAATTTATCTGAAGGTCTTACTTTGACACCTACAGTAAATGTAATATAGGATAGTAATTAGGTTGACTTCAGTTTATTTAAAGGTAAACACATACGTATAAGTCAATATACCAATATAGGTGCTGTAGTGTTAGGAGAATGGTATATACCTGGTACGCCTGAACCTGAACAACCTGATTGGTTTAAAGAAAGCATAGTTGCTTGGTATTCTCCATACTGTAAGCAAGGATTAACTAACTATGATGTAATCGAAGCATACACGGAAGATTTTACAACGTGGGTATATAACCAAAATGCAGGCGTAGCAAATATTACCTCAAATACTATTACAATATCAGAATCATTTACAAGTCAAAATATTGTTGAAGATACTAACTCACCTTATTCTGATTTAAGCATATATGTTACTGGAATCACAGAAGATGTATATCTTTTTGTTAAAGATATGTCTGGTCGTGTGGAAGAAATTAGAAAAAATGGTTTGCATACCTTTAAAAATAACAGTCGTTTTTTTGGATTTAGTGTAAATAAACCAGCTGCTTGCAATATTGTTATTAAACAGCTCCCTACATCAATCCTAAAAGATTTTAGTGGTAATAAACACGATGCTTATCTTTATGGTTTTAAAGGTAAGTTGAATAGTGGTGTTGGTATTTATGCTCAAGATTTTAAGAATTGGAGTTATGGTTCAACTATTAATACAGATATAAGTACAAAATCTTATAACAAATTTCATATAGTTAAAAAGAAAGCTGATAATTGGTTTGGTTTTACTATTGGCATTCCAAAAAATAATTATTATAATCAATCTTATAAACTTAAATTTAATATCAATAAGAAAATAGATGATATTAAATTTAGTATAGTTAGTACCGATGGTAACTTAATAACTACAGCTGCTTATTCAGTATATATTAATGATGGTAATATAATAGATGTTCCTATTATTAGTGAAGAAGTTTTCAATAATAAAGAAGAAACTCATATTTATTATGATTTCGGAACAAGTAAGGATATTGAAATTGATATTGAATTGATAGCGAATTATCCTAATCAACTTTGTTATGATAGTAAATCTTATGCCATTACTTACGGACTTCCTATTCTAACTGATTATACTGTTATTGCCGATAGAACTTGGTTTGATGAAAAAGTTGATAATGGCGTTTTTATGTCTAAATCTTTAGGACAAAACGGTGCTTTTATTTTAGAATACAAACATGTTGACAAGTGGGACACGTACTCTTATTATTCTCATACTATTATAAATGTAGATAAAACTAGTTCTGTTATTTATCAAACTAAAAATAAATACAATAAACAAATTATATATCCTGGTGATAAACCAGATACAGATACTCTATTTATAGGAACTATTAGAAAAGATGATAATAGAACTTTTATTGGTTGTCATAGAGATATTCTTTTATTCAACCGTACACTTACTGAGTATGAGATATCTTGGGTAAAGAATAATCTAATGTGTATTGAACAACAGAAACCTGATAAAGACGACATTCTTAAATCTTTAATAGTTCATTATAATGTCAGTAAACAAGGAGCAGATAACATTAAGGCTACGAATAGTTTGACAGATTACAGCGGTAACAACAGACATGCTACGTGTAAGAATTTCAATTGGTCTAATACTGAGTTTGTAGATGACGGTAAAGCAATAAGACTTAATGGTAATGGTAATTGTATTGTGGGTATTGATATGCCACAACTAGATAAATATACTGTTATTGTTAAAAGACGTTGGATTGATAAGAAATCTGAAAACAAATGGTTCTGTTCATTAGGTAGTGGAGATTATACTTCAGCATCACAATCTCTATTCTGGTTTGAAGGAGGTCTTCTTAACAATGTATTCTATACTTATAACAGAGGATATAAGAACCCTATTGTATTACCTGAATTGATATCTATCTAGTCAAGTGATGATTATAACGGACTTCACATCAATGAATCCAATGCTGTACAAGCAGGTAATAAATTGTTTATAGGTTCTGTTGGAGAAAATGATAACACTCACGTTACTGCTGACTTTTATCAATTACTATTATTTGATAGAGTTCTTACTGATAAAGAACGTGAATGGGTTAAAGAAAACCTAATTGAGCCAGATATAATATCAGCATCTAAAGCATGTAGTGCTTTATTTGAACCTGAAAACTTAGAAATAACAGATGAATTCCCTAACGGAGTTATTAGAGACTCATTAGGTGGTGAATACTATCTGTTACCTCATAGTAGCGACTATACTATTGAAAATGGGTTAATGAAATCTACAGATGATACATTCCTAATAAGTATAGAAAATGCTAATGAGAATGATGTTAAAGCTATGATAATAGATATGTACTACGATAGTACAGTACCAGGATCATACTTAAATGGAGAATATACAGAAGGCTCTGTTAAATTAACTAATAGACGTATTATGGGAATTAATAATCCAACTACTACTTCTATATTCCAAGATTTAATGCAAGTATTAGAAACCGGTTTTACTATTGGTAAGATAGCTTTGTATAATAAAGAATTAAATAAAGATGAATTTGACAGCGAAGCATTCCATAAAGGATTTGCTGTCAGACACAGTACTTTTGAGAAGGATGCGACCACTCATTTATTCAGGGATGGTCATAAGGAACTTACTCCTGGAGAGTACTTATTACCATTTGAAACTCTTTATTTAAGAGTAGATGTACCAGAAGGTTATGCTATGTAGGATTATGTATTTGACGAAATAGAACAAAGCTGGAAGCCTAATACACCTAAGAGTTATATTTGTCCTGAACATGATTTCCATATTATAGCTATGGGAGAACAAATGAAAGTAATAAAGAATTGGAGTCCTTTAGCTTCTATAAGCACTTTTGGTTTTAAAGCTACTGATAATTAGGTTGAATTTGCAGGTAGTACTGATGGCGGTACTATGTCATATATACTTGATGATACAGATGTAACTAAATTTACTATAGAATATACTAATACAGCTGGTGAAGGCAATGTATATCTTATGATTGGTGATAGACAGTATGATGTTATCAGTGGACAACCATAGACTTATAGTGTATCTGGTTCAGTTAAATTAGAATTCCTAAACATGGAAGAAATAAACAATTTTGCAGGTACTATTAAATTTACAAATGTTAATTAATAAATATTATGGGTAAAAAAATTAGTGAACTTACAAACAGATAGTAGTTATCTGGAAATGAAGATTTACCATTTTAGGAAGGTCAAGATAATGGTTCTATTACCATACATTCTTTAAATGAGTACATAAGTAATAGTAATGTTAATCAAGCGATTAATCAAATTAAACAAGCTGAACAACAGGCTATATCGAACTTTAGTTCTCAAAAGGTAAGCCCAGAAATGTTATCAGAATCTACAAAACAACTCATTAACGCAAGTGGCGGAGGTACTATTACTAATTTAGCTGATGATGAGGATATTGAATCAGTAGGTTAGGATTTAAAAGTTTTAAAATTTGCTGACCGTGCTTATAATCCTGGAATATATGTGGGAATGGGGTATAAAATCTTGCGCAGGAATATTATAGACGGTAAAAATATACTTACACAGGA